>Ga0154315_1022_pt1 | contig 110221 bp, 111 predicted proteins | sample RifGroA2_FD_105609 | JGI IMG/M metagenome (GOLD analysis project Ga0154315, IMG submission 105609) | Elusimicrobia bacterium GWA2_69_24
GCTCGGCGACCTCCCGGGCGGCGGCCTCGCTGGAGACGTAGTTGACGGCGACGTCGGCGCCCTCCTCGGCGAGGGCGAGGGCGACGGCGCGACCGATGCCGCGGGAGCCGCCGGTGACGAGCGCGGTCCGACCCTCGAGCTTCATGCGCGAGCCTCCCCGGTGACGAAACGTCAGTCTAGCATGACGCGCCGCGAGCCCTTGACGCGCGGTGTTAAGGCCGTCATCATGGCAGCACCGGGGCGGTCCCGGGCGGGGAGCACATGGCGTACGTGATCAAGCGGTACTCGAACAGAAAGCTCTACGACACGCAGGAGAGCCGCTACGTCACCCTCGACGAGATCGAGGAGATGGTCCGCAGCGGCAAGGAAGTCGCCGTCGTCGACGCGGCGTCCGGCGAGGACCTCACCGCGGTGACGCTGACCCAGATCATCCTCGAGAACGAGCGCAACCACCGCACGACGCTCCCGACGGCGTTCCTCCACCAGCTCATCAAGCACGGCGAGGCCTGGCAGGACTTCATCGCGAAGTCCATGCGGTCGAGCCTCGAGGGCGTGGTGTCGAACCAGCGTGAGATGGAGCGCGTGTTCCAGGACTGGGCCGCGCGCGCGGGGTGGGGGGGCTTGGCGCCGGGCGCCGCGCCGGCGCGGCCCGAGGGCAAGCGCGACGGCGCCGAGCACGAGGCCGAGCGCTTGCGGGAGGAGGTCTCGCTGCTCCGCGAGCGGCTGCGCGCGCTCGAGGAGCGGCTCGAAAAGCGCCGGGCCCAGGCCAAGTAGGACGGACCCGGCGCCGCCGGGCTGGTCAGTTCTTCGAGTACACGTCCTTCAGCTTCGCGACCACCGCCGTGCAGCCCTCCTGGATGCCCTTGCCCGCCTGCTCGGCCGAGGCCGAGAGCCGCTCCGCCGACCGGGTCCAGGCCTGGACCTGGGCCTCGATCTGCTTGAACGCGCTCTGGGGCTCGCGGAACGCCTCGAGCGCGCTCTGCTGCAGCTCGCCGTAGAGCCGCACGCTCTCCTTCGCGGTCGCCGTGCCGAGGTCGACCACCTCGCGCAGCACGCGCTGGCTGGCGTCGGCCCACACGGTCAGCGTCTCCAGCGCCTTCTCCTGCGCCTTCTTCTCGTCGATCATCGCCGTCTCCTCCTGCTTTCTTCGGGTCGCTCTGGCTCGCGCCATGCGTCGGTCTCCTTGCCGTTAGATTAACGCGGCGCGTTATAGGGAGTCAATTGATTTGTCGCACCGCGTCATGCCGGCTGTGCTACCGTCAGGACCCTTTTAAGATCGGGTGGTTAGGGCTCGAGCCGTCAGAGGGAGGGGTAGGCCATGGCCGTCGACACCCTGGCGCGACTGTTCTGGGATCGGGTCGAGCGGAGCGCGGACCGGCCGGCGCAGCAGTGGAAACAGGGCGGGGTCTGGACGACGATCTCCTGGCGCGAGATGGGGGAGATCGTGCGCGAGCTGGCGCTCGGCCTGATCGCGCTCGGGCGGGGCAAGGGCGACAGCGTGGCGCTCCTCTCGGCGAGCCGCGCCGAGTGGGTGCAGGCGGACTTCGCCATCTTCAGCGCCGGGTGCGTGACCGTCCCCGTCTACCCGACGTACCCGCCCGATCTCATCGCCTACGTGGTCAACGACTCGGGCGCCCGGACGATCATCGTCGAGGACCCGGCGCAGCTCGCGAAGGTGCTCGAGGCCCAGGCGCAGATGCGGGAGCTCGAGCACATCGTCGTGGTGAGCGGCTACGACGCGCCGCAGCCGCCGAAGAAGGTCATGACGTGGACGACGCTCCGGCGCCTCGGGCGCGAGAGCGAGGCCGCGCACCGCTCCACGCTCGCCGACCGCGTGGCGTCCACGCGGCCCGAGGACGTCGCGACGATCGTCTACACCTCGGGCACGACGGGGCCGCCCAAGGGCGTGGTGCAGACCCACGCCAACCACATCGCGTCCGTCAACGCCTCCCGGCAGGCCACGCCGGCCCAGGAGAGCTGGGTGCACCTGCTCTTCCTGCCGCTCGCCCACTCGTTCGCGCGGCTCGAGGCGTTCCTGGGCGTCGGGCAGGGGCTCACGACCGCCTTCGCCGAGAACCTCGACAAGGTCGCCGAGAACCTGCGCGAGACCCGGCCCCACTTCATCTGCAGCGTGCCGCGGGTGTTCGAGAAGGTCTACGCGAAGATCCTGGCGGGGGTCGAGGCGGGCTCGCCGGCCAAGCAGAAGATCTTCCGCTGGGCCGTCGGGGTGGGGCGCGACGTGAGCCGCCACCAGCAGCGCGGCCAACCCGTGCCCGCGGCGCTCGAGTTGAAGCGGAAGATCGCCCACAAGCTCGTCTTCTCTAAGCTCCACGCGGCGCTCGGCGGGCGGCTCCAGTTCGCCGTCTCGGGCGGCGCGCCGCTCGCGCGCGACATCGCCGAGTTCTTCCACGCCGCCGGCATCCTGCTGCTCGAGGGCTACGGCCTCACGGAGACCTGCCCCGCGCTCACGTTCAACCGGCGCGACCACTACAAGTTCGGCACGGTCGGCCAGGCGCTGCCGGGCGTCGAGCTGAGGATCGCGCCGGACGGCGAGATCGTCGCGCGCGCCCCCAACATCGCCACGCGCGGCTACTACAAGCAGCCGCAGGCGACGGCGGAGGCCTTCGAGCCGGACGGCTGGTTCCACACGGGTGACATCGGCACGCTCGACCAGGACGGGTTCCTCACGATCACCGACCGCAAGAAGGACCTGATCGTGACGGCCGGCGGCATGAACATCGCGCCCCAGAACGTCGAGAATCTCCTGAAGGCCGACCCCTTCATCAGCCAGGTCATGGTCTATGGCGACCGGAGGCCCTACCCGGTGGCGCTCATCACCGTGAGCCCGGAGGAGCTCGGGAAGTTCGCGCGCGAGCAGGGGCTCCTCACGACCGACCCGACGGTGCTCGTCAAGCACCCGAAGCTCCTCGAGCGCGTCGGGCGCACGGTCGAGGAGAAGAACTCGCAGCTCCAGTCCTACGCGAAGATCAAGAAGTTCGCCGTGCTGCCGGTGGACTTCACGCTCGACGGCGGCGAGCTGACGCCGACCCTGAAGGTCAAGCGCAAGGTGGTCTCGCAGAAGTACATGGACGTGATCGAGGAGCTGTACCGCTGACGGGTTGACGCGGATGTGTCCGTTCAGGGACTGTTCGGGGAAGCCGGGCTCGTGTATCGTCGGGGTCGGGCGATGACGAACGACGAGTACGGCCAGCTCATCCGGTTCCTCGGCCAGAAATTCGGCGAGGTGGACGCGCACTTCGCCCAGGTCGACGCGCACTTCGCCCAGGTCGACGCGCACTTCGCCCGGGTCGATGCGCACTTCGCCCAGGTCGACGCGCAATTGCAGCAGATCCGTCGCGAGATCGGAGACAACCGTGCCGAGTTCGATGCGTTCCGCGTCGAGGTCAGAGGCGAGTTCACGGAGGTCCGCGACCTGATCCGCCTGTCGCACGCCGGTCTCGACCGCCGCGTGAGGCGCCTCGAGGAGGGCCGCTGACGCCGGTGTATCCGCTGGCGGGCAGGGTCGCGATCGTCACGGGCGCGAGCCGCGGGCTCGGGCGGGCGATCGCGCTCGCGCTCGCCGGGGCGGGCGCCGACGTGGCGCTGGCCGCCCGCAGCAAGGCGGACCTCGAGGAGACCGCGCGCCTAGCGGCCGCCACCGGCCGCCGCGCGCTCGTCGTCCCCACCGACGTCGCGCGCTACGAGGACGTCGAGGCGCTGGTGGCCCGCACGCTCCACGAGCTGGGCCGCCTGGACGTGCTCGTCAACAACTCGGGCGTGGCCAAGGTCGTGCCGCTCGCCGCGGCGACCGCGGAGGACTGGCGCTTCATGCTCGACGTCAACCTCACGGGCGTGTTCAACGGCTGCCGCGCCGCCGGCCCGCACCTGATCGCCCAGAAGTCGGGCAAGGTCATCAACCTCGCCTCGGTGCTGGGGCAGGTGGGGCTGACGGGCTACACGCTCTACGCGGCCACCAAGGGGGGCGTGATGGCCCTCACGCGCTCGCTCGGCGTCGAGTGGGCCCGCCACGGGGTCCAGGTGAACGCGATGGCGCCGGGCTGGTTCGTCACCGACATGAACGAGGCGGCTTTCGGCCAGCCGAAGCTCGCCGACCGGCTGCTGCGGGACGTGCCGATGCGGCGCACCGGGCGCCTCGAGGAAATCGGGCCGCTGGCGGTCTACCTGGCGTCGGCCGCGTCGGACTTCATGACGGGCCAGACGATCTTCCTGGACGGGGGGCACTCGGCGGGCTGAGGGATCGTCGCGGGCACGGAAGGCTAAGCTGTTGGAATACAAAGCTTGCTCCCACTCAGAGCGTCGAGTACAGTGTGCGGCACATGAAGGCCGCCGTGCTCCACGGTCCCCGTGACCTGCGGGTCGAGCCCGCGCGGCAGCCCGCCGTCGGGCCCGAGGAGGTTCTCGTCCGCGTCACCGCCGCCGGGCTCTGCGGTACCGACTATCGCATCTGGAGCGGCGCCCGACCCGTCGCCTATCCGCGCGTGATGGGGCACGAGGTGGTCGGACGCCTGGAGCAGGTCGGGCGCGACGTCAGCGGCCTCGCTCCGGGCGTGCGGGTCGTCGTGGAGCCCAACTACTCCTGCGGCCAGTGTCACCTCTGCCGCGAGGGCAACCGCAACCTGTGCCTGGCGCGCACGGCTGTCGGCATCGACGTGGACGGCGGGTTCGCCGAGCTGGTGCGCCTGCCGTCGCGCTGCTGCTGGCCCGCGCCGGCGCACGTCGACGACGAGGACCTCCTGGTGACGGAGCCCCTCGCCGTGGTCGTCCGCGCGGTGAACCGCGGCGCCCCACGGCCCGGTGAGAGCGCCGCGATCATCGGTGCCGGCACGCTGGGGCTGCTGGCGCTCCAGGTGCTGCGGGCGCGTGGCGTGCGCGTCCTCGTCGTGAGCCGGACGCACCGCCGCTTCGCCCTGGCGCGCGAGCTGGGTGCCGAGCAGACATGGGCGGTCGCCGACGGTGCGCTCGACGCCGCGGCGTGCCGCTTCTCGGGCCGGGAGGGGGTCGACCTGGTCGTGGAGACTGCCGGCACGGCCGAAGCGGTCGCGCACGCCCTCGAGCTCGTGCGCCCGGGCGGACGGGTCGTGCTGACGGGACTGCCCCACGCGCCCACGCCCGTCGCCTTCTTCTCCGTCGTCCGCCGCGAGGTGACGATCAGCGGCTCGATGATCTACCAGGACGAGTTTCCCGAGGCGCTCCGGCTGGTCGCCGCGGGTGTGGTACGGACACGGCCGCTCGTCACCCACCGGTTCGGCCTCGAGAGGATCGCCGACGCCTTCGCCGCGCACGCGGACTCCGCGTCCATCAAGGTAGCGCTGGAGATCTGATGCCCTACGCGATCATCAACAAGATCCGGATGCACTACGAGGTAAGCGGGGAGGGCGCGCCGCTCCTGCTGATCAACGGGCTCTCGGCGCCGGCCGCCAACTTCCTCCCGCAGGTGAAGGAGCTCGCGCCTCACTTCCAGGTGATCACGTTCGACAATCGCGGGGTGGGCGAGACCGACCTGCCGCCCGAGCCTATCTACACGACGGCCCAGATGGCGGACGACGCGGCGGCGCTCCTGCGCCACCTGAGGATCAGGCGGGCCCACGTGCTCGGCACCTCGATGGGCGGCACGATCGCCCAGGAGCTGGTTCTCCGCCACCCGCGGCTCGTGCGCGCGCTCGTGCTCGCTTGCACCTGGGCGGAGGGGGATGCGCGCTTCCTGCACACCATCGAGGCCTGGGTGTCGCTCGCCTACCGCGTGCCGACCGAGGAGCGGTACCGCTACGTTCTCTACCCGTGGATCTTCACGCCGGGGTTCTTCGCGAAGAAGGAGAACGTCGAGCAGGCGTTCCAGCGCGCGATGGCGTATCCGCACCAGACCAAGGCCGAGGCCATCGAGCGCCAGGCGCGCGGCATCCTCGCCTGGAACGGCACGCGCACCAAGCGCCTCCGCGGCATCCGCGTGCCGACGCTCGTGCTCGTCGGCCGGGACGACATCCTGACGCCGCCGGCGCTTTCCCGCGCGCTCGCCAGGGCGATCGGCCGGCGCGCCCGCCTGAGCGTGCTGCCGGGAGGCCACGGTTTCTTCCTCGAGCAGGCGGACCTGTTCAACCGCGCGGTGCTCCGCTTCCTGAAGTCGGTCCGCTCGAAGTAGCCGGGGACCCATGAGGCTCGCGGGCAAGCACGCCGTCGTCACGGGCTCGACCAAGGGGATCGGCGCCGGCATCGCCCGCGCCTTCGTGCGCGAGGGGGCGCTCGTCGTGATCCACTCGCGGAGCGCCGCCGACTGTGCCGCCGTGGCCCGTGAGCTGGGGCCGGCGGCGGTTCCGATCGCCGCCGACCTGTCGCGCTCGGAGGAGGTACGGCGGCTGGCGCTCGATGCCCTCGGGGCGATGGATGACCGTGTGGATGTCCTGGTCAACAACGCGGGCCAGCCGCGCGTGGCGCCCTCGGTCGAGCTGCCCGAGGTCGACTACCGCTACACGCTCGACCTGAACCTGAACGCTTACTTCCTGCTGGCCCAGGCGCTCGGCCGGGGGATGCTCGCGCGGCAGTCGGGCGCGATCATCAACGTGGGCTCGATGAACGGCGCCGTCGCGTTCCCCCAGCGGCTCGCGTACTGCGTGTCCAAGGCCGGCGTGAACATGCTCACCAGGGTGCTCGCGATCGAGTGGGCGGGGTCGGGCGTGCGCGTGAACTGCATCGCCCCGGGCTACGTCGAGACCCCGTTCCTGACGGGGCTCTCGGCCAAGGGCATTCTCGACCTCGGGGCGCTCGCGCGCCGGACGCCGCTCGGTCGGCTCGGCACGCCCGAGGAGATCGGCGAGGCGGCCGTCTTCCTCGCGAGCGACGCGGCGTCGTTCGTCACCGGCGAGGTGCTCACGGTGGACGGCGGCTGGTCCGCCTACGGGTATCTGTAGGCCCCGCGCGGCGGGCCGCTCAGCGGGCGTGAAGGAACCGGGCACACGCGATCCCGTACAGGGGGGTGTCGGGGGGAGCGGCGGTCGCTCCCCCCGACGTCGACTCAGCGGAACGAGCGGGTCAGCTCGACGCGGAGTACTTGATCGAAGCCGTCGTCGCCGGTCCTGAAGCCGCGGTTCTCGACGTGGCCCACGAGGTACTGGGCGAAGAGCGCATAGCGCTCCCAGAAGCGCCACGACACGTCGGCGCCGCCCCCGATCCGGCGCTGCTGGGGCACGAACTGCCCGGTCGTCGTGCCGATCACCGCGCGATCGATCTCGAACCCGAGCATCAGATTGTCCCCGAAGCGCTGGGTCAGCCGCGCGTAGTAGTCCGAGCCGTCGTTGCCGATGAAGTGGCCGATGACGTGGCCGCGCGTCCAGTAGCCGCTGTAGAACTGGTCGTGCCTGTAGGACAGGCTCGACGTCTTGGCCCACTCGAAGCGCGCGTCGAGGCCTTCCCGGCCGAACAGGCCGAGCAGGTGCACGCCGAGGAGGCCGCCCGAGGCCTGGCGCTTGGGCAGGATGTTGGCGGTGAACCAGTTGTCGTCGCAGCAGGTGTCGTCCCAGTAGAACTCGCCGTAGAGACGGAGATCCCGGCTCGGCACGTAGTATCGGTCCACATCGCGGAGCCGGAGGTCGGCGTCGAGGGCGAGGAGGTTGTTGTTGCGGAAGCGCCGCTCCGGCCCCGTGTGCACATCGCCGGCCGGCGGGTCGAAGAGGATCTTCAGCGTGTCGCCGGCGTCGGGCCGAGGAGGGTCGCTCCCGCCGAACTGGATCACGCGGCTCAGGCCCAGCTCGAGCCAGCGGAAGGGTGAGGCCGTGGCTCTCATACCCATGAGCTTGGCGTCCGGGTGGTCACGCCGCTCCTCGTGCTGCCCCAGGAAGAAGAGGAGCTTGGTGGGCCCGACCCACGGGCCGATCCAGGGCACGAGGAAAGGCTCGGCCGCCTGCAGGCGGACCTGATCGAGCGGGGCGGCGTTGTTCGAGAGGATCAGGGAGCCGCGGAGGCCCGGGCCCCACCAGAGACTGTCGCGACCGACCAGCAGCTCGACGTTCCAGAGCGTGAGCTTGGCGTAGCCCGTGGCGAGCCGGGCCTGGCCGAAGTCCTCGTTGCGTTGAAGCTCCGGCTGCACGTAGAACGTCAGGAGATCGCCGATCTGCATCCGGCTCTCGAACGTGCCGAGCGCGTTGGCCCCGTGCTGAAGCGTGTGGCCCTGGTCGTTGATCAGCGAGTAGGTGCGGCTCGCCCAGCCGAAGCCGACCTGGGCTCGGTCGGCGGGCGTGAACGCGACGAGCGGCGCCGGGGCGGGGGGCGCGGCGGGCTTCACGGCGCCGAGCTGCTCCAGCTCGGGGCGCAGCGCGGTGATGAGGCGGTCGAGCACGGGCTCGAGGTCGCGCCGCAGGTTGTAGGCGCCGGCGGCGTCGCCGCGGATCCGCTCGATGGCGCGGGCTACGGTGCGCGCGGCCTCGATGGGGCTCAGCGGCTTGGTGCTGAGGAGCGTGCGGTCGGCGAAGCCTGCGGTGACGAGCCGCTCGAGGTCGTCGTAGAGCGCATCGCGGTACACGGAGAAGCCGCCCCAGTTCTTGAGGGGCACGTTCGCCCGGTCGGCCGCCGCGGCCACGCCCGCACCGGCGAGAGCGCCCTGCGCGAGCGCGACGAGGACGACGGCGACGACGGAACGAGCGAGGCGCATGCGCCTAGGATACGAGCGCGGCGCGCCGCGGCGCGACGGTTTTGGCGACACCCGCCGAGGCCACAGGATGTGGGCGCCTGGGCGCCGGCCGTGCACAAGGGGTAGGAGGGGCGCTCGCGGGTCAGCGCCCGAAGCGGCGCTGGCGCTGCTGGTAGGCGCGCACGGCCCGGAGGAAATCCACCTGGCGGAACGCGGGCCAGTGGGCGTCGCAGAAGTAGAATTCGCTGTACGCGCTCTGCCAGAGCATGAAACCGGAGAGGCGGATCTCGCCGCTCGTGCGGATGATCAGGTCCGGGTCGGGCACGTCGGGCGCGTAGAGGTGGCGTGCAATCTCCTCCTGGGTGATCGTGTCGATCAGCGCCGGAACCTCCTCGCCCTGCTTGAGCTTGTCCCGCAGCATCTCGCGCACGGCGTCGGCGATCTCCTCGCGGCCCCCGTACGCCACGGCGATCAGGAGCGTCATGCCCTGGTGCTTGGCCGTCGCTGTCTCGGCGGCGCGGATGACGGCGAGCGTCGAGTCCGGCAGCAGCTCGAGCTTGCCGAGCGCTCGCACGCGCACGGCGTGGCGGCGGATGCGCCCATCCTGGGCGAGGCGCCCGAGCTTCGCCTCGACCGCCGCCAGGATCCCCGAGACCTCGTCGGGCGGGCGCCGGAGGTTCTCCGTCGAAAGCACCCAGAGCGAGAGCGTCGGGATGCCCAGCTCGACGCACCAGGCCAGCACCTCGTCGAGCTTGTCGGCGCCGATGCCATAGGCGAGATCGAGGTCGGCCAGCCCGCGCTCGCGCGCGTAGCGACGGTTGCCGTCCAGGATGATGCCGACGTGGCTGGGCACCGGGCCCCGGCGGATGCGACGAGCCAGGCGCCACGCGTAGAGGCGGTAGAGCGGGCCCGTCAAGGAAACCATTGGTGATGTCAGGCAGCTTAACATAAGCTCGGCCGGAACCGATGCAATCGGCCACCCTCGCGGGACTCGTCGTCCTGGGGCTCGTCTCGGGCGCCGCCGGGATGGTCGGTGTCTACCTCGACACCGCCTGGCACCGCAGCGTCGGCCGCGACTCGTTCTTCATCCTGCCGCACCTGTTCATCTACGGTGGGGGCCTCGGCGTCTTGGCGGCGGCGCTCGGCGGCATCGCGCTGGCGACGCGCACGCCGGGCGCGGTCGGCGGCCCCGTCTGGCGGCTCGGGCGCCTCCACCTGCCGGCCGGCTTCAGCGTCACCGCGCTCGGCATCGGCGTCATCATGGCGGCGGCGCCCGTGGACGCCTGGTGGCACGCCACCTTCGGCAAGGACGTGCTGATCTGGAGCCCGCCGCACCTGCAGCTCCACCTGGGCGCGGGCATCACGGCGCTCGGGCTCCTCTTCGCCGTCGCCGCCGAGCGGGGGCGGGGCGTGTTCGCCCGGCCCTGGCTCTGGCGGGCCGCGATGCTCGCCGTGCTCGTGGACCTCGTCCATCGCGGCCACTTCGTGCTCGCCCACTACACGATGCTCGCGCACTCGCGGACGCCCGACCTCTACCCGTTCCTGGTCGCGCTGCTGGCGCCGGTCGTCCTGGTCGCCGCGGCGCGCGCGGTCGGCCCGTGGGCGCCGACGCTGGCGTGCCTGGCGTTCCTCGGCGCCGCGTGGCTCATGGATGTGATGCTCCGGCTCATCGACTACGAGCGCTACACGCTCACGCCGGTCCTGGCCGTGCCCGCCGCCGCGCTGTCGCTGGTCTTCCAGGTCGCAGGGCGGCGCCGCGGGCGCGCCTGGGTCGCGGTCGGCGCCGCGCTCGCATTCACCGGCGTCTTCCTCGTGACGGAAGTGGCGTGGATGCGCTGGGGCGTCAGCAGACCGTGGTCGCTCGACCTGCTGCTGGCCGCGCTGCCGCGCACGCTCATCGCGGGCGTGGGGAGTGGCTGGGTGGGCTGGGTCGTGGGAGGTTTCCTGCGCGTGGCGGTTGCCCCGACGGGCTCGGGCGCCGCGGCGGCTGAGTTCGGCGGCCGGGGCCGGGCACGGGCGGCTGCGGCCGGCGCGCTCGCCCTCTCGGTGCTCGGTCTCACGGCGACCTACGCGCCCCAGCGCTACGGCCCGCCGATGACCGTCGCGGAGCTCAAGCTCGAGCCGGCGCCGGTGTTCCCGTACACGGAGGCGATCTTCTGGAACGCGTTCTTCGCCGCGGGCTGGCCCTTCGCCGCGGGCGTGGAGGCGCGGAGCGAGGGGATCATCGACGGCCTACCGATGCCCGTGGGCCCCGCGTGGTGCGCGCCCACCGAGGCGGCGCTGGCCACGGCGCTGCCGGACGTGCGCTTCCGTATGGAGGTGAACGGCACGCCCGTGGACCTCTCGCCGTACCCGCTCGTGCGCCTGCGCTTGCGAGATGGCGCCCACTGTGCGTGGGTGGGCGTCGCGTCGGCGTCGCAGCGCGCGAGCCAGAACCGCTTCGTCTACACGATCGCGCATCCGGCGGCCGGCGGGCCCGCCACGACGCGGGTCGAGCTGGGCGTGACCTTCAAAGATCCGTGAGGGTCCAGGACCCCGTCACGCTCGCCCTGGCGCTCGCGCTCGGCGCGGGCTGGTTCGGGTTTCCCGGCCTCCTCTGGGACGTCGCCTGGCACCGCTCGATCGGACGGGACACGTTCTTCTCGCCGCCGCACGCCCTCATGTACACGGGCGTCGCCGTGAACGGCCTCGTCGCGGCGTGGGCCGTGCTGTGGGGCCGGCGTCGCCACGGCGCGCCCGCCGCGTTCGCGCTCGGCGCCGTTGGGTTCCTGCTCGCCCTCGCGGGCGCGGCGCTCGACGAGTGGTGGCACGGGCACGTCGGCAAGGACGTGAACCTCTGGAGCCCGCCGCACCTGGTCGGCCTCGCCGGCACCGTGCTGATCGCCGTCGGGCTGATGCTGGCGCTCGCGGCCCACACGCGCTACGCGCGGGGGCCCGGCTGGCTCGTGCCGCGCGTGATCCTGCTCTTCGGCTTCGCCGACCTCGTGCACAAGGCGATGGTGGCGCTCGACCACTACACGCTCGACCCCTGGGGTCGCACGCCGGACTTCTACCCGTTCCTGCTGGCGCTGCTGTTGCCTGCGGTCTTCCTGACGGCTGTGCGTGCCCTGGGCCCCGGCGCCGCCACGGCGGCCGCCGTCGTGTTCACGGCGGAGCACCTCGCGATCAACCTGGTGCTCCAGGCCGCCGGCATGCGCACGGCGACGCTGACGCCGATCCCGATCCTGCCCGCGCTGGCCGTGGACCTCGTCGCCGTGGCGTTCGCTGCGCGCGGCGGCGCGGCGCTCGTCGCGGTGGCGGGCGGACTGGCTTTCGCCCTGACCACGCAGGCGCAGGAGGCGGCGTGGATGGCGTGGGTCGTCGCCCGGCCGTGGCCGCTCGCCGACGTCGTCGCCGCCGCGCCGCGCGTCGCGCTGGCCGCGACGGGGAGCGCCTGGGCCGGCTGGGCGCTCGGAGGCTTCGTGCGCGGCGCGGGCGCGGGGCGGCCCGCGCGCGAGGTCTTCGGTAGCGCGGCGCGGGCGAGGGGCGCCGGCGCGGCGATGCTCGTGCTTGCCGCGGCCGGCCTCGCCGCCGCATACCGCCCGTCGCGCGCCGAGCCCCCGGCGAGCCTGGCCGCGCTCGCGCTCGCGCCCGACACGGGCTTCGACCATCGCGACGCCGTGTTCTGGGAGCCACTCCTGCCCGACGGCTGGCGCGCGCCCGGCGCGCACGCGGCGTACCAGGAGGCCATCGTCGATGGTCGCGGGATTCCCGTGGGCCCGACCTGGTGCGGGAAGGACGAGGCCGCGCTGGGCCGCGAGCTGGCGACGGTGCGCGTCGCGCTCGCGATCAACGGCGAGGCCGTGGACCTCCGGCACTACCCGCGCACGCGTCGGCGAACGCGCGACGGCTCCGTGTGCGAGTGGGTCGGTGTCTCCGTGACGGCGCCGCGCCCGGGCTTCCAGGCGCTCGTCTACACCGTGGAACGCGACGGGGCCGCCCCGTCGCGGGTGACGGTGCGGCTCAGGGTGAAGGAGCCCTGACCCGGGGCGGAATTTCTCGGTGCCGGCCGGCGGCGCTGTACGACAATGATCGGCATGGTCAGTCGGGCCGCCGACTGGTTCAGGCAGGCCGAGCGTGACCTGGCACAGGCGGAGGATTCGCGCCGGGCCGGGCGCCACGAGTGGGTCTGTTTCGCCGCCCACCAGGCGGGGGAGAAGGCCGTGAAGGCCCTGCATCTGCACCTGGGGCAGGAGGCGTGGGGCCATGTCGTCGCGAAGCTGCTCCGCGATCTTCCGGCTTCGGCAGGAGTTCCGAGCACGCTGGTCGAGCAGGGGCAAGTGCTCGACACGTTCTACATCCCGTCGCGCTACCCGAACAGTCATCCCGAAGGCGCGCCGTTCGAGCACTACGGCCCGCTTCAGAGCGAGGAGGCGTTGCGCTTTGCCGGTGCGATCATTGAGTTCGTCCGTCGTCGTCTGGCCTGACCGGCCGACGGTCGAGTCCGCGCTCCGTCGCTGGGCCAGGGAAGCGGCTCGGGCTCGGCCAGAGATCCGCCGCGTCGGCTACTTTGGCTCTTACGCGCGCGGCGATTGGGGGGTCGGGAGCGATCTGGACGTCGTGCTCGTCGTGGCGTACGCCGACCTGCCATTCCGGCGGCGCGCGGCCTTATGGGATCTTACCTCACTGCCGGTGCCTGCCGACGTGCTCGTGTACACCGAGGAGGAATGGCGGGGCCTCGACCCGCAGAGCCGCTTCGCGCGCGTACTCGCCAAGGAGGTTGTCTGGGTGTGGGTCAGGGGGTCTTGAGGGACGTCACGATCAGCTCGCGCCCGCCGGGTGTCCGGTCGAGCCGGCTCACGGGCACCCTGGCGCGGCGGTAGGCCTCGAGCAGCGCGGCCTCCGTGTAGCGGAAGGTGTGGACCCGGCCGTCCACCGTCCGCGTCAGCGCGCGCGCGGCCCAGCGCGCGAGCGCCGAGCGCGACTGCGAGAGGTTGCGCACGGGCTCGGCGACGACCAGGAGGCGCCCCGCGGCGGCCCAGAGCCGCGCCAGCAGGCTGTCCGCGACGTCGTGGAACTGATATAAGCTTGCTTGCATGATCACGGTCTCCGCGGTGGGCAGCGGGCGGGCCGCGCGCACGTCGAAGGCGCGGACGTCCACGCCGCGCCGCCGCGCGCTCCGCAGCATCGCCGGCGCCTGCTCGAGGCCGATGTACGCGCGCACCAGGCCGCGCGCCGCGAGATGCCGGTAGAGCGCGAGGTCGCCCGGGCACACCTCGAGGACGTCGGCCGGGCCGCCGAGCCGGTCGGCGACGAGGGCGAGGCGCGCCGCGTAGTCGCCGCCGTAGCCCGCGCGCATCAGGAGTCCGTAGAACGCGGGGCACCCGTAGACGCTCAGCATGGCTCACCATAGCACCGGCGAGCTGGTCTCGATCGTCGTCCCGGTCTGCAACGAGGAGGCGAACCTCCCGGAGTTGCGCGCGCGCCTCACGGCCGCGCTGGCGGGCCACGAGTTCGAGTGCATCCTGGTGGACGACGGCAGCACCGACACCACGGCCGCCCTGGCCCGCGACTTCGCCCGCGAGGATCCGCGCTTCAAGCTCGTGAGCCTCTCGCGCAACTTCGGCCACCAGGCGGCGATCTTCGCGGGCCTCACCTTCGCGCGCGGCGCCTGCGTGGCGGTGATGGACGGCGACCTCCAGGACCCGCCCGAGCTGCTCCCCGAGATGCTGCGCCTGCGGGCCAAGGGCACCGAGGTCGTCTACGGCGTCCGCAGCGTGCGCAAGGAGCGCTGGCTCACGCGCGCGCTGGCCGCCGTCTACTACCGGCTCCTGGCTCGGCTGACCGCGACACGCATGCCGCTCGACGCGGGCGACTTCGCCGTCATGGACCGTCGTGTCGTGGACCTGATCGTCGCCATCGGCGAGCGCCATCCCTACGTGCGGGGCCTCCGGAGCTGGGTGGGCTTCCGCCAGGTCGCGGTGCCCTATGTGCGCGAGCGCCGCGGCAAGGGCGAGCCCAAGTACACGCTCTGGAAGCTTCTCGACCTCGCCCTCGCGGGGATCGTCGCGTTCTCGGTCGTACCGCTGCGGCTCGTCGCCCTCGGCGGCGCCGCGCTCGCGGCGCTCTCCGCCGCCGCTGCGCTTGTGCTCCTGCTCCAGCGGCTGGCGGGCGCGAGCCTCGCCGGCCCGCCCGCGGGCTGGCTGGCCTGGGCCCTGGTGGCTGCGGGGGGCGTGCTGGGCCTCCAGCTTCTGGTCCTCGGCGTGCTCGGCGAGTACGTGGGGCGAGTCCTCGAGGAGGTCCGGCACCGCCCGGTCTTCGTCGTCGACGAGGTGGTGGGGCTGGACCGGCTGCCGGTCGCGCCCCGGCGGGATCGGCACCCGCCGCCGGACTGATCACGTCGCCAGCTTCGGGGAGTTCAGGCTGTCGGCACCACGGTTGCTGAGAGCTCGAGAATGAAGCGGGCGTCCCGCAGAGCCTCGTGCGCGTCCTGCCGCGCGTACAGGCGCTCCGGCGGCGCTCCCGCCTCCTCATCGCCGTAGAAACTGATTTCGCGCTCCTGCCGCAACCGACGCGAGATCGATACCACGCGATCAAGCTGCTGGGTCAGGGACGCGGAGAATCGGTCGGCATGCTCGCGAAGGAAGATCCCGACATCGGGCACGCGTGGGACTTCGACGCCGCCACTCCGGAGGACCGCCTTCAGCGCGAGCTCCACGGCCTCCTGGCTACGCCGGACGACCAGGTGCCAGGCTTCCGCCTGCTCGTGATGCTCGGCCTCCGTCAAGATTCGTCGAGCTTGGCGGAGGTGGCTCTGGGCCATCTGGAGATTCGTCAGAGCTCGATAACCTCCCCGGGCTTCCAATCGGGCTTCAAGACCCAGTAACGGATCTGCCCACGGGTCCGCCGCTCGGCGCCGAGTCGCCTCAGGGAAGTCTCGAGCCGGGCGAGAACGCTGCGGAAAAACGCGTCGCGATCATAGAGGAAGCGCGCGTCCTGGACGAGATCGAGGTACACAGGCACCAACCGGGAGGCTTCTTCGCGTGTCTTCAGAAGCGGGGCCACGCGGGGCTCGAGGCTCAACGAGCGCAGCCGGTCGAGCTCGGACTCAAAGGAGCGTTCCACCTCTTCGAGCTGACGGAGCCGCGCAAAGCGACCGAACGGCAAGTGTTCGGCGACGATCAGGAGGTCGATATCCGAATCGGACCGGGCTTCGCCGCGCGCGACCGAGCCGAAGAGGACCACGGAGACGAGGTTGTCGCCGAGCGCATCCTTCAGGAGCCCGGTGTAGCGCTCGGCCGCCGCGCGGAAGGCGCGGCTGATATCGAGGGCGCTGGTCGGTGGCTGCCTGCGCGTTGCCGGGTCCATTCTACCGCGACACGGTCAGCGGTTCGCGTAGAGTCGGCGCGAGCCGAACTGCCCGAGCGCGCGCACGCTCGTGGCCGGGAGCGCCGCCACCACGCTTCGCGCGGGTGCCTGGCGGATCACCAGGAACACGCGCCGCGGCCCCGCCCAGAGTCGCCGCAACGCTTGCGTGTCGAGGAACACGCCCTGCGCCTCGGGCAGCTTTGAGGCGAAGGAGAAGTAGCCGACGTCGCCGTTCACGAGGAGCGCCCGCCGGCCCGTGTAGAAGGGGATGGCCGGACTGTACTCGAGGGAGCCCTCGATCACGATGACGTCGTCCGGCCCGGCCTCGGCCACGATCGCCCGTGAGACCTCCCGGGCCGAGTGGTGCGGTGCGATCAGCCCGAGGAGCGCGAGCAGGAGACCGGTGATCCCCGCGGCCACCGCCACGAGCGCGCCGAGCGCGCTCCGGCGCCAGCCGCGCACCCAGCAGAGCGTCGCGATGCCCCAGCCCAGGATCAGCGTCAGCCCCAGCGCCTGCAGGAGCAGGCCGAACGGGCGCGCCGAGGCGAACGGGAAGGGGACGCCCTGCTCGCGCAGGATGCGGTAGTAGACGTTCAGCTCGGCGAGCCCGGCCATCGCCTGCTCGGGCGTGAGGCCGCCACCGATCCAGATCGCTCCGGCGCCGCCCAGCACGGAGCCGACGAGCCCCGCCCCGAGCCAGCGGCCGATGTCGCGTCCGCCGGCCCAGGCCGCGCCGACCAGGATCGCAAGCGCCGGGAAGGCCGGCAGCGCGTAGTACTCGTGCTTGAAGCGCGAGAGCGAGAAGAGGCCCACGATCACGAGAGCCCAGATGACGATCAGCGGGCGCCAGCGCGCCTGCGCGGGCGTGCCGGGCGCCAAGCGCGCGAGCACGAAGACGCCCCAGGGGAACGCCCAGAGGAAGCTCGCCACCAGGAAGCCCGCGGTCGAGATCGGCACGTCGTCCTCGACGAAGCGCCGGGCGTCGAGGAAGCGCAGGAGGTGGTTATCGAGCACGTAGAACCCGAACAGCGTCCCGGAGCGCCACGCGGCCAGCGCGTGCCACGGCACCGTGAGCAGCAGGAAGAGCCCGGCGCCGCGCGCTGGGTTCAGGTCGCGCCAGGCGAGCCGGCGCGCCCACGCCATCGCGAGCCCCACGATCAGCACGGGGAACACGAGCCCGATGAACCCCTTGGCGAGCACGCTGAGAGCGGCGCCGACCCAGAGCCAGAGAAAGCGCGTCCGGCCGCGATCGGGGCGCTCGGCGTCTCGCACGAAGCCGTAGAGCGCCAGCGTGAGACAGAAGATGAAGAGCTGGTCGGTCGACGCCTTGCGCACGTAGAGCGCGTTGCCGACGACCGTGGCGACCACGAGCCCCGCCAGGAGCCCCGCCCGGGGGCCGTGGAGGCGCCGCCCGATCCGCCAGGTGAGCAGGGCCGTGCCGAGCGCCGCCAGCGCCGACCAGAGGCGCGTCGCCCACTCGGACGGACCGGCCACCGCGTAGGTCAGCGCCGTCAGCCAGAAGTAGAGGGGAGGCTTCTCGAGGTAGGGCAGGCCGTTCACGTGGGGGATGATCCAGTCGCCGCGCGCCAGCATCTCCTGCGCGATCGCGGCGTAGAGGCCTTCGTCGGGGTCGAGCAGGGGCAGCCGGAGGTCGAAGAAGAGGAAGGGGAGGCTGACGGCTAGCAGCAGGGCAAGGCCGGGGAGACGCGAACCCCCGAGGAGGGCGTCAGCAGCGCTGTCGCTGGACCTCACGAGAGATGTGATCGAATGTCAGGACAGGGCATACATGAACGGCGCGATCGCGCTGGACTGAGCGAAGATCACCGGGAACGCGAAAAGCGGCGGCACGGAGATCATCGGGGTCAGCCACCACCAGCGACATGAACCGCGCGGATAGTGGCGGGCGTCGTCGTCGTCGTGGAAGTACCATAAGATGCGGAGGATGCGCATGTCAGCGCGGATCGGAGGGCCGGCGGTCCTGAACTGGCGTCAAACCTGCCGTCGCGCACGCTCCAGGGCGGGTTCGGTCGGGGTCGGCCGGGGTCGCCGTCCCTTCGGGGTCGCGGGGTTGAGGGCGAGGGGGTCCATCGCGAAGCGGATGACCGGCTCGAACGGCGCGATCACGAGGAAATCGGCGACGCTCAGCACCCAGCGGGCCTGCGCGTCCCCGAGGCGGCGTCCGAGATGCTGCCTCGCCTGCCAGACGCGACGGTGAAGAGGGAGCTGCGCGGCACTTGACGAACGCATTGTCGCCGGGGGGATTATACCGCTCGAGAACACGCGAGGGGGGCCGGTCGCGCGAGATGAAGCGTGCAGTCGTCGTGAGAGCCGCCCTGCTCATCGGGTCGCTGGCGCTCTCGCTGGCGGCGATCGAGACCGGCCTGCGGCTCGCGTCCCCGCTCGATCCCTTCGGCTCGCGGCTGGCGCTCCGGCCGCGCGTGGACATGCGACTCGAGGTGGACCTTCGTGGCGTGTCGCGACAGGGGCGACATTCGACGAACGCGTGGGGGCTTCGAGGCGACGAGCCGCCGCCACCCGACGCCGGCGATTATCGGATCATCGCGATCGGCGGCAGCACGACGCAGGGCTTCTACCTCGACGACCGCAAGACCTGGCCCTATCGCCTGCAGGAGCGACTGAAGGAGGCCGGCTGGGAGGCGTGGGTCGGCAACGCGGGGCTCGACGGTCAGTCGACGCGAGGCCACATCATCTTCATGGAGGATGTCGTCGCGAGAGTGCGCCCCGACGCGGTGATCGTCCTCGCGGGGATCAACGACCTCTGGTATTCCCTCGACGAGCGGCGACGGCTCCACGGCAGCCGATACGACCGGCCGGACTGGCTGACTGTCCTGTATCGCCGCAGCCGACTGGCTCAGGTCCTGTATGCCTGGGGACAGCTGCTGCTCGGCGAGGCGCTGCTCGTCCGGCGCTCCGGCCACGGAAACTTCGAGCCGCGCCCGCTGAGCCGCGATGCGGCGGCGGCTCCTGAGGACGTCCGGTTGCTGCTTCCAGGCCTGCCCGAGTATCGACAGAACCTCGAGCGCATCGTCGCGCTCGCGAGATCGATGGGTGTGCGCCCGATCCTCATGACCCAGCCGCTGCTCTTCGAGGACTCCGAGTACTGGCAGACGATCGAAGGCGGTTTCTACTGGATCGAGGCCCGGAAGGCGCCCCTCGCGGCCACGACGTACTGGCGGATGCTGGATGCTTACAATCGCGAAATGCTCGACGTGTGCGCGCGCCAGAGGGTCGAGTGCCTCGACCTCGCCAGGCAGGTGCCCGCCCGACCCGACTACTTCTACGACGCGGCGCACTTCACGGAGGCCGGCGCGGAGCTCGTGGCCCGGAGCGTGGCGGGCTTCCTGCTCGACCGGCGGCCGCCGTCGACGATCAGGTGACGGCGTGGCACGCGTGGCATGACACCCCGAAAACCTCGCTCAGGGCGCGCCCTGCCGCCCGCGGCGTTCAGCCCCTCAGGGCGGCATCCGGGTGGCACGGAGAAGCTTGCCATCCGAAGGCCGTTTCAACTAGACTCGTGACGCTCCAGGGTTCCGGAAATCGTCGGGGGTGCTTGCCGGGACTGACGGAGCGAAGCTGTGCCTGGCGACCTCGGGACATGCGTTGGCCCCGTTCCGCATCGGCGATTGATCGTCGTCCATGTCTGTCTGCATTGCGCGATCGCCGGCGCTCGTCCCGGCACGCGCGACCGCCACGGGACGAACTCGAGGTGAGCACATGTAGTGTCCCGGGTCGGAGGCGCGGGCCGTATATCGGTTTGGTTTCCTGGACTTCTGGGTTATGATGAACGCCGTTTGCAGGGGCGTCGACAGCCGAAAGGCATCGCTCGCGCAGTGAACACGCTGAGACGGGCACGCTGAGACGAGTGTGAAGATTCTCGCGCATCGAGCGAACCTGAACGGGCCCGGCAGCGGCGACAACCGCCCGGAATCCATCCGGGCGTGCCTCGAGCGGGGCGTCGGTGTGGAGGTCGATGTGCTGGGCGTCAATGGGGAGCTCTGGTTCGGACATGACCGGCCAGAACGGAGGGCCGATGTCGAGCTGCTCGCCAGGGCCGGCGTCATGTGCCACGCGAAGGACATCCAGGCGGCCTCAATCCTCCGCTCGTTGCCTGTCAGCTTCTTCTGTCTTGGCAGGGACGAGTTCGCCCTCTGCTCGAACGGGCTCATCTGGTCTAATTATGGGTGCATGCCGACGGCGGCATCCATCATGTGCAGTCCGGAGCTGGTAGGCGCCCCGGAGAGCATCGAGGAATTCTATCCACGAGTGGCGACCGCTTACGGCGTCTGCACGGATCACCCGCTGACGTACGTGAAGCTCCTCGGACGTGAGGCCCTAAACGGAATCCTGCTCGAAAGCAGTCCAGACTGGTGAGGATATGCTGAAGGCCATCTATGAGCTGAAGTCGCCCGACATCGAAAAGGCCGCGCACGCGATCGCCGTGGGCCAGTCGGTGGGGAACCCGTACGTGCGGAACTCGCGGGAGACCAAGGCGCTGGTGAAGAAGCACGCGGCGACGGTCGAGTCGATCGAGGGCGGCAAGGTCACCGTTCGGTTCCCGGCGGTGAACTTCGGACCGCGCGACGGGATTTCGTTCATGATGAGCGTCCTGATGGGCGGCCAGATGGATATCGACCTCATCGAGGGGTGCAAGCTCCTGGACGTCGAGTTCGGCCCGCTGCTGCGGCGCTTCTCGGGGCCCCGGTTCGGTCTGGAACAGATCCGCCAGATGACCGGCGCGGTCGACCGGCCGCTCATCGGCGGCATCGTCAAGCCGAAGATCGGGCTCACGCCCGACGGGCTGGCCGAGGTCTGCCGCGAGATGGCCGAGGGCGGCGTGGACTTCATCAAGGAGGACGAGATCCTCGGTGATCCGTCCTGGTGCCCGCTCCGGAAGCGCGTGCCGGCGGTGGCGGAGGCCTTGAAGGGCTTCAGGACCGTGTACGCTCCCTGCATCACGGCGGACGGCGACGAGGTCGTCCGACGGGCCAGGCTCGCGAAGTCACTCGGCGCGACGGCTGTCCACGTGAACCTCTGGTCCGGTCTCGGGAGCTATGCCAGGATCCGTGAGAAGGTCGAAATCCCGATCTTCTTCCAGAAGAGCGGTGACAAGGTGTTCACCACCGGCCACCACTCGCTGCAGTTCTCGCTTCTGTGCAAGCTCATCCGCCTGATCGGCTGCGACTTCACGCACGTCGGCATGTGGGGCGGCTACATGAGCGAGCCCGAGGTGGAGCTGCGGGAGCGCCTGTATGCGCTCCAGGGGCCGTGGTGCGAGCTTCCGAGGGTCGTTCCCAGTTTCTCCTGCGGGGCGCACCCCGGGATGGTCCAGGCCCTCGTCAAGCGCTTCGGAAACGACATCATGGTGACCTCGGGGGGGGCGATCCACGGGCATCCCCTCGGCACCCGCGCGGGCGCCATGGCGTTCCGCCAGGCGCTCAGCGCGAGCACGCCGCCGCCGGAGCTGGCGGCCGCGATCGAGGAGTGGGGGCTTGTGCGGTGAGGCGGTTCCCTTTTGGTGAGATGAAGGAGGGTTGGTTCGTCGGCGACTTCGAGCCGACGGCCTACCGGACCCCCGCAGCGGAGGTGTGCTTCAAGCACCACGCGAAGGGGGAAGCGTGGGCGACGCACTACCACGCCATGGCGACCGAGATCAACCTCGTGGTGAGGGGCACGATGCGCGCCAACGGTCAGGAGTTCCGGGAGGGGGACATCTTCGTCGTGGATCCGGGCGAGGTCATCGCGCCGGAGTTTCTCTCGGATTGTGAGCTCGTCGTGGTGAAGGTCCCGTCCCTTCCGGGGGACAAGTACCCCGCATGATCAACGTCGTGTTCCCGATGGCCGGCCGCGGCCAGCGGTTCGCGCAGCAGGGGTTCCACGGGCCGAAGCCGATGATCGAAGTGCTGGGCAAGCCGCTCATCGAGCACGCGCTCGACGGATACACCCTGGAAGGCCGGTACATCTTCGTCGTGCTCCGGGAGCACCTGGCGCTGGGGCTCGGCAGCCTGCTCGCCCGCCTGCGGCCCGGCGCGACGATCGTTCCGATCGACGAGCTGACGGAGGGACCGGTCTGCACGGTACTCAAGGCGAAGTCGGAGATCGACACGGACGATGAGCTGCTCATCGCGGACTGTGACTCCGTGCTGGTCTGGCCGGATCGATGGGTCCTGGACTGGTTCAAGCGCCGGGGCGCGACCGGGGGTGTGACGACACGCATCACCACCGACCCCGCGTGCTCGTTTGCGGCGCTCGACGAGCATGGATGGGTTCTCGAGACGCGGGAGAAGGACCCGTTCACGATGTTCTCGACAACCGGGCCGTACTGGTGGAGGCGCGGACGGGACTTCGTCGAAGCCGCGGAGCGGATGATCGCCGCGGATCGGCGGGCGAACGGCGAGTTCTACGTCAATCCCGCGTACAACGACCACATCGCGGGCGGCGGACGCGTCCTGGCCTATCCGCTCGCCGAGTTCTGGTCGCTCGGAACGCCCGAGGGCGTGACCGCGTTCGTGAGGGAGCGACGCGGCGCGGGCGGGTTGAGCCCCGCGTCCGGCGATGGGAGCGCCTCGCGCCGGGTGGCCTCGCCCGCGAGAACTTGAGAGAGAGCTTCCGGGGCTGAGCTTCGGCAGTACCCGCCGGCATGGTTGACCTTCTCAGGAAGCTCCTGGCGCTGCTCTCGGCTCGCGAAAAGCTCGGGTTCCTCGGCGTGCTGGGCGGGATGGTCGTCGCCGCGGGGCTGGAAGCGGTCGGGCTGGGCATTCTGCTCGCGTTTCTCGTGCTTCTTCGCGGTGAGGGGATCCCATCAGGGTACCCCCAGCTCGCGCGGGTGCTCGAGGTGGTCGGCGCGCCCTCGGGCCCCGCCGCACTCACCTGGCTGAGCCTGGCGGTGCTCGTCTTCTACGTGACGAAGAACGTCTATCTCGGCTGGCTCTATCACGTCGAGTTCACTATCGTCTACCGGAAGCAGACGGACCTCTCCAAGCGCGTCCTGCGAGCCTACCTGGACAAGCCGTACACGTTCCACCTCCAGCGGAACACCGCCGAGCTGCTGAAGAACGTGACCGAGGAGGTCCACGCGACCTGCCACAACGTCCTCGTCCCCTTGCTGCTGCTGACCTCCGAGGCGATGGTGATCACCGTGATCGTGGGCGCGCTGATGGCCGTCGACCCGGTCGTCACGCTGTCCGTGCTGGTCCTGACGGCGGCGACCGGCTGGACCGTGGTGTCGCGCGTGCAGCGGAGGCTGAAGGTCCAGGGGCAGGCCAAGCAGCAGTACTTCGAAGCGATGATCAGGTGGGTGAACCAGAGCTTCGGCAGCCTCAAGGAAATCACGATCCTCGGCCGCCAGGGCTGGTTCGTGGAGATCTACGGCAGAAGCGCCGCGGGGTTCGGGCACTCCTTGCGCTTCGTCGCCATGGCCCACCAGCTCCCCCGGCTCGTCATCGAGGCGATGGCCGTCAGCGTCATCGCGTTGACTGTGCTCCTCGTCCAGTGGCAGGGCGGCGGGATCGAGCGCATCATCCCGGTCCTGGCGCTCTTCGGTCTCGCGGCGGTGCGCCTGATGCCGTCGGCCGGCCGGGTGGCGAGCATGCTCACGATGCTGCGTTACTTCAAGCCCGCGGTCGACGTGGTCCATCGCGACCTGGACCTGGACCGGCCGCGTCCGGGCGCCATGCCGCAGCCGGCCGTGCCGACGCGGTACGGGGCACCAGTCCTCCGGCTCGCGCACGAGCTGGCCCTGGACGGCGTCTCGTACCGCTTCCCCGGTGCCGAGGCGTGGGTCCTCAAGGACGTCTCGCTCGTGATCAGGAAGGGGGCCCTGGTCGCGATCGCGGGGCCCTCGGGGGCCGGCAAGACGACGATCCTCGATCTCATCCTGGGATTGCTGACGCCCGACACCGGGCGAGTGCTCGTGGACGGCCGCGACGTCCGCGAGAACCTGCGCGCGTGGCAGGCGAACATCGGGTACGTCCCGCAGGTCGCGTACATCCTCGACGACTCGATCAGGCGCAACGTCGCCCTCGGCGTGCCGGACGCCGAGATCGACGACGAGAGGGTGTGGTGGGCGCTGTGTGGCGCGCAGCTCGAGTCGTTCGCGCAGGCGCTCCCCGGCCGGCTGGACACGCTCGTCGGGGAGCGCGGCAGCCGGCTGTCCGGCGGCGAGCGCCAGCGCCTCGGCATCGCGCGGGCGCTGTACCATGACCCCGACGTGCTGGTGATGGACGAGCCCACGTCCGCCCTGGACTACGCGACGGAGCACGAGGTGATCCGCGTGATCGACGCGATGCGAGGGCAGAAGACCGTGCTCGTCGTGGCGCATCGGCTGTCGACCGTGCGCTCGTGCGACGAGATCTACATGGTCAGGCAGGGGACGGTGTCCGGGCCTCTCCAGTACGGAGACGTCGTCGCCCTCGCGGGCGCCGCCGGCGACGTCCCGTGACGGCGGCGCGCGACTTCGCGCTCGCGATCAGCGCCGACGAGGAGGTGGACGACGTCCGGTTGCTCGTCGACATCTTCCGGCGCAACTGGACAGGGAGCTTCCACATCGTCGTGTGCGCCGCGAGCGCGGGCGCCGCGGCCGAGATCGGACGCTGCGACGTCGACAGTGTCGCCATCGGCGAAAGCGTCCGTCTCGAGGCCGACCCGCGTGAGGCGCTCCAGGAGCACATCGCCGGGGCGCTACGCGCGGTGGACGGGATCCGGAAGGCGTGCGGCCTCGCGGCCGGCTCGAGCGCGCCCTACACGATGCATCTGGCGGCCGGACGCTACCCGCTGGCGTGGGATCCGGTGCGGGCGCTCGGCGAGGGGATGAGGCGGAGGGGCGCGGTCCTGGCGGCGCGCGGGCAGGGCTTCGGGCTCTACGCGCACGACACCCCGGTGGGACGGTTCGATCCCGCATTCTTCGTCGTCGACAACGCGTTCGCCCGGGCGAGGCGCCTGTGGGAGTTTTCGCTGGCCGATTTCCTGCCGCACAAAGTGTCCGCGCCCGGGTTCGTCGCGCTCTGGGCGCTGGGGCGCGTGGGGGTGCACCGGTTCTGGCGCTATGCAGCGGATGACGGCGGCGAAGGTCCGATCGCGTTCGATCCCGCGCGCGGCTTTCTGCGGGTCGACGCCTCGAGGCTTCCGCCCGACCTGGCGTCCCGACTGGTGGCATCCTACTTCGCCGAGTACGGTGTCACGCGCGGGCCGGCGATCGAGGCGTTTCACGCCCGCTGGGGAGCGGACGCGGCCGCGGCGAGGGACGAGGCGCGCGCGGTGGGCCGTGGGGCCGGCCGACGCCCCGGCGCCTGGGCCCGGGGACGGGCGTTCCTCAGGGAGCGGCTGGTCCGTCGCTGGATCTATCGCTACCGGTATGGCGACATGGTATGGCCCCGCGGGCTGGACGACGTGTATCGAGCGGCGTTCGGAGGCGCCGGGCCCGCGCCCGCCGAGCTCCGGGACGTCTCGTTCGACATGCCGTCTCCTCGGAGGTCCCGCGCGCCGTGAAGGATCTCGCGATCGCGATCTCGGTCTACGACAAGTTCCAGGACGTGAAGCTCCTCAGCGACCTGTTCAGGAAGAACTGGCCCGGAAGCTATGATCTCGTCGTCTGCTCTTCCCATCCGCAGGCGGCGTCCCGTCTCGCGGACTGCGACATCGACGAGCTGCTGTCGACGGAGAACCTGCCGATGGACGGCCCGGGATCGAGCGACCCACGGGTGTCGCCACGGGCCCGGCTGTGGGTCCGGGTCATCGACAGCATCCGGAAGGCGTGTGGGCGGTGCGCCGACCGGGCCGAGGCGCCGTTCACGCTCCATCTCCACGCGGACGCGTGCCCGCTGTCCTGGCCAAAGCTCAGGCGGCTCGCGGAGCGGATGCAGCGTCACGGCAAGTGGTTCGCGGCGCGCGGCGAGGGCTTCGGCTTCTACGCGGTCAACGAGCCCGTCGGCGGCTTCGACGACATGTTCTTCGTGGTCGACAACGCCTTCGCGCGGGACACGGGCTTCTGGGACTTCGATCCGTTCGACTTCTTGCCCCACAAGATCTCGATCCACGGGGTGCTCGCGATCCTGGGGCTGACGAGGGTCGGCATCCGGCGCTTCTATCACTACGGGAGCCACACCCGGGCCGTGTACTGGGACGGCAAGCCGGTCGTGCTGTATCCGCTGAACTCGGCGCATCCGATGTATTTCGACCCCGAAAACTGCTTCCTCCACATTCACGAGAGCGGTTTCCGCGGCGACCTCGGCGTCCGCCTCAAGGCGCACTACCTGGCGCGGCACGAGGTGACGCGCGGCCAGCACGTGGAGGAATTCCTCGCGAAGTGGCAGACGCCCGAGCCGGAGCTCTTCGGTGCCCTGGCGGCGAGCGAGGCGGGGCTCCGTCGCTTCTTCCTGCGCCGAGGGCTCTCGCCCGCGGTCTATGGCCGGAACTTCGACCAGATGGCGGCGTTGCAGGCGGCGTATCTGGGACTGCCGGCCGCCGGCAAGGGCCGGTGGCTCGGCCGCATGCACGCCCAGCAGGCGAAAGGACTGGTCTCGACGTTGGTGCGCCGGCGGTTCATGCGCGGCCGGATCTTCCGGGACCGCTACCTGGACACGGTCTGGCCCGATCGCCTGGACGACCTGTACGAGTCCGCCTTCGCCTCGACGGCGCGCGAAGTGAGGGACTTCTCGCTCGACGGCGCGGAATTTCCTTGACATGAGCGCAGCCCGTTCTTTACACGAGAAGACAGGCATGACGGCAGACTTCACGGAGCGCGCCAGGGCGTACCTGGCGGACGCCCGCGACACGCTGGACCGCATTCCCGTCCAGGTGGTGGAGAAGATCTTCCACGTCCTGTGCGATGCCTACCGCGAGGACCGGCAGGTGATCCTGATGGGCAACGGCGGATCCGCCGCGCTGGCTTCGCACTTCGCCGTGGACCTCGGGAAAGGGACGGCGGCCGCCGGTCGCCGGCGACTGCGTGCCGTCTCGATCGTGGACAACACGCCGGTGATGACCGCGTACGCCAACGACCTGTCGTACGCCGACGTCTTCTCCGAGCAGATTCGCGCGCTCGCGAAGCGGGGCGACGTCGTCTTCGGCATCTCGGGCAGCGGCAGCTCGCCGAACATCCTGAAGGGGCTCGCGGCTGCCCGTGAAGTGGGGGCGACCACCGTGGTCCTGACCGGCTACCAGGGGGGCAAGGCCATCGACATGGCCGACGTGACGTTGGTGGTGCCCTCCGACGACATGCAGCACATCGAGGACTGCCACCTGGCGCTGACGCACCTGTACATGCAGGCGATGCGCGAGGTCGTTCGCGAGTCGCCGATCACCGAGCCGGGCCGCTGCCAGTAACGGGGATCCTCGCCGCGCCTTTGGCGACGTGCGAACATGGTCGCGTGCGAATGACCGCCGTAACGCTCCGTGCCGTATGAAGACGATCGTCACTGGCGGCGCTGGGTTCATCGGCAGTCACCTGGTCGACCGCCTCCTCAGCGACGGGCACGACGTGACGGTGCTGGACAACTTCAGCACCGGGCGCCCGCAGAATCTCGCCCAGCACGGAAACAATCCCCGCTTGCGGGTTGTCGAGGCCGACGTGGGGGACTTCGTCGCGATCCGACCCTGTTTCCACGATGCGGAATGGGTCTTTCATCTGGCCGCGCTTGCCGACATCGTTCCCTCGATCGAGCACCCGCTCGACTATCACCGCGCCAACGTGGACGGCACCGCGAACGTGCTGGAGGCCGCTCGAGCCGTCGGCGCCCGGCGTGTCCTCTACACCGCCTCGTCGTCCTGTTACGGGATCGCCGACGTGTACCCGACGCCGGAGACGGCGCCGGTTCGTCCCCAGTACCCGTACGCGCTCACGAAGTACGTGGGTGAGCAGTATGCGCTCCACTGGGCGCAGGTGTACCGGCTGCCCGTCGCGTCGCTGCGGCTCTTCAACGTGTACGGCCCACGATCCCGGACGTCGGGCACGTACGGGGCGGTGCTGGGCGTGTTCCTCGCCCAGAAGCTCGCCGGCAAGCCGTTCACCGTCGTCGGCGATGGCACTCAGGTGCGGGATTTCACCTTTGTGACGGACGTCGCGGATGCGTTCCTCACGGTGGCGACTTCCGACGTCCTGGGAGAGGTGTTCAATGTCGGCTCCGGCCAGCCGGCGAGCGTCAATCGCCTCGTCGAGCTGCTGGGTGGTGAGGCGGTGCACATCCCGAGGCGCCCCGGCGAGCCCGACCGGACGCACGCCGACATCGGCAAGATCCAGCGCCAGCTCGGCTGGCGCCCGAAGGTGTCGATCGAGGAGGGCCTAGGCAGGGTCCTCTCCCGCATCCAGGACTGGCGCGAGGCGCCGGTGTGGACACCGGAGTCGATCGCCGTGGCGACCCACGACTGGTTCCGTTACCTGGGGTCCGCAGTGACGGGGGGATGACGTGAGTGATGGCGACCAATAGCGTCGATCGCAAAGTCTGCGCGTTCGCCGAGTTGCAGGACCGGGTGACGAGCGCGCGAGCCGAGGGCAAGCGAATCGTCCTCTGCCATGGCGTCTTCGACCTGATCCATCCGGGCCATGTCCTGCACTTCAAGGCGGCGCGCCAGCACGGCGACCTTCTCGTCGTCACGGTCACGCCGGACCAGTTCGTGAACAAGGGGCCCGGCCGCCCGGTGTTCAACCAGCGCCTGCGCACGGAGACGATCGCGGCCTTCGAGTTCGTCGACTATGTGGCGCTGAATCTCTGGCCCACCGCCGTCGAGACGATCGAGCGGCTGCGGCCGGACGTCTACGTCAAGGGAAGCGAGTACGCCGACCCGGCCCGGGACCTGACGGGCATGATCCTTGCCGAAGAGCGGATGGTCCAGGCCGTCGGCGGCGCGATCGTGTTCACGACCGAGGAGACCTTCAGCTCAAGCAGTCTCATCAACCGTTACTTCAGCAGTCTGCCGACGCCAACGAACGAATACTTACGGGGCTTCCGGCAGCGCCATGGGGCCGAGGAGGTGCTGGGGGCTCTGCGGACGCTCAGCGACCTCGACGTGTTGGTCGTCGGCGAGGCGATCCTCGACGAGTACTGCTACTGCGTCCCCCTGGGGAAAGCTCCCAAGGACACGATGATCGCCACGAGGTACGTGTCCGAGGACCGGTTCGCCGGCGGGTCGCTGGCCGTGGCCAATCACCTGGCCGGGGTCTGCCGGTCGGTCACGCTGGTGACGTGCCTCGGCACCGACGATGCCCAGGCGGACTTCGTGCGCTCGAAGCTCAGTGCGAACGTCACCTTGCTGGCGGCCCGGACGACGGACCGTCCGACGATCGTCAAGCGCCGGTACGTCGAAACGACGTTCCTCGCAAAGCTGTTCGAGGTCCAGTCGCTCGAGGACCGGCCCATCCAGCCCAAGACCGAGCGCGAGATCGTGGAGGCCCTCGGCGATCGCCTGGCCAAGCACGACTTGGTGGTGGTCACCGATTTCGGGCACGGGGTGTTCACCGAAGAGATCCGGAAGCTCCTCTGCTCGTCGACCGCGTTCCTCGCTGTCAACACGCAGACGAACAGCGCGAACCTCGGATTCAACTCGGTGACGAAGTATCAGCGGGCGGATTACGTCTGCCTGCACGAAGGCGAGCTGAAGCTCGCCCTGCGCGCGCAATACGGTGACGTCCGGGACCTCGCGACCCGGATCCGAGCCGAGCTGGCCGCCGGCAGCGTGATGGTTACGCGGGGCCCGAACGGCTCCATGCTGTTCACCGAGGACGGGGCGGTGCACGAGACGCCAGCCCTGTCGCTCCGGGTGGTGGATCGCACGGGGGCCGGCGACGCGCTCTTTGCGCTCACCGCCCCGTGCGTGTTCCGTGGTGCCGCGCCCGAGGTGGTCGGTTTCGTGGCGAACTGCGTCGGCGCCCTCGCCGTCGAGATCATCGGTAACCGGGAGCCGGTCGCGCCCGCGGCGTTGAAGAAGTTCATGGCCCACCTGCTGATGTGAGCGAGGACGGTCGGTCGGAGCGACCGCGAAGGAGAATAGCGTGGTGAGCGACCTGCGGCAGGTGCTGGTGACCGGAGGAGCGGGCTACGTGGGCTCGGTGCTGGTTCCCCGACTTCTCGAGCGCGGTTTTCGCGTCCGGGTGCTCGATCTGTACCTGTTCGGGGATCACGTCCTCCGGGCGGTCAAGGATCATCCTGGGCTCGAGGAGATCAAGGGGGACATCCGGGACCAGGCCCTGCGGAGACAAGCGCTGCGAGGCTGTGACGCGGTCATCCACCTGGCCTGTATCTCGAACGATCCGAGTTTCGCGCTGGACCCGGAGCTGGGCAAGTCCATCAACTACGACGCGTTCATCGACCTCGTGGACGCCGGGCGCGACGCCGGCGTCCGGCGGTTCATCTACGCCTCATCCTCGAGCGTGTACGGCATCAAGGACGAGCCGAACGTGACCGAGGAGCTGCCGCTGAAGCCACTCACCGACTACTCGAAGTACAAGGCGATGTGCGAGGACGTGCTGCTCGCGCGGCGGGCGCCCGGTTTCGAGACCGTCATTTTTCGCCCCGCGACCGTCTGTGGCTACTCGCCCCGGCTCCGACTCGACCTCACGGTGAACATCCTGACGAACCACGCCGTCCACAACCACGTCATCAAGGTGTTCGGCGGCCAGCAGATGCGTCCCAACATCCACATCGACGACATGGCCGACCTCTACGTCGAGGCGCTCGGGTGGCCGGCGGCGAAGGTCGACGGGGCCGTCTACAACGTCGGTTACGAGAACCGTCGGGTCATCGAGATCGCCGAGATGGTCCGAGGTGTCGTGGGCGGCGACGTGCGCATCGTGACGACGCCGACCGACGACAACCGCTCGTACCACATTTCCTCGGACCGGATCAAGCGCGCGCTCGGCTTCGAGGCGCGCCGCACGATCACGGACGCGACGCGCGATCTCGTGCGGGCGATGCGCGAGGGCCAGGTCCCCGACGCGATGTCCGACGAGCGTTACTACAACATCAAGCTGATGCAGCGGGTGAAGCTGCGTTGAGGGACGGCGAGGGTCTCGAAGAGCTCGACCGGATCGCGAGAGAGATCCGTGGCAGGGTCGTCGAGATGTCGCACCGGGCGAAGACGCCGCACCTCGGGTCGGCCCTCTCCTGCGTGGATATCCTCGTGGCGGTCTACTGGGCGACGCTCAGAATCGACCCGCGAAACCCGAGGGACCGGGAGCGGGACCGGTTCATCCTGAGCAAGGGCCACGCGGTGAGCGCGCTGTACGCCGCGCTGGCCTACCGGGGCTTCTTCCCGGTCGCACAACTCGAGACCTTCAACGAGGCGGGGAGCGCTCTGGCGGAGCAACCGAGCCCGGCGTGCGTGGCGGGCCTCGAGCTGGCGACGGGATCGCTCGGCCACGGGCTCTCGGTGGGGCTGGGCATGGCCTTTGCCGGTCGCCTGGCCGGGCTGCGGCATCGCGTGGTGGTCCTGATGAGCGATGGCGAGTGCAACGAAGGGTCGGTGTGGGAGGCGGCCCTGCTCGGGGCATCGCTGAAGCTCGGGCAGGTGGCGACGATCGTCGACTACAACAAGTGGCAGGCCACCGGGCGCAGCAACGAGATCATGGCGCTCGCACCGCTCCGGGAGAAGTGGGAGGCATTCGGATGGAGCGCCTACGAGGTGGATGGTCACGATCTCAAGGCGCTCGTCCAGGTCCTCGACAACGTCCCCGACGGCAGCGGCAAGCCGGTGGCCGTCGTGGCGCACACCGTCAAGGGTAAGGGCGTGTCCTTCATGGAGGACGACAACAACTGGCACTATCGGAGCCCGACCGCGGAGGAGGTCCGGCAGGCCCGGATCGAGCTCGATCTCGCATGAGGGACGCGTTTGCGGCCGAGATCACGGAGCTGGCGACGGAGGACGCGCGCCTCGTCCTGCTTTCGGGCGACATCGGCAACCGGCTCTTCGAGCGCTACAAGCAGCGCCATCCCGACCGGTTCCTCAACTGCGGCGTCGCCGAGGCCAACATGATCAGCATGGCGGCCGGCATGGCCCTCTCCGGGTTGCGCCCGGTCGCGTACACGATCGCGCCCTTCGTCACCACGCGCTGCCTGGAGCAGATTCGCGTGGATCTCTGCTACCACAACCTGCCTGTCGTCATCGTTGGCGTGGGCGCTGGCCTCTCCTACGCGTCCCTGGGGGGTACCCATCACGCGTGTGAGGACATCGCGCTGCTGCGCGTGCTGCCCAACATGAGCATCGTGTGTCCTGGCGACGCGATGGAGGTACGGCTGGCGATCCGGGCGGCCCTGGGGCAGGAGCGGCCAATCTACATCCGCCTCGGGAAGAAGGGCGAGCCGGCCGTCCACGAGCGCCCGCCGGAGTTCGTGATCGGCAAGGGGATCGTGCTGCGGCAGGGCAGCGACGTCTGCCTCCTGAGCACGGGCACCGTGCTGCCGCTGGCCCTCGCCGCGGCAACGCGACTCGAGCGCGACGGCGTGTCAGCGCAGGTCGTCAGTTTCCACACGGTCAAGCCGCTCGACGAACGCCTGCTGACCGATGTCGCCGGCCGTATTCCGCTCGTCGTCACGATCGAGGAGCACAGCGTTCTCGGCGGGCTCGGGGGGAGCGTCGCGGAGTGGCTGGCGGATGGGCCGAGCCGCGGCGTGCGCCTCCTCCGCATCGGCACCGCCGACGAGTTCATGCACGGCGGAGGTGAGCAGGAGCACGCGCGGGAACACTTCGGGCTCACTGCGGAGAAGGTCGCGGAGCGCACGCTGGCGACGCTGGGCGTGATCGGGCGCCGGTAGGGGATGCGGACGCTCGCCGCCGTGCTGGTCGAGACGGGGAGGCCGCTCGTCCTGGCGGAGCTCGAGATACCGCCGCTCAAGCCCGGGCAGGTGCTGGTCGAGGTCGGCGTCAGCGGCGTGTGCCACACGCAGCTCCTCGAGTGCGACGGGCACCGCGGTGCGGACCCGTTTCTGCCGCATTGCCTCGGCCACGAAGGGAGCGGCATCGTCCGCGAGGTGGGTCCGGGGGTGGCGAAAGTCGCGCCGGGCGACCGCGTGGTCCTGTCGTGGATGAAGGGCTCCGGCGCTGACGTGGCGGGCACGGTATACCGCTGGGAAGGGCGTGCCGTCAACGCCGGGGGCATCACCACCTGGAGCCGCCACGCGGTGATCAGCGAAAACCGACTCACGCCGCTGCCGGCCGGCGTGCCCCTGCGCGAGGCGGCGCTGCTCGGCTGCGCGGCGCCGACCGGGCTCGGCGCCGTGCTCAACACCGCGCGACCGCGCCCCGGCGCGACCCTTGCGGTGTTCGGCTGTGGCGGGATCGGCCTCTGTGCCGTCGCCGGCGCAGTGATCGCAGGATGCGCGCGAGTGATCGCCGTGGATCTGAACCAGGAGAAGCTCGACCTCGCCAGACAGATGGGCGCGACCGATGCCATCCGGGCCGACCTCACGGAGCCCGTGGCCGAGATCACCCGCTTGTGCGCGGGAGGTGTCGACGTCGCGATCGAGGCCACGGGCCGTCCGAGCGCCATGGTCCAGGCCTTGCACAGCGTGCGGGGGCAGGGCGGCACAGCCGTGGTCGTCGGCAACGCGCGCCACGGCGAGCGCGTCGAGATCGACCCGCGCCAGCTCAATCTCGGCAAGCGCCTCCTGGGCACGTGGGGCGGGGACAACTCGCCGGACCACGACTTCCCTCGTTATGCCGAGTTGCTGGCCGGCGGCAGGCTCCCCCTCGGCCCGCTTGTCGGGCGGACCTATCGTCTGGCCGACATCAACCAGGCCGTGGAGGATCTCCGGGCGGGGATCGCCGTGCGGCCGCTCGTCGACCTGGGACTCGGCTGAGGGCGGACCGTGGTGATCGGGATCGACTTCGACAACACCGTCGTCTGCTACGACGAGGTCTTCCACCGGACGGCGCGCGGCTGGGGCCTGATCCCCGTGAACGTCCCGACGGGCAAGGGCATGGTCCGCGACTACCTGCGCGAACGCGGGAGGGAAGACGACTGGACGCGACTTCAGGGCCACGTGTACGGTGCGACGATTCTCGAGGCCCCTGCCTTCCCGGGCGTCCTCGAGTTCCTCGCGGCCTGCAGAGACCGGCGTATGGCCGTCCACATCATCAGTCACAAGACACTCCGGCCGGTCCTCGGCGAGCCCCGCGATCTGCATCGCGCCGCCCACGAGTGGCTCGAGGCGCGGGGATTCTACGACACGGCGCGCACGGGGCTGTCACGGGAGGACGTCCACTTCGAGCTGACGAAAGAGGCCAAGCTCGCGCGCATCGGACGTGTCGGGTGCACGCATTTCGTGGACGATCTGCCGGAGTTCCTCCTCGATCCCGGTTTCCCGGTGGGCGTCCGGCGGATCCTGTTCGACCCGAACGGTGGCCATGTGGGGCCGGCGGATCTCGATCGCGCCGCGTCCTGGAGCGAGATCGGCGACCTCGTGCTGCGCGCCGGCTCGGCGTCACGGTGAACCCGGAGACGCTGCGAGAGGTGGCCGCGGGGCTCATTGCGCCGCTCGGCCTTCGCGGGGAGACGAGGCTCGAACCGCTGCGGGGCGGCGCCAACAACCGCGTGTTTCGGCTCGTCGTGGGCGACCGAACGTTACTCTTCAAGGCGTACTTCCAGCACCGGGACGATCCGCGGAACCGGCTCGAGAGCGAGTACGCCTTCACCACATTCGCGTGGCAGCGCGGGGTACGTCGGGTGCCGCAGCCGCTGGCGCTCGACCCGGTGCACGGTGTGGCGCTTTACGAGTATGTCGAGGGTCGGCCTGTCGCGCCCGGGGAAGTCAACGAGGCCCTCGTCCGCCAGGCGCTGGACTTCTACCAGGAGTTGAACGGCCACCGGGACCGAGCCGAGGGCGCCGGGCTCCCGCTCGCCTCGGAGGCGTACTTCACGCTCGCGGCCCATCTGCGCGGCGTGGAAGGGCGAGTGCGGCGGCTGGGGAAGCTGGACGACGCGGGAGACGTGGGCCGCGCGGCGGCGCGCTTCGTCGCCGCGGACTTGACGGAAGCCTGGGCCCGCATCGCGGCGCTGGTACGCGACGGGGCGAAGAGGCTCGGCCTGCGCCTCGACCGGGAGCTCGCCCCGGCCGCCCGCTGTCTCTCCCCGTCGGATTTCGGCTTCCACAACGCGATCCTCGGGCGCGACGGCCGCCTCAGATTCGTGGACTTCGAGTATGCCGGCTGGGACGACCCGGCGAAGCTGGTCTGCGACTTCTTCTGCCAGGAGGCCGTGCCGGTGCCGGAGACGCACTACGAGTGGTTCGCCGGCGAGGTGGTCCGCGACCTGCCCGAGCCGGAAGAGCAGCGGGCGCGAGTGGACCTGCTGCGTCCCATCTACAGGATAAAATGGTGCTGCATCCTGCTGAACGAGTTCCTCCCGCTGGCGCGGGAGCGCCGCCGGTTCACGCGGCGGGCCGAGGATGAGCGCGCGCGGAAGGCGGTGCAGCTGGGGAAGGCCCGCCGAGCACTTCTGCGTGCGGAGAGCGCATGAGCACGATCGTGGTCCTGGGCGCGAACTCGTTCTCCGGGCAGGATTTCGTCGACCTGCTCCTGGACGATCCGGCGTTGACCGTGATCGGGGTGAGCCGCTCGCCGGAGCGATCGGCGCTCTTCCTCCGGTACAAGCTCAGGGAGAACCTCTTGCGGTACCGGTACGTCCAGCTCGACATGAACCGGCAAATGCCGGCGCTGCTCGATCTGCTCGACGCCGAGCGCCCCGAGGCCGTCGTGAACTTCGCCGCGCAAAGCGAGGTCGCGCCGAGCTGGGAGCACCCGGAGCACTGGTACCAGACCAACTGTGTCGCGCTGGCCTCGCTGGTGAACCATCTGCGGCAGCGCACGTACCTGCGGCGGTATGTCCACATCTCCTCGCCCGAAGTCTACGGGACCTGCGTGGGAGAGGTTCGTGAGGATGCCCCGCTGCGACCGAGCACGCCGTACGCTGCTTCGAAGGCGGCGGCCGACCTACTGCTCCTGGCATACGTCAAGGAGTTCGGGTTCCCCGCCACGTTCGTGCGGGCGACGAACGTGTACGGAGCGCGCCAGCAGCTCTTCAAGATCATCCCGCGATCGGTGATCTTCGTACGGCTGGGCAAACGGATCGAGCTGCACGGGGGTGGCGCCGCGGTGAAGTCGTACATCCACGTCCGCGACGTCTCCCGTGGCGAGTTGGCGATCCTTCGCGAGGGGCGCGCCGGGGAGATCTATCACCTGGCCCCGTCGCAGGGGGTCTCGGTCCGGGAGGTCGTGCGGGCGATCTGCGACCGACTGGGGCGGCGCCTCGAGGACTGCATAGTCACGGTGGGCGAACGTCCGGGCCAGGATGCGGCGTACGTCATCGACTCGACCCGGGCGCGCACCGAGCTCGGCTGGAAGCCGCAAGTCGCCCTCGACGAGGGGCTCTCCGACGTCGTCGCGTGGGTCGGCGACTACTGGGACGAGATCGTGCGGCAGCCCCTCACCTACGCGCACAAAGCCTGACAGGGGTAACCGTGGCGTACGTGGACTTCATCTCGCGGGTGCACAAGAGCACGAAGCGCGATTACCTCGAGCGCGTGTGCGTGCACGACAAGGCGGAATGCGCGGAGATTGCCGTCAAGTTCGGCAAGGACTACTGGGACGGAGACCGGAAGCACGGCTACGGCGGGTACGGCTACGATGGGCGCTGGCGAGTCGTGGCGGAAGACATCGTGCGCCACTACAAGCTCCCGGCCGACGCGCGCATCCTCGACGTGGGCTGTGGCAAGGGCTTCCTGCTCTACGAGTTCACTCAGGTGCTTCCAGGGGCGCGGGTGGCGGGCATCGACATCTCCGACTACGGCGTCAGGAACGCGAAGGAGGAGGTTCGCCCGCTCCTTCAGATCGCGAGCGCGCCGGCGCTCCCGTTCCGCGACCGATCCTTCGACCTCGTGATCTCCATCCTCACTCTCCACAACCTGTACACCTACGACCTCTGGAAGGCGCTCGAGGAAATCGAACGGGTGGGCAGGGGTGCGAAGTACGTGGTCGTCGAGACCTACCGGAACGAGCGCGAGAAGGTCAATCTGCTCTACTGGCAGCTGACCTGCCGCGCGTTCCACACCCCGGCCGAATGGGCGTGGGTGTTCGCGAAGTCGGGGTACACCGGCGACCACTCGTTCATCGTCTTCGAGTAGCCAGCGGGTTCGAGTCGCGTGCCGTCAGACGATCCGGGCTCGCGGCAGCGGAAGGATGAAGTGGCCGCCCTGCTCGAGGTAGCGCTGGTTCTTTGTCAGGATCGGGTCGGCGTACTGCCACACCAGGACGATCACGAACTCCGGCCTCCGCTCGTAGAGGACGGCGGGCGACAGCACCGGCAGGTGAAGCCCCGGGCTGAAGAGGGCGTGCCGCGCCGGATTGTCGTCCACGAGGTAGTCGAGGAAGGGTCCGAGCTCGAAGTTGTGGATCAGGGTGGTGACTGTCGCCGACGCGCCGTAGCCGGCAATGGCCTTGTTCGCGGATCGAAGCGGCCGGAGCAAGCGGTGGAGATCGGTCTTGATCGCAAGCAGCTTCGCGGTGAGCTCCCTGAACACGTCGGGACGATCCAGTCCCATCCGCGTCTCGAGCGCCAGCAGCTCGTCGATGATCGGCGCCGGCCGCCGACGTGCCCCGAGGCGCTGGACGAATCCGCGGATCGAGCCCCCCTTGGTCGGCAGGCGCATGACGTCGAACAATTCCAGGCCGTGCCGCGAGAAGAACGCGACCAGCGGCTTGATCGAGTGATAGCACAGGTGCTCGTGATAGATCGTGTCGAAGAGGAGCTTCTCGACGATGTCCACGAGGTAGGAGACCTCGAAGACGAACACGCCCTCCGGCGAGAGGAGCTCGGCGACGCCGTCCGCCATGTCCGGCAGGTTGTCGGAGTGCGCGAAGACGTTGTTCGCGGTCACGAAGGCGGCCGCCCCGCGCTCCGCCTTGATGCGACGCGCCAGGCTCGAGGTGAAGAACGCGGGCAAGGTCTCGAGGCCAGCCCTGGTGGCCTGTTCCGCGATGACCGAGGCCGGATCGATGCCGAGGACGCGTAACCCCCTATCACGGAGGATCCGGAGCAGCGTGCCGTCGTTGCTCCCGATGTCGACCGCCAGAGGGGGTGACGGCGCGGGGAAGCGGTCCAGGAGGTCGTCCACATACTGGCGGAAGTGCTCGACGAGACCGAGCGAGACCGAGGTGCTGTAGATGTACTCACCGAAGAGCGCCTCGGGATCCACGACGTCGAGTAACTGGACGTGGCCGCAGGATCCGCACAGGTAGAGGTCCAGCGGATAGGACGCCTGTGTCTGGCTCGTGCGCTCCGCGGGCACGTAGGCGTCGGCGATGGGCGACGGCTTGTACGGGACCACCAGCTCGACGCTGCGGGAGTCGCAGAGGCGGCATGACGCGCGGTGGGCGACGGGCGCGCGCGTCACAGCCCGGTGAGCTTGCGGGCCAGCGCTTCCTGCGACAGGAGCGAGACGCCGCCGTCCACGAGGATCTCCTGGCCCGTCACGAACGACGCCTTCTCGCTGCACAGGAAGGCGATCACATTGGCGGTCTCGAGGGCCGTGCCCATCCGTCCCAGCGGGATGATCTTCTTGAAGAGACTGTTGAGGTCCTGGTTCTTCGAGTAGAAATCACGGTTCTCTTCCTTCACCATCGTGCACGGCGAGACGCAGTTGACCCTGATCCCGCGCGGGCCGAGCTCGACCGCGTAGTAGCGCGCCATCTGGCCGAGGGCGGCTTTCGCCACGTGATAACCGACGGGCTGCCCCTCGGCGATGAAGCGACCGACGACGGAGCTGACGAGGACGATCGAGCGGTCTCCGGTACCGCCGAAGGCACCGGCGAGCGTCTCGACGATCGTCCGGGTCGCGCTCAGGGACGTCGCCAGCTCGCCGCCCCAGCGGTCGCCCTCTCCCTTGAAGCGCTGAAGGAGCACGAGGCTGTTCAGCTCGCCGTTGCGGGAGACGATCTCTCCCAGGAGGCGGACCAGCTCGCGCTCGTCCGTGAGATCGCCCGCCCAGAAGTGGGTGCCCGGGAGACGTCGATCGGCGTCGGCGGGAGCCCGTCGGCCCATCACCGAGACGGTGTGCCCCTGCGCCGAGAAGAGGCGCACGACCTCGCGCCCGATCCCGCGGGTACCGCCGACGATCACGCTGTGCATGGCCCGTGCTGGTTCCTGGACGGTGGCTCGCTCACGGCACGAGGGAATTGGGCCGTCCCGGGAAGATGGACGCGAAGGTCCCGCCGCTCTCGAGGAAGCCCTGGCTGTGTGCGATCACTCGCGCCTCGCTCTCCTGGCTGAGGCTCAGAAGGCACAGCTTGATTCCCCGCTCGACGAGCTCGGCCGAGGCGAGGATCGGCAGGCGCGAGCCAGGCATGAACAGGCCGCGCTTCCGGGGATCGTCGTCCGCGACGAAGTCGATGTGGTCTCGCGCACCCAGGAAGTTGATCCAGGCGCAGCTCAAGTGACCGGCGCCGAAGACGGCGATCCCGCCGCGCGCGCGCCGGAACTCGGTCAGGGCGTCGTTGGCCCGGCGGCGGTACGCCGGGAAGCGCCGAGCATACGTCTGGCCCAGGGCCCTGGTGCTCTCGGCGATGCTCGAGTCCGGCACCTGCGACCGGGCCGCCGGCGTCGAGCGGACGATCGCCACGAGGGAATTCTCGTGCGAGTACGGATAGAGCGCGTACCCGACGGCCGAGAGCCCCCAACACCCCACGGCCTGCCGGAGCAGGTCCTCGGTGAAATAGAGCACGTGCTCTTCCCAGGGCATCGTGTAGTCGGCGCGGCGCAGCGCCGGACCGCAGTCGGGAGCCTCGAGCACGACGTAGCCGTCCGCCTTGACGAGCCGCCGCAGGGCGGCGACGAACGTCGCGGGCTCGTGGGCATGCTCGACGACGTGCCGGGCGACCAGAACATCCGCGGCGCCGCGCCGCTCGGCGATGGCGCCGGCCGTTTCCGGGGTGAGGTAGCGCTGAACGGTCTCCGGGCCGGCCCCGTGGTCGTCTGCGCCCAGGTCGTGCTCGACGTCGATGCGCCAGGTGTGCGAGAGTCCACGCTTGCGAAAGCGCTCCAGGGTCGAATCGTCCTTCATGCTGATGCCACCCACGACCGAGGTCGGGCTCACCCCGGGGAGTCTGCAGAGTCCGTCCACCAGGTCGTCCAGGTGTCCCTCGGGCTCGCGGTAGACGATCCAGTCGAACCGCGGCTTGAGCTCGTGCGCCGCGACTGGCGCCAGGAGCTGAACGACGCCGCACGCCCCGCACTGCCCAAGGGTGAACGGGAACGCGGCCTCGTCGGCGGTCGGGCTGGACAAAAAGCGGTTGCAGAGCGCATGCTCGCCCAGGTCGAGTAGCGGCTCGACGCGGGCGAGGTGACACAATCGGCAAGTGCTCATGCGACTCGGGTGCCGCTCGTGCCTAGCGCGGAGGCGACACCGGCTGCGTGACGCCTCGGCGGATGTTCTCGACGAGCACCGGGATCTTCTCGCGGACGAGCAGGGCGGGCTCCCAGCCCGTCAGGCGATTGGCCTTGCCGATGTCGAAGGCGAAGCCGTAGTCGCCGCCGGGCGCCTTCTCGATCTTCACCCGGGGGTTCGCCAGGCGCACGAACTCCAGGAGCGAGATCATATTGCGTCGCCCGCCGCCGGCGTGGATGCGCTCCCCGAACGCCTTGTTCTCGTGCAGCGCCAGCATGAGCCGTCCCAGGTCATCGCTGTGAAGCGGGTCTCTGAACTGCAGTCCGCCCTGCGTCAGCGATACGGGCTTGCCCTGGGCCGCAGCCCTGATCAGGGAGACCACCCAGTTGCCGCCCGGATGGTCGAAATCGGTGTAGCAGGTGGTCAAGCGGATCACGATGCTCCTCGGATGGGACTCCGAGACGAACTCCGCCACGATTTTCGACTTGCCGTAGAAGTTTTGCGGGGCGTAGGGGTACTCCTCGTCGACGAGGAACCTGGGCCGGTAGCCGACCTTGGTCTTGCGGATGTCCTTCGGGCCGTAGACCGGTCCCAGGACCTCGCGCGTGGACATCTGGATCCAGGCGATGTCGCTGCCCTTGAGGATCTTGGCGAGATGGCGCGCCCCGCCCACGTTGATCTCGTCGGTCGGCGCACCGGCCTGGAACACCCTGGACTGTCGGTCCGCCGTGACGGAGAGGTTGATGAGGAGCTCGATGTTGTGTCGCGCGAGCATGGCGGCGTCGAGAGTGAAGAGGTCTTCCTTCTTGTCCCAGCCGAGGACAGCGTGCTCGCGGCTGAGGAACGCGTGCAGGCCGCGTCCCAGGTATCCTTCGTGTCCGATCAGCAAGATATTGATTTACGTTCCTCCCCCGTCGATACCGACGATCGACCCCGCCATGAAGGACACCTGCTCCGAGCACAGGAAGGCGACGACCGGTGCGATCTCCTCGGCGCGACCCAGGCGTCTGATCGGCAGGTGGTTCTTGAAGTAGTCCTCGAGGGCCGCGGGATTCTCCCTCTGGAGCTTGGCGAAGAAGCGCCCTTCCGAGTAGATGGCGCCCGGCGCGACCGCCGACATGATCACGTTGTCCTTCGAGACCTCGCGGTTCACGGACTTGACGTAACCGTCCAGGGCGCACTTGGCCGAGACATAGGCGGCGTACCCGTTGTGCGTGACCGTCGAGAGCGTGGACAGGTGGACGACCCGCCCCCAGCGTCTCTGGACCATGCGCGGAATGAAGACGCGGTTGAGCTCGTGCGCGACGCCCACGTTGAACTGCCAGACCTTGCGCCAGTCCTCGGAGGGTGCGAACGTCTGGAAGACGCCGTGGGAGCCGCCCAGGTTGTGGACCATGATTTCGAGGTCGCCGGTTCTTTCGACGGCTTCGGCAAGCTCGCGCACGCCGTTCTCGGCCATCAGATCGACCGCAACGCAGCGGTGGGCCTCCGCGGGCCCCGCCAGCTCGCGCCTGACGGCGTCCAGCTGATCCTGGGACCTCGCGGCGAGGATCAGCCGGGCCCCTTCGCGGGCCAGTTCGAGGGCAATGGCGCGACCGATACCGCGGCTGGCGCCGGTGACCAGCGCGAGGCGACCGCTGATTCGAAGATCCATGCTGGAGGACTGTAGCATATACCACGGAATTATCGGGCGGAAGTGAGGTGGTATATCCTTCCGTCGGGGCCTTGCGATGCTGCTGAGGGAGATCAGCGCAGAAGTGCTCGTGGCCGACGCGCCCATCGTCGCGCTGACGCGGGACGACGTGGCGGCGCTCAAGGTGCGCGCGGCAAAGAACCCGCGACGCCGGATACGGGTCTGCGCGCACCGGAGCGTCGACGACGCCGTCCACGAGATGCTGATCGTGATGGCGCAGGGATGCTATATCAGGCCGCACAAGCACCTCGAGAAGAGCGAATCGTTCCACGTCGTCGAGGGGGCGCTCGACGTCGTGATCTTCGACGACGAGGGGCAGGTGACGCAGGTCCTGCCGCTCGGTGACTACGTCTCGGGAGCCGGGTTCTACTACAGGAGCGACGCGGCGCTGTACCACACGGTGTTCATCCGGTCCGCCGTCGTCGTGTTCCACGAGACCACGAGGGGGCCGTTCCGTCCCTCGGATAGCATCCCGGCGCCCTGGTCTCCCGACGAGACGGACGCAGTGGCCGTCTCGGGTTTTCTCGCCAAGCTCGGTGAGGCGACCGCTACTTGGCGTCCTCCGGCAATACGCGGACCGGAACGTGGTCGTATTCCTCACGATGGCGGAGATAGACGTCGTAGACGAGCAGCAAGTAGTTGAGGACGGCTTCCGCCAGGTTTCTGATCCGAAGCGCTGAGCTCTTGCGGGCGCCGGGGTTCATGAAGCCCTGGATCTCCATGAAGCTGCAGCCCCCCCGGAGCAGGCGCACCGTGGTCTCGGACGGAAAGCTGTAGCGCCGGGAGCGCAGGGTCATCGCGCGTAGCGGCGCGACAGGGTACACCGGCGTGGCATTGATGTAGCGCAGGTGGATGTTGAACGTGCTCGCGTAGACGAAGGAGAAGACGGCGGAGAGGATGTTGCGCAGTCGGCTGCGGCACTCCGTGTTGACCGTGTAGGCGCACACGAGGTCCGCCTTGATGCAGTTTCTGAGCATGTTCCTCAGGGTCGAGACCGAGATCACGTTGTCCCCCGGAAACAGGGTGATCCTCTCGTATTCGGCCGTCTCTAGGCCGCTCAGGAAGCAGGCGCCAAACCCCCTGTTCCGTTCGTGGTGGATGGTACGGACGACGGGGCATTGTGCCTTGATCTCCTCGATGAGCGCGGCGGTGCCGTCCGTGCTGCCGTCGTTGACGATGATGATCTCGATCGTGACGTTCCCAGCGGCCTTGGCCGCCTCGATCACGCTGCAGACGGCGGCCCGCAGGTTCTTCTCCTCGTTGAGCGCGGGCACGACTACAGAGACGCGGGGGACGTCCGGGTCGGGAATCTCCACGTTGTTGGGAAGCGAGCACATGTTCTGTAGAACGGGGCCTTCGCCTATTGCGCCGTCGGATGACCCGTTCGAGCGTCCATCCTTACAGCATCGTGGGCCGCTCTGGCAAGGTTTTTCTCTCGCCGCTGACGTGGGGGAGCAGCGCGGTGACCTATTTTCTGTTCGTAAGAATTCGCCCGTGCTATCTTACTGTGTCCGGGTGATCGGGACTCTGTCGCGCCTGAGGCCGACGTGCGCGCCACTCTAGCCGACGAGCTGATGCGGCGCCGCGTTGACTGCCTCTTGAACTGAGATACTCGGAGTTTGGTTGCTGGTGCGCACCGTAGCGACATTCGACGCGGGCGTCGCCGTCGCTCCGTGTCGGGTCATACGACGGCGCGTGATACGTGCCTGTAAGTGACGAGGCGTGAGCCTGCCCGAATGTTGATTGCGGATAGACCCGGCGATGACGGTCATGTTGCCGAATCATAGCTCCTCCGTGGCGGAACCATCAATCCGTATAACCACGGTCCCGTGTCCGGTCTGCGGCTCGACCGATCGAGAACTCCTGGCCGTGTCGCTCAATGACGTTGAAGACAGGGTTCCAGGGTCGTATGACATCTCCCGCTGTGCTGCGTGCGGACAAGTCTATCTCTCGCGGCGGCCGGACGACGCATCCTTACCGGCATGCTATCCGCTCGACTACCACACGAGAACCGGCAGGAAGAACCCGATTCTTCGATGGCTTTTTGGCATCTATCACCGTCTCCGAATGAGAGAACTTGGAGGAAGCACGGCGGCCGGTCCCCGGTCACTCCTTGAGATCGGGTGCGGCGACGCGCAGTTCCTCGTGTTCCTGGAACGGAGGTGGGACCGTGCGGCCCGTCTAGCCGGGCTCGACTTCGCCGTTGATCGAACTCAGCTTCCGGCGGGCTCTCGGATCAGGCTAGTGGCAGGCGCTATCGAGGATGCCGATTTCGGCGACACCTTCGACATCGTTGTTGCGCACAACGTTTTGGAGCACCTACCCAAGCCCGTAGAGGCCCTCCGTCGCATCGCGAGCTACATGAGGAGCGGTGCCGTGCTCGCCGGTCAGGTGCCAGATTGGAATTCGCCGTGGCGCCGGATCTTTCCGCGACACTGGAACGGTCTACACGTTCCCAGACACATGGCCTTCTTCGATGAGCGTAGCCTGACTAACACGCTTGAGAAGGCTGGTTTCTCGGTTGACCGGATTCGAAGGGTTTATGATCCCGGAGACGCCGCGGTCTCTCTGTGCAACTGGGTGACCGATGTTCTTGGCCTCCAAACACGGCCCCGGAACGCTTGGTTCTTTTTCCCTGTCACGTTGCTTTTCGCGCCCCTAGGCCTCGTGCATACGATCGTTCTACGCGGTCGCTGCGCATTGCGGTTTGTCGCTACTAGAAAAGGTGACTGCAAGCGGAGTCCGGGTTCCTGAACCGCACCTCCCGCATGTCGCGCCCGCGATTTTCCGACCTCACCCGCCGATGTGGCGTCGGATGTCGGTGAACACTTTGGGGGAGATCCCAAGGACTGAACCGTAGAGGAATCGTTGAAAGCTGACGCAGCGGCTTACGACAGTGCAGGTCGTGTGATGGCGACGATGGGGCCGTTGATTCCGTGGATACTCGTCTTCATCGCTGCAATGCGGCTCGTTCACCTGGACGCCGACCCGGGCCTCGTCAAGTCCATCCTCAACAACGCCGCCGACGTCGGCGACGAGGCCTACTGGGCCTTCGGCGCGAGGAACCTGATCCTGTTTGGGACGCTGGCCTCCGACGACTATCTCCAGGCCGCCACCTCGCCCTTCTACACCGTCATCACGTACACGGCGTACTGGTTGTTCGGCGTCAGCATGTACACCACGCGATTGCCGAATGCCCTGCTGGGCATCGCGGCGGTCGTGCTCGCCTATCGGCTGATCCGGCCGTACAGCAAGCCCGCGGCGGTGGTCGCGGGCCTCACGCTGGCGCTGGAGAACAATTTCTTCATCCACACGCGCATGGGGCAGGTAGAGGCGACGAACGGGTTTTTCGCCCTGCTGGCGTTCTACCTCCTGGTCCGGTCGAAGGCTCCGGGCCTCGCCGGGGTGGCCCTCGGGCTGAGCGTCGCCTCGAAGATCGTCGCTCTCCTGATGCTGCCGGCCTTCGCGCTGTTCTTCCTGCTCCAGTGGATCCGCGGGGTGGCCCGTGCGAGGGAGATGCTGCGGTTCTGCGCCGGTCTGGCGGCGGTCGGCGGCCTGCTCGTCGGCTTCGTCCTCTACTATCACGGCGTCTCGGCGCAGACGCAGGGGCTCTCCCTCCTGCGAAATCCCCTCCGCGCCGTGGTCGACTTCGTGACCGGGTACGATCTGGCGAATCCGCTGCGCTACGACGACGTCTTCATGAAGAACCTCGTGATGCAGTCGCAGGGGGTGGCGCTCGTGCGGAACCCCGCCCGGGTCCTCATCGATTTCGTCACCGGATTCTACATGTCGTATCCGTCGACCGTCTTGCTCGTCGTGCTGCTCGGCGGCTACGCGTGGCGGGCGCGAGTGGCGCTCTGGGTGGGCAGGGGCGCGCGCGAGCGACTCGCTCGGCTCACGGACATCGAGATCATGGTGGTCGCGTGGCTGGCCGGCTATGCGGTGAGCATGATCCTCCTGTCCGACATGCACAACCGTCGGATGAACCTGTTCACGATTCCGCTCGCGCTCGTGCCGGGGCTGCTTGTCCTGCGCGCGGAGGACGAGCCGATGACGGAGCGCCCCCGCGGACTCCAGGTGGCGCTGCTCTGCGCTCCTCCAGTGTTCGTGGGGATGCTTCTCGGGAGAAGGGTCCTCGAGGCGCTCACGGGACTCGGCACGGGATCGAGCCTGCTGGCCGCCGGGCTGATCACGGTCGCCGCGACGAGCGCCCTCGTGGTCTGGGCCCGTCCGTCGGCGCGATGGTGGGAGCGGGCCGGGTGGGTCACGCTGATGGCATGGGTCGCCCTCGCCTCGATGTCGCTCGGGTTCTCGTTGGTCACACGCATCCTGCCGAACCTCGGGGTGGCCAGCCGTCTGACCAAGGTCGGCATCGTGATCGTGTTCCTCACGGCGATGATCGTCCTCGGGATCCTGGCCCGGAAGAGCGCGCCGGCGGTCATCGTGGCGATGCTGCTGCTCAGCGCGTCGCTCGACGCGTACGACATCCTCGGCAGCTCGTTCAGCGCCCGCGACGCCTCGCTCCAGGTGCGGGCCGTGACGACGTCGGACGACTGGGGCATCGGCGACGGCGCCCACGTCTTGAGCCTGAACGCGCCCTACCGTCCCGTGCAGGCCTATCCCGGCCGAGGCGTCAATCGCGACTTCGCGGCGACGGTCAGGCCGAGGTTCCTCTTCCGCGAGGTGGACCACCGGGACAAACGGTTCAACGATCCGAAGTGGACGGAGTTCAGCGTGAGGGAAGAGGACCTGTACGCGATCGGTGCGTCGAGGGTCGAGGCGATCGCCGAGTTCCCTCTGTACCCGGTGCTGAGCATGCCGGGCGAGGTGACCTATCGCCTCTACCGCGTGACGTATTGAGGACCCGCGTTCTGGCGCGCCTGCGGGCGATGTCGGTCGAGAAGCGGACGGCGGTCGCCGTGTCTCTCGTCCGGGTGGCCGTGGGCGGGGTGGCAGTTGCTCGGACCGTCGGCGGGCTGGTCGGCGGCCTCGACCGGGGCTGGTCCATGCTCCCGGTCGTTCTCGAGGGCGTGACGGGCGCGGGCGTCCTGCTCGGCGTCTTCTTCCGTCCGTGTCTGGCGCTCCTGGCGCTGAGCCTGCTCGTCGGGACGGTCGGCGCGTCCGACGGGGCGATCACGCTCGGGGCCGCGCCCTACGCCGCGCAGAGCCTCGGCGTCCTGGCGGCGCTCGCGCTCGTGGGGCCCGGCCGGTACACGCTGGGCTGGGTGGTCCGGCGGTTCCGGGGCGCGGCGATCAGCTATCCGGTGACGCGACAGCCCACCGACATCTTCGGGCTGAAATACCTGCCGACGCTCGCGCCACGCCACAGCGACGACGCCGACTTCATCGTCGGCAAGCCGGTGGACGCGGAGGTCACGCCGCGAAATCTGCGAAAGCTCGAGGAGATCGTCCTGGCGACGAGGCAGAGCGGCAAGCTCATCGTCGAGATCGGCGTGTGCCGGAACGCCGAGGGCTCGTTCACCCACGTGCTGCTGCGGCACAAGCCGCGTGACGCCGTTTATCTCGGGATCGACATGGACGACAAGTCCTTCCTCGACGATCCGGCGAGGAGCATCCACACGCTGCGGACGGATTCGCGGGACCAGGATCTGGTGCGCGCCAAGATCAAGGAGCTCGGCGGCCCGCCGATCGGCATCCTGTTCATCGACGGATGGCATTCCGTCAACGTCGCGGTGAACGACTGGAAGTACGCGGACCTGCTCGCCGAGGACGGCGTCGTGGTGCTCCACGACACGAACTGCCATCCCGGCCCCGTGTGCCTGTTCGACGCGGTGGACGAGCGACTCTTCCACAAGGAGAAGTTCTTCGAGCGCGAGCGGGACTGGGGGATGGCGGTGTTTCGAAGGCGTCGATGAGCCGTGAAGGCGCTCATCGTCGGGCTCGGCGGCATCGGACGGCGCCACGCAAGGAACCTCAAGGCGATCGACGGGTCGGCGCGGATCTGCGCCTGGCGCCCGCAGTCGGCGGACGACGGACTCGGCGACCTCGCCCCGCTGGTCGAGCGCGTCGTCCGCACCGCGGACGAGGCGCTCGCGTGGGGACCCGACCTGGCCGTGCTGGCGACTCCGGCTTCGATGCACGTGGAGGCGGCCGTGCCGCTGGCGCGCGCGGGGATTCACCTGCTCGTGGAGAAGCCGCTGTCGGACCGGCTCGACGCCGTGGATGGCCTGCTGGCGCTCTGTGAGGCGCGGGCGCTGGTGCTGATGGTCGGCTACAACCTGCGGTTCGCGCACTCGCTGGCGCGCCTGCGCGCCGCGCTGGCCGACGGCGCCATCGGGCGGGTGCTCGCGCTCCGCGCGGAGGTCGGTCAGTTCCTGCCCGACTGGCGCCAGGGGCGGGACTACCGGCGGTCGGCGAGCGCGCAGCGGGCGCTCGGCGGAGGCGCGGTCCTCGAGATGAGCCACGAGCTGGACTACGCGCGGTGGCTCCTGGGCGAGGTGACCGCGGTCAGCGCGCGGACCGCGCGCCTGGGTGACCTCGATGTCGACGTCGAGGACGCCGCGGAGATCACGCTCGAGTTCGCGAGCGGGGCGCTCGGGAACATCCACGTGGACATGCTCGACCGCGCGAGGACGCGCGGGTGCCGGGTGGTGGGGACCGAAGGGACGCTCGTGTGGGATGGTGTCGAGCACCGGACGGAGCTGTTCACGGCGTCGACGGGGACGTGGAGCGAGCTCTACTCCGGCGTCGGGGAGGATCGGAACGCGATGTACGTGGCGGAGCTGGAGCACTTCCTCGGGTGTGTCGCCGCGGGGCGCCCCGCGGCGATCACCGGCGCGGACGGCAAGCGGGTCGTCGAGATCGCGCTCGCCGCTCACCGGTCCGCCGCCACCCGCCAGGTGGTGTCGCTCTGAACCCGTACGTCGTGGGTGCGATCTTCGCCCGTGGGGGCTCCAAGGGCATTCCGCGGAAGAACCTCCGGCCGCTGGCCGGCCGTCCGCTGCTCGCGCACGCGATCGCCGCGGCGAGGTCGGCGAGGCACGTCCAGCGGGTCATCGTGTCCACCGACGATCCCGAGATCGCCGAGGTGGCGCGGCGGTACGGCGCCGAGATTCCGTTCATGCGGCCGGCCGAGCTGGCCGCGGACGACTCGCCGGAGTGGCTGGCGTGGCAGCACGCGATTCGCGCCCTGGAGGCGGCCGACGGCCGGACACTCGACGTGCTGGTGTCGGTGCCCACCACCTCGCCGCTGCGCGTCGCCGGGGACGTCGACGCGTGCGTCGAGGCCCTGCTGGACAGTGATGCCGACGTCGTGATCACCGTGACGCCGGCCGACCGGAGCCCGTACTTCAACATGGTGGTGCTCGAGGGGGGGTACGCGCGGCCCGTGGTTCGCCCGGCCGGGCCGGTGCACCGCCGGCAAGACGCGCCGGCCATCTTCGACATGACGACGGTGGCCTACGCGGCCCGCGGCGGGTTCGTCATGCGCGCCTGCGAGCTGTTCGAGGGAAAGGTCCGGGCGGTGGTGGTGCCGCGCGAGCGCGCGCTCGACATCGACACGGAGCTCGACCTCGAAGTGGCGGAGTTCCTGGTCCAGCGGTCGCGAGCGCGGCGCCCGTGAGGTCGCTCAAGGAGCTGATGAGCCTCGCGGGACGCGTCGCGGTCATCACCGGCGGCGCGGGCCACCTCGGGCGCGCGATGGCCGAGAGCCTGGGCGAACTGGGGGCCACCGTGGTGCTGGTCGACATCGCGGGCGGCGCCGCCGCGAAGGTCGCGTCGGAGGTCCGGGCCAGCCACGGCGTCGAGGCGCTCCCGCTTGAGGTCGACCTCGCCGACGAGCCGGCGGTCCGCGGCGTGCCGCCCACCGTGCTGGGCCGGTTGGGCCGGCTCGACATCCTCATCAACAACGCCGCACTGGTCGGGACGTCCGCGCTGGCCGGGTGGGCGGTCCCGTTCGCCGAGCAGTCCTCCGCGACCTGGCGGGCGGCTCTCGAGGTGAACCTCACCGCGGCCTTCGTGCTCGCGCAGGCGGCGGCGCCGGCGCTCAGCGCCTCGGGCCACGGCGCGGTGATCAACGTGGGGTCGACGTACGGCGTCGTGGGCCCCCAGATGACCCTCTACGCGGGGACGCCCCTCGGGAACCCCGCCGCCTACGCCGCGAGCAAGGGCGGCCTGCTGCAGCTCACGCGGTGGATGGCGACGGTGCTGGCGCCCGCGGTGCGGGTCAACGCGATCACGCCGGGCGGGATCTGGCGGCAGCAGCCCGACAGCTTCGTCCGGCGGTACGAGGCGCTGACGCCGCTCGGGCGGATGGCGAGCGAGGAGGATTTCAAGGGCGCGGTGGCCTACCTGGCGAGCGATCTCTCGCGCTACGTGACCGGGCACAACCTCGTGGTCGACGGCGGCTGGACGGCGTGGTGAGGGTCATCCCGCGCCTCGACATCAAGGGACCGAACCTGGTGAAGGGCGTGCACCTGGAGGGCCTGCGGGTCCTCGGGAAGCCCGAGCGGTTCGCGCGCCACTACTACGAGGCCGGCGCCGACGAGCTGCTGTACATGGACGTCGTCGCCAGCCTCTACGGGCGCAACAGCCTGCTCGACATCGTCGAGCAGACGGCCCGGGAGATCTTCATCCCGCTCACGGTCGGGGGCGGGCTCAGGAGCCTCGACGACATCCGGACGGTGCTGCGCGCCGGCGCCGACAAGGTCGCGCTCAACACCGCGGCGGTCCGGAGCCCCGAGCTGGTGCGGGAGGCCGCGCGGAAGTTCGGGTCGTCCACGATCGTGGTGTCGATCGAGGTGATCCGCCGTCCCGACGGGTCGTACGAGGCCTACACCGACAACGGCCGGGAGCGCACGGGGATCGACGCCTTCGAGTGGGCGCTGCGGGCCGCGGAGCTGGGCGCGGGCGAGCTCCTGGTCACCTCGATCGACCGGGAGGGCACCGGCCGGGGCTTCGACGTCGCGCTGACGCGGCGGATCTCCGAGGCGGTGTCGATCCCCGTCATCGCCTGCGGCGGCGCCGGCCTGCTCCAGCACATCCACGAGGCGGTGGCCGAGGGCAAGGCGCAGGCGGTGTGTGTCGCCTCGATCCTGCACTACGGTGTGGTCCGCAGCGTCGGCGCCCAGGACAGCTTCGACGAGGGGATCAACACGGTCCATCTGCTGCGCCGGCAGGGCTTCGAGAAGATCGAGGACACGACGCTGCCGGCCATCAAGCGCTACCTGCTCGACCGCGGCACCCCCTGCCGGCCGGTGGCGACGGGAGGGGGGCATGGCTAGCCCGCTCGTGGCGATCGTAGACTTCGGCATGGGAAACCTCCACAGCGTCCGCCAGGCCTGCGCGCACGCGGGCCTGGACGGCCGCATCACCGCCTCGCCGTCGGACCTGGCGCGCGCCGATGCGATCATCCTCCCCGGGGTGGGTGCGTACGCCGACGCGATGGCGACCCTCCGCCGGACGGGGATGGCGGACGCCCTTCGCGGGGCAGCCGAGTCCGGCAAGCCGCTCGTCGGCATCTGCCTGGGGCTCCAGCTCCTGATGAGCGAGAGCCTCGAGTTCGGCCGCCACGAAGGGCTCGGGCTGATCGCCGGGGACGTGGTGTACCTGGAGCCGGGTGCAGGCGCGGCAGCCGTGAAGGTCCCGCAGGTCGGCTGGAACCAGATCCACCGCACCGGGAGCTGGGAGGGCACGCTCCTCGACGGACTGCCGGACGGTGGGTTCATGTACTTCGTCCACTCCCTGCACGTGCGGCCGCGCGACCCGAGCGTCGTGCTGAGCACCACCCGCTACGGAGCCGTCGAGTTCTGCTCGAGCCTGCGTCAGCACAACGTGTTCGGCTGCCAGTTCCACCCCGAGCGCAGCGGCCCGGAGGGGCTTCACATGTACGCCACCCTCGCAACCACGCTGATGGCCGCCCATGCCTGAGCCGCTCGAAGCCAAGTACGGCCTGCCGCACGAGGTGGTCTTCTGCAAGAAGTGCGTGATCTCCAACCAGCGCCCGACCTCGAGCGTCGAATACGCGCACACGCGCGACTCCAAGAAGGGCACGATCTACTTCGACACCGAGGGCGTGTGCGACGCCTGCCGCTACACGGAGCTGAAACGGCACACCATCGACTGGGACGAGCGCGAGCGCGCGCTCCGCGACCTGTGTGACCGCTACCGAAGGCGCGACGGCGGCTACGACTGCATCGTGCCGGGCTCCGGGGGCAAGGACAGCTTCTACGCGGCCCACGTACTCAAGTACCGGTACGGCATGCACCCGCTCACCGTCACCTGGGCGCCGCACATCTACACCGACTGGGGCTGGAAGAACCACCAGGCGTGGATCCACGCCGGCTTCGACAACTACCTGTGCACGCCCAACGGCCAGGTGCATCGCCTGCTGACCCGGCTGGCGGTGCAGAACCTCTTCCACCCGTTCCAGGCGTTCATCATCGGGCAGAAGGCGCTGGCCCCGAAGATGGCGCGGCTGTTCGGGGTGCCGCTGGTGTTCTACGGCGAGAACGAGGCGGAGTACGGCAATCCGATCCGGGACACGACGAGCGCCCAGCGCGACTGGGCGTACTTCACGGCGGTCGACCAGTCCGAGATCTATCTGGGCGGTACGTCGGTCGCCGAGCTGAAGGCGCGCTACGGCCTCGAGCAGAACGACCTGCAGCCGTACCTCCCCGCCGATCCGGACGAGCTGGCGAAGCTCCGGATGCAGGTGCACTACCTCGGCTACTACCTGCGGTGGCACCCGCAGAGCAACTACTACCACGCGGTCGAGCACGGCGGGTTCCAGGCGTCGCCCGAACGGACGCCGGGCACCTACAGCAAGTACAACAGCATCGACGACCGCATCGACGACTTCCACTACTGGACCACGCACGTCAAGTTCGGCATCGGCCGGGCCACCTACGACGCCGCCCAGGAGATCCGGTCGGGCGACATCACGCGCGAGGAGGGAGTGGCCCTCGTCAAGCGGTTCGACGGCGAGTGGCCGGAGCGCTTCGCCGAGCAGATCTTCGACTACCTGAGCATCGGCCCGAAGGTGCTGCCGGCGGCGTCGAAGGCGCTGGAGCGGCCGCGGATGACGCGCGAGGACTTCCTGGAGCTGGCCGACGAGTTCCGCTCCCCGCACCTCTGGAAGCGGGAGGGCGGTCAGTGGATACTCCGTCACGCGGTCTGGCACGACGCCGCTTGAGGCGCGACGCGAGGTGACCGTGGACAACGCCGTTCGCAGGGTTCTCGTGACCGGTGGCGCCGGGTACGTCGGCTCGGTCCTCGTGCCTCAGCTGCTGCACCGCGGCTACGCCGTGCGGGTGCTCGACAACCTCCGGTGGGAGGGGACGGCGCTCCTGGGGGTGGCCGCCGCCCCGGCCTTCGAGTTCCAGGCCGGCGACGTCCGGGACCGGGACGACGTCGCCCGCGCGGTGCGGGACGTGGATGCGGTGGTGCACCTGGCCGCGATCGTGGGCGACCCCGCGTGCCGCCTCGAGCCGGCGCTGGCCGAGGAGATCAACCTGACGGCCTCGCTCCGGCTGCTGGACGCGGCGCGGGCGGCGCGCGTCGGGCGCTTCGTGTTCGCGTCCACGTGCAGCAACTACGGCAGGATGGCGGACGCGGCCGGATACTGCGACGAGACGACGCCGCTCCGGCCCGTGTCCCTGTACGCGGAGCTGAAGGTCAAGTTCGAGGAGCACCTGCTCGGCACCGCGGACGGCCCGTGTGCCACCTCGCTCCGGTTCGCGACGGCGTACGGCCTGTCCTCCCGGATGCGGTTCGATCTCACGCTGAACGAGTTCACACGCGACGCCACGGCGGGCAAGGAGCTGATCGTGTACGGCGAGCAGTTCTGGCGCCCCTACGCCCACACCACGGATCTCGCCCGCGCCTGTCTCCACGTCCTCGAGCGGCCCGAGCGGGACGTGCACCGTCAGGCCTTCAACGTCGGCGACGACGCGGAGAACTACCAGAAGGCGATGCTGGTCCAGGAGATCACGAAGCAGATCCCCGGGCTCCGCTTCCGCTACGTCCACAAGGACGAGGATCCGCGGGACTACCGGGTCAGCTTCGAGAAGATCCGGGCGCTCGGCTTCCGTATCGCCCGGCGGATCCCCGACGGGATCCGGGAGATCAGCGCGGCGATCCGGACCGGCCTGATCCGCGACCCCTACGACAAGAAGTACGTGAACGCCTAGCCCATGATCCCGCTCTCGGTTCCCTCGCTGAAAGGCAACGAGCTCAAGTACGTCACCGAGTGCATCGAGACCGAGTGGGTTTCCTCGGCCGGCCCCTTCGTCACGCGCTTCGAGCGCGACGTGGCGCGCTACCTGGAGATCCCGTCCGCGGTCGCGTGCATCAACGGCACCGCGGCGCTGCACACCGCGCTGCTGCTGACCGGCGTCGGCCCGGAGGACGAGGTGGTGGTGCCGACGCTGACGTTCATCGCCCCGGTGAACGCGGTCCGGTACGTCGGCGCGCATCCCGTCTTCATGGACTGCGACGACTGGCTGAACCTGGACGCGGAGAAGCTCGCCGAGTTCCTCGCGCGGGAGTGCGAGCCCGGCGACCGGGGGCTGGTCAATCGCGCGTCCGGGCGCCGCGTCGCGGCCGTGCTCGTCGTCCACGTGTTCGGGCATCCGGCCCGGCTCGCGCCGCTCCTCGGCCTGGCGCGACAGTTCCGGCTGCCGCTGATCGAGGACGCCACGGAGGCGCTCGGCTCGACCTACGAGGGCTGGGACGGCGCCCGGCGCTACGCGGGCACGCTCGGCGACGTCGGGTGTCTGTCCTTCAACGGCAACAAGCTCGTCACCACGGGGGGCGGCGGGATGCTCCTGACCCGCGACGCCGCGGTGGCGGAGCGGGCCAGGTACTTGACGACGCAAGCCAAGGACGACGGCGAGCGCTTCGTCCACCACGAAGTCGGCTACAACTATCGGCTCACCAACGTGCAGGCGGCGATCGGGTGCGCGCAGCTCGAGCGGGTCGAGGAGTTCATCCGGATCAAGCGCGAGAACTTCGCCGCCTACCGCCGGTGCCTCGCCGACGTCCCCGGGCTCCGGCTGATCGAGGAGCCCCCGGGGACCCGCTCGAACTACTGGCACTACACGCTGGTCGTCGACGAGGACCGCTACGGCCAGAGCGCCGACACCCTCCGCCGGCGACTCGCCGAGCGCGCGATCGAGACGCGGCCGATCTGGGAGCTGAACCACCGGCAGCGGCCGTACCGGGACTGCCACGCGTACCGGATCGAGAAGGCGGTGCGCTACCACGCGCGGAGCGTGAACCTGCCGTGCAGCGTGGGCCTGGACCCGGAGCTGGTTCCCGAGGTCGCCCGGGTGATCAGGGAACGGGCGTGACGAAGACGCTGATCGTGGTCGGGGGCGGCGGACATGCCAAGGTGCTGATCGACGCGATCCGGTCGGGCGCCGAGTACGACCTCGTCGGCATCGTGGACGCGCGCCTGCCCGTGGGCCACCGGGTGCTCGACGTTCCCGTCATCGGGAGCGACGACCTCCTGCTGCGCGGGGAGCCTCCCCGCAGCGTCCTGGCGCTCGGGGTCGGCTCGATCAGGGGCGGGGACCGGCGCAAGCGGCTGCATGATCGGTTCCGGGAGCTGGCCTACGAGTTCCCGGTCATCCGCCACGCGCGGGCGACGGTCGGTCCCGGCGTGCGGCTGGGCGACGGCACCCAGGTCATGGCGGGCGCCGTCGTCCAGCCCGACACGTCCCTCGGCCCGAACTGCATCGTCAACACCGCCGCCGTCATCGAGCACGACTGCACGATCGCCGGCCACTGCCAGGCGGCGCCGGGTGCGGTGCTGGGCGGCGGCGTCGTCGTCGGCGAGTGCAGCTTCATCGGTCTGGGCGCCCGCGTCCTGCCCGGGATCAGGATCGGCTGTCACGTGACGGTGGGCGCCGGGGCGGTGGTCGTGCACGACGTGGAGGACGGCGCCACGGTCGTCGGGGTGCCGGCGCGGCGGATCGCGGGCTGAGCACCGTGCGGACCATCTGCGTCGTCACGGGGACCCGGGCCGAGTACGGCATCCTCTACTGGCTCCTGCGGGAGATCGCGGACGATCCCGCGCTTCGCCTCCAGGTCGTCGCCACCGGGATGCACCTGTCGCCGGAGTTCGGCCTCACCTACCGTCTGATCGAGGAGGACGGCTTCGGGCTTGCGGCCAAGGTGGAGATGCTGACCTCGAGCGACACACCGGTCGGCATCGCTAAGTCGATCGGGCTCGGCACGATCGGCTTCGCGGACACGCTCGATCGGCTGCGGCCGGACATCCTGGTCGTGCTCGGCGACCGGTTCGAGATCCTCGCGGCGGTCACGGCGGCGGCGGTCGCGCGCGTGTGCATCGCCCATCTCCACGGCGGGGAGTCGTCGGAAGGCGTGGTGGACGAGGCGTTCCGCCACGCGATCACCAAGATGTCGCACCTGCACTTCACCGCGGCGGAGGCGTACCGGCAGCGGGTGATCCAGATGGGGGAGGCGCCGGAGCGCGTCTTCAACGTCGGCGCGCCCGGGCTGGACAACCTCCGCCGGCTCCGGCTGCTCGAGCGCGGGGAGCTGGCGGACACCCTCGGGCTCGCGCCCGGCCGCCGGTTCCTGCTTGTCACCTATCACCCGGTCACGCTCGAGAACGACACGGCGGGCGACCAGGTGGTGAAGCTCCTGAAGGCACTGGATGCCTTCCCCGACCACGGTATCGTCTTCACCAAGTCGAACGCGGATGCCGGGGGACGGGTCATCGTGCGCCTGCTCGATGCCTACGTGGAGCGGAACCCGGGTCGCGCGGTGGCGCACACCTCGCTGGGGCAGCAGCGGTACCTGAGCGCGCTCAAGCACGCCGACGCCGTCGTCGGCAACTCGTCGAGCGGCCTGATCGAGGCGCCGTCGCTCCACACGCCGACCGTCGACGTCGGCGACCGGCAGCGCGGCCGCCTGGTCGCGGGCTCGGTCGTCCGGTGCGGCAACGAGGTCGAGGAGATCCGCGCGGCCATCGAGCGCGCGCTGAGCCCGGCGTTCCGGGCGGCGCTGCCCGGCGTCCGGAACCCGTACGGCGAGCCCGGCGCGTCCGGCCGGATCAAGGAGGTGCTGAAATCCGTCGCCCTGGACGCGCGTATGCTCAAGAAGCGCTTCCACGTGGCCGGAGCGCCGCGGTGAGCGCCGGCGCGCGCCACACGTACGTCATCGCCGAGGCCGGCGTGAACCACAACGGCCGCCTGGCGACCGCGACCCGGCTGATCGACGTCGCGGTCGAGGCCGGCGCCGACGCCGTGAAGTTCCAGACGTTCAGGACCGAGAGCCTGGTCACGAGCGAGGCCGAGACGCCGGAGTACCAGAAGAACGTGCCGGGCGGGGGCGAGCACCAGTGGAAGGTCCTGAAACAGCTCGAGCTGTCCTTCGAGGACTTCGCCCGCCTGCGGACCCACTGCGACACGCGCGGCATCGAGTTCCTGTCCACCCCCTTCGACCCCGAGAGCGCGCGGTTCCTCGTCGAGGAGCTGGGCGTCAGGCGGGTGAAGATCCCGTCGGGTGAGGTCGCGAACCTGCCCTTCCTCAGAGACCTGGCGGCGTTCGGACGCCCGCTGATCCTCTCGACGGGGATGAGCGACCTCGCGGAGGTGGAGCAGGCCGTCGGCGCCATCCGGGGCGCGGCCGCCACGGTCCCGCTGACGCTGCTCCACTGCACGACGAACTACCCGTGCCCGTTCGAGGACGTCAATCTGAGGGCGATGGTCACGCTGAGGGAGCGCTTCGGGCTCCCGGTGGGCTACTCCGACCACACGATGGGTATCGAGGTCGCCGTGGCGGCGACGGCGCTGGGCGCCGAGGTCATCGAGAAGCACTTCACGCTGGACCGGACGCTGCCAGGGCCCGATCACCGGTGCTCCCTCGAGCCCGACGAGCTGGCGCAGATGGTGCGCTCGATCCGGAACATCGAGCGGGCGCTCGGGGACGGCGAGAAGCGGCCGACGCCCGCCGAGCTGCAGATCAGGCAGCAGGTCCGGCGGAGCCTCGTGCTGACGCGGGCGCTGGTCGCCGGCGCCCGCCTGGCGGCGACCGACGTGATGGCCAAGCGGCCGGCGGGCGGGATCGAGCCCGGCGCCGTCGATCGCGTGCTGGGCCGGCGGCTCCGCGTCGGCAAGGCCGCGGACGAGATCCTGCGATGGGACGATCTTGATTGACCGGTGGCCGGTCGAGGCGCCGATCACGCCGCGGCCTGTCGGAGCACGCCGATGATGCCGAGCGAGGTCGCCAAGCTGCTCGTCCAGGAGCATCTCCCGGTGCGGGAGGCGCTGAAGCAGATGGATCTGGCCGGCGCCAAGATCCTCTTCGTCGTGGACGAGCGCCAGCGGCTGCGCGGGGCGCTCACGGACGGCGACATCCGGCGGTGGATCCTCGGCGAGGGCTCGCTGCACGAGCCCGTGGACCGGGTGTGCAACCGGCAGCCGAAGGCGGTGCGAAAGGGCACCGACTCGGCCGCGATCCGGGAGCTCATGCTGCACCAGAAGATCGAGGCGGTGCCGGTCCTCGACCAGGACGACGCCGTGCTGGACGTGCTGCTGTGGACGGACGTCTTCTCCGGCGAGTCCGCGCCGGCGCAGCCCGGCCTGGGCCTGCCGGTCGTGGTCATGGCCGGCGGGCGGGGCACGCGGCTCGAGCCCTTCACCAAGATCCTGCCGAAGCCGCTCATCCCGGTCGGCGACAAGCCGATCATCGAGCTGATCATGGACCGCTTCGCCGAGCACGGGTGCCGCGAGTTCTACCTGACGCTGAACTACAAGGGCAAGATGATCCAGTCCTACTTCGATCACGCCGATTGCCCGCACAGCGTGAAGTTCGTCTGGGAGGACGAGTTCCTCGGCACCGCCGGCAGCCTGCGGCTCACGGCGCCGCTGATCGAGGCGCCCCACCTGTTCGTGTCGAACTGCGACATCCTGATCCTGGCCGACTACGCCGACATCTACAGCTTCCACCTCCAGCGGGGCAACGACGTCACCGTGGTTGGCTCGATGCAGCACGTCTCGGTGCCCTTTGGCGTGCTGCAGGTGAAGAACGGGGGGTATCTCGACGCCATCGTGGAGAAGCCGGAGTTCGACTTCCTCGCCAACACCGGGATGTACCTGCTCCGGGCCGGCGTGATCGACCTGATCCCGCCCGACACGAAGACGGATTTCCCCGAGCTGCTGGCGCGCGTCAAGGCGACCGGCGGCAAGGTCGGCGTGTACCCGGTCAGCGCGCAGTCCTGGACCGACATCGGCCAGTGGCAGGAGTACCGGACCGCGCTCAAGAAGCTGGAGCAGCAGAGCTGAGCGTGTCGAGCATGTCTGACATCGAGCGACTCGTAAGGGCGTTCCTCGCCTTCGAGACGCGATACGACGTGTTCTCGCTGCAGGTCCGCGGGCATTGTTTCTGGGACTACATCCGCTACGCGGTGTTCTACGAGTGCGTGTACTCGACGCACAACTACCGCGATCCTCGGATGCTCAGACCTCAGCACTATGTCAGGGAGACATGGCCACTGGCCCGATCATTCATCGGCGAGCTGCTCACCCCGGCGCGTCCGTACGACATCCTCGTCGTCAACTACGACCGGACGGTTCTGATTGATGGCAAGCACCGCAACGCCCACATGTACCCGTTCATCTACGAGCTCGCGGAAGCGTACTCAATCCTCCTGGTTGATGCGTCGCTGCTCCGGCAGATCGATGACGGGGCGTACCCGTGCCGGATCCTCCGGTTCCGGCCGTTCCACCTCCTGGATCGCCTCAAGGCGATGCGAGTGCGCTGGGATGGGCGTGAGCGCGCCCTCATGGCGTCGCTCGCCGCGACGATCCGGCAGGAACTCGGGGTAGCCGTGGACGTACACGGCTTGGCCAGGAGCGTGTTCGCGCTGCAGCTCGAGAAGTACCGGCGATACCTGCGTTTATTCAGGAAATATAGGCCCCGGATGCTCGTCTACACCGACTCGGGGGACATGAAGGGTGCGATTGCCGCTGCCCGAGAGATGGGAATCCGGACGGTGGATCTGCAGCACTCGCTGGTTTCGTTCCTGAACATTCTCTACAACTATCCCGACGATCCCAAGGCGCATGCGGTCTCGCTGAGATCGGATTATATTTTTTCGTACGGCGACTATTGGACGCCCGAATACCGGTTACCGGCAAAGGTTGTGCCGGTTGGCTACCCGTACCTTGAAGCGCGACTTGCGACCACGCCTCGGTCCGAATGTGATCGCGGACGGAATATCATCGTCATCGGGATGTTGTTCGAGAAGGACATCCTCGTCCAAATCGCGATTGAGTTGGCGCGCTTGCTCCCGAACTACCGAATCTTCTACAAGTTACGTATCGAGGACTATCCGGACTGGCGGAGTCGATACCCGAGAGAGTTGCAGACGGCGTCGAACATCACGGTCATCGACAGTAATGCGGTCTCGCTGTTCGAGTACTTCTCGATGTGCGCCTACCAGATCGGCACGAACTCAGGAGGGCTCTTCGAGGGATTGGCCTTCGATCTCACCACGTTCGTCGTCGAGGCGGGATGGTATGCGGAGATGAACGGACTGATAGAGGGTGACCATGCGTTCTTGGTGTCAACGGCTGCGGAGATCGCTGAGAAGATTCGCGCCAACACCCGACCGCTTCGTACCTTGAGCCCGGACAAACTGTTCAAGAGCGACAGCTTGAGGAACATGCGCCGGGCTGTCGACACCGTGGCATCGCTGTAGGAGTCAGCGATGATCGAGCGGATCCACAGCAAGATCTCACGTGAGATTCGCAAGCGATATCGGCGGGGTGTCCCTCTTCAGGACGAGACGACGTTCCGCGAACGCGGCACGAACTGGTACGAGCCGAATCTCGCAGGCCCCGCAACATTCGCTGAGAGGTGTTCATCGGCGGAGACGGTCTCGGGCGTGATGGGAATCCTGAAGATGCTCACAGCTGACAAGTTCATAGACTTCACGCTTGAGTATTACCAGGCCGGACTGGATCGTTTTCGGGCGCGCTGGAAGTACGCCGACATCCTGACAGTGCTGCTCGCGATCTGCCAGTCGATCAAGGTCGAATCCTACCTGGAAATCGGTGTGCGTCGAGGTCGGAGCATGGCTGTAGTGGCAGCGACGCACCCCCGGGCCGAGCTCGTGGGTTTCGATGCCTGGATTGCCGACTACGTCGGAATTGAAAATCCGGGGCCCGAGTTCGTTCAAGAAGAGCTCAAGAAGGTCGGCTACGCGGGGACCGTGGAGCTCATCAGCGGGGACTCCCGCCGGACAGTGCCACAGTATTTTCGACGACACCCGAATGCCTTCTTCGATCTCATTACTGTCGATGGAGATCACTCGGCCGGCGGTGCGCGCATCGATGTTCTCAACGTGATCCCCCGATTGAAGGTCGGCGGTTTCCTGGTTTTCGACGACATCCGTAATCCGTATCACCCGCGCTTGCGCAAGGTCTGGGAACGGTATCTGCAGAGGAGCAGACGGTTCATGACTGCAACGTTCGAAGAGCTGGGCTACGGCGTCGGCTTCGCAATCAAGCGATACTAGCGGACGATAGCGGTCGCTATGATCGAGCGTCTGTTCGACTGGACTCTGGCAGCGATCAAGCACCTTAAGTATCTGTACTTGCGGATTCGGATCCACGCGCGGATCAGGCGGAGTGCTATGCGACGCGGATCGATGCAAGACTTGGCCGTCTATTCGACTCCTGAATTCGCGGCGAGCGTGGGCGTGTGGGGCGTCGGGAGCGTCTGGAACGAGATCCAATTCTTGCTGATCAATTGCCGGGGGCGGATTCTCGATATTGCCTGCGGGCCGTGCGAATCGCTGGTCACGGCGCGATCTCGTCTCGAGCGCGATGTGTATGGTTGCGACATCTCCGCATATTTGATTCGCAGGGCGGTGGAGGCAGGCGCGCCTGCCTCGCGATTGACGATATGCGATGCGACGGCGATTCCGTACTGCGACGATGCGTTCGATTACTCCTACTCGATCGGTTCGCTCGAGCATTTCACCGAAGAAGGGATCACCGCCGTGGTGAGAGAGACGCATCGAATCACTCGAAACGCGTCATTTCACCAGGTGCCGACGTCTCGAAGCGGCAGGGATGAGGGATGGATCGTCCTTAATCAGAGCTATTTCAATAATTCGCTTGAGTGGTGGCTGCTAAAGTTCCGGGAGACGTATGCGACGGTCTACGTCCTGGATTCAAGCTGGGAAGATCCTTTGTCCCTGGGTAAGTGGTTCGTGTGCGTCAGGAAGGGCGCGTAACGCGAATGCGACATGTGCTGATCACCGGCGGTATGGGATTCATCGGAACCGCCATCGTGAAGCGATTCGCAGCCACCGATCGTGTCACGGTCGCGGACCGACTCGACTTCGGGACGTCCCCTGACGTCGACGCTCTGTGCGCGAACGGCTCCGTCGAGCTGGTGAAGACGGATCTGGCCGAGCTGTCCCCCCTGCACCGGCGGGTGAGGGAAGGGGAGTTCGAGGCGATCATCCACCTGGCCTCGCTGACGCACATCCCGCTCTGCGAGGAGTACCCGCATATTGCGTACCAGTCCAACGTCATCTCGGCCCTCAACTTGGTATCGCGGATCCCCGGGGAGTGCCGTTTCGTCAACTTCTCGACCTCGTCGGTCTATGCCCCCGAGTCGCGGCCGCACGTGGAGGAGGCCTCGCCGCTTGGCGCGTGCGACTTCTACGGCCTGACGAAGAAACACGTCGAGGACCTGGCCCAGTACTACGCGGAGCGAAACGGCCTGCGGATCCTGAACATCCGGCCGGCTAACGCGGCGGGGGTTGGCGAGACCAACCCGAAGCTGCTCGGCACGATCCTCCAGCAGGTCGGCAGCGGCGCGCCGGCGCTCGAACTGGGGAGCCTGACACCACGGCGCGACTTCATCCATGTCGACGACATCGCGTGGGCGATCGCACGGCTGGTGGATCTCTGGCCGATCGAACGCGGCCGGGTGGAGACCGTCAACGTGGGCACGGGGCACGCGCCCGTGTCGGTGGAAGAGGTCGCCCGGAAGATCCTGGCCCTTGCCGGGCGCAGTATCGAGATCTGCAGTGTCGCGAGCCGGCGTCGCCGGCTCGAGCGTGAGCTGCTGGCGGTCGACGTCACGAAGCTCCGGCGCCTCCTCCCCGACTACCGCCCACGGCGCGTCGACGAGTGGCTCCCCGCGGTCGTGCGGGACCCGCGGTTGCGTGTCGAGAACCGGCTCGAGCAGGAACTGAAGGAGCGGACCCCTGACGCGTAGGAAGTATCTGGTGGTCAGCCCGGCGTACCCGCCGCCCTTCGTGGGCGGGTCGAAGGTCTGGACCTACAACATGGTCGAGAACTGCCCGGAGCCGTTCGACGTCTTGACGGGTGCCCTGAAGCCCGGGTGCGCGGAGGTCATCGGCCCGCGCCACGGCGTCTTCCGGAGCCGCTTCCTGTGGGACTCGAACACCAGCAATCCGACTCACCTCGACCTCCTCGTCTCGTACGGGTACATGCTTGGCTGGTGCGCGCTCCGACTCCTGCGCGTGCGCTACACCGCGGTGGTCGCGGGGGCGTTCGACTTCGCCAACGGCTGGCTGTTCCTCCTCGGCGCGATCATGAGGGTGCCCGTCATCGGCCTCGGCAACGCCGAGGAGTTCACCCTCACCCTGCACGGCAAGGGATGGCGCAACTCCGTCAAGCGGCAGTGGTTGAAGCTCACGCACCGTCGGGCGGCCGGATTCGTCGTCGTCTGCGATTTTTGCAAGGATGTGCTGACCTCGATCGGAGTCGACCCGCGGCGGATTCACGTCGTGCCCTCGAGCATCAACCCGATCCGGCTACGACCGCGCACGGTGTGGCGGCGGAACGGGCGTCACGTCCTGAGTGTCGGCCGGCTCGTCGAGCGAAAGGGCTTCCACCATCTCATCGACGCGGTGGCGCTCTTGCGGCGGGAGCTGCCTGACATCCGGCTCAGCATCGTGGGCGATGGCCCGTGGCGACAGCGGCTGGAGGAGACGGTGGCGCGTGAGGGCCTCGCCGAGCACGTCGCGATTCGTGGCGGCCTGGGCGAGGAGGAGGTCGCCGATCTCTACGGCCAGTGCGATGTTTTCGTGCTCGCGCACATGATGCTGGAGAATGGGGACACCGAGGGGTGCCCGACCGTCTTCTCGGAGGCGGCCGGCAACGGCCTGCCGGTGATCGGCGGGACGGGGGGCGGCGCCGAGACCGCGATCGTGCACGGCATGACGGGCTACATCGTCGATTCGCGCAATACCCGGGAATTGGCCGAGAGGATCGGCTCTCTTCTCAAGGATCCGGCGCTCGTGGAGAGGATGGGCCGCGCGGGCATGGAGAAGGTCCGGCGCGATCACGATGCCGGCAAGGCCGGCGCGCGGTTTCACGAGAGCATCCGCCGGGTCGTCGAGGGCGATCTGCGCGCGGTCGGGCCCGGCGAAGAAGTGCCCCTCCAGGCATGACGCCAGGAGACGAGGGAGGAGCGATGGTCAGAGACGATGTGCCGGAGGTCGTCGTGGTCGGCGCCGGCTACGTCGGTCTCACCCTGGCGGTCCACATGGCTTCGAGCGGCGTGTCCGTGCTCGCCGTCGACATCGACGAGCGGAAGATCGACGAGCTGCGCCGAGGCGAAACCGCGATGTTCGAGAACGGGATCCGCGACGCGCTCAGACGGTGCGTCACCGCTGGCAGACTGCGCGTGTCCACCGTCTGCCCGGCGGGCGCGCCGGCATGGATCATCGCAATCTCCTACTTCCCCGGGGACACCGACGGCTTCCTGGCCGTCCTGGACCAGGTGCAGGGCGTGGGCGGCGAGCCACCGATGGTGATGATTCGAGGGACCGTGCCCGTCGGGTACACGCGTTCCTACGTGAAGCCGGTTCTCGAGAAGCGGTTCGGGGGCGAGGTCGACGAGGCGTTCTTTCTCGTCAACGCGCCTGAGAGGACGCTCTCCGGCGCGGCGCTCGAGGAGCTGGCGCGGCTGCCGCAGCTCGTCGGTGGCCCCCCTCGATCGCTCGACAGGGCCCTCGCGCTGTTCCGAGCGGCGCGTATGCCCTGCCTGACGTTGCCGAGTTTCGAGGCGACAGAGATCGCCAAGACCTTCACTAACTTCGCCCGCCTCGTGCAGTTCAATCTGGCGAACTTCCTCGGAGTGCTGTGCCACGAGTGGAATCTGAGCGAGGAGCGCGTGATCGAGGCCATCACGGCCGAGTACCCGCGGCTCGGATTCCTGAGCGCTCCCGGGCCCGGCGTGGGCGGCTTCTGCCTCCCGAAGGACTGCCTGGTCCTCCACGACGGGCTGCACGCGAGTCTCGGACGGCCTGGGCTGGCCGACTATCCCGCGCAGCAGTACGCCCTGAACGACGAGATCATCCAGTTCCAGGAGCGTCACGTGCTCGAGCTCGTCGCTGACGCGCGGCGCGTCCTGGCGGTTGGCGTGGCCTTCAAGGGACTTCCGCAGACGGACGACACGCGAGGATCCGTCGGCGTGCGCATCGTGCAGATCCTGATGAAGGCGGGCGCAGACGTCCTGGTTCACGACCGGACCGTGAGCCCGCGCGTCCTTCAGGCGTTGGGGTTATCCCTCGCCCACACGCCGCTCGATCTCCGGGGTTTCGATGCGGTGCTGCTCCTCAACAACGATCCCGAGTACCGGCGCATCCTCGCCGCGGCTCTGCCGGAGCACGACGACGTGCGGGTGCGGCTCTACGATCCCTGGCGCACCGTAGTGCGACCAGGCGAGCGGGTCTTCCAGCGCGACTATCCGCTGGGCACGCTGCTGAGGGAGACGACCTGAGCATGTGCGGCTTCTTCAGTGCCTTCGGCGATGGCCCGGATCTCCGGCAAGGGACTCGAGACGCCCGCTTCGCTGCCGCCCTGGCTCACCGCGGCCCCGATGACTACCAAACGCTTCGGCGCGCGCGCTACGAGGTCATGTTCTGGCGGCTCTCGATCGTCGACCAGGCCGGCGGCAAGCAGCCGATGATGTCCGCCGACGGTGCGGTCGCCGTGCTCTTCAACGGGGAGATCTACAACTACCGCGCGCTCCGAAGCGAGCTCGCGACCCGCGGATACGCCTTCCGCAGCAGCAGCGACACCGAGGTGATCCTCGCGGCGTACGAAACATGGGGCCGGGAGTGCTTCGAGCGGCTCGAAGGGATGTTCGCGGTCTGTGTCATCGACGAGCGGGCGAACCGGATCGTCCTCGCGCGCGACCGCCTCGGAGTGAAGCCACTCTACTTCCAGCGCGACGCAGCGGGCCTACGGGTCGCCTCGGAGCAGAAGGCGCTGCTGGCATGGAGCGGCGCGTCCCCCCAGATCGATCGCGGAAGCGTCCTCCGCTATCTGGTCTTCCAGACGATTCTCGGCACGCGGACGCTGTTCCGGGGCGTCGCGAAAGTGCCCGCCGGGCACGTCCTCGAGTTCGACTTCCACACGCGCCTGCTCGTCGGCGCCCATCGGATCGCGCCGACCCGGACGCAGCTGCCCGGGCACGACTACGACGAGTACGCGGAAGCCGTTCGCCAGTGCGTGACGGAGCATGTACGGCTGGCGCTCGACACGGAACATCCGTGGTGCATGCACCTCAGCGGCGGGCTTGACTCGAACCTGCTCCTCGGTCTGGCGCGGCGGCTCGATCCGGCGAGGGAGATCGTGTGCGTGTCGAGCCTCGTCGGAGGCGAGACGGACCCGGAGTGGCCGCTCATTCGTGAATCGGCGGAGCGCCAGCGCGTCCGGCTGCGCGTCGCGACGATCGACGAAGCGGCGTTCTTCGGCGTGCTGGACGAGGCGATCTTCTACCTGGACGAGCCCGTGGGCGACCCCGGCGTCGTCGCCCAGTTCATCGTGGACCGCATGGCGGCCGAGGAATCGAAGGTCGTGTTCTCCGGACAGGGCGCGGACGAGATGTTCTTCGGCTATGTGCGCAATCTCGCGGCGTATCTGCTGGCGATCGGGGCGCTGCGCCCTGGCGGACCCGGTCTTCACGAGAACGCCCGGGAGTTCCTGCGCGGCTGGGAGGGTTTCCTCGACGCGATGATGGCCACGGGGGACGCCTCGGTCGAGTTCGCCTACTTCCGGAAGCTCTGCCGCTTCGACCCGTTCGCGCCCGCGGACGACGCGAGCCCCGAATTCGTGGACGGGCTCCGCGAGCTGGCCCTGGAGACGTACCTGGAGCTCCTCGCGCAGTCCGACTCGCTGCACGACTTCATGCTCCGTGCGGAGACCCGCATCCAGCTTCCGGCGCTACTGCAGATGGAGGACCGCGCGTCCATGCGGTACTCCCTGGAGGCGCGCGTGCCGCTGTGCACGACGTCGGTGCTGGACCTCGCGAGCGCGGCGCAGCTCGACTGGAAGTTCCGTGACGGCTGCCCGAAGGGCGTGCTGCGCGACGTGTTTCGCGACGTCGTCCCGGAACATGTGCTGCGGCGCAAGGCGAAGGTGGGGCGGCCGATTCCCCTCGGCGCGTGGTTGCGGGGCGCTCGGGCGGACGCCTACCTCGAGCCGCTCCGGGACAAGAAGGAGCTGTTCGCCGAGCTGACCGGCATGGACTTCGTCGGGTATGCGCTCGGCCGCCGCGGTCCCTACGACCGTTCCGCGTGGGCCGCGCTGAGTCTGGCCAAGTGGATCGATCTCTATCGTGTGAGCGTCTGACGACCAGGTCATCGCGTTGTACACGATTTCGAACCTCCTCGCGCCGTTCTTTCTCCCCGCCGGGCTGGTCGCCCTCGGCTTGCTCGGGTGCATCGTCCTCGCGCTCCGGCAGCGGGCGCGCGCGGTGGCGGGCGCGTTGATCGGGGTGTTCGCCGTCTACTACCTGGCCGCGACCTGGCCTCTGGGGAGCCTGCTCGTCGACGCGCTGGAGCGCCAGGCTCCCGCGGCGGACAAGGCAGTGCGGCCGGACGGCGCCAGCGCGATCGTCGTCCTGGCAGGAGCGGCCAGCGACGCGCCCCCCGAGCGGGCCGAGCTCAACGGCCCCGGATGGCGGCGGCTGTGGAGGGGTGTCGAGCTGTTCTGGGAGCTCGAGGGCCGGGTGCCGCTGATCTTCTCGGGCGGCGCGCCCAGGGGCGCGCTCGCTCGCCCGGGCGACCTGGCCCGGCGCTACGCCCTCAGATTCGGCATCCCGGCGGACGACTTCTGGCTCGAGGGGCAGTCGCGGACCACCTACGAGAGCGGCCTGGCGGTCCGGGCGTTGCTCGACGAGAAGTTTCCCGGCAGGCGGACCCACAGGATCCTGCTGGTGACCTCCGCCTGGCACATGCCGCGCGCCGTCCCTTCCTTCGCGCGCCTGGCCATGGAGGTGGTGCCGGTGCCCTGCGACTTCCGGTCCGGAGCCCAGCGGTTCGGCGTCCGGACGCTGGTGCCGACCTACGAGGCGCTGGCCACGTCGAGCTTTGCGCTCCGCGAGTGGATCGGCCTGGCGGTGTACCGGCTGCGGGGTGCCTGATGAGCACCGTCCCCGTGACACCGAGCGTGCGCGTGCAAGGCGGAACGCTGCTCAGCGTTCCCTCGATGACGGGCACCCAGCTCCTCCGCGGCCTCTGGCTCGGCGTCGGGCTGACGCTGCCCCTGTTCGGGGTGGACTACCTGCGAGTCCACGTCAACGTGCTCGGCTACATCGCGCTGCCGATGGTGCTACTGGCCATAATCGTCGCCGTCGGAACGGTGATGTGGCTGATGCGGGATCCCGGGCTCCCGCGGCCGCTCGTCGCGCCCGAGTACCGGCCCCTCCTGATCATGGTCTATCTTTTCCTCGCGTGGCATGTCTTCTCGCTCCAGTGGTCCATCGACTACGCGAACGCGCGTCGAGAGGCCATCAAGCTGGCCGTGGCCGCGCTGAGCTTCTGGGGCACGCTCGCGTTCTTCCCCAGAGACCGCAAGCTCTTCGAGGGGATGGCCGGGCTGGCGCTGTGGGCCTCGGCGCTCCTGGTGGCCTACCTCATGTACGTGTACGCGTTCGTGTTCGGAGCCCTGTACCTCGGCACGAATGTCGAGACGCCGGCGCGGTGGGGACGGAACCAGCTCGCGTGGTATCTGGCCGTCTGCTTCCCCTACGCCGTGCTCTTCCTCCGGCGGACGAGGCGGAAGCTCCTGTCGATGGTGCCGGTCATGACGCTGCTGGTCGCCATCCTCTACCTCAGCTCGCGCTCGGCGTGGCTGGCGGTGGTCGTTGGACTTTTCTATGCGGCGATTGCCACGTGGCGGGAGAGCAGAGCAGAGGCGCTCAGGCTGCTGGTGTGGCTCCTCGCCGGCGGGGCCGCGGTGGTGGTGGTGGCCCTCTGGCTGATCACACTCGAGGTGGACCTGACCGAGATCGGGCGCAGGTTCGTGTCGATCTACAGTCCCGAGGACGTCCCCGAGCTGCACTCGTACGAAGCCCGGTGGGCCGCGGTCCGGGACTCGGTGGAGGCGTTCCTCCGGACGCCGCTCGTCGGCGTCGGCTTGGCGAACGCGGCTTACTACGCAGGCCGCCTGACGCACAACGACTACGTCACAGTGCTCAGCGAGCTGGGGCTCGTCGGCGGGGCTATGTTCCTCGGGGTGCTGCTGTTGATCGCCAGGGAGATATTCCGCTCGCGGCCGCGGGGCCCTCTCGCCCGGTTCGCGCGCGCCGCCCAGGCGAGCTGGATGAGCATGGTCGTCTACTTCGTGTTCATCAACGTCTACGCGAGCGTCCACTTCTGGCTCTTGACGGCGCTGCTCCTGATCTCGTGTGAGATCAGCCGGGCCGAGGGCGCGGGGCGGGAGGGGGCGCCCTGATGTGCGGGATCGCGGGGATCGCGACGGCCCGGGGCGTCGCCGCCGAGCTGCCGCGCCTCGACGCGATGCTGCGGCTGATCGAGCACCGGGGGCCGGACGGCCAGGGCGTGTGGAGCGACGCGGTCGTCGGCCTCGGGCACCGGCGGCTCAGCATCATCGACCTGTCGGACGCGGCCCGTCAGCCGATGCTGGCCGGCGGCCGTTACGTGCTGGTGTTCAACGGCGAGATCCTCAACTACCTCGAGCTGCGGCGCGAGCTGGAGGAGGCTGGCGTCGCCTTCCGCTCGCGGTCCGACAGCGAGGTGCTGCTGGAGGGATACCGCACGTGGGGCGACGCGGTCGTCCCGCGGCTGCGCGGCTTCTTCGCGTTCGCGATCTGGGACGCGGCCCGCCGGCGGCTCTTGTGCGCCAGGGACCCCTTCGGCAAGAAGCCGTTCTACTATGCGGCGGACGGCGCCCGGTTTGTCTTCGCGTCCGAGCCCGAGGCGCTCGTCGCGGGGCTCAGCGGGCGGCCTGAGCCGGACCCGTCCGAGCTGGCCCATTACCTCCTCAAGGGGTACTTCCGTCGTGGCCGCTCCGTCTACGCGAAGGTCCGGTGCCTCGACGCGGGACACGTGCTGGAAGTGGAGCCGCTCGAGGGCCTCGTGCGGGAGCGGCCGTATCGTGACGTGCGATTCGAGCTGGGGTCCGGAGGCGCGGTGTCCTTCGATCTCGCGCGGGAGCAGTGCGGTGGCCTGCTCGAGGCCGCCGTCGCCCGCCGGCTCCAGAGCGACGTTCCGGTCGGCGTCCTGCTGTCGGGTGGCGTGGACTCGAGCCTCGTCTCGCTCCTGGCGGCGGCGCAGAGCCCGCGACCGGTGCGGACGTTCGTGGCGACGTTCGAGGAGACGGCCTTCGACGAGGCGCGGTACGCCCGGGAGGTCTCCGCGCGAGCGGGGTCCGTTCACGAGGAAATCGCCGTCACGCTGGACGATCCGGCGGTGGCGCTCGCGCGGCTCGTCCGGGCCTACGGCGAGCCGTTCGGCGACGACTCGGCGATCCCGACACTGGCCCTGTTTGCGGGCCTCAAGCCCCACGTCAGGGTGGCGCTGACGGGCGACGGCGGCGACGAGGTCTTCGCGGGCTACAAGGACGTGAGGGTCTTCCTGCTCCGGGCGCGGCTGCGGGGCCTCCTGGGGACCGGTGACCTCGTGCCGTCGTTCCTGGTCGGCCGGTTGGTCCACCACCGCCATCGCCGGCTGCGCGAGCTCGGGTATGGCGCACTGGCGCTGGGTACGTCGGGCGCCGAGCTGTTCTCCTCCTTGCTGCGGGACGGCTGGACGCGCCGGTGGCGCGAGGCGACCATGCGTGCCGAGGCTTGGCGCGCGACCGGCGCCGACGAGGTGGACCGCGAGCTGCACGCCCAGTTCCTCGCCGCGGGCCGCACGGACCTGGAGCGCTATCTCAACCTCACGCTCGAGCGGCTCACCCAGGGCTTCCTGGTCAAGATCGACCGTGCCTCCATGGCGCACTCGATCGAGGCGCGCTCGCCGTTCCTCGACCTGGACCTGTTCGACTGCGTGAGGACACTCCCGGCCGACGTGCTGTTGCACGGCGCCGAGCCGAAGGCGATCCCCAAGAGGCTGCTGGCCGAGCGGCTCACGCGGCGGTTCGCCCGGCGGCCGAAGATGGGCTTCACGCCGCCGCTTCCGCACTGGCTGCGGCGCCCGGCCACGGCGGCCTGGGTCCAGCGTCGCCTCACGGCGCCGGAATCGTTCGTCCATCAGCTCTTCCACCCGGAAGGCCTCGAGCGGCTCCTCGAGGCGCACCGGACGGGGGCCGACCACACCGGCCGTCTCTGGAAGCTGCTCTTTCTCGACGAGTGGCACCGCCAGGCCTACGGCCGGGCGCGGGTCGACGAGGCGCTCACCGTGGCGTCGGAGGGACACGCCTGAAGCTCCTGATCGTGAGCGAGAGCCTGCTCGAGCATGTGGACGGCCACTACTACGCCGTCGACACGTGGGTGCGCCTGCCTCGGCTCCTCGCGGCCCAGGGCGCCCAGGTGACACTCTGGGCGCCGGTGCGGAACGGCCGCGTCGTGCCCACGGGCGAGAGCTGGCGGGTGGACCTCGGCGACATGCGGGTCGAGCACCACGATCCGTATGCGCGCTACGGCGCCTACTATCGCCTCTGGCCGCGCCGCGTCCTGGCGTGGCGGCGCCGCGCCGCGCGTCTGATCGCCGCGCACGATGTCGTCCTCGTGCGCCTGCCCTCGCCGATGATGTCGCTCGTCACGGCGCTCGTGAACCGCGCGGCGAAGCCGCTGGTGCTGGTCGTCGCGGGCGACAGCCTTGCCCAGTCCGATCGCATCCGGGCCAGCCGGGGCCTCGCGCGGCTGGCCTACCGCTGGGCCGTCCGCTGGCTCGTCGGGCAGGAGCGGCGTTGCGCGAGGCGCGCGAGCCTCGTCTACGCGTACAGCCGGGAGCTGGAGGAGCGCCACCACGGGAGCGGCGTGCCCGTGCTCCGCATGCGAACGCCGCATTTGCGGCTGGGCGACCTCGTCGAGCGGGAGGACACGTGCGGCGGCGACGAGGTCCGTCTCCTCCGCGTGTGCTGGCTCTTGCCGAGCAAGGGGATCGAGCCGCTGCTCGACGCCGTGGCGCTCCTGCGCGCGCGCGGGCGGCGCGTCCGGCTGGAGATCGTGGGCAAGGCCCGCGAGCCCGGCTACCTCGACACGCTGCGCGCGCGCGCCCGGGCCCTCGCCCTCGAGGGCGTCGTGACCTTCATCGGCTGGGTGCCCTTCGACCGGATGCGCGAGGTGTACTTGCGAAGCGACGTGCAGGTGATCTCCTCGTACGCCGAGGGGACCCCGCGGTGCATCGTCGAGGGCGCCGCCCACGGCGTGCCCCTGGTCAGCACTGCGGCCGGCGGCTGCGCCGAGGCGCTCGAGCAGGAGCGCACGGCGCTTCTCGTTCCCGTCGGCGACGCTCCCGCCCTCGCGGCGGCGGTCGAGCGCGTGGTCGACGACGGCGACCTCAGGCGGAGCCTGATCGCCGAGGGGTACCGGCTGGCGCGAGGCGCCACGTTCGAGACGATCGGCGTGAAGCTCCTGGACGACCTCGAGCGCCTGATGCGGCGGGCGGACGACGATGCCGTGGCCGCCCGAGGCTGAGATGCGGCAGCTCGTCGGGCGTGCCGAGGCGCTGGGGTGGGACGAGGCGATGTTCGAGTTCATGCGCACCCGGGTCTCGTCCGGCGCGGGTGTCGTCGAGGACGAGCGCGTGGCGGACTGGCGCTTTCTCCTCCCGCGCACGGGACGCGACGCGGCGCTGGTCCTCGGGTGCGGGCTCGGGACGGTCCCGGCAGCCCTGTGCGACATGTTCGCCACGGTCCACGTCGTCGACACGAGCGCGGAGCGTGTCCGGCTGCTGGAACTCCGCGCGTCCGAGCACGGGATCGCCAACCTGGTCCCGACGCGCGTCGCACGGGGCGGCGCGCTCCCGTTCGCGGCCGAGGGCTTCGATCTGGTCGTGGCGAGATCGAGCGACTGGGAGTTCCGGGCCGCCGGGGCGGACGGGCGCGGCGCATTCCGCGCCGTCGCGCAGGATGTGCACCGCGTGCTCAAGGAGGGGGGCGGCGCGTACCTCGGGGTCCCCAATCGCCTGAGCTACGAGCGCCTGCTCCGCCCCTGGACGCCCCGCGACGGGTTCGCGTGCTCGCAGCGAGGCTACCGCCGGATCCTGGCGCAAGCCGGGTTCGCCGAGATCCGCTTCTACGCCCCGCTCCCGGGTCACGAGGGCATCCCGCTCTTCTACGTGCCGGTGGACGACGGCGCCCTGCTCGAGTACTTCTTCGAGTGCGTGTTCCCACTCTTCGACGCCGTCTCGCCCGAGGTCAAACGGCTGTACGCGGTGGAGTACCGGCTCGCGAAGCTTGCCGTCCGGCTCGGCGGCTGGCTCGGGCTGAGGCCGCTCGCCCGACATCTCGTGCGCGGCTTCGGCATCATCGCCACCCGCGGGCCGCGGCGGGCTCCGTCGCCGGGTGCGCCGTGATCGAGACGCTCGGCCGTCGGCTCCGGGACGAGGTGGACCTCGTCGGCCTGGCCGGGGGGCGGCCGGAGGACATCCGCTACCTGTGCATCCCGGGCTCGGTGGAGGGCGGGACGACGACGCTGCTCGGGTTCCTCGGCGGCCAACGGCGGCCCGCGTTCGTCGTGAAGATCCAGCGCGACGCGAGCGAGCGGGAGCTCGTCGAGCGTGAGCGGATGGTGCTCGACGCGCTGCAGGCGCGCGACGACGAGCTCCGGTCGTCCGTCCCGCGGGTCCTGTTCTGTGGGCCGGTCGGCGGGTTCTGGGTGCTCGTGGAGTCGATGCTCGAGGGGAGCCCGATGGCCGCGACGCTCTCGGCCGAGGGGTTGCCCGAGCTCGCCGGAGCCAGGCGGGACATGGCGCTCGCCGTCGACTGGCTCATCGCCTGCCATCGGGGCGGCGCGGCAGGGCGCGAGGCGCGTACCGGGGACTGGGCGGAGCTGGCGCTGGCGCCGATCGCCGAGTTCCTCGAGGTGTTCGAGCCATCGCGGGAGGAGCAGTCTTACCTGCAAGACCTCCGCCGGGCCGTCGAGCGGCGGCGCGAGTGCTGGGTGCCGCTCGTGGTCCGTCACGGCGACTTCTGTCGCCACAACATCTTGCTCTCGGGGCGGCACGGCGAGTGGCGCATCGGCGTGATCGACTGGACCTTCAGCCGACCCGTCGGCCTCCCGCTGCACGACCTGGTGTTCTTCCTGGCCACGTACGGCCTGCAGGTCCGCAGGGAGCACGGCGTGGCCGGCCTCGAGCGCATGTTCGAGTCCACCTTCCTCCAGCCCAGCGCCTACAGCCGGCTCGTCGCCGACTGCCTCGTGCGCTACTGCCGGGCGCTCGGCATCGATCGCTCGCTCGTGCCGGAGCTGTTCGCGACCTGCCTGATCGAGCAGGCGCTCTTCGAGTACCGGCAGGTCGCGCGGGCGATGGCGCGTGGCCGCGCGCCCCGCTTCGCGATGTTCCTCGCCGCCTGCGAGGAGCGCGGGTACCACGAGGCGCCGAAGGCGCAGCTCTGGCGGCGGTTCTTCCGGCGCTTCGCGCACGCGCCGTCGAGGCTCCTCGCATGACGCCGTTCGTCTCGGTTATCATCCCGTGCCGCAACGAGCGGCAGTTCATCGGCCGCTGCCTGGAGGCGATCCTGGCCAACGACTACCCGTCGGACCGACTCGAGGTGCTGGTGGTCGACGGCATGAGCCAGGACGGCACCCGGGACGTCGTCGATCGACACCGGGCCGGGCATCCATCGGTCAGGCTGTACGACAACCCGAAGAGGACCATCCCCTGCGCCCTGAACCTCGGACTGGCGAACGCGAAGGGCGACGTGATTATCCGGATGGACGCCCACGCGGTGTGCCCGAAGCACTACATCTCCGAGTGTGTCCGCTACCTCGACGAGCGCGGCGTGGACTGCGTGGGCGGGCGGCTGCTGACGCTGCCGAGGATTCCGACGCTCGTGGGAAAGGCGATCGCGACCGCGATGTCCGTGCCGTTCGGCGTCGGTAACTCGAACTTCCGGGTCGCGCCCCCGGGCGGCGGCGACGCCCCGCGTCTCGTGGACACCGTCCTGTTCGGATGCTGGCGCCGCGAGCTGTTCGATCGGATCGGGCGCTGGAACGAGGCGCTCGCGCGAAGCGAGGACGTGGAGTTCAGTCGGCGGCTGGCGGGGCGGGGCGGCAAGATGCTCATGGTGCCGTCGCTCGTGTGCCATTACTATGCGCGGTCCGATCTGACGTCGGTGGCCCGGCACGCCTTCGTGAACGGGCGCTGGGCCGTGCTTCCGTTCAGGTACGCGCGCGGTATCCCGGTGTCCGTGCGGCATCTCGTGCCCCTCGCCCTCGTCGCCGCGCTCTTGACGTCGGGCCTCCTCGCCCTTGTCGCGCGTCCCTTCGGGCTCCTGTTCGGGGCGGTGGTCGGGGCGTACACGCTGGCGAACTTGGTCGCCTCCGCCACGATCGCCGCGCGGGAACGGGATCCTCGCTACCTGGCGGTCATGCCCCTGGTCTTCGGTGCCCTGCACCTGTCGTACGGCCTCGGCTCCCTGGCCGCCCTGGCGGAAGTGGCGTGGGGAGGGCGGCGCCTGGCGTCGGAGTCGGCCGAGGGCGTTGGCGCGGCGGCCGTGGCGACCCGCGACCGGCGCCGCCCCGCGGACGCGCCGCTCCCCGTCGTGTCCATCGTGATCCCGTGCCGCAACGAGGAGCGCTACATCGCGCGATGCCTCGATTCCATCGAGGAGAACGAGTACCCCAAGGAGAGGCTCGAGGTGCTCGTGGTCGACGGCATGAGCGAGGACGGCACCCGGGCGGTCCTCGAGGACTACCGGCGGCGCCGCCCGTATCTCAGGATCCTCGACAACCCGCGCCGCGAGCAGCAGATCGCGCTGAACATCGCGATCACTCACGCGTCCGGCGACATCATCATGCGGATGGACGCGCACAGCACCTACGCGCGCAATTACATCTCCGAGTGCGTCAGGGCGCTGGACGAGTACCCGGCGGACAACGTCGGCGGGCGCTGGATCACGGTGTCCCGCGACGAGACGCTCGTGGGCCGGGCGATCTGTTTCGCCACCTCGGTCGCCTTCGGCGTCGGCAACGCGTACTACCGGCTGACGCGCCTGAGCGGGCAGGGGCCCGTGCTCGCCACGCCGAGGTGGGAGATCAACGTCGCCTACTTCTGCTGCCGGCGGGAGGTCTTCGACACGATCGGCCTGTTCAACGAGCATCTGGACCGGAGCGAGGATCTTGACTTCCGGTGGAGACTGCGACGGGCCGGCTACCGGACGCTCTTCGTCCCCAGCATCGAGTGTCACTACCTGATGCGGACCCGGTACGTCGAGTTCGTGACGCACATGTTCCGGAACGGCATGTGGGTGCTCCTGCCGCTGAACCACGTGCCGAACTTCCCGGTCTCCGTGCGGCACGTCGTTCCGCTGTGCTTCGTGCTCTCGGTGGCGGCGGGAGCGGTCCTGTCGTTCGTGAGCCCGGTCGGGCTTCGCGTGCTCGCGCTCGTGCTCGGCAGCTACGCGTTGCTCAACACGTACGTCTCGCTGCGCATCGCCGTCCGCGAGCGAGACCCGAGGTACGCGCTGGTGCTGCCGTTGATCTTCCTGTCCCTGCACCTGGCGTACGGCCTGGGCTCGATCGTCGGGCTCGCGCGGATCGTCTGGAGGCGGCTGGGCGGGCTCTGGCAGCGGACACGGAGCGCGCCGGCCCCGGGACGGCCGGCGAGTCGTGCATGAGTGACGCGCGATGGTTCTTCGCGTCCTCGCTGGCCACGGCGGTCCTCGACGTGGTGCGGGCCGTCCTCACGGCCAACCTGCTCGGGCCGTACCTGGCGGGGCTGTGCGCGACCATGCTGGTCATCCCCCAGGTCGGCCGCTATCTCGGCCTGGGTCTCGCCGAGGCGCTCACGGTCGTGGTCCCGTATCATCGCGGCGCCGGCAACCCGGGACACGCGAGGACGCTGAAGAGCACGGTGTTCACGCTGGGCGTGTCCATTTCCGTCTTCGCCTTCGCGACCGTCGTCGTCTACGCGATCGTCTTCTCCAGAGCGAGCGCGCAGGTCAATGGGTTGGTGCTCCTGGCGGGCTCGCTCATCGTGCTGTGGGGGCTGCGCCAGTTCTTCGCGACCGAGTACGCGGTGGAGCACGACTTCGGCAGGCTCGGCGCGGTCGAGTTGGGCTTCGCCGGGCTCGCGTGCGTGCTGCAGGTCGCGGGCGTGTACCTGCTCGGCGCCTACGGGTTCTTCCTCGGCCTGATGGGCGCCGAGCTGTTGACCATCGCGTGGAGCGGACGCGACTACCTGCGGGGCAATGTCGTCCGGGTCCACGACGTCGACGTGGCCGCGGGCGCGCGCATCGTGCCGCTCGGGGTGACGCTGCTGGTTTCCGCGGTCGCGTACGCCCCGTTCGTCATGACGGCGCGCGTGTTCCTGGCGGCGTCGGTCGGGGTCGAGGAGGTCGGAGTCCTGATCGTGTCGACGCTCATCCTGGGAAAGATCGCCGTGATCCCGACCGCCGTGCGGAGGGTCCTCGTTCCCCGGATGTCGCTCCTGCACGGCGCGGGCCAAGGAGCCGAGGACGGGTTCGCGCTCTTCCTCCGATCCCAGCTCTCTGCATTCGCCGCGACGACCGCCGTGATCCTCGCCGGGCTCGTGTTCCTCGCCCCGGCCGTGACGGCCCTCCTGCCCGCGTACACCTCGGGGATCCCGGCGGCGCGGGTCACGCTCCTCGCGGGGATCCCTTACAGCTTGATCGACAACGCGGGCAGCGCGCTGCTGGCGCTCCAGGAGAAGCGCGCGTACGTGGAGAGCCTGGTGGCGGCGCTGGCGCTCGAGGGCGTGATCTTCGGCGGGATGCTGTGGGCGGACACCACCTCGGCGTTCCACGTGGCCTTCGCCTTCCTTGTCACCTTCGCCGGCTACGCCGCCCTCCTGAACTACCGGGTGCTGCGGCTGCACCGGCCGGGGGCGCGGCCGGTCCGGGCCTGAGGGCGGCGTGACGCCATGCTGATCACGTTCTCCGGGCTGGACGGGAGCGGGAAGACCACGCTGATCGACGCGACGCGGCGGCTCCTGGAGAAGCGGAGCCAGCCCGTCACCGTGCTGACGATGTACGACGACATCACCATGTACGCGCTCGCGCGCTGGTGCCGCGACCGCGTGAGGGCGGCGCTCGGCCGGCGCCGCCGCGGCGGGAGCCCGGGCGGGACGGTCTCGGCCGACCGCCGCGGCGGCCGCGGCCACCTGGCGCGGCGGCTGGTCTATGCCATCGCGCGGCATCCGGTCACCCGCGCGTGCGTGCTGCCCCTCGACGTCGTCGCCTTCGCCTGCCGGAGCCTCTACGAGCGGCGCGTCCGCGGCCGGGTGCTCGTCGTGGACCGATACTTCTACGATTCGCTCGCCGACCTGGCGTCCGACGGCCGTCTGGCCTGGCTCTACATCGCCGTCGTCCTGCGCCTGGTGCCGCGGCCCGCGGCGCCGGTCTTCGTCGACGTCACTCCCGAGACCGCGTACGCGAGGAAGCAGGAGTATCCGGTGGACTACATGCACTGGCGGCGCGGGGTCTATCGGCGCATCTTCGCCGCCGTCCCCGGTGCCCTCGTCATCGAGAATTACGACGGGCAGGCGGCCCTGGAGGCGCTCGAGGTGACCCTCGGCGCCCGCCTGGGCCCGCCGGTGTCATCGGGCGAGCTGGTGACATGGAACGACTCGGGCTCGAGACGCTGAGCCTCCTGCTGGGCGGGCCGACGCCGTGGGACGCCGCAAACCGGCCGACCGACTGGCGGGCGCTCTTGCGTCTGGCCAGGAGGAACGTCGTGCTGGTCCGCGTGGACGAGCGGCTGCAAGCGCGCGGCATTCGAGCGCCGCGCGACCCGTGGGCGAGCGCCGTCGCCGCCGAGAGGGCGAGGATCCGGTCGACGGTCGAGGTGATCGGGCGGCTGGCGGAGATCTGCGGGAGCGCGGCGGTGGACTTCGTCCTCACCAAGTCGTTCCAGCATTTCCCCGACATGGGCCACGACGTCGATCTCCTGGTGCTCGACCGGTCGCGCCGCGTGGACGGCCTGCTGGCCGCGCGGCTCGGCGCCATGCCGGGCCGCGGCAGCCTGACGCACCGGGTGGCGGGCAAGCGCGCCTTCGTCGTTCCCGGCTGCCCGTCGCCGGTGGAGCTGCATCACGGCCGTCTCGGCCTGCTCGGCGAGTACGCGGCCTACCCCGCCCAGCTCGTGCGGCGGCGGCAGCCGCTCGAGGTGGACGGGGTGCGGACGTGGGTGCCGTCTCCCGAGGACCAGCTGCTCGTGCAGGCGCTCCAGCGGATCTACGTGCACCTCTCGCTGCGGTTCTCGGAGGTCCTCTCGGCGGCGACGGCGCTCCGGTCCGCCGCGCTCGACTGGGACTACCTCGCGGCGACGGCCCGGGCCATCGGGATCCTGGACGGGCTGGCGTGCTACGTGGGCTACGTGCAGGAGATCCATCGCCGCAGCGCCGGTGCCCGGCTCGAGGCGCCCGCCGTGCGGGTGCTGGCGGCGCCGCGGTGGGCCGGCAGTCCCCGGTTTCGAGGCGACGCATATCGGTTCCCGGTCGCGAGGGTCCTCGGCCGGGTGTATGGGGCGAAGCTGCTCGCCGACGTGAAGACGCGCAACTGGCGCGGCGTGGGACGTCTCGGGCTGCTCCTGCCCCTGGCGGTCGTCGTCGGCGCCCGCAACCTCGCGCGGCTGGCCGCGCGCTCGTGGGCGGGGCTCAGGCCCGCGCACGCCGGAGGCACGCAGGCGTGAAGCGCGCGCTCGACGTCGCGGCGTCCGCGGCCGGCCTCCTGCTGCTGGCGCCGCTGCTCGTCACCATCAGCGTGCTGATCAAGCTGGAGGATGGCGGTCCCGTCTTCTACCGCGGCCTCCGGGCGGGCCGGCACGGCCGCCCCTTCCGGATCCTCAAGTTCCGCTCGATGGTGGTCGACGCCGACCGCATCGGACCCCCGTCGACCGCGGACGACGATCCGAGGATCACGCGGATCGGCCGCCGGGTGCGGCGGTACAAGCTCGACGAGCTGCCGCAGCTCATCAACGTGCTCGTCGGTGAGATGAGCCTGGTGGGGCCCCGCCCGGAGGTCCTCCAGGAGGTCGAGCTCTACGCCGCGGAGGAGCGACTCCTGCTGAGCGTGCGGCCGGGGATCACCGACTGGGCCTCGCTCCGCTTCCACAATGAGGGCGAGCTGCTCCGCGGGAGCCCGGACCCGCACCGGACCTATCGCGAGACGATCCGGCCCGAGAAGATCCGCCTGGGCCTCGAGTACGTCCGCAACCAGTCGCTCCGCACGGACCTCGTGATCCTCGCCCGGACGCTGCTGGTGGCGCTCGGCGTGCGGCCCGACGGAAGCACGACACGGACCTGACGTGGGCAGGGAAGGAGGACGGGAGACGCCGATGAGCCGCTACGAGGTCCTGGCCCGCAACATCCGCCGGCACGTGCTGCGGATGACGAACCGGTCGAAGGCCGCGCACGTCGGGTCCTCGCTGTCGGTGGCCGACGTGCTCGCGGTGCTCTACGGCGGCATCCTCCGCGTCGACCCCGCGCGGCCCGAGTGGCCGGAGCGCGACCGGTTCATCCTGAGCAAGGGCCACGGCTGCGCCGGGCTGTACGCCGCCCTGGCCGAGCGCGGATTCTTCCCGGTCGCGGTGCTCGAGACGTTCTACCAGGACGGCTCGCCGCTGGTCGGTCACATCACCCACGGCGGCGTGCCGGGCGTCGAGGTCTCCACCGGGTCGCTCGGCCACGGGCTGTCGATCGCCTGCGGCATGGCGCTGGTGGGGAAGCGCGACCGCCGGAGCTATCGCGTCTTCGCCGTACTGAGCGACGGCGAGTGCGACGAGGGCTCGATCTGGGAGGCGGCCCTCTTCGCCCCGCACCACGGACTGGACAACCTCGTGGTCATCGTCGATTACAACAAGATCCAGAGCCTGGGCACCGTCAAGGAGGTGCTGGACCTGGAGCCGCTCGCGGCGAAGTGGGGGGCGTTCGGCTGGACGGCGGTCGAAATCGACGGGCACGATCTCGCCGAGATCGAGATCGTCCTCAGCCGGGTGCCGCTCGAGCCAGGACGGCCGACCTGCGTCGTCGCCCACACGGTGAAGGGCAAGGGCGTCGACTTCATGGAGGACCGCCTGCTGTGGCACTACCGGTCGCCCTCCGACGAGGATCTCGGCCGGGCGCTCGCCGGGCTGGGAGATAACGAGTGAGAGGCGCGTTCTTCCAGGCGCTGCTGGAGGCGGCCGAGGCGGATCCGCGCGTCCACCTGATCGTCGGCGACCTCGGGTTCGGCGTGGTCGAGCCGTTCGCCAGCCGGTTCCCCGACCGCTTCCTGAACGTCGGGGTGGCCGAGCAGAACATGACCGGCGTCGCGGCAGGTATGGCGCTCTCGGACAAGATCGTCTTCACCTACTCCATCGCGAACTTCCCGACGCTCAGGTGCCTGGAGCAGATCCGGAACGACGTGTGCTACCACAGGGCCAACGTGAAGGTCGTCGCGGTGGGCGGCGGCTTCGCGTACGGCTCGCTGGGGGCGTCGCACCACGCCACCGAGGACCTGGCGATCATGCGCGCGCTCCCGGGAATGACCGTCGTCGTTCCCGGCGACCCCGTCGAGACCCGCCTGCTCACGCACGCGGTGGCCGAGCACGCGGGCCCCTGCTACCTCAGACTCGGCCGGGCCGGCGAGCCCGCCGTGCACACGGGGCTCGCGGAGGCGCGCATCGGCCGAGCGATCATCGTCCGGCCCGGCAGGGACCTCGCGCTGATCTCCACGGGCGGCATGCTGGAGACCGTCGTGCGCGTCGCCGAGAAGTTGGGCGCCGCCGGCGCCCAGGCGCGCGTCCTGAGCATGCACACGCTCAAACCGCTCGACGTCGACGCGGTGCTGGCGGCGGCCGTCGAGACGCGGGCCGTCCTCACCGTGGAGGAGCACAGTGTCATCGGCGGCCTGGGGAGCGCCGTCGCCGAGGTGCTGGCCGAGCGGCCCGACGTCAAGGTGCCGTTCCGCCGGCTCGGCCTGTCGTCCGCCTTCGCGTCGCAGGCGGGGAGCCAGGCGTTCCTGCGGGACGGAGCGGGACTCTCGGAGACGGGGATCCTCGCGTCGGTGCATCGGCTGCTGGAGGCCGCGGGCTCCCGTGCCTAGGTCGACGACGGGGCGGCGCGCCCGGCGGATCCTCCTCCTGGTCCTTGTCTGCCACGTGGGACTCCTCCTGTGGCTCGCCGCGGACTGGCACCGGGCGCGCCTGCTGATCTTCCGGGTCGAGGAGGCGCGCACGCCCGCCGAGGCGGACGCGCCCCCGGAGCGCCTCGCGGGCCTCGGGTACAGCCAGGACCGTCCGGAGGAGCTCGCCGCGTTCAGGCCGTTCGCCTCCGTCGCGCTGACGAGCCAGGACGACCTCGAGCGGCTCCGGATTCTCTCCGACGCCATCTATCTCGCGCGTATCGACCGCGGCCCGGGGCAGGCCATGAGTGGCCTCCAGTTGACCAGTCTCTTCGCGCAGATGCAGAGCGGGCGTCCGGGGGACTGCGGCAGCATGTCGTTCCTCATCGCCGCGCTGGCCAGGAGCCTCGGGTACGATACCCGGCAGGTGATCTGGTTCCGTCCGTCCGGCTCGCGCCCCCATTCCGGCGTGGAGGTGTACTCGCCGCAGTATCGGACGTGGGTGTACTACGACGCCAACCTGAACGGGTACGCGACCGACGGGTCGGGGCAGCCGCTGTCGCTCGCGAGGCTTCGTGAGCTGCGCCGCGACGGGGCGCCGATCCGGATCCGGAGCAATGCCCGACTGCGCGCCGAGACCGAGGAAAGCTTCCTCGGGTTTCTCGCGGCGATGCCGTGGCACTGGTACCGCCTGAACAACCGGCTCCTCGACTACGAGGACGACCGGAGGTTCGGGGCCTTGAACGGCTGGTTCGGGCTCCTGAGCCGGCTGCCCTATCCGGTCGACCGGCTGGCCGACACCGCCTTCGGCACGCGCGAGGCGCGGCTCGTCCTGGCCGGGACGGCCGGCACGGGCACCGTGCTCGGGCTCCGCGGTCTCCGATGGGTCGTGCTCTATCTCGTGATCGTGACGGCGGTGTCGAGCGTGCTCATCGTCATGCTGGCTCTGACGGCTCGCCGCGCGCGGGCCGACTTCGAGGAGGAGGACAGTGGCCTACCGAGTTCCGTTCGTCGATCCTCGTGAGCACTACCGCCGGCTGAAGCACGAGATCGACGCCGCGATCATCGGGACGCTCGCCCAGGGCGACCTCGTCCTTCGCGGGCAGCTCCGAAGCTTCGAGCAGCACCTCGCCGAGTTCGTCGGCGTGAGGTATGCGGTCGGCGTCAACAGCTGCTACCACGCGCTGCACCTCTCGCTGCTGGCCGCCGGCATCGGCTCGGGCGACGAGGTCGTCACGGTCGGCCACACGTTCGTGGCGACGATCTCGGCTGTCGTCCACGCCGGCGCGTCCCCGGTGCTGGTGGACGTGGGGAAGGATTTCAACATGGACATGGCCTGCCTCGAGCGCGCGATCACGCCGCGGACCCGGGCCGTGATCCCGGTGCACCTCAACGGCCGGGTGTGCGACATGGACCGGCTGTCCGCGCTCGCCGCCCGGCACCGGCTCGTGGTGATCGAGGACGCGGCGCAGGCGCTCGGCGCGAGCTTCGGCGGCCGGGGCGCCGGCTCGTTCGGCGCGGCCGGCTGCTTCAGCTTCTACCCCTTCAAGGCGCTCGGCGGCATCGGGGACGGCGGCGCCGTGACGACGAACGACCCGGAGGTGGCGCGCACCGTCACGCTGCTGCGCTTCAACGGCGAGGACCGGGAGACGGGGGAGTTTCACCACCACGGCTACACCGCGCTGCTCGACAACGTGCAGGCCGCCGTGCTGGACGTGAAGCTGCGCCATCTCCCGCGCTGGATCGAGCACCGGCGGGCGATGGCGGCGCGGTACACCGAGGGGCTCCGGGGCCTCGCGGGCGTGGCGCTCCCGCCCATCGACGGCGACGGGTACCACGACAGCTTCCAGAACTACGTCATCCGAGCCCACCGGCGAGACGCGCTCCGCGCCTTCCTGCGTGAGCAGGGGGTGGAGACGCTCGTGCACTGGTCGAAACCGGTCTGGCAGCACAAGGGGCTCGGGCTCCCGGGGCCCGACCTGCCCGAGACGGAGGCGCTCTGCGAGGAGGTCATCTCGCTCCCGATGAGCGCGGAGACGACGGAGGAGCACGTGGACGCGACCGTCGCGGCGATCCGCGCCTTCTACGGCTAGGACCGGGTCTTCTTTCTCGGGTTTTCGGGGGATGGCTTGCTAAACTCCAGGGCTGTGGCCCGAAGGGCGGAACCCGTACGTGAGACGTAACCGATGAAACCTCCGGCCGCCGAGCCGGGCCCGCTGACCCTGCTCGACTACGCGCGCGTCATCTGGCGCCACACGCTCCTGATCATCGGCGTCGTCGCCGTCGGCGTCGTCGTCGTCTTCTTCTACACCGTGCGCCAGCCCAGGATCTACGAGTCCACGGCGAGCGTGCTCGTGCCGCGGGAGAGCGGTGGGGGGCTGGCCGCCTCGCTGGCCGTGTCGGGGGCGCTCCAGCAGATCCCCGGGCTCTCGGTCCCCTCCCTGGCGCCGAACCGTGACCTGCTCATCGGCGTGCTGAAGAGCCGGACCATGGCCGAGCGGGTCGTGGAGCGCTTCCGGCTGCAGGAGCGCTACCAGGCCAGACACGCGCAGGAGGCGGCCCGGGCCCTGCAGGGACTGACGGCGGTCGCGGTGTCCAGGGAGGGCCTGATCCTCCTGACGGTCGAGGAGCAGGACCCGGTGCTGGCCGCGGCCATCGCCAACTACTACCTGGAGGAGCTGGGGCGCTACATCTCGAACCTGGGCAGCGGGGAGGCGAGCCGCCAGCGGGTGTTCATTGGCGAGCAGCTGGGGCTCGCGAAGCGCCAGCTCGTGGTGGCGGAGGACGCGCTGCGGCGGTTCCAGGAGCAGAACAAAGCCATCATCCTCCAGGACCAGACGAAGGGCGCCATCGACGCCGCGGCCAGGCTCAAGGGCGAGATCGTCGCCGCCGAGGTCCAGCTCCAGGTCCTGCGGAGCTTCGCGACCGAGAGCAACCCGGAGATCATCTCGGTGAGGCGGCGGCTGGAGGAGATGAAGCGGCAGCTGACCCAGGTGCAGTACGGTGAGAGCCAGGTCGGCGGACCGCGGAACGCGGGCCGCCGCCAGGACATCAGCGTGCCCTTCGCGAAGGTCCCCCAGCTCAGCCTCGAGCTGGCGCGGAACAGCCGGGACGTGAAGACCTACGAGACGGTCGTGACGCTCCTGACTCAGCAGCTCGAGCAGGCGAAGATCGCCGAGGCGAGGGACCTGCCGGCCTTCCAGGTCCTGGATCCCGCGCTGCCGGCCCTTCACGCCTCCAGGCCCCGGCTCCGGCTCAGCCTGATGATCGCCGGCGTCGGCAGCCTGCTGGTCGGCCTCTTCCTGGCGTTCGTCGTCGAGAACGTCCGCAGCGTTTCGTCGAGGCGTCGCTAGCCGTGGCCTGGACCGAGCGAGACTACACGCCGGTCACGGAGGCGCCGGGAACGCGGGTCACCCGCGAGGCCCTCTCGATGCTCTACACGCGCTACGCGTTCGCGGCGCCCCACTGCGTGGGGCGCCGCGTGCTGGAGGTGGCCTGCGGCGCCGGCCAGGGGCTCGGCTACCTCGCCGCGCGGGCGGACGTCGTCGTCGGCGGCGACTGCACGGCGGCGCTGCTCGCGACGGCGCAGCGGCGATACCGGGGGCGGCTGCCGCTCGTGCGGCTCGACGCGCACGCGCTTCCATTCCGGGGGGCGAGCTTCGACGTCGTGCTGCTTTACGAGGCGCTCTACTATCTCGCCGACGCGGACGGGTTCCTCGAGGAGGTCGCGCGCGTCCTCGGCGATCACGGCACGCTCCTGATCTGCACGGTCAACCGGGACTGGGCCGAGTTCAATCCGAGCCCGCTGAGCACGCGCTACCACTCGGCCGCCGAGCTGCTGCAACTCCTGGGCCGGCATGGCTTCCGGACCGACCTCTACGGCGCGTATCCGGCCGTGAACGGCTCGCTGAAGGGCCAGGTGGTGTCCTCGATCAAGCGCGCCGCGGTGGCGGTTCGGCTCATCCCGCGGACGATGAAGGGCAAGGAGATGCTCAAGCGCGTGTTCCTGGGGCCGCTGACGGCGCTGCCAGCGGAGGTGCACGAGGCGATGGCGCCCTACTGCGCGCCGGTGGCGCTCGTGCCGGCCCGGTCGTCGGCGTTCAAGGTCCTCTTCGCCGTGGGGTCGCGCGGCTGATGCGGCCCGTCGTGGTGCGCCTGGCATCCTTCATCATGCGGCACCGGCGCGTGCTGATCGTCGTCGCCCACCTGGCGTTCGTCGCGGCCTCGAACTACGCGGCCTTCTGGATCCGGTTCGAGGGGGCCCTCGGCGAGCGGGAGCTCGCCCTGTTCGCGTCCACGCTGCCGTGGCTGCTCGCGATCCGGATGCTCACCTTCGTCCCGTTCCGTCTCTACGAGGGGCTCTGGCGGTACACGAGCATCTGGGACCTCCTCCACATCGTGGGCGGGGTGCTCGTCAGCTCGACGCTGTTCTTCACGCTCATGCGCCTGGGCGTCGGTCTCGGTTACCCGGCGTCGGTCCCGATCATCGACTCGATCCTGCTCATCTGCATGCTCAGCGGCCTGCGGCTGAGCCGGCGGATCCACCGGGAGCTCCACCGCGCGGACCGCGAGAAGCGGGTGCTGATCTACGGGGCCGGCGACGCCGGCGAGATGATCGTGCGCGACATGCGCCACAACCCGTTCTACGAGTACGAGCCGATCGGCTTCGTGGACGACGACGTCGTGAAGGTGGGCCAGAGGATCCACGGCGTGAAGGTCCTCGGGACGCGTCACGACGTCCCGCGGCTCATGACGGCGCACGCGCCCGATGCGGTCCTCGTGGCGATGCCACGGGCGACGCCGGCGGCGATCCGCTCGATCGTGCGCGCGCTCGAGCCGTTCAAGGTCCCGATCCAGACGCTTCCCAACCTGCGGGACGTCCTGGGCGGGAAGGTCACTGTCAACGAGATCCGGACGCTCTCGATGGAGGACCTGCTCGAGCGCGCCCCGGTGACGCTCGACATCACCCCCGTGCGGCGCCTGCTCGAGGGACGGCGGGTGCTCGTCACCGGTGCGGGCGGGTCGATCGGGTCCGAGCTCTCTCGGCAGATCAGCGCGCTGGGCCCCGCGACGCTCGTCCTCGTGGACCGGTACGAGAACGGGCTGCACGCGGTGGCGCAGGAGCTCGGCGCCGAACCGCGCGCTGGTCGCGTCGACGCCGTGGTGGCTGACGTGGCCGACGTCGGTCGCGTGACCGAGGTGCTCGCCGTGCACCGGCCGCAGGTGGTGTTCCACGCTGCGGCTCACAAGCACGTGCCGCTCATGGAGTTGAACCCGTGCGAGGCGGTGAAGAACAACGTCCGCGGGACGCGCGTGACCGCCGACGCGGCGCGGCGGAGCGGGGTCGAGCGCTTCATCCTGATCTCGACGGACAAGGCCGTGAACCCGACGAGCGTCATGGGGGCGACCAAGCGCATCGCCGAGATGCTCGTCCAGAGCCTCGATCGCCAGAGCCCGGGCGTGTTCTCGGCGGTGCGGTTCGGGAACGTGCTCGCCAGCAACGGCAGCGTCGTGCCGCAGTTCCTCGCCCAGATCAAGGCGGGCGGCCCCGTGACGATCACGCACCCGGAGATCTGCCGGTACTTCATGTCGATCCCCGAGGCGGTCCACCTGGTCCTCCAGGCCGCCGCGCTCGCGACCGGCGGCGACATCTTCGTGCTCGACATGGGTGAGCCCATCAAGATCGTCGATCTGGCTCGGAACCTGATTCGACTGTCCGGGTTCCTGCCGGACGAGGAGATCCCGATCAAGTTCATCGGGCTCCGCCCGGGCGAGAAGCTGTACGAGGAGCTGGTGGGCAAGGACGAGGCGGCCAGCCCGTCCGCTGCCGAGCGCATTCTCCGGGTAGAGCCGAGCTTCGTGCCCGATCCCGAGAGGCTCGCGCGGCAGGTGGCGGAGCTCGAGCGTCAGGCCGACGTGGGCGATGTCGCCGGCGTGGGCGCGCGCCTGGCCGAGATCGTGCCCGTGTACGCTCCGGCGCGCGAAACGCTATGAGCCCGTGTCGCATCGCGACCTCGCCTCCTCGTGGCGGCTAGCGGAATGGCCAAGGCCGGTGTCTGGCTGATCGGGGCGCAGGGGAGCCTGGCGTCCACCGTCGTGCTGGGGGCGCGCGCGATCGCGCGCGGGCTCGCGGCGGGCGGTGGGTTGGTCACGGACCTGCCGGAGCTCGCCGGGCTACCGCTCGTCGGGCCGGGCGACCTCGTGTTCGGTGGGTGGGACATCGCGCCCGCCGGGCTCGTCGGCCACGCGCGCGCGCTGGCGAGCGACGACGCCGCGGTGGCGGAATCTCTCGTGGCGCAGCTCGAGGCCGACCTCAAAGCGGTCGAGGCGCGGGTGCGGCCCGGCTTCGCCGACGGCGGCGGCCCGGCAAACCGGCCGCGCCGGTTCCGGTCTTTTCTTCCGCGGAGGGAGTCGCTCGCGGCCGCCGTCGAGCGACTGGGCGACGACCTCGATCGGTTCAGGAGCGAGCAGAAGCTGGATGCCGTGATCGCGGTGAACGTGGCCTCGACCGAGCCGCCGCTGGACCTGGCGCCCGAGCACCGGCGGCTTGATGGATTCCGCCGGCTGATCCAGCGGGACCGGGGCGCTCTCGTCACGCCCAGCATGGTCTACGCCTACGCCGCACTTGAGCGCGGCTGCGCGTACGTGAACTTCACGCCCTCCTCGGCCATCGCGACACCGGCGCTCCAGGAGCTGGGGCTGAAGCACCACGTGCCCTTCTACGGCAGCGACGGGAAGACGGGCGAGACGCTCATGAAGACCGTCCTGGCGCCGCTCTTCCGCTATCGAAACCTTGAGGTGCTCTCCTGGGAGGGCTTCAACATCCTCGGTGGAGGGGACGGCCGGGTGCTCGACGATCCGCGCCACAAGCGGTCGAAGGTGCGCAGCAAGGCCGGAGTCCTTGGCGCGACACTCGGCTACACGCCCCATGCGCGGGTGGCCATCGAGTACGTCCCATCCCTCGGCAACTGGAAGACCGCGTGGGACTTTGTTCATTTCCGCGGCTTTCTCGGCACCAAGATGAGCGTGCACTTCATCTGGCAGGGATGCGACTCGATCCTGGCCGCGCCCCTGGTGCTGGATCTGGTGCGACTCGCCGAATTCGCCCAGCGGAAGGGCGAGGCCGGCCCGATGACCCACCTGGCGTGCTTCTTCAAAGACCCGCTCGGGGTGACCGAGCAGTCCTTCGTCGAGCAATTCCGGTTGCTGACCGACTACGTCGCGCGTCAAACGAAGAACGACCGCCAGTCGAAGGACGAGAGGAAGCGGCCACGGGCGCGATGAGGCCGCAAGGAGGTCTGGAGGGCGCTCCGCTGGCACGCTTGCTGGGGGTGTCACCGTCGAGCGTGCCCCGGCGTGTTCTTCGATGAACCTCCGGCTCGTGTCGGAAGTTCTTTTCGCCCTCGGCCGTCGGCGGCCGCGGCTGCCGCTCGCGCTCCTTCGCGTGATGCCGCTCGGGCTCCTGCGCGCCCTGCGCGCGCCCGGCCTCAGGGAGACCTTCCGCGTCGCCGCGCGCGCCCCTTACTACCGCGACGCCTTCGCCGCCGCGCGCATCGACCCGGCGCGCGTGCGGCGGCCGGAGGACCTCGGCGACTTCTTCCTGAGCGGGGAGGTGCTGAAGACGCGGCCCGAGGCGCTGCTGGCCGACGAGCCCGAAGTGGCGATCGAGAGCTCGGGGACGACGGGCCGGGTGACTCGCGTCTACCTGAGCCGCGCCGAGCTCGAGTACAACGCGCGCCAGGGCGGGCTCCTGCTCGCGCTCTACGGCCTCGGGCGCGGCGACCGGCTGCTCTCGACGCTCGACCTCGGCTGGGGCCTGGGCTCGCTCCTGCTCGAGCGGGGCGTGCGCTACACGCCGCTCTTCGCGATGGTCGTCGGTCGCGTGGATCCGCTCGAGGCGTACCGCCGGCTCGCGGAATACCGCTTCAACGTGCTCGTGAGCGATCCGTTCTGGCTGGCGCGCCTGACCGAGATCGCCCGCGAGCGCGGGCGGCCCGGGCCGATGAAGCTCCTGATGGGGGGCGGCGAGGGGATCACCGAGCGCACGCGCGCCGAGCTGGAGACGTTCTGGGGTGCCCCGCTCTGCATGACGTACGCCTCGACTGAGGCCGCGACGATCCTCGGGTTCGAGTGCACCCAGCGCTCGGGCTATCACGTGAACGAGTTCGACTTCCACCTCGAGATCGTCGAGCCCGACGCCGACGGCGACGGCGAGCTGGTGCTGACGACGGTGAGCCGGCGCGTCATGCCGCTGATCCGCTACCGGACGGGCGACGTGGCCCGCTGGCTCGAGGGGGCCTGCCCGTGCGGGCTGCCGTTCCGCCGACTCTCGCCGCTGCGCGGCCGTCTCGACGAGCAGGTCTCGTGCGCCTGGGGCAACCTGCACCCCGAGTTCTTCGACGCGCTCCTCACGGGCGTGCCGGGGCTCGGGGGCGACTGGCAGGTGGGCGTCTACGAACGCGACCTCACGACGGTGATCCAGGTCCGGCTCGAGCTGGCGGGCGACGGCGCGGCGCGGGAGCACGCGGTGCAGGAGGTGCTCGGCGCCCTCCAGCGCCGGCACCCGGAGCCGTGGCTCGCCTACTGCCGGCGGCTGCTCGACATCGAGTTCGCCTTCGTCGCGCCGGGCACGCTCCGCCGGCAGCGGAAGCTCCTGAGGCTCGTGGACGAGCGCCGGAGCGGGCCGCCGGCGTGGGTCGGGGGCGCGGTCCAGGGAGCCCGCCCGCGATGACCCGTTGCCTGCTGGTCTCGCCGCGCTTCCCCGAGCTGAGCTACTGGAACTACCGGGAGGTCTGCGAGCTGTTCGGTGCCCGCTACCCGGCGGCGCCGCTCGGGCTGGCCACGGTCGCAGCCCTCCTGCCCCAGGACTGGACGATCCGGCTGCTCGACCTCAACGTGCACGAGATGGACACGGGGCTGCTCGACTGGGCGGACCTCGTCATGACGGGCGGCATGATCCCGCAGCAGCGGAGCCTGCTCGACCTCATCGAGCTGGCTCACGCCCGCGGCAAGCGCATCGCGGTCGGCGGCCAGGATCCCACCAGCCAGCCGGACGTCTACGCCCGGGCGGACTACCTGGTGCTCGACGAAGGGGAGCTGACGATCCCGGAGTTCCTCGCGGACCTCGAGGCCGGGGCCACCCGCGGGATCTACCGCTCCGCGGAGAAGCCCGACGTGACGCGGAGCCCGACGCCGCGGTTCGACCTCCTGGAGCTCTCGAAATACCTCCACGTCGGGATCCAGTTCTCCCGCGGCTGCCCGTTCAACTGCGAGTTCTGCGACATCATCGAGCTGTACGGCCGCAAGCCCCGCACGAAGACTCCGGCGCAGGTCCTGCGCGAGTTGGAGTGTCTCTACCGGCTGGGCTACCGGGGGCACGTGGATTTCGTGGACGATAACTTCCTCGCCAACAAGAAGGCCGTGATGACGTTCCTGCCCGAGCTCCTGGCGTGGAGCCGCGAGCGCGGCTTCCCCTTCTACTTCAGCACCGAGGCCACGATCAATCTCGCGGACGACGCCAGGCTGCTCGAGCTGATGGAAGCGGTGGACTTCCGCTACGTCTTCGTCGGGATCGAGACGCCCGACACGGAGCTGCTGGTCCGGACTCAGAAGCGGCAGAACACGCGCCACCCCGTCGTGGAGAGCGTCCGGCGCCTCAACGCGCACGGCATGGTCGTCACCGCCGGTTTCATCCTCGGGTTCGACGGCGAGACGCACGGCGCCGCGGACGCCATCGTGGAGTGCGTGGAGGCCGCGGGGATCTCGATGGCGATGGTCGGGCTGCTCACCGCGCTGCCGAACACGCAGCTCACGCGCCGGCTGGCCCGGGAGGGACGCCTGCCCGCGGATTATTCCGTGCAGCGGCCCGGCGACGCGGACCAGGCGACCAGCGGCCTCAACTTCACTCCGTCGCGGCCGCGCGCCGAGATCCTCGAGGACTACGCCTCGGTCGTCCGGCGCCTCTACGGCTCGCGGAGCTATTTCGGCCGGGTGCGAACGCTCGCCCGCCGGCTCCGGCGCCAGCCGAAGCAGCTCGGCTCGACCAAGGGACGCTGGACGGAGATCACGGCGCTCGGCGCCGTGACCTGGCGGCTCGGGTTCGGGCGCGACACGGCGGGAGAGTTCTGGCGCACCGTGCTGGGCGTGCTCCTGACGCGGCCGCGTAACTTCGAGGCGGCGATGCAGCTGATGGCGCTGTTCCTCCATTTCCGCAAGCACACGCGGTTCGTCCTCGGCGCGCTCGAGCGGAACCGGGTGGACCGCACGGCCGCCCCCGTCGAGGTGGTGGCGTGACACGGCGCCGGCTCCTCTTGCTCCTCGGGTTCGTGAGCGCGCTTGTGCCCGCGCACGCGGCGGGCGGTTCCGGCGAGCCACGCGCGCTCCTCGAGGCGATGCAGCGGGCGTTCGGGCGCGTCGAGACGTACACGGCGCGCTTCGTGCGCCAGGAGGTGGTGGAGGGCGAGCTGCGCCCGCGCGAGGAGGCGCTCCTCAAGTGGCAGCGCCCAGGGCGGATCTATCTGCGCTGGCTCTCAGGGCCGCACCGCGGGCGCGAGATCATCTACGTGCCCGGCCGCGAGGACGGCCGGATGCTCGTGCGCGAGCCGGGGTTCCTGACGGGCCTCGCCACGTTTGCGCTGGTGCCCGACAGCCCACGGGTGCTCCGCGAGAGCCGCCACCCGGTGACGGACGTCGGCCTCGGGCGGCTGATCGAGCTGATCGTCGCCAACGCGCGCCGCGCGGCCGCGGCAGGAGAGCTGACCCTGCGCGACCACGGCGAGGCGCCGGGCCCGGCGGGGCCGGAGCGCCGGCTCGAGGCGCTGCTGCCGCGCGACCCGGGCCGCGGCTACTACTCCTACCGGCTCGAGCTGGCCGTGAGCGTGGAGAGCAGCCTGCCCGTGCGGGCGCGGGTCTACGACTGGGACGACCGGCTGGTGGGCGACTACGCGTACCTCGAGCTCCGGCTCAACCCGCCGCTCGGCCAGCGGGACTTCGACCCGGCCAACCCCGAGTACGCGTTTCCAGCGTGGACGCTCCGGTGGTAAGCGACAAAGTCTGCCCGGATTCCCCCAGGGCTGCCGTATACTCAGTAAATTCGAAGACTTTCGAGTTCTCGACTGGTGCGGATCCGAGGAGGTAGTGGGATGCGAAAGCTCGTCGTCGGCCTGACACTGGTCACGCTGGTTGGGTCCGATCTTCTGTTCGCCGCGGCGCCGACCCGTGGCCAGGCGCTGAGGCCCGCCTACGTCGACGGCGCGGGGAGCGTTGTTCCGGGAAGCCCCCAGGGCCCGCAGCTCCCGCAGCAAGCTCCGGTCCAGCAGCGGGCGGTGGAGCCGCGGCCGGCGCCCGGCGCGCCTACCGTCGTGCCCAACGTCTGCCAGACGCCCGGCGGGCTGCGCTATCCGCAGACCGTGTCGGTGCCGGCCAGCCGCGTCACCGAGGCCACGGGCCTCGCGCCCGGTACGCCCGGCGTGCCCGGCGTGACCCAGGCCACCGTGACCCAGGGAGCGCCGGCCCAGGTCGGCCGGGTCGCGCCTCAGCCGGCCCAGCCGCAGCAGGCGCAGGTGGAAGCGATGTCCAGGATCGAGGCCATGTTCAACCTCGACCCGGTCTATCTGTCCCAGCGGGAGGTGGCTCAGCCCGCCACCCTCGGCCCCTACGACGCGCCCCTCGGCCAGTACGGCTACGCGATGTTCAACGCCAACGTCTCGACGTTCGCTCCCGTGGACGACATCCCCGTGGGCCCCGACTACGTCCTCGGCCCCGGCGACGACCTCACGATCAACGTCTGGGGCGGCATCGACAGCACGATCGTCCGCACGGTGGACCGCAATGGCCGGATCGTGCTCCCGAAGGTCGGCGACCTCCGCATCTGGGGGCTCACGTTCTCCCAGGCCGACCGGCTGATCCGCGACCAGCTCGCGCGCTACTTCCGCGGCTTCAACACGGCCGTCACGATGGGACGCCTCCGCACGGTGCGCGTGAACGTCGTCGGCGAGGTGTGCCAGCCGGGCGTCTACACGCTGTCCGCGCTCGCGACGGTGACGAACGGCCTCTACAGCGCGGGCGGGCCCAGCAAGCTCGGCTCGCTTCGCGAGGTGCGCCTGCTCCGGAACGGCCACATGGTGGGCCGCCTCGACCTCTACGACTTCCTCCAGCGGGGCGACCGCGCGCGCGACTACCGCCTCGAGTCCGGCGACACGATCTTCGTACCGACGATCGGCGACGTGGTGGCGGTGGCCGGCGAGGTGAAGCGGCCGGCGATCTACGAGCTGCGCGGCAGCGCGCGCCTGTCGGACCTGCTCGAGCTGGCCGGCGGGCCGACGCCCGCGAGCTACCTCCGGCGCGTGCAGATCGTGCGCTCGCTCCCGAGCGCCGAGCGCGTCACGCTGGACGTGGACGTGACGCAGTACTACTTGAAGAGCGACCTCGAGGCGAACCCGCTCGTCAACGCGGGCGACCTCGTGCTGATCCACCGGAGCGACGCGCGCGTCTACAACACGGTGAAGGTCGAGGGCGCGGTGAAGTACCCTGGGCTCTACGAGCTGAAGCCGATGATGCGGATCAGCCAGCTCCTGCCGGCCGACAAGCTCCTGCCCGAGGCCCAGCCCGAGCGCGTCGAGGTGGCGCGGCGCAAACCCGACCTGGCGATCGAGATCCTGCCGGTCAACTTGAAAAAGGCGTGGAGTGGCGAGAAGGAGGCGGACCTGGCGCTCCGGCCGCTGGACGAGGTGACGGTGCGCACCGAGCTGAAAGCGGCCCGCACGGTGAGCCTCGCCGGCGAGGTGGTCCGGCCGGGCACCTACACCGTGGCCGACGGCGAGCGGCTCTCGTCGGTGCTCAAGCGCGCGGGCGGCTTCACCGACCGCGCGTTCCTGAAAGGGGCGCTCTTCACCCGTGCCGCGCTCCGCGAGACCGAGCAGAAGCAGCTCGACAACTTCGTGACGGCGCAGGAGCAGCGGATCCTCGCCTCGGCGGCGACCACGGTGGTCGGTGCCGAGAAGGAAGAAACGGCGCAGCAGCAGCAGGCGCTGCAAGCGCGGCGTGACCTCCTCAAGGCACTTTCATCTCGCGTCGTCGTGGGGCGGATGGTGGTCAACCTGGACGTGCCGGCGAAGCTCGCCGGCACGCCGAGCGACATCGTCCTGGTGGGCGGCGACGTGCTCACGGTGCCCGAGCCGCCGTCCTCGGTGCTGGTGCTCGGCGCGGTGCGCACCTCGACCGGGGTCCTCTGGCAGAAGGGGGAGGGCATCGACTACTATCTGAACCGGGTCGGCGGGCTCAGCCGCGAGGCGGACAAGAAGGAGATCCACATCGTCAGGGCCGACGGCTCGGCGCTCTCGAGCTTCACCAGCGTCCGCGACGTCGAGCCCGGCGACACGATCATCGTGCCGCTGAAGGAGGAGGAGAAGATCCGGGCGCTGCCGACGATCCGTGACGTGGTGCAGACCGTCGGGGCGGCGCTCCTGTCGTTCGCGGCCCTGGCCGTGCTCTTCTGACGGAGCTTGCGCGTCGGCGTCGACCTGGTTGACGTGGAGGCGTTCCGGGCGCGCTTCGACGGGCGTGAGGACCTGCTCGCCGCGACGTTCGGGCCGGCCGAGATGGCCTACTGCCGGAGCCAACGCGACCCGTGGCCGCACCTGGCGGCGCGCTTGGCGGCGCGCGAGGCGGCGTGGAAGGCCCTCGGCACGGGTCTCGTGGGGGCGATGGGCTGGCGCGACGTCGAGGTGACACGCGACCCGGCCGGCGCGCCCGGCCTCCGCTTCCAGGGGGCGACGGGCGCGGCGCTCGAGCGCTCGGGCCTCAGGCTCGCGAGCATCTCCCTGTCGCACACCGAGACCCATGCGATCGCTGTCGTGATCCTGGCCGACTCGTGACGCGCTACCGGTTCGTGGACCAGGTGGTTTCCCTGGAGTTGGGGGCCTCGCCCCGGATCGAGGTCGCGAAGACGTTTGCCGCCCAGGACGACTTCTTCACCGGGCCCACCGGGCCCGGACGGGTGCCCGACTCGCTGCTTCTCGAGCTGGCGGCCATGACAGGCGGACACCTGGTTTTCCGGTATCTTGGAGGCTCTCGGCTGCCGTTGCTCTTGAAGGTTCCGAAGTGGGAGATCGAGGGCCAGGCCCGCCCGGGGGAGCGGCTGATCGCCCAGGCCAGGCTTCGCGGCGTCTCGGGGGTTGGTGACGGCGCCGACGTGGCCGAGGCCGCGGTCGAGGTCCACGGGCCGGAAGGCCCGGTCGCCGGCGGGCGGATCGTCTACGTCTGCGTGGCGGTTCCGGGCCTCGAGACGCTCGCGGGAGAGGTGACGGTCTGAAGGGACGGCGCGTGGTCCTCACGGGGCGCGGCGTCGTCTCGCCGCTCGGCGTCGGGCTCGACCGGCACTGGGAGGGTATCGGAGCGGAGCGGTCGGCGGTGGGCTCCGTCACGCGCCTGGCGGCGCTCGGCCTCGGCACCTCACGCGGCACCGTGGTCGCGCCGGAGGCGATCCAGCCGCACCTCGGACGCCTGCCGCGCAAGCAGCAGAAGCTCTACAACCGGACGACGCTCCTCGCGATGCTGGCGGCCGTGCTCGCGATGGAGGACGCGGGGCTGGCCGCCGGCGCGGGCGACCCGGAGCGCTTCGGCGTCGTCCTCGGCGTCAACGTCCTCGCCTGGGACCTCGGGGCGATGACCGAGTACCTGGGGGCGGCGGAGTCGGCGTCCTCGCCCGGGGCGCTCGACATGGCGCTCGCCAACGCCTTCTGCATGCGGAGCATCAACCCGCTCGACTTCTCGCTCAAGACGCTCCCCAACCTGGCCGCGGGCCACCTGGCGATCGCGCAGGAGGCGCGCGGGTTCTGCCGCGCGATCACCGACGGGCCGGTCGGCGGGCTGCGCGCCGTCGGCGACGCCTGGCGGCTCGTCGCCGAGGGCGACCTCGACGCGGCGCTCGCCGGGGGCGCCGACGCCCCGCTCGAGGAGCTGGTGTTCGCGATGTACGAGGGCGCGGGCATTCTGGCGTCCGACGACGCGAGCCGGCCAGGGCAGGTCCTGGGCGAGGGGGGCGGACTGGTCGTCCTCGAAGAGGCCGAGCGGGCCCGGGCCCGCGGCGCGCGCGTCCACGGCGAGGTCGTGGGCTTCGCGGCGGGCGCGGGCGAGGGGCGGATCGCGACCGAGGACGATGCGGAGCGCCGCGGGCGCGGGCTCGCGCGCGTGATCGAGGCCGCGCTGGCCGAGGCGGGGGCGCGGCCTGACCTCGTCGCCCTGCACGCGGACGGTCTGCCGGCGCACGATGCGGCCGAGGAGCGCGGACTGGCGCTGGCCCTCGGCGCCGGCGCCGGCGCGATCCCGCGCCTGGCGTGCAAGCGCCTGCACGGCGACCTCGGCGCGGCCTCGGGGCCGGTGGAGATGCTGGCTTGCTCGGCCGCGCTCGCCGACGCTAGACTGCCCGGAGCCGCCGCGGAGGGGACCGCGCCGCGCCACGCGCTGGTCCTCTCCCTCGGGCTCTTCGGAGAGGCCGTGGCGCTCGTGCTGCGCGGCCCGGGAGGAAGCGCGTGAGAGTCGATCTGTCGGGCCGGGTGGCGCTCGTCACGGGCGCCTCGCGCGGGATCGGGCGCGCGATCGCGCTCGCGCTCGGGCGCGCGGGCGCGATGGTCTGCGTCAACTACCGCGTCCAGCACGAGCGCGCGAAGGAGACGCTGGAGGCGCTCGAGCGGGCCGGCGGCCACGGCTTCGTCCTGCAGGCGGACGTCGGCGACGCGGCCCAGGCCGCCGCGCTCGTGGACGGGGTCACCGAGCGCGCCGGGCGGCTTGACGTGCTGGTCAACAACGCGGGCGTGAGCCGCGAAGGGCTCCTGCTCGAGCTGACCGACGACGAATGGACCTCCGTGCTGCGGACGAACCTCGACGGCGCGTACCACTGCGCCCAACGCGCGACGCGCCACATGCTGGCCGGCGGCTTCGGGCGCATCATCAACGTCAGCTCGGTGCTCGGCGCGCGGGCCGGCCGCGGGCAGGCGAACTACGCGGCGTCCAAGGGTGGGTTGAACGCGCTCACGCGCGCGCTCGCGCACGAGCTGGCCGCGCGCGGCATCACGGTGAACGCGATCGCCCCGGGGCTCATCGAGACGGACATGAGCCGGCCGTTCATCGGGATGGCCGGGGCGCGGATCCGTGAGTGGATCCCGATGCGGCGGGTCGGCCGGCCCGAGGAGGTGGCGGCGCTCGCCGCGTTCCTCGCGTCCGAGGAGGCGGGTTACATCACGGGACAGATCATCGCGGTCGACGGCGGCGTCGGCTAGGGGGGGCGCATGCAAGCGGACACCACGAAGGTGTGGACCCCGTCCGAGGTGCGGACGGCGGTGGGGAAGATCCTGGTCGAGTCGCTCGGCGTGGACGAGGCGGCGGTGACCGACGACGCGGCGCTCGTGCGCGACCTGGGCGCGGAGTCGATCGACTTCCTCGACATGAGCTTCAAGTGCCAGCAGATCTTCGGCGTTGACCTGCCGGTTCGGCTGATCCAGGAGCGGCGCGTCGAGTGGCGCGAGCTGGAAGTGCTCGCGCGGGTCCTTACCGAGCGATACGGGATGCCGATCACCGGCGAGGACCTCCGGACCGTGGCGCCCGCGACGGTGTCGGCGGTGCTCGGTCACCTCGCGACGGCCCGCGCGGTGCCGTGCAAGGACGGGGACGAGGCGGAGGTGGTGCGCGCAGTCGCCGAGCGGATGCTCGCCGACCTCGACGGCACGGGCCTGGACCTCACGGGCCTCACGGTGGAGAAGTTCGCCGGCTATCTCGCCGAGAACCTGCACGCGCCCGCGGCGGTGGAGGAGGTCATGAACCGGTTCACGGTGCGCGCGGTGACCAACTACATCTCGGGCGAGCTCACCGGGGCGGGGCGCCTCGCCGCCGGGGCGTGACGGGCGGCACCGTGGCGCCGCAGCGCTGGCCGGTCCTCGGGCCGGCCGACCTCGAGGCGGTAAGCCGCGTCCTCGGCCGCGGGGTGCTCTCCGGCGCGGGCGCGCCCGAGGTGCGCGGGCTCGAGGCCGAGGTCGCCGCGCTGCTCGGCGCGCGCTTCTGCCTGGCGACGAACAGCGGCACGGCGGCGCTCCACGTCGCACTCGCCGCGGCGGGCGTGGGGCCCGGGGACGAGGTGATCGTGCCCGCGCTCTCATTCATCGCGACGGCGCAGGCGGTGCTCCACCAGGGGGGGCAGCCCGTGTTCGCCGACGTGGACCCGCGCACCTACACCCTCGACGTGCGCGACGCCGCGCGGCGGGTGACGCCGCGGACGCGGGCGATCGTGCCCGTGCACCTGCACGGGCTCCCGGCGGACATGGATGCGGTGCAGCTGCTCGCGCAGTCGGCCGGGCTCACGGTCGTCGAGGACGCCGCCCAGGCGCACGGGGCGACCTACCGAGGGCGGCCGGCGGGCACGCTCGGCGCGATGGCGGCCTTCAGCCTGAACTCGACGAAGAACCTCGCGGCCGGCGAGGGAGGCCTCTTTGTGACGGACGCGGAGGAGCTGTACGCGCGCGCGGCGCGGGTGCGCTTCGACGGGCTCGAACCCGCCGCGAAGTGGGACCCGACGCACCCGCTCGACGACGAGGCGGCGGCGCTCGCGACGGTGCGCGGCTTCATGTACCTGCCGGGCGAGCTGACGTGCGCCGTGGCGCGCGCCCAGCTCGCGCGCCTGGCGGAGACGACCGCGCGGGCGCAGCGGAACGCCGGGCGCCTCTCAGCGCGGCTCGGCGCCCTGCCCGGGATCGAGCCCCCGGCGGTGCCGCACGACCGCACGCACGTCTTCCATAAGTACCGCGTACGGCTGGTACCGGAGCGCGCGGGGCTCGAGGTCCCGGCCGCCCGGCTCCGCGACCGGCTGCTCGAGGCGCTCCGCGCCGAGGGGGTCGAAGCGGTGCTGTGGCAGACCGTCCCGTTGCCCGCGCATCCCCTGTTCGCGTCGCGCGCGCGCTACCCGAACGCGGAGGCGGCGCTCGAGAGCACGCTCTGCGTCGGCTCGCAGACCTATCCGCTCTTCGCCCAGCCGCTCGATGTGGTGGACGCGTGGGCGGACGGCTTCGAGCGGGCCTGGCGGGCCCTGCGCCGAGGCGGCGGGCGCTGAGCGATGACTGGTGCGCTACGTGTTCGCGAGCGACGCGATCCGGCGCGAGCGGAGGAGGCGTTCGTCGGCGGTCACGAGGGTGAGGTCGTGTACCAGCGCGGTTGCGGCCAGGAATCGGTCTGCCGGGTCGTGGTGCAGCAGATCGATCGCCCGGCTCTCGATCGCAATCTCATGGTTCAGGGGCGCCTCCCTGAAGGGCGCCGCGCGACAGGCGCGGCGGACCCACGTCGTCGCGTCAGGCTCCAGCACGACCCGTCCGCGCTCGGCAAGCAGGAGAACCTCCCAGATGACGATCGGCGAAAGCCAGAGCTCGTTCACTGGATTCTCGAGCTCGCCCGCCACGCGCGCCGAGAGATGTCTCGGCTCCAGCAGGCTCCAGAGGAAGATGTGTGTGTCGAGGAGCAGCTTCACGACCGCAGGGCTTCCCACTCGCTCTCGGCCACGGGGGGAGACAGGATATCCCCGGTGATCTTCCCGGTCTTGCTCAACGAGCCGAGCCATGACTCGGGCTTCTTCGGGGGCGGCGGCGGGACGATCGCGGCGATCGGCTCACCCTTGCGCGTCACGATAATCGGCCTCCCCGTCCGCTTCACCTTGGCCAACAGCGCCAGGCAGGTTGCCTTGAACTTTGAAATCGTCACCTCGTCTTCCATTGGGCCTTCGTATCATGGTCATCGACTATAGTCAACGTCATGCCGGACCTACGACGGTCGCCACCCCCGGCGGGCGCTGACCCATGCGCTTCGTCTTCGTCGACCGCGTGCTCGACCTCGAGCCGGGGCGCGCCATCGAGACGATCAAGAGCGTGAGCGCGAGCGAGGACGTGTTCGCCGACCACTTCCCGGGGTTCCCGATCCTGCCCGGCGCGCTGATCGTGGAGGCGTTCGACCAGGCGGCGCGGCTCCTGATCGCGGAGAGCCACGGGTTCATGCGCGGCGGGCGGCTCGTGCGCCTCACCCGCGCCGCCTTCCGCCGTTTCGTCCGCCCGGGCGATCAGCTCCGTGTCCGCTGCGAGCGTCGCGGGGAGGGCTGGACGGTCGTGGCCGGGGCCACGGTCGACGGCGAGCGCGTGGCGACGGCGACGCTCGAGTACGCGCTCGAGGACGGGCCGGCCGACGGCTTCGCGGGGCTCGCCCGGGAGCTTCGGAGCGTGCCCGCCGCCCTCGCGCGACGGGTGCCGGCGTGAGCGCGCCGCGCGAGGTGCTGGTGACGGGCGGCGGCCGCGGGATCGGCCGCGCAATCTCGCTCCGGTTCGCCGAGGACGGCGCCCGCGTCTTCGTGAACTTCTTCCTGAACCGGGAGACCGCCGAGAAGACGGCGCGGGAGGTCGAGGTCCGGGGCGGGCGCGCGCACGTAGTGCAGGCCGACCTCAAGGAGCCCGGCGAGGTGCAGAAGCTCCTCGCCGAGGTCGAGCGGGTGGCGGGCCGGCTCGACGTCCTCGTGAGCAACGCGGCGTCGGGCGTCCTCCGGGGCGTGCTCGAGCTGTCGGCGAAGCAGTGGGACTGGGTGCTCGCCGCGAACGCGCGGCCGCTGCTGCTCCTGGCGCAGGGAGCGGCGCGGCTCATGGGGGCCGGCGGGCGCATCGTGTCGCTCTCGAGCCTCGGCAGCCGCCGCGTGATCCCGGGCTACGCGGCGATCGGCGTCTCGAAGGCGACGCTCGAGGCGCTCACGCGGTACCTCGCCGTCGAGCTGGGCGCGCGCGGGATCACGGTGAACGCGGTCGCGGCGGGCGCGGTCGCGGCGACCGACGTGTGGCGCCTCGTGCCGGACGGCGAGGCGGCGCTGGCGGACGTCCGCGCCCGGACGCCCGGCGGGGCGCTCGTGACGCCCGAGTCGGTCGCCGACGTCGTCTTCTTCCTCGCCAGCACGGCGGCCCAGGCGATCCAGGGGCAGGTCCTCACGGTGGACGGTGGCTACTCGCTCCTCGCCTGACACGCCCCGGCGCGTCGTGGTGACCGGCCTCGACGTGGTGACGTCGATCGGCGTCGGCGCCGACGCCTTCTGGAAGGCGGTGCTTGCCGGCACGTCGGGTGTGCGGCGGATCACGCACTTCGATCCCGAGGGCCTGCCGACGCAGGTGGCGGCGACGCTCGCCGGCCCGGCCCTCCTCGCCGAGCTGCGTGCCGAGTCGGGGCTCGACGCCCACGAGCCGCGGAGCGTCGTCGTCGGCGTCCGCGCAGCTCACGGCGCCGTCGCGGCGGCCGGCGCGGCCGCGAGCCTCGCGTCGCCGCGCGCGGGCGTGTACGTGGGCACCGCGGGCGAGCGGCAGGACCTGCGGGACCTCGGCGCAGTCGCCTACGCGAGCCGGGACGGCGCCGGGCGCGTGACGCCGTCGGGGTTCGCGCGCGAGCTGGCGCGGCGGGTGGCCAAGGAGCGCTGGTATCGGGCGTGCCCGCAGTACCTCACCGCGCGCCTGGCGGGCCTCTTCGGCGTTGCGGGGCCTTCGGCGACGATCCAGACGGCGTGCACCTCCTCGGCCCAGGCGCTCGGCGAGGCGGCGCGCGCGATCCGGCGGGGAACGGTGGACGTGGCGCTCGCGGGAGGCGCCGAGTGCATCGTGTCGCCGATCGAGGTCCAGCTCTTCTGCCTGCTCGGCGTGATGTCGCGCCAGAACGCCGCGCCCGAGACCGCGAGCCGGCCCTTCGACGCCCGCCGCGACGGCTTCGTCATGGGCGAGGGGGCCGCCTTCCTCGTGCTCGAGGAGGCGGGGCACGCGCGCGCCCGGGGCGCCGCGCCGCTCGCCGAGCTGGCGGGCTACGGGACCTCCTGCGACGCCTACCGCATCACCGACGAGGCCCCCGACGGGCGGGGCGCGATCCGCGCGATGGAGCGGGCGCTCGCCGACGCGGGCCTCACCCCGGCGGACGTGGACTACGTGAACGCGCACGGCACCTCGACACCCATGAACGACCGGGTCGAGACGGCGGCGATCCGCGCCGTCTTTGGCCGGGACGCGGCGCGCCTGCTCGTCAGCTCGACGAAGTCGATGATCGGCCACACGATCTCGGCCGCGGGCGCGATCGAGCTGGCGACGACGGTCCTGGCACTCCGCGACCAGGTGGCGCCGCCGACGATCAACTACCGGGTGCCCGACCCCGAGTGCGACCTGAACTACGTGCCCGACCGGGCGGTGGCGATGCGCATCCGCGCGGCGATCTCGAACTCCTTCGGCTTCGGCGGGCACAACGATTGTCTCTGCGTCCGGGAGACGGCGCCGTGATCTCGGTGGTGATCCCGGTCTTCAACGAGGCGCGGAGCCTCGCCGACCTCCACCACCGGCTCGCGCAGACGCTCAAGGAGACGGGCGAGGCGTACGAGGTCGTGTTCGTGGACGACGGGAGCACCGACGGGTCGATCGAGATCCTGCGCGCGCTCCACGCCCAGGACCGGACCGTGCGCGTCGTGCGCCTGAACCGCAACTGGGGCCAGCACGCCGCGGTTCTCGCCGGCATGGAGCGCGCGTGCGGCGACGTGGTCGTGACGCTCGACGCCGACCTCCAGAATCCGCCCGAGGAGATCCCGCGGCTCCTCGCCGCGCTCGCGGCCGGGCACGACGTGGCGGGAGGGCGCCGCGTGGGCCGGCGGGACGGGGTCCTGCGGCGCCTGGCGTCGTGGGCGGTGAACCGCGTGACCTCCGCCGTCGTCGGCGTGCGCATGCGCGACTACGGGTGCATGCTCCGGGCCTACCGTCGCTCCGTCGTCGAGCGGATCGTGGCGTGCCAGGAGGCGGCGCAGTTCATCCCCGCGCTCGCCAACACGTTCGCGGGCTCGGTCGCCGAGGTGCCGGTGGCCCACGACGCCCGCGAGCACGGCCGCTCCCGCTACGGCCTCTTCCGGCTCCTGCGCCTCTGCTTCGACCTCCTCACGGGCTTCTCGCTCCTGCCGATCCAGGTCGTGAGCCTGACGGGGATGCTCGTGGCGGTCCTTGGCCTGGCCTTCGGCCTCTTCCTCGGCCTGCGGCGGCTCATCGTGGGTCCGGAGGTCGAGGGGGTCTTCACGCTGTTCGCGATCCTCTTCTTCTTCGTCGGACTTCAGATCCTGGCGCTCGGCCTCATCGGCGAGTACGTCGGGCGGATCTACCAGGAGGTGCGGCGCCGCCCGCGCTACGTGGTGAGCGAGGTGCTCGACTGATGGCGCGCTGGGCGCTCTTCGCCTACCACACCTTCGGCGCCCGCGCGCTCGCGGCGCTCCTCGACCGGGGCGAGGAGGTGCGGGTCGTCGTCACGCACCCGGACGACCCGGATGAGGGCGGCTGGTTCGAGTCGGTCGCGGCGCTGGCGCGCGTGCACGGCGTGCCCGTGCTCGCCGAGCCCGAACCGGACGCGCCCGCGGTGCTGGACGCGGTCCGGCGCGCCGCGGCCGACGTGCTCCTCGCGGTCTGGTACCGGCGGCTCCTCCCGTCGGCGCTCCTGGCGCTGCCGCGCGTGGCGGCGCTCAACCTGCACGGCTCGCTCCTGCCCGCCTATCGCGGGCGGGCGCCGGTCAACTGGGCACTCGTGAACGGCGAGCGGCTCACGGGCGTCACGCTGCACCACATGACGGCCGAGGCGGACGCGGGGGACATCGTCGCCCAGCGGCCCGTGGACATTGCGCTCGAGGACACCGCGCCCGCGCTCTACGACAAGCTCGTCACGGCGGGCGTGGACCTCCTGCTCGAGACCTATCCCGCGGTCCTCGCGGGCACGGCGCCCCGCGTGCCCCAGGACCACACGCGTGCGACGCACTACCCTCGGCGCCGCCCCGAGGACGGGCGCGTGGCGTGGACGTGGCCCGCCGCGCGCATCGCGGACATGGTCCGCGCCGTCACGCACCCCTGGCCGGGTGCCTTCGTGGGCGACGGGGCCGCGCGGCTCCACCTGTGGGCGGCGAGCGTCGCGCCCGGCCGCGCGGCGGGCGCGCCGGCTGGCACGCTGCTCGCGCTCTGTCCCGGCGAGGGCGTCACGGTCGCGACCGGCGCGGGCGTCCTGCTCCTGCGGCGTGTCCAGGCCGCGCGCGCGTGCGAGGAGCCCGCCGATGCCTGGGCGCGCCGGTGCGGCCTGGCGCCCGGTGCGCGGCTCGCGGAGGGCGCGTGAGGGTCCTGATCACGGGCGGCGCGGGCTTCGTGGGCTCGCACCTGGCCGACGCCTGGCTCGCGCGCGGCGACGAGGTGACGGCGCTGGACCTGGCGCCCGACACGAAGGTGCGCCATCTTCGCGAACACCCGGGCTTCAAGGTCGTTCGCGCCTCGGTGCTCGACCGTGACATCCTCGAGGGGCTCGTCGCCCGGGCCGACCTCGTCTATCACCTTGCGGCGGTCGTCGGCGTCGAGCACTACGTGGGCGACCCGTACCAGGTCCTCACGGTCAACATCAACGGCACCCAGGAGGTGCTCACCGCGGCCTTCCGTCACCAGACGAAGGTCGTCTTCGCCTCGACCTCCGAGGTGTACGGGCGCAACACGCGCGTGCCCTTCGACGAGGACAGCGACCGCGTGCTCGGCTCCACCGCGATCGACCGCTGGTGCTACGCGACGTCGAAGGCGGCGGGCGAACACTTCTGCTTCGCGTTCGCGCGCATGGGACTCCCGGTCGTCGTGCTTCGCTACTTCAACGTCTACGGCCCGCGCCTGGACCAGATGGACCGCGGCCGCGTGGTGACGATCTTCATGGGTCAGCTCTTGCGCGGCGAGCCCCTGACGGTGATCGGCGACGGGGCGCAGACGCGCTGTTTCACCTACGTGGACGACGCCGTGCGCGCGACGGTGGCCGCCGGGCTCCGGCCCGAGGCCGTCGGCCGCGCGATCAACGTGGGCTCCGACGAGGAGGTCAGCGTGCGCGAGCTCGCCGCGCGCATGGTGCGGATCGCGGACTCGGCCTCGCTCGTGATCTCGGTCCCCGAGGAGGCTGTCTACGACCGGGGCTACGAGGACATCCCGCGCCGGGTCCCGGCGGTCGGCCGGATGCGTGAGCTGCTCGGCGTGGAGGCCGAGGTCCCGCTCGACGAGGGGCTCCGCCGGACGATTGAATGGTTCAAGCGACAGTAGCGCTCCGCGTGGACGTCTGCACACGCCGCGGCCTCGACGAGGGCGTGCCGCGGCTGCTCGAGCGGCTCCGCCGGATCGGCGTGAGCGCCTCGTTCTTCGTGACGATGGGGCCGGACCGCTCGGGCGCGGCGCTCGGGCGCCTGGTCCGGCCGGGATTCCTCCTCAAGATGTGGCGGACGAACCCCCTCCGGCTCTATGGCCTGCGCACGCTCCTGTCGGGGACGCTGCTCCGACCGCGGCTGGTCGGCGCGGCGGCGCCGGCGCTCCTGCGGGAGATCGCGGGCGAGGGCCACGAGGTGGCGCCCCACGGCTGGGACCACGTGGGCTGGCAGGACCGCATCGCCCGCCTCGGCGCCGACGCGATGCGCGCGGACCTCGAGAAGGCCGCGCGCGCGTTTGAGGCCGGGCTCGGCGCGGCCGCTCGCGCGAGTGCGGCGCCCGGCTGGCGGACGACGACCGCCGCGCTCGACGTGCAGCAGGCCCTCGGGCTCCGCTACGCGAGTGACACGAGGGGCGCGGCGCCCTTCCGCCCGCTGCTGGGGGACGGCCGGCCGGGGACGCTCGAGCTCCCGACAACCCTGCCGACCCTGGACGAGCTGCTCGGACGGGCGCGCGATCCCGTGCGGGCTCTCCTCGACGCCCTCGGTCCGGGGCTCCACGTCCTCACGGCCCATGCCGAGGTGGAGGGAGGGCCGCACGCGGGGGTGCTCGAGGGCTTTCTGACGGGGGCCCGTCGCCAGGGCGTACGCCTGGTGCGGCTCATCGACGCGGCCGATGCCGTGCTGGCGGCCGGCGAGGTCCCGGTCGCAGCCCTCGGGCGGGGCCGGGTGCCGGGGCGAGCCGGGTGGGTGGCGACCCGGAGCCCGGCCCCGGCGGCGTGTAGAGTAGACGGGCATGAAGTGGCGAGGACTCCCGGGGCTGCTGATCGTCCTGCTCTCGGTGGCCAGCGCGGCGGCGCAGCCGGTGCCGCGGGTGATGCTCGAGCGCGGGCGCATCGTGGTCCAGAGCGAGGGCAATGAGCTGTCGGTGGCCGAGCGGGCGCCCGTCGGCTACACCGCGCTCGACGCGCTGGTCCGCGACATCGAGCGCCCCGACGGCCGGCGCGACGCGCCGGTTCGCCTCACGCGCGCGGCGCCGCGGCAGGTGCTCGACTGGGCGCTCGGCGTCACCCGCGAGGGAACCCTCGTGATCGGCCAGCGGACCTACACCTTCGAGCCGACGCGCCGCGACTGGGTCTTCACCCGCGGCGAAATCCTCCGAAGCTATCCGCCCCTCAGTGAGGGAGACGGCTGGCTCTGGCTCGTGGACGTTGCGGTCGGTCGGGAGACGAGCGTGCTGCTGTCGATGCGCGCGCCGGCGCGCTGGCCCGTCGAGTCGGTGCGCGTGACCGCGGAGCGGCGGTGGTGAGCGCCGGACGGCTCGCTGTCGTGCTGGCGGTGCTCGCGCTCACGGGGTGCGGCGCCCTGACCGACGGCCGCCGCCCGGCCACGGTCGAGGTCCCGCCGCCGGGCGCCGAGGCACCGCGCCCGACGCCCCCCGCCGCGCCGACGCTGGCCGCGGACCAGCTCACCCGGCTGGCGGACGAGGTCAGCGACCTGCGAAACGCGGTCTCGCAGCTCGTCGCCGGGGCTCGGCAGCGCGGTGACCAGATCAGCGATCTCCAGCGGCGCGTCGGCGAGCTCGAGGTCCAGGGTCGCACCCGACCCGCGGGCGTCCCGAGCGGCTTCGCGCCGCCGCCGCCGGGCGAGGGGCCGGTGCAGGCGCCGTCGCTGACGACCAAGACCGCCGAGGAGCTGTACCAGGTGGGGATGGCGAAGTTCCAGGCCAAGGACTTCGACGCCGCGGTCCTGCTCTTCTACGAGCTGATCGTGACCTACCCGAGCCACGCGCTGCGCGAGAGCGCGCAATTCCTCGTGGCGGAGATCTTTTACGCGCAGAAGGACTACCGCGGCGCGCTCGCCGAGTTCCAGGCGCTCGTGCGCGACGTGCCGCGTGGCCGGAAGGTGCCCGACGCGCTCGTGAAGATCGGTCTCACGCAGCGCGAGCTTGGCGAGCGAGACACGGCGCAGCGCACCTGGGAGCGCGTGCTCCGCGACTACCCGACGAGCGTGGCCGCGCGCCAGGCGCGGGTGCTTCTCCGCAGGTAGGCGGGCTCAGCGGACCGGCACGATGTCGGCCGGGTGGATCTCCAGCACCGCGGCCTGCCGGATCAGCGTGACGGCGAGTACGAGCCGTGTCGTGCGGTCCTTGCGGAGGAGCTTGCCGCGGACCCCGGCCAGGGGACCCCGGACCACCTCGACGTCCATGCCCTCGGTGAGAAACGGGTGCGGGTCGTACTGGAGCGTGCTCGCCGCGAGCCGCTGGATGGCCTCGATCTCGGGATCGGGCACGGGTTCGGGCTTGCCGGCGAACCCGACGAGCGTGGCCACGCCGACGAGGTTCAGGAGCCGGTAGCGCTCGGTGAGCAGAAAGCGCGCGAAGCAGTATCCGGGGAAGAGAGGCACGGCGATGCGCTGGCGCCGGTCCTTCCACCGGCTCCAGCGTTCGGCGAGCGGCAGGAAGACCTCGACCTCCCGCTGGGCGAGCTGGTCACGGACGACCTTCTCGTGCCGGGAGCGTGTCCGGAGGACGTACCACCTTGGGGTGAACCACCCGGGCTCGGTCACCACAGGACAACTTTTAGCAGATGTGTCAAGTCCTCGCTTCACTGGACAGTCAGTATAGCGCCGTCCCGCCAGCCGGCCGCACGGATTTCTTCTGGGGACCGCCCCCAGGCGCGCAGCGAACACGACAGCACGCGCGGAGAGGACCATGAGGGCAGCTATCGAACGAGACCGACTCCTGTCCTGGCTCGGCCAAGTGCTCCAGCGCGGCGACGCGGTCGAGGTCGATGTGGTCGTCATCGACCGGCCCGACCAGCAGTCGTCCGTGCAGATCACGCTCTCGAACGTGGAGGGGCCGCTCGGGGGCCTCGAGGTGAGCGCGGCCCGGGGCGAGTAGCGTGGACTTCGAGGGCCGTGGTCTGACCGACCCGCGCGCTCCGCGGCGCACCTCGTCCATGGCCTGGGCTCCGCGGCCGAGGCCCGCAAGCCCCAGCGTCCTCCACTGGCGACCCACGACCGGCCACGCCACCGGCTTCGCCCGCGCGGAGGCCCTCAACCGGGTGCTCCTCGAGTTTCTTGCGATCGCATCCGCGTAGCGCCCGCCGCCCCGCCTCGCTTCCGCCCGGAGTACAATCCCACCCCATGTGGCTCCTGCTCGCGCTTGCCGCAACGCTGTTCCAGGTCCTCCGCAACACGGCCATGAAGCGTCTCGGTCACGCGCTCGACGAGTACATCAACGTCTGGGGGCGCTTCACGTTCCTGCTGCCGTTCGCGCTGGTACCGATCCTCGCGACGGGCTGGCCCCAGCTCCGGCCGGGCTTCTACGCCTGGTGCGCGGCCTTCGGCGTCTCGCAGACGCTCTCGACGCTCGCGCTCTCGAAGGCGCTCAAGCACGCCGAGATCTCGCTGGTGACGCCGCTCTGGAAGATCTCGCTCCTGATCCTGCTCGGGATGGCCTGGGTGACGATCGGCGAG
>Ga0154315_1063_pt1 | contig 97046 bp, 81 predicted proteins | sample RifGroA2_FD_105609 | JGI IMG/M metagenome (GOLD analysis project Ga0154315, IMG submission 105609) | Elusimicrobia bacterium GWA2_69_24
CCCGGGGACGGACTTCAATCCGAGAAGGCGGCCGGGGCCTGCTTGCAGAAGGAGGCGGCCTTGCGCCGGCAGGAGGACTTGCAGGTCATCTGATTGGGCGGCCGGCCCGTCTCGGGAAAGCGGTCGCAGCTCCGCTCGCAGACCTCCTGGTTCTGGGAGAGGCAATCCTCTTGGCGGACCGGGACGGACGGCTCGGCCTTGGCCTCGGGCGTACCTGCGGCGGGCTTGAGCACCTTGCCCTTCTTGCGCAGCTCGTCGCGCGCCTTGGTGGTGAACTTCCCCATGGGCAGATACCGGCCGTCGCTGGTGAGCCCGCACTCCCCGCAGCTCAGCCTGCAGTACTCCTCGTCGCCCATTTCGGGGTTCTGGCAGGGGTTGGGCTTGCTGGCGCTCCGCTCTTCCGCGATCTTCTCGATCCGGGCGATGGCGCTCGCATGTTTATCCGAGGCGAGCTCGCAGCGGCGCGAGTCGAACCGGTCGCCGATGGGGTCGCAGACCGGGTCGGCGACGATCTTGGCCTGCACCGCCTTCTCGAACTGCAGCCGCCGCGCGAGGTTCTCCTCGTCCAGACAGCTGAAATCCTCTTCCCCGGTGTCGCGGGTGCGGCCGCAGGACTTGGGCGGGGGATCTGCGGCCGGCGCCGCTACCGCCGGGGACGCGGCCGCCCCCCGCTTCCGGGAGCGGCGTTTGGGTCCGGTCGGGGCGGGGGCGGAGGCGACGGCGGGAACGGCCAGCGGGAGCGCGGTCCCGGTCTCGGCGGCCGCCGTGGAACCGGCCTGGGGCGCCGAAGCCTCGCATTCCTTGAGGCAGTTCGCGCAGACTTCCGGGTACTTCGCTTTGTTGCGGGAACTGCAGACCTTGCGGCAGGGCCGGCAGACCGCCTCGGCGGCTTCGCACACGGCCCCGATCGAGACCAGCAAGCAGAGCGCCAGGAGCACCCTCATGAAGGAAAGGATGCCCGCATCGTGTTTCATTGTCAAGGCAGGTCCAGGAGCTTGAGCCCGGTGTCCGGATCGGGCTTGCGGACCAGCGGCCAGGGGTAGGACTGGAAGGCCGCCTCCAGGGTCAAAGACACCCGGGCGCTGAAGAGATGCCCCGCCCGGGCCGCGCCGTCCGGACCCGAAAGAACGACATGCAGGTGCGGCATGGGCCTGCCCTCGGACTCGCTGAGACTGCCGGTGAGGCTGACCACCTCGTACTCGCCGCGGAGTTCGTGGCGCAGATAGGCCTTCCTGGCCAGGTCATAATAACCGATGACCGGGTCCGCCACCGCGCCGATGCCGGTCAGCGACCCGGAGACGACGCCGGTCTCGCCGGCGAAGCGCAGTAGGGCCTCCAGGACGTCCTCCCCCCGCTCCAGCTTGAGGAAATAACGCGAATCGTCTTTCTTGAACCTCATATCGACAACGAGTATACCAAAGCTCCCGAGCCGAGCTCTCCTGCGGCGGGGATATACTATAATCCGTTGTCTTGAAGAGCCTGTCCGCCGAACATCTGTCTGAAGACGCGCTGGGCGGCCTGGCGGCGATGCTCGTGGCCCTGCCGCAGGCGATCGCTTTCGGCGTGGCGATCTACTCCCCCCTGGGAGCGGAAGGCGCGGCCGCGGGGGCCATCGCCGGCCTCATCGGAGCCGCGGCCATCGGCTTCACGGCCGCGATGTTCGGAGGCACGAACCGGCTCATCAGCGCGCCCTGCGCGCCGGCGGCGGCCGTCATGGCCACCCTCGGGATGGAACTCGCGGCCGGAGCCGCGCCGGGGGACCCGAACCGCATCGTGCTCCTCCTTACCCTTACGGCCCTGGCCGCCGGCGGGCTCCAGCTCGCCTTCGGGGCGCTGGGCGGGGGCCGTCTCATCAAGTACATCCCGTACCCGGTAGTCACGGGCTATCTGAGCGGGGTGGGGGTCCTTATCTTCCTGACCCAGCTCCCCAAACTCTTCGGCTGGCCGCAGGGGACGCCTCTGCTCGACGGCTTGCGCGACCCCGCGCTGCTGCGCGTCCCGTCGATCGTCGTGGGCCTCGCCGCGGTCCTGGCCATGGTATCCGCCCCCAAGCTCACGCGCAAGGTCCCGGCCCCCATCTTCGGGCTCCTCGGGGGGCTCTGCGCCTACGCGGCGCTGGCCGCCGCGTTCCCGGAGCTGCGCTCGCTCGACGGCAACGAACTGGTGGTGGGACCCCTGGGCGGCGGGGGCGGAGGGACGGGGCTGGAGCTCTCCCGGTGGAGCGCGTTCCCCCGCGTGGGCTGGGCGGACCTCCGCGCCGTCGTGGTGCCGGCGCTGACCTTGTCCGTGCTCCTGTCCATGGACACGCTCAAGACCTGCGTGGTCCTCGACGCCCTGACGCGCTCCCGGCACGATTCCAACCAGGAGCTCATCGGCCAGGGCCTCGCCAACACGGCCTCCGCCCTGCTCGGGGGCGTCCCCGGGGCCGGGACCATGGGCGCGACCCTGGTCAACCTGCAGAGCGGCGGCAAGACCCGGCTCTCCGGGGTTCTGGAGGGCGGGTTCGCTCTCGCGGCCTTCTTCCTGCTGGGGCGGGTCATCGCCTGGGTCCCCATCGCCGCCCTGGCCGGGATCCTCATCGTGGTGGCCTGGCGCATGGTGGACCGCAACAGCTTCCGTCTGCTCCGCAACCGCTCCACGACCTTCGACTTCGCCGTGATGGCGAGCGTCGTCGGAGTGGCCATCGCCACCGACCTCATGATCGCGGCCGGCGTGGGCCTGGCTTTGTCCATCCTCCTCTTCATCCGGGACCAGATCCGCGGCTCGGTCATCCGCCGCAAGGTCCTGGGCAGCCAGCTGTTCTCCAAGCAGCGGCGCCTGCCCGAAGCCGCGAAGGTCCTGGAGCGGGACGGCGGCAAGACCGTGGCCTGCGAACTGCAGGGCAGCCTCTTCTTCGGCACCACGGACCAGCTCTTCTCCGAGCTGGAGTCCGACCTCAAGACCCGGCGCTTCGTGATCCTCGACCTGCGGCGGGTGCAGTCCGTGGACTTCACGGCCGCGCACATGCTCGAGCAGATCGAGGCCATGCTCGCGGCCCAGGGCGGCAAGCTCCTCCTCAGCAGCCTGCCCTCCACTTTGCCCAGCGGGCAGGACCTGAAAGCTTACTTCGACGAAATCGGCCTGGTCGCCCCCCAGAAAGGCGCCCGCGTCTTCGACACGATGGACGACGCCCTGGCCTGGGCCGAGGAGCGCATCCTGGAGGAAGCCGACTGCCCCGCCTGCTCCGAAGAGACGCCTCTCGCACAGGAGGAGATCGACCTCTTCCGGGAGCTCGAGCCCGACCTGCGCCAGGTCCTCGCCGACTGCCTGACGGAGCGTCCCCTCAAGTCCGGGGAGACGGCATTCCGGCGCGGGGACAAGGGCGACGAGCTCTTCGTCATCCGCCGCGGATCCGTGCGCATCGTCCTCCCCCTGGAAGGGGGCCGCGCGCACCATCTCGCTACCTTCGGGCGCGGCGATTTCTTCGGGGAGATCGCCTTCATCGACCGGGGGGAACGCTCCGCCGACGCGGTGGCCGGCTCCGACACCGACCTCTTCATCCTGCCCCGGACCCGCTTCAACGAAACCGTGAAGGACTTCCCCACCCTCGGAATACGCATCTTCGCCCGCATCGCCCTGGTGCAGGGGGTCCGCCTGCGCAAAGCCGACCACGAGATCCAGATCCTGCAGGAATCCTAGAGCCGGAATCGTTTTTTGACTATAATGTGAAGCGCCTTTGCGGCCGGCGTTCCCGGGCCGCCACCTCACATGGAAGGACGGTCCGCATGTTCCAGGTTCTGAGCAACGATACGCTCGCCGCGCAGGTACATCGCCTGGTCGTGGAGGCCCCGCGCGTGGCGCGGGCCCGGCTGCCGGGCCAGTTCGTCATCGTCCGGCTCCGGGAAGGCGCCGAGCGCATCCCCCTCACCATCGCGGACGCGGACGCCCAACGCGGCACCATCACCCTCATCATCCAGGCCGTGGGCGAGAGCACGCGGGACATCGTGGCCGTCCCGGCCGGCGGCTCCATCCAGAACGTGGCCGGCCCCCTGGGAAAAGCCACCCACATCCAGTCCTGGGGCCGGGTGGCCTGCGTGGGCGGCGGGGTCGGGACCGCCGTGCTCTACCCCCTGGCCAGGGCCCTGGCCGACGCCGGCAACGAGGTGACCACGCTCATCGGCGGACGCAGCGCCTCCTTCGTCATCCTGCGCGACGAGCTCGCCGCCTTCTCCAAGGAAGTCCTGGTGACCACCGAGGACGGCTCCCTGGGCACGAAGGGCTTCGTCACCGCGGTTCTCGACGCCCTCATCGCCGACCCGGCCCGGCGGCCCGCCGCGGTCTTCGCGGTAGGACCGCTCCCGATGATGGCGGCCGTGGCCGAACGGACCAAGCCCCACGGGATCCAGACCATCGTCTCCCTCAACCCCATCATGGTGGATGGGACGGGCATGTGCGGCGGCTGCCGGGTCACCGTCGGAGGCAAGAGCCGGTTCGCCTGCGTGGACGGCCCGGAGTTCGACGGCCATCAGGTCGACTACCAGGAGCTCATGGCGCGACTGAAGACCTACGGCGAGCACTCCTGCCGCCTCGAGGCCGCGATCCGTGAACAGGAGAAGGAGGCCGCGCGATGACTCCCGGCAAGCCCACGCTGACGCCCAAGGAACGGATGGCCATCTCCCGGGTCAAGATGCGCGAGCAGGACGCCGGAGCCCGGGCCCGGAACTTCAAGGAAGTGAACCAGGGGCTCGACGAATACGCCGCCATGGAGGAAGCCAAGCGCTGCCTCGACTGCAAGAAGCGCCCCTGCGTGGCCGGCTGTCCCGTGGGTGTGCGCATCCCTGAGTTCATCGTCAAGATCGCCGAAGGCGACCTGGCCGGCGCCGCGGCGATCATGCGCGAGGACAACGCCCTCCCCGCCACGACCGGCCGCGTCTGCCCCCAGGAGAAGCAGTGCGAGGAGCTCTGCATCCGGGCCCTGAAGGGCGAACCCGTGGCGGTGGGCTGGCTGGAGCGCTTCATCGCCGACTGGGCCGCCGCGCACTCGGCCCCCCCCGCCCCTCCCGCCGTCAGGACCGGCCGCAAGGTCTGCGTCGTGGGCAGCGGCCCCGGCGGCCTGACCGCCGCGGGCGAGCTGGCCCGCCTGGGACATGACGTCACGATCTTCGAAGCCCTGCACGCCCCCGGGGGCGTCCTGCGCTACGGAATACCCGAGTTCCGCCTGCCCAAGGCCATCGTGGACGCCGAGATCGCCAACCTTGAGGCGCTGGGCGTCAAGATCGAGTGCGACGTCGTGGTGGGCAAGACCGTCACCGTGCCCGAGCTCCTCAAGGAGTTCGAGGCCTGCTTCGTCGCCAACGGCGCGGGGCTCCCCGTGTTCATGAAGGTCCCCGGGGAGAACCTCAAGGGCGTCTACTCGGCCAACGAGTACCTGACCCGGGTGAACCTCATGGGCGCCTACCGCCCCGACGCGCTCACCCCCATCGCCAAGGGCCCGGTCGCCGTGGTGTTCGGCGGCGGCAACACGGCCATGGACGGGGTGCGTACGGCCAAACGCCTGGGCAGCTCCCGGGCCATACTCGCCTATCGCCGCAGCCGGGCCGAGATGCCCGCGCGCGTCGAGGAGGTCGCGCACTCCGAGCAGGAAGGGGTGGAGCTGATGTTCCTGGTCGCCCCCCTCGAGCTCCTGGGCGACGAACGCGGCTGGGTCCGGGCCGTCCGCCTGGAGCGCATGGAGCTGGGGGAACCGGACGCTTCCGGCCGGCGCCGGCCCGTGCCGGTCAAGGGAAGCGAATTCGAGCTCCCCTGCGACATCGCGATCGTGGCCGTGGGCACGAGCGCCAACCCGCTCTTGACCGCCACCTGCCCAGATCTCAAGCTCAACAAATGGGGCAACATCGAGATCGACGCGGACGGGATGACCAGCATCCCGGGAGTGTTCGCGGGAGGCGACATCGTGCGCGGCGGGGCCACGGTGATCCTGGCCATGGGCGACGGCAAGAACGCGGCCGGAGCCATCGACCGCTACCTCAAGACGGCCCCGCCCCGCGATGAGCCTGGGAGACCTTAAGGACGCGCGGCTGATCTACGCCAAAGGCTTCCTCTTCCTGACCGGGGCCCTCCTGGCCTCGGGGCTCATCCTCCTCGAGCACCCGTCCTGGCGCCTGGCCGCCCTGCTGGGCCTCGCCGTCTGGTGCGCGTGCCGCTTCTACTACTTCGCCTTCTACGTCATCGAGCATTACGTCGACGGCGAGCACCGCTTCTCCGGCCTGTGGGATTTCGCGCGGTATCTGACGCGGAGATCCTGACCCGCCTCATCTCCCCAGCGCCGCCCTGAGCCGCGGGATGGGACAGGTGAGGGTCAGATAGGCGATGATGACGTAGGCGCACGCCGTGAAGACGTAGCTGCGCCAGGGCCCTCCGTAGACCCCGTTCAAGACCAGTCCCAAGGTGAGGGCGGCCAGAGGCAGGACCCGGGTCAGCGCGAAGCGCAGGTCGATGAGGCGCGCCACGTGGATGACCAGCAGCGGCAGGGAGGAGACCGCGGCCAAGGCCATGGCCGCCCGGGTCTCCAGGTCGCCGTGGTAGCCGAGGACGGCGAAGTTCACGAAGAACAGGCAATAGGTCGAAGCCAGCAGCAGGAAGGACCACAGGTCGAAGTGGTCCAGACGGCCCGGCGCTATCCTCTCGTTCATGTACCAGAAGCCGGCGCCGAACAGCAGCACCGCCAGGCCGACGAACTTGAAGAGGAGGGAGACCCTCCCCATGGGACCCGGGGCCTGGGGGATGTCCACGATGATGTCCCGGTCCGAGACCAGGTTCCGCGAGTTCCAGGAGACGCGTTGCCCTTGGACCGCGGTGGGACGCAGGGCGTATTCCGGGATCGCTTCGGCGGACAGCCCTTCGAGGTCCAGCGTCACGTCGAGGGCCCGGGTCCGGCGCGAGGGCGGCAGGCGCTGGATGAACCGGTCTCGGCCGTAGGCCGTGAACGACACCTCCGCCTCCCGCGCCGCCCCCGGCGACAGCGTCCCGACCCAGTGGATGCCGCTCTTGTCGTACACCACCCCGACGGCCTCCTCCCGGCGCCGGTCCGCCAGGAAATAGAGGAAGACGTCCCGGGCTTCGGTCGTTCCCTCAGGGAAGGGGAAATAGAGGCGCACGGGCTCGGCCGCGCCGCCCTGAGGCGGCAGGACGAAACGGCCCTGGAACGCGGCCTCGAAGCGCGGATAGACCTCCATCCCATAGCGGTCGTGCCTGGCGCTCAGGCGCATCTGTATCCGCGCCGAGTCGAAGTCGGGCTCGCGGCCGCCCGGCTGCGCCTGCGCCGCAGGCCGCCCTCCCTCGACCCGCGCCGCCGCCGCGGCGCGTTCCGACTCGGCCAGCGCCGCGGCCTCGCGGGCCGCGCGGTTCGCTCCCTGGATGAGCCTGGCCGCCGTCGGGATCGCGACGGCCGCCAACACCCCCATGATCGCCACGACCACCATGAGCTCGATCAAGGTGAACCCCCGCCCGGAACCCGCGCCCTTTGGAATCTTCATGGCCTATCCCCCTCTCCGCCTCCGACCTCGATAGTCTAGGGCGCTCCAGGCGCGGACGCCACCAAACGCTGGGTTAATTCTCGGGAAGGAGGGGCAGGCGCAGCAGGGCCGTAGCGCCCCGGCCGGGGCCGGGGCTTTCGAGGGAGAATCCGCCCCCGTGCTTCTGGACTATCCAGCGGACGATGCCCAGGCCGAGGCCGAACCCTCGCGCATCCGGCTGGGACTCCGGGTCCGCATCGGACAGGTCCGCGCGGCCGGCTCCCTCCATCCCGCGGCCCGTGTCCCGGATGAAGACGCAGGCCATGCCGCCGGAGCGCGCCTGGCGGACCGAGAGCATCCCCCCGGAAGGCATGGCCTGGATCGCATTCATGAAAAGGTTGGTGAAGGCCTGGACCAGATGGCGCTCGCTGCCCAGGACGCGCGTCGTCGGGTCCAGGTCCGGCTCAAGGCGGATGTCGCGCTCCTCCAAGCGGCCGCGCATGGCCGCCAGGACCTTCTCGATCGGCGCGCTCAAAGACAGAGGCTCCAGCGCTATGTCGACGGGCCGGGTGAATTCCAGGAAGTTGTCCAGTATCTGCGAGGCGCGCTCCGCCTCTCCCGCGATCACGACCAGCTCCGCCTCCACGTCCTCTCCCCGGCGCAGCATGCCGCGCAGGTTCTCCACGCTCAACAGGATGGTCCCTAGGGGAGTCTTCACCTCGTGCAGGATGCCCCGGAGGGCCCGCCCCACGAGGGAAAGGCGCTCCAGCCATGCGATGCGGAGCTCGTAGGGCTCGGCGATACTGCGTTCGATCTGCTGCGCGTAGGCGGCCATGAAGACGCTGAAAAGAGCGATGCCGGCCAGCAGAGCCAGCTTCATCAGGCGGCCGGGGTCCGCCGCGGCGGCCGCGCCCGGCTGAGAGGCTCCCGTGTACACGGCGCAGACCACCCCCGCCAGGAGGATGCTGAAGACGGGTTCGCGCAGCAAGGTCGAGCTCAGGATGACCAGGAAGAACGCGATGAAGAGCCCCATGGAATCCCCGGGAAGGGCGTAAGCGGCGGAGGCGGCGAAGCCGACGTCGAGGAGGAACGACCACCGGGCGGCCGCCCGGGTCCAGCCGACGCGCCGCTCCAGCCCGTAGAGCGCCAGGGCGCATGCCGCATACGCAGGGAAGACGCCCCGGATCCAATCCCAGGCCTTCCCGGCCTCGGGAGCGTACATGGCGGCGAGCAGGAGGTTCCCGAGCAGGATGGCGCGGAAGAAGAGCAGGTACCTCGTCGAACCGGAGCCGCCGGCGGATCCAGCGCTGATTCCAGCCACGGTCCTTTATATAATTAACACGGTCATGCCGTCGAACATCCTGATCATCGAAGACGACCCCGCCTTCCGCAAGCAGCTGGCCAAGCTCCTGGAATCCCGGGGTTTCGCGGTGCGGGCCGCCGCCACCGGCAAGAGCGGCATGTCCGAGGCCTTTCGCACGCCGCCCGACCTGGTGGTCCTGGACCTCGTCCTGCCGGGGATCGGCGGCACGCAGGTCTGCCGGGCGCTCAAGGACCAGGTCGGTACCGCCGGAGTGCCGATACTGATCCTCACCGGGGAGGATCAGGAAGGCCAGGAGGTCGCCTGCCTCGACATGGGGGCCGACGACTATCTCATCAAGCCGGTCCAGCCCGAGCGCCTGCTGGCGCATTGCCGCGCCCTATTGCGGCGTTCCCAGCCGTCCCCCGAGGCCGCCCGGCTGGAAGCGCGGGTCGGCGCCATGACGCTCGATTACGCGGGCAAGCTCGTCCAGCTCGCGGGCCGCCGGATCAGCCACCTGACCCCGAAGGAGTTCGGCATCCTTTATGACCTGGCCGTCCACAGTCCCCACCCCCGGGACCGGACCTCGCTCTATAAAGACGTCTGGGGGATGGATCCCCCCTCGGAAGGGAGCCTCAAGACCGTGGAGGTCCACGTGCGGCGAATCCGCCTCAAGATGGCCTGGAGTCCGGAGCAATGGCTCATCACCGTCGAGAGCCGGGGCTACAGCCTCATCCCGCCATCCTGAACGCCGGCCCGGCTGTAGCCGAGGCCGGAGCGGTCCGACACGCGGATCCAGGGCTTGAGGGTCAGGCGTCCCGGGGCAGCGCCCGACAGGTGCCGGGCCACGGCCTCGTGGAGGGCGTAGGTCCGCTCCGCGCCGCAGGCCTCGCCGGCCCCCGCCTGCAGGCTCTGGAACAGATCGCCCAGCCAGCGGACCAGCTTCATTTCCCACGGCGAGAAGGGCCCGGGCCGGAGCCTGGCCACCTGGAGGCCGTAGGATCCCGCCGAAGAGACGTAGCGCTGCTCCGGGCGGCTGCGCTCCACCCAGACGCCGTACTCCGCGGCGCCGGCGACCAGGCGGACCTGGTTCTCCGGCGAGTTGTGGGCGTCCAGCATCGCCCGCAAGGCGGGCAGGCCGACGAAGCAGAGCCGCGTGGCCAGACGGTCCTTGAGCGAGTCTTTCGCGCAGAGCAGCCGTCCCTGGGCGCGCCGGAGGAGGCCGTCGCGGCGGAGGCGCCGCAGGGGGGCCGCGAAACGGGACTCGAAGGAGCGGCCGAACACCTCCCGGAATCTCGCCAAGGACAGTCCCCATTCGCTGAGCAGGTGATGGGACAGCCAGCGGAACATCTCGTTATCCAGGTCCACCTTCCGGGCGTCGTAGATCCTGGCCTCGGGGTCGAAGGCTCCCCGCACTGGCCCGCAGGCGTAGGACATCCGGCCGCAAACGTGCGACCGGGCCATGGAGCCGAGCGCGAACAAGGAGCTCCCCCCTAAAGGCGTGTCGGAGTAGTACCTCTTCTCGACCGGGAGGGAGCGCTTCATGAAGGCGTAGCGGAGGTCCAGCAGCGGCGATTCGTTGACCCGATAGCCCCGGCGCTCCGCGGCGCGGATCATCCGCTCCGGGACGGCGGCGAAGCTGCGCCGGAGGTCCGCCTGTTCGTAGAACAGGCCGACGCTGCGCCCGTAGCGCGCCATGTGGGGGCCGAATGGCTTGAGCAGGTAGACGCTGATCTCCTCGGGCCCCAGGTCCGCCGCCCGCTCGAAGGAGCGCAGGAAGGAGGCCGGGGTCTCCCCCTCCAGCCCCAGGATGAGGTCCACGTTCTGGCCGCGAGGGAAGCCCGCCCGGGCCACGGCCCGCACGGCCCGCTCCACCTGGCCGGCCGTCTGATCCGTCCGCCCCGCCCGGCGCAGGACCCCGGGGGTCAGAGACTGCACGCCCAGGATCACGCGGTTGAAGCCGTGCTCCCGCAGGACCTCCAGCTTGCGTTCGGAGAAGCTGCTGGGGTGGAACTCGAAGCTCTTCTCCCCCGCCGGATCGAATCGGAACGCGCCGAAAAGGCCCCGGAAAAGCCGGTCCAACTGCGCGGCGGAAAGGACGCTGGGCGTGCCGCCGCCCAACAGCAGGTTCCCGAAGCGGACCTTCGCGAACGCCGGGCGGAAGAAACCGATCGCCTCGTCCAACCAGCACAGGTACTCCTCCACCCGGGACCGGGCGCCCAGCCGCTCGGGAGAGAGGTTGCAAAACCGGCAGAGCCGGCCGCAGAACGGGACGCCGACGTAGAGGTCGAACAGCTCGGCGCGGCCCTCCCGACGCAGTTCCCGGACCAAGGCGGACCATTCGTTGCGCACGGCGCGCGCGCTCAAGGGCTCCGCCGTCTCGTCCCGGAGCCCGAAGAACCCGGAAAGGTTATGGTCGAAGAACAGGTCCACGAAGCGGGCATATTCCTTCATGGCCGCCTCCGGACGCGCGCCGCGCTGAGCGCGTTCGCCATCCGCTGCGCGAGCGACAGGGCCCCCTCGAAGCCCAAGAACGGGGTCTCGGTCAGGAAATGCGTGTGCCAGGAGGGGAAGCCGAGCTCGACCGCCGCGGTCCCTTCGCGCAGGGCCTCGTCGGTGACCGCGAAGGTGCCGCCGACGACGAGTTCCCCCGGCTCGCGCAGGGCCGCCTCCAGGGAGGCGCGGCGCGGCTCGAAGGTCAGTTCCGGCGCCGCGCGGCGCAAGGCCGCCTCTCCGGCCGCGTGACCCCGCGACCCGGCCGCCGCCGCGAAACGCGGGCGCAGGCCCAGCTCGCGGCAGAAGCCGAGCATGCCCGCGGCCAGGTGCGGGTCCAGGAAGAGCGAGAGCTCGCGGTTCAGGAAGGCGTAGGGCAGTACCCACTCCAGCGCGGCGAAGACGCGCGCCCGCTCCCCGCGCACGAGGGTGTCGGCCAGGGCCGGACGCCCCGCGGCCCGCGCGACGCAGCGCAGAAAAGCCTCGGTCCCGTCCAGCCCGAAAGGCAGGTCCGCGCGCACGAGGCGGGCCCCGGTCCGCTCGGCCAGCACGCGGGCCGCCTCCCGGCCATAAGGAAGGGATATCACCAGGTCGGCCTGCGCGGCTCGCGACAGCTCCGCAAGACCGCCCTCTCCCGGCCAGAAGCCCACCCGTGGCATGCCGAGCGCCGCCAGCAGGCGGCGGAGCTCGCTGCGGTTGCCGCGATGGTCCCCCTCGTTGCGGTCCGCCAGCAGCCCGACCACCGCGGCGCTGCCGGCCGCCCGGCCGCCGCGTCCCCGTTCCTTCAGGGGCAGCGCCCCGGCCAGGGCCGCGAGGGCGGCCGCGTACCCGTCCAGCCAATCCCCCGACAAGGATTCCGAGGGCAGGACCATGACCGGTTTCCCGCCGGCTCCCGCCGCCGGCTTCAAGAGGCGCTCGTAGGGGAAGCCCGTGACCGCGCAGACCGGCATGGCACTCGCCAGGACCCCCCCGCAGCCCGGGACCGAGCGGATCAGGTCGAGGAGCGCTTCGAGCCTCCCGCTCTGATCCGCCGCGACGTCGTTGAGCGTGACGTTGGAGAAAACGATCCGGTGCGCCCCCGCCGCGTCCAGCAAGGTCGAGTTCCAGTCGTGCTTGCCGTGGATGAACTCCGCCTTGTGGAGGATGCAGTCGGGACCGTCCACCAGCAGGAACAGGTCCTCCACCGCGTTGACGAGCAGGTAGACCCCCAGGAGATAGGGCAGGTTCAGTCTCCGGGAGAACTCGTCAGGGAGCGTTCTTTTCATAGAAATCCAGGCTCGTCACCCCGTCCATCCTCCGGAGGCTGCGCACCGCCCCCGCGAGGCCCATCTCGAAGATCGACAGCGAGAAGGGCGTCTTGCCGGCGCGCGTGATGCGCCGGTCGAAGAACACGTTGGAGAAGACGGCGCGGCACGGCTCCCCGCGCAGGATCCGGCCGAGTTCCCGGGGCGACGAGAACCAGCGGACGCCCCGGCGCGGCGGCCGCGCCTTTCCGGGGGCGCGGTACAGGGCGAACCGGACTCCCACCCCCATCTCCCGCAGCACCGGAAGCAGGGGCACTCCGAAGGTGCGGCGGGGATCCGAATAGCGGGCCACGGCCAGCGCGTCGTCCACGAGGATGACCGACCGGCCGCGCAGGCGGGACTTCGCCCGCCGGAATCCGGCCTCGGCGTCCGCGCTCAGGCGGGGCCAGGCCTCGCGCAGGAGGCGCGGCTTGCCCGCGGCTGCGAGCACGGCCTCCAGCCAGCGCCGCGTGCCGGCGAGTCCGTAGGGAGCGGGCGGGGCGACCGCCCGCCGGCCCGCGGCGGCGGCCATGGGGACGCCGTCCTCGGAGCGCGTTCGTCCTCCTTTCGCGGAGAGGGCGGCCCGCTCGAACGCGGCCTCCAGCAGCCGGTGCGGCAGCAGCACCTGCAGGTCCGCGCCGTCCCAGCGGCGGATCTCAGCGACCGAAAAATCCGGCAGCAGCCGCGCGTTCACCCGGACCCCCAATCCGGCGAGCAGCCCGATCAGCTCCCGGGTTCCCGCCACGTCGGGGAAGCCGACCAGGTTCACCCGGCCCCGCGCGGCGCGGCGGCGCCCCCCCCCGTGGAACTTCGCAAACAGCTTCTCGAACAGGGTCGCGCGCGGGTCCGCGGCCAGGTTGAGGTAGACCAGACGCTCGCCCAGGGCGGGGGCGCGGCGCCGCACGATTCCCTCCACGTCCTCCCCCGTCAGAAGCGGCACGCAGTCCGGCACCAGCGCCACCAGACATCCCGCCGGGGCGCCCCGGGCCACGGACGCGAGCAGGGCGTCCAGTTTCTTCGCCCCGCCGAGGATGACGTCGCTTTCGTCGAGGTCCGTGCTGAGGGCCGCGGCCACCCGGAGGCGCCCATGGGGCAGCCCCGCGCTGGGATGGACCCAGGGATAGCTGAGGAAGCTGACGCTCTCCCCGTCCATCCTCGGGGAGGCCATCTGGCATTCAAAATCCCCGTGGGAGACGTACACGCAGGGGTCCTTCAGCGTCAGACTCGCCGCGAAATCCCGGCGCAGCTGCCGTTCCTGGAAGAAATCGCGCCACGCGGAAGGGTCGCCCCAGGGCGCGATCTCGATGTCCGCGTCGGGGGAACTCAAGCCCGCCCCCGGACCACCAGTTCCCACACCCGGGCCAGGACTTCCTTCGAATAGAACAGCTTGCCGCAGATGAGGGCGTTCTTCTCGTGATTGTCCGGGTCATGCCGGACGCGGAGCTCGTCCCCCCTGCCGACGAGGAGGCCGTGCCTCCGGGCCAGGGCGATCGGCTCGGCGAAAGCGGCGCCGGCGCCCTTGCCGAAGAGCCGCCGCAGCAGCGCCACGTCGAGCCGGCCCTCCATCTCGATCCGGTCCACGACGAAGGCGCGCGCCGCCTCGCCGCCGCCCATGTCCCAGCCGCGCACCGGCGGGAACTCCCCTCCCGCGAGCGCCTCCCGGTAGCGCCCGTAGTGGTTCTCCTTGACGTAGGATAGGACGCCCTTGGCGTAGGACCGGGAGGAATAGCCCAACCCGAGCACGGAACCGTTGCGGTAATCGCGGTCCACCCGCTGCTGAGAATCGCCGACGCGCTCCAACGGCGAGGGGTCCCGCGGATAGCGCCGCGCCAGGACCCCGGAAGCCAAGGCCAGCATCTCCTCGCGCCGGGCCACGTCGCGCCCCCCCACCTCCCCGACCTCGACCCGATAGGGGGTGGTCCGGATGCAGGCGAAGGGATACACGGAGACGCTGTCGGGCTCCAGCGCGAGCGCGAAATCGAGGCTCTTGCGGAAGGATACCAGGGTCTGCCCGGGGAGACCGGCGAGCAGGTCCACGCTCACGTGGCGGACGCCGTGCCGGCGCAGTCCCGTGAAAGCCCGGCGCACCATGGCCTCATCCTGCGTGCGGCGGAAACGGGCCAGGAGCCTCGGGTCCACGGTCTGCACTCCCAGGGTCGCGCGGCGGACCCCCCAGGCCTCCAGCTCCCGCAGGACTTCCTCGGAGATCGAGGACGGACTGACCTCGGCCATCCGCTCCCGGCAGGAGGAGAGGTCGAGGCTGTCGTCGAGGATGCGGAACAGCCGCCGCAGGTCCCCCGCCGACAGCGCCGTGGGGGTGCCCCCGCCCAGGCAAGCCGTGTCGACGGCCAGCCCCCGCGGGAAGCGCAGCAGACGGAGCTCGGTCTCCAGGGCGTCCAGATACGCCGCGTGGCTGGCGGGACGCATGTCGGTGACCGACATGCAGTTGCAGAAGACGCACTTGGTGGGGCAGAAGGGGACATGGACGTAGAGCCCCAGGGGCCCGCGGGAGGACCGCGGCGCCCTGGAGAGCCGCTGCCACGCCCGGCGCACGTCCCGCAGGGTCTTGGGCTGCCAGACCAGGATCGGCGGGTAGGGGCTCCGGAACGAATACCGCCTCAGGAAGGCGGCCGAGAGCCGGGCCAGGCGCAGGCGCCCCTCGGGATCCGGCCAGAGCGCCTGGAACGCTTCCTGTCCGGCCTTCTCGCGCACGGTCAACGCGGCTGCCCCTGGACGGCGGCGGTCTGTTCGCGGGACTGCTGGAGGAGCGCCCGCAGCTCTCCGGGAGCCTTGGGATCCTTCACGCGCAGCCCGGCGTCATAGACCTCCAGCGCGCGCGCGTTCTCCCCGGCCGCGGCATGGAGCCCGCCCAGCGTGAGGTAGGCGGACAGGAGCGTCTTATCGAGCCGGATCGCGGCGCCCAGGTCTTCCATCGCCTCCCGGGTGCGTCCCAACCGGGCCTTGAGCACCCCCCGGTCGCCCAGGACCCGGCCCGAGCCGGGGCTGAGGCGGACCGCGCGGTCCAGGAGCCGCAGAGCGCGGGACAGGTCCTCGAGCCCCTGGGCGAGGATGGCCATACGCTCGACCTCGGCCGGCCCGGCCTCCGCGGCCTCGGCCCGGTCCAGTCCGGCCTTCACGGCCTCGGGCTTTCCGAGCTCGGCGTACAGTTCCGTGACGCGGAGGTTCGTCTTCGGGTCCGGTCCCGAACGGGAGACGCGGTCCAGGGCCCGCAGAGCCACATCCTGGCGCCCGGCGGCGCGGGCCCGGTCCACGAACTCCATCCACGCTCCGGAGGAACGGGGCAGGTCCGCGCCCCGTCGCTCCAGAAGCGCCAGCGCCGCCTCGTGCTCGTCCACGCGGCCGTAGATCTCCAGCATCCGGTGCAGGGAATCGGAGTCGAGGCCCGTCCGGTCGGCCCGCGCCAGGGCTTCCACGACCTGGCGCCGGTCCTGGGCCGCCGCGGCGGTCGCGGCCAGCTCAAGCCAGGGGCCGGGCGCCGCCCCGTCGCGCTCCGCCATACGCTTGAGGAAAGGGACGGCGCTCGCGGGCTGTCCGCAGGAGGAGTACAGGTTCGCCGCCCTCCGGGCGTTCTCCAGCGTGGACATGCGCAGGCGCACGTGGGAGAGCGCCTCCAGCGCGGTGCTCTGGTCGCCGGCCGAGTTCGCCGCCGCGGCCAGGTCGAGCCAGCGGACGGCATGACCGGGATCCTCGGCGGTCAGGCGCTTGAGGTAGGGGACGGCCTTGGCTGGCTCCTTCCTGCCCATATGGAAGGCGGCGGCCACCCGCGCCTGTTCGGGGACCATGCCCGCCGGATCCGCCTGGGCCAGGTCGTCCGGACGCCCCGCGGCCAGAGCGGCCTCGGCCCAAAGGCTCGCCGGCGCCGAGCCGCGGCGGGAGGACAGGAACGCCAGGGCTTTTCCCGGCTCCTTGAGCGCCAGATAAAGGGCTGCGATGGCCGCCGTGTCTTCCGGCCGGGCGGACCTTTCCGCGGCGGCGAGCGCCGCCAGGGCCGGCGCCTTGTCCTTGCACCGGAGGGAGCTGGGCACCAGCTTCGCCGCGACGGAGAGGTCCCCGGGACTGGATGACGCCAACCGCTTCAGGACCGCCAGGGCCCGACAACTCTGGCCGATCCCCTGATAAAGGTCCGCCATCCACTCGAGCTCCCGCGGCCCCGCGCTCTTCTCGCCGCGCGCGAGCGCCGCCGCGGCCAGGTCCGCCCGGTCCGCCCCCGCGGCCCGGTTCGCGAGCAGTATCCACTCCGAGGCCGGCGGCGCGGGCTCCTGCGGGGCCGACGCGGGGCCGCGGGGACGGCGCCCAAGGATGCGCTGGAGGCCGATCGGCCGCCGGTCGCCCTCGATGACCCGCAGTCCCAGGCTCCGGCTCAGGACCTTGGTCTCGCGCACCGGCTCCAGAACGAAGGTCTCCGCCATCCTCTTGCAAAGCGGGTCCGAATAACTGTCACCCAACTCCATGCCGCGGGTGATCATCGCGTCGCGGTCCTCCCGGACCACATAGCAGTCCACGCCCTTGTAGAAATAGGCCCGGGCCAGGGGGGCCCCGGAGCCGAGGGCGAAGAGACGCTGCAGGGAGAGCGTGACCGCGGGCTTCCCGCCGCGGCGGGCCGGGCCGGCCAACTGCAGGAGCTCGGCCGAGCCCGGGGCGCCGTCGCCGGGATGGAACGCCACCACGGCGCCCGCGGGCAGGTCTCCGGGCGCCGCCGACAACAGCGCGTATTCCTGCTGATGCGCGTACAGCGTCCCCAGGAAGTCCCGGTAAAGGAACGGCAAGGCCGCGAGATAGACCCCGGCGAGGACCCGCGCGGCGGCGCGGGTCCGGGGTCCGAGTTCCTCCGTCAGGCAGTAGAGGCCCCACGCGGCCAGGGCCGCGAATATGAACTGGGTCGCCAGGCCGCTGCTCAGACGGAGCCCCGCCGTCCCGAGCCCGGGGGCGTACGCGGCGGTGATCCACAAGGCGTAGAACCCGGCGCCCACGAACAGCCGACGGCTCCGGCGGAACGCGTAGAACGCTCCGATGAGCCCCAGCACCATGTACAGAGCGGGGGTGACCCCGGGATCGAAAAAGGCGTTGAGCTTGCGCAGGCCCAGGGCGGAGAGCAGCCCGTCCGAGGGGTGGAGCCACAGCCACTGCCATTGCCCCGCCAGGCGGGAGGCGCCCGGGACGGCCTGCAGGCCGCAGACGGCGAGGGCCAGGACCCCGGCGGCCGCGGCCGCGGGCTTGCGCCAGGCGCCCGCCGGGAACCCGCGCCGCAGGAGCCACAGGAGGACCCCGGCGCCCACGGGGAAGAGCACCGCCATCTCCGCGCGGGTGTACGCGAGCGCCGCGAAACAGACCGCCGCGGCCGGCAGCCAAAGGCCGCGCCGCGTCCGCGCCGCACCCGCGAGGCAGCACAGGGCGGCCAAGGACCAGAACTCGACCAGGACCCAGGGGCTCTCGGTCACGGACAGACGCATGTGCGCCGGCAGGAAGAGCAGCACCCCGCCGGTCAGGACGGCGGCCCAGCCCGCCCCGGACAGGAGATAGACGAGGAGGGACGCCAACAGGACCGAGGCCGCCGAGAAAAGATAGTCCAAGGAGAACACCGACACGACGCCGCCCGTGAGGCGGTCGGCGGCGCGGAGGGTCCAGCCGTAGGCGGGTCCCGCGGCCTCGGGGTCGCGCAGGGCGTCCGAGCGGCCCTTGACGGATTCCATCAGGGCGACCCCGGCGCGGTCGTCCCAGGGAGCATGCGGAAGAAGGGGCTTCACCCACAAGGCGTGCGCGGCGAGTACGGCGAACAGGAGCAGCGCGGCGACATTCGGACGCATACCTCTACCCATCCCCGGCCCAAAAGGGGCCGCAGCCGTCGTTGAGCGCGATGAACGCTTCCTGCAGATGCTCGATCCGGCCCGCGCGCATCCGGACGTCCATCAGGACCTGCAGCTGAAAGGGGTTCCCGTCCTTGCGGCAGCGGCCCTGGAGCCGCCCCTCGAACACGATGGGCCCGGACGCGCCGCCATGGTCGCGTTCGATCCTCAGATGCGGTCCGATATAGCGGCGCGCCTGGTTCCGGAAGAAATCACGGATGCCCTCCCCCCGCAGGGGTCCGATACCCGAATAGAACGTCGCCTGGGGATGCCAGTGGGCCAGCCAGCCCGGAACGTCTCCCGTCGAGAAGCGGACGTTGAACCCTTCCAGGCCTTCCTTCCAGCCGTCCCGGCTGGCGGCCCGCCGCGGGACCGGAGCCGCCGGCGCGGATGCGCCGCGGTCCTGCGCCGACTCGGGATTTGAGTGAGGCGCATGGGCGGCCGGCCAGGGGGCGGCGGCGTAGTAGAGCCGGGGATGAGCCCAGCCCCGCGGGGACCGGTCCGCGACCAGGACGTAGTTCCAGCGGTCCTGGGCAGCCGGGAACAGCCGCCGCCGCAGCGCGACGAGGAGGCTCGCGGGCCCCAGTTTAGGCGAGTGGAACCCCGAGACGAAAACGGCGCCGGCGGTCTCGCTGAGGGTCGGACCCCCGGCATCCGCGCGGGCCTGGGCCCGGATCAAGGACTCCAGCCCCAGGGCCACGGCGCCGGGCCCGGCACGGCGGCCCGAACCGTCCAGCCAGTCGGTCCCCGGTTGAAAGCAGGAGACGATGGCCGAGACCCGTCCGGAGTCGAGCGTCTGGCGGAGGAGTTCCGCGCAGGACTCGGCGCGGACCGGCACGGCCAACCCCGCCAGCAGGACGGCGATCGGCATGGGTTTCAAGACTAAATTGTATCATATCGATTCGAATGGGGTCCCCCAGACGGGCCGTCATCGTCCTCTCGGCGGCGGCGCTGCTGGCGGCCGCCGCGGTGCGCGACCTGACCCGCAACAGGACGACGCCCCTCTGGCCGGCCCTGCGGGACTCCGTCCTCCGCCTGGGCCGGGGGCTGCCCTTCGAGCTCACCGACGCCACCCGCGCCGCGGGGCTCGTCCACCTGCATCGCAAGCTCGTGCCGCATCCCTCCCTCCGGAACCTCGCCCCCTGGCTGGGTTCTTTGGGCGCCAGCGTGGCGGTGGTGGACATCGACGCCGACGGCTGGCCGGACGTCTATCTCACCAACTCCGCCGTGGGCTCCCTCAACCCCCTGTTCCGCAACAACGGAGACGGCACGTTCACCGACATCGCCCGCCGCATCGGCCTGGCGGCCGTCAACAAGGACACGGGCTCGCTGCGCGCCCTCTTCTTCGACTGCGACAACGACGGGGACAAGGACCTCCTGCTGACCACCTTCCACGGGGCGCGGCTGCACATCAACGACCAGGGGATGTTCCGCGACGCGACCGCCGGATCGGGGCTGGACTTCCCCTTCTACGCGCCGGCGTCCAACGTCGTCGACTACGACAACGACGGGCTCCTGGACGTGGTGGTGGGCGGCTATTTCTCACCCAGCGCGGACTTCCTGGCTCCCAAGGACTACCGGCTCATGCACGCGGGCTTCCACGCCGCCGACAACGGGGGCCGGGCGCGGGTCTTCCACAACGAAGGCCGCGGCAAGTTCTCTCCGGCGCGCGGCAACCTGGGCCTCTCCTGTCCCCGCTGGGTGCTGGCCGTCGGCGTCTACGACCTGCGCGGCACGGGCCGCCCCGACCTCCATTTCGCCAGCGACTACAACCTCAACTGCCTGTACTTCAACGACGGACGCGGCGGCTTCCTGGACGCCAGCGCGGAGCTGGCGGACACGATCAGCATGAGCAACATGAGCTCGGAGTTCGCCGACCCCTTCAACGACGGCCGCCCCAGCATCTTCGTCGCCAACATCCACTCCCCCCGCTATCTCCCCTACGGCAACCTCCTGTGGTCGCCTTCGGGACAGGGCCATTACCGCGACATCGCCCGCGAGGCCGGGGTCCGCGAATGCGGCTGGGCCTGGGGCGCCAAGTTCGCGGACCTGGACAACGACACCCTGCAGGACCTCGTGGTGGTCAACGGCTACATCTCCGGCGACCCGTCTCGCGACTACATGGTGGAGTTCGCGGAGATGGTCCGGCGGCGCCCCGAATACATCGCGGACACCCGGAACTGGCCCGCCATCGGGAACGCCTCCCAATCGGGCTACCAGCGCAGTTGCGTCTACCACAACGACGGCGCGCGCTTCGGCGACGTCGCCGGGGCCACCGGGATGCGCGACGACCTCCTCGACGGCCGCGGCGTGGCCGCCATAGACTACCGCAACGACGGCAGCCTCAGCCTGGTGGTCGCCAACCAGGGCCAGCCCGCCCGCTTCTACCGCAACCGGCAGCGCAACCGCAACCGCTGGGTCGGGTTCGCCCTGCGCGGGACCCGGAGCAACCGGGACGCTTTCGGCGCCGAGGTCACGGTGCGCCTGCGCGGCGGCAAGATCCTGACCCGCCAGTTCCAGCCCGCCAACGGCTTCATGTCGCAATCCGACGGCCGCCTGCACTTCGGCCTCGGGCGCCGGCCGGTCGTCGAGTCGGTCGAGGTCCGCTGGCCCGCCGGAGGGCTCCAGCGCCTCGGGCCGGTCGACCTGGACCGCTACCATTCCGTGGTCGAGCCATGAAGTCGGCCCGCCCGCCCTCGAAACTCCTGGCGGCGGGCGCCGCCGTCGTCCTCCTCGGGGCCGCCGCGCTCGACCTGCTGCGCCGCCCCGGCGGGCCCGCCCAGGAAGCCCCGCCCATCGAAGGAGCCTTCACGCCCGGCGCGAGGTTCCCCTGGCCCCGCTGGCCGCTGCCCTTCGACCTCGTGGAGTCCGCGGCGCGGGCCGGCCTCGCCAACGTCCACCAGCGGGTGGTCCCCCACCCCTCCCTGGCGAACCTCGCGCCCTGGATCGGGGCCCTCGGGGCCGGGGTCGCGGTGGTGGATTACGACGAGGACGGCTGGCCGGACGTCTACCTGACCAATTCCGCCGTCGGGTCGAAGAACCGGCTCTACCGCAACGGCCATGACGGGACCTTCACGGACGTCGCGGAGCGCGCCGGCCTCGCGAACCTCAACGCCGAAGCGGGCTCGCTGCGCCCCCTATTCTTCGATTTCGACGACGACGGCCACCAGGACCTGCTCCTGACCACGCATCGCTGCGCCAAGCTCCTGCGCAACGACGGCCGCGGGACCTTCACCGACGTCACTCGCCGTTCCGGCCTGGAGCACTGCGGCATCGCCATGGCCTCCAACGTGTTCGACTACGACGGCGACGGCCGCCTCGACGTGGTCATCGCCAACTACATGAAGGAGGGCGCGGACATCTTCGACCCCAAGGACTACCGCATCATGTTCCGCGGCATGTCCGGGGCCGGCAACGGCGGCCGGGCCGTGGTCTATCATAACGACGGCGGCGGCAGGTTCTCCGCCGTCCGCGGGAACCTCGGCATCCGCGACGCGGTCTGGACCCTGGCTATCGGGGTCTACGACCTCCGGGGCACCGGCCGCCCGGACCTGCATTTCGCCCTGGACTACAACCTGGGACGGCTCTTCATGAACGACGGCGGCCGCTACACCGACGCCAGCGCCGAGATCGCGGACACGACGGGGATGAGCGGCATGTGCTCCGAGTTCGGCGACCCGTTCAACACCGGAAGACCCGAGCTCTTCGTGACCTACATCACCTCGCTCCCCGCGGAGGAGAAGAACGCGCTCTGGCGCATGCTGCCCAACGGCCACTTCTCGGACGCGGGCGAGCGCCTGGGGGTCTCCCGCTGCGGCTGGGCCTGGGGAGCGAAATTCGTCGATCTCGACAACGACACTTTGCAGGACCTCGTGGTCGTCAACGGCTTCGTCTCCGGCGACCCGAAGAAGAGCTATTCCGACGTCCTCTGGAGGATGGGCCCGGCCGGGCCCTGGATGGAGGACACCCGCCGCTGGCCCCCCGTGGGCGACGCCACCCTCGCCGGCTACCAGCACAGCTGCGTCTTCCGCAACACCGGAGCCCGGTTCGAGAACGTGACGGCCCGGACCGGGATGAAGGACGACCTCCTGGACGGGCGCGGGGTGGCCGTGATCGACGTCATGAACGACGGCCGCCTCAGCCTGGTCGTGGCCAACCAGGGCCAGCCCGTCGGCTTCTACCGCGGCGAGCAGCGCGGCCGCAACCATTGGATCGGCTTCTCCCTGCGGGGCACCCGCAGCAACCGCGACGCGCTGGGGGCCGAGGTGAAGGTCCGCCTGCGCGAGGGGACGGTGCTCACCCGCCAGCTCCAGCCGGCCAACGGCTTCATGAGCCAGTCCGACCCGCGCCTGCATTTCGGGCTGGGGCCGCGGCCGGAGATCGAGCGCGCCTGGGTCCGCTGGCCCGCCGGCGGGGTCCAGGAACTCGGCAGCCCGGCTCTGGACCGGTACCATCCGGTCGTCGAGCCGGCCGCCGAAGGTCGATTTGGTAGAATTACTCCATGAGCCGGCAGCAGTGGCGGAAACTGATCCTCTTCAGCATCTTCCTGGCGATGCCGCCCCTGTTCTTCTGGTACTCTCCCTGGCACCTCTGGATCGGCGCGCGCCAGGGGATACTCTGCGGCAGCGGCCTGCTGTTCGCGGTAATGTTCCTCTCCGGACTGTTCCTGGGCCGCGCCTACTGCGGCTGGGCCTGCAGTCCCGCGGGAATCCAGGAAGCCTGGTGCATGGTCCAGGACAAACGCCTGGCCAGCCAGCGCTTTACCTGGACGAAATGGCTGGTCTGGCTTCCGTGGATGGCCGCCGTGGCCGTGGCCGCTCTCCAAGCGCGCGGCTTTCAAGAGGTCATGCCGCTCATGGACATGGATGAGGGGCTGTCCGTGACCGATTCCCACGGCTACACCTGCTATTACAGCGTCCTCTTCATCATCTCGGCCCTGTGCCTCCCTCTCGGCCGGAGGGCCTTCTGCCATCACTTCTGCTGGATGGGGCCGTTCTGCACCTTGGGGACCTGGGTCCAGGGAGCACTGCGCACGCCCTCCCTCCGCCTGCGCGCCGACCGGGACCTCTGCGACGGCTGCGGGGAATGCGACGCGGCCTGCCCCATGAGCCTCGAGGTCGCGGCTCTGGTCAAGAGCCGGCGCCTGCGCCATACCGACTGCGTGCTCTGCGGATCCTGCGTGGACGCCTGCTCCCGCCGCGCCATCGCCTTCGGCTTCGGAAGGCCGGACCCGGTCGGATGACCAAGAACATCGTCATCGGCGCGCTGGCCGTCCTATGCGCCGCGTTCGCCTGGCTCGCGCTCAACAACCGAGCCTGGATCGGCCGCCTACCCTGCCCGGGCCCCTCGTCCTTCTCCAGGACGGACCAGCGCGGGAACATCATGCGCCTGGCCCGGGAAGTCCAGGCGAAATACGGCGACGCCCTGCACCTCCCGCCGCCCCTCAAAGCCCAGCCCGATTTCCCGCGCGATTTCGCGGACTTCAAGTTCGTCCGCGTCGTGGTGGTGGCTCCGCAGAACCATCGCTATTCCGGGTACCATGTGGTCATGGCCAACGACATCGCGATGAAGAGTCCCCCGGACCGGCTGGCCGACGGCTCCAAGATCCTGAAGGTGCAGTTCCCGCTGGTGCGCGACCCCGTGAACAACATCTTCCCGGCGGACCTCGAATCCGTGTTCATCGTGGAGAAGGACTCCCGGAAGTATCCGAAGGAACTGGAAGGGTTCGCCTTCGACATCTTCGATTTCTACCATAAAAAGCGGCTGGTCACGACTCCGGAACTGCAGAAGTGGTGCTTCGAGTGCCATCGCGACCGGGCCGGGAAGAACTACCTCTTCTCCCCCCTGCACGGGGGGCTCCGCCAAGTCGACATCCCCGCGTGGCCGTCCGCCGGCTTCCCCCTCCTCGAATGGAACAAGCCCCGCGTAAACGAACTGCCCTAGCGGTCCTCCTCGTCTGCCTCGGCCTCGCGGCCCTCGCGGTCTGGGAATCGGCCCGGCGTCTGCGCCCGGCGCCTCCGCCCCGAGGACCTATCCTGGAATGGGACCGGCCGCCCCTGCCCTTCCGTCTCACCGACGTCTCCCGGGCCGCGGGGATCACCCATGCGCACCGGAAATTCCGGGCGCACCCCTCGCTGGCGAACATCGCGCCGTGGCTGGTCGCCTATGAGGCCGCCGTGGCCGTCGCGGACGTGGACGGCGACGGCTGGCAGGACATCTACCTCACCAGCGGCGAACCGGGATCCCGGAACGCGCTCTACCGCAACAACCATGACGGCACCTTCACCGATATCGCCGGACGCGCCGGGCTCGCGGATGTCAATCAGAAGACGGGTTCGGCCCGGCCCCTGTTCTTCGACTACGATAACGACGGGAAGAAGGACCTCCTGCTCACCACCTATCACTGCGCCAAGGTCTTCCACAACGAGGGAAACGCCCGGTTCCGCGACGTCACCGCCGCCTCGGGCCTGCGGCACTGCGGCTTCGCTCCGGCGTCCAACGTGCTCGACTACGACGGGGACGGCTTCCTGGACGTCATCATCGGGGACTACTTCAAGCCCGTGGACCTGCTCCGCCCCGCGGATTACCGCTTCATGCACCACAGCTACCGCGTCTCGGCCAACGGCGGGACCGCCGCCGTGTACCGCAACAACGCGAACGGCACCTTCACGCGGGTGCCGGGCGACCTGGGGATGCGCAAGCCCATGTGGAACCTGGCCATCGGGGTCTACGACCTGCGCGGCACGGGCCGGCCCGACCTCCACTTCGCCCTCGACTACGGGCTCGACGCCCTCTACCTCAACGAAGGCGGCGGCCGCTTCGCGGACGCCAGCGCGGAGCTGTCGGACACCGACAGCATGAGCAGCATGAGCTCGGAATTCGGCGACCCCTTCAACGAGGGGCGCCCCATGCTCTTCGTCTCCGAGATATACTCCCGTCCCTTCGTCCCCGAGGGGAACATCCTGTGGCGCCGCCGGCCCGACGGCCGGTTCGAGGATGTCGCGGACCGGCTGGGGGTCAAGGACTGCGGCTGGGCCTGGGGCCCCAAGTTCGTCGACCTCGACAACGACTCGCTCCAGGACCTCGTGGTGACCAACGGCTACGTCTCGGCCAACCGCGGCAAGGACTACTGGGACCTGCTCTCGGTGTTCGTGCGCGAGGAGGGCCGTGACATGGAGGACTCCCGCGTCTGGCCCGCGATGGCGGACGCCTCCATGGACGGCTACCAGCAGAAGTGCGTGTTCTGGAACCGCGGCGACCGCTTCGAGAACGTGGTGGCCGGCACCGGGATGAAGCTGGACTTCTCGGACGGCCGGGGACTGGCCGTCATCGATTACCTCAACGACGGCGGCTCCAGCCTGATAGCCTCCAGCGTCGGCCAGCCCGCCAGGCTTTACCGCGACGAGCCCGCGCGCGGAAACGGCTGGATCGGCTTCCGCCTGCGCGGCACCCGGAGCAGCCGCGACGCCTTCGGGGCCGAGGTGACGATACGCCTGCGCGGCGGCCGCACCCTGGGCCGCCAGCTCCAGCCCGCCAACGGCTTCCAGAGCCAATCCGACGACCGCCTGCATTTCGGGCTCGGCCCCGCGCCCGCCATCGAGTCGGTGACCGTGCGCTGGCCCTCCGGCGCCCGGCAGGAGCTGGGGACTCCCGCGCCGGGCCGCTATCACGACGTGGTGGAGCCCCGGGGCCCATGATCGAGCGCGCCTTCGTCGAATTCGTCGTGCCTCCGGACGGCTTGGTCCTGCGCTGGGGGGTCTGGTTGGGCGCGGCCGCCTTCCTGGCCGCGGCCCTGTTCCTGCGCCGCCGGCTGGCCGGCCGCGACCCGTATCCCGCGCTCCGCCGGCTCTACGCCAACCCCGTCGTCTCCTCCCTGCGCGCGGCCATGGCCGCGGGCTTGATCGCTCTCACGGCCGCCTGCTGGCTGGGCCCGGCGAGCGCCGGGCTCAACCCCGGCGCGGCCGCCCTCTGGGGCCTATGGTGGCCCGCGCTCGCCTTCCTGCCGTTCCTCGTCGGGCGCGGCTTCTGCGCCGTCTGTCCGGTCATGGCGCTGGGGACCTGGCGCAGGTCCGTGGGCAGCCTACGGCTGCCCCTGCCCCGGAGCCTCGCCGGGACCGGTTTCCTGCCCGCCGCCCTGGTCTTCCTGGCCTTCGGCGCCGCCAGCCACCTCTTCCTGATCGAGCAGCGGCCCTGGGCCGCAGCGCGCTTCATCCTGCTCATGTTCGCCGTGGTCGTCGTCCTGCTCCTCGCGTTCGAGGAATGGGTCTGGTGCTCCCGCCTCTGCCCCGTGGGAGCCATCCAGGCCTCCCTGGCCCGCTTCGCCTGGCTGCGCTCGTCCCCCAAACCGCCGCCCCAGCTCTGCCGCCTGGGCCTGACCCCGGATTCCCCGGAGCCCCTCTGCAGCTTCTGCGGGGACTGCTGGAGGGGCCTCGGCCGACCGCCCGCCTTCAGCGTGCGGCCGCCGTTGTCCGCGGGGGACGGAGCGGCCCTATTCCCCGGCGAGCTGCTCCTCATGTCGGTCTTGCTCGCGCACGTGCTCTTCGAACTGCTGACCACCTGCGACCCGGTCCGCGCCTACCTCCTCCAGATAGAGCGGGCGATGATCGTCTACGTGCCTCTGGGCGCCCCGCCGCCCTGGACCGCCGGCCTCTCCCTGCAGGCTCTTCTGGCCGGGGGCACCCTGCTCGCCGCGGCCGCGGTGGCGGGGCTGCGGCCCCTCCTGGCCCATGCCTTCAACGCCGAATCGGCGCGCTTGGCGCCCGGACAGGCCGACCGCTTCGGAGCGGCCCAGCTCCCCCTCATCGCGGCCGCGTACGCCGGCTTCCACGTCCCCTCCGTCTGGCTCGCGGCGCCGGTCTTGCGGCGCTTCCTCTCCCTGCTGGCGGGGGGCTCCTGGTCGGACCTCCCCCCCCTCCTCGGGGCGGAGGTCCCCGTGGGGACCTTCCTGGTGCTCCGGCTCTCCTTGCTCGCCTTGGGACTCGGCTCCTCCTGGCGCTCCCTGGGCCGGGTCCGCGACGCCCTGCCCGGCTCGCCCGAGCTCCAGGAGCGCCTGCGCGCGGAGCGGCTCTACGCGCTCATCCTCGCCGCAGGCCTGGCGCTCCTCTATCTCGCGCCGAACACCGAGGCGGACCCATGCTGAAGCGCCCGAGACTCGCCGCCGCCTTCCTCCTGCCCGCCGCCGCGTGCGCCCTGCTCGTGCTGCAGCCGCGGCCGGACCGGGCGGCCCTCGCGCGCCGGGCCGACGCGGCGTCGGAACTGGGCTGGAGCCGGATGGTGGAGGGCCTCACCCGTCCGGCCCTGACCGGCATCGGCGGCGGCGGCTGGGTGCGCCTGCGCGACGCGGTCGACGGCCGGACCGTCGAACTCGGCCCGGGGATGTACGTCGAGAGCCAGGTCTACGACCTCGATTGGTTCCTGCGCGGGATCGCGGACGGCCTGGGGCGTCCCGGCGACGCGGCCCTGGCTTCCGAGGCGGTCGCCATCCTCCTCAAGACCCAGGACCCGGCAGGCGGACATTGGCCGTGGAGCGACGACGGCTGCGTCCACGAATCCCTGGCCCTGGCGCTGCTGAGCGCGGGACATCGGGCCGAGGCGGAGCGCGCCCTGCGCTGGGCCATGCGCTGGGCCGAGGCCGGCCACGTCCTCCCGGACGGGACCGTCCTGGAGGTGGAGAGCGCCCATGTCATGAAGTCGTGGGGGCCCAGCCCGGCGCCCCCCGTGCCGGCCGGGGCCGGCATCCCGCCGCCTCCCCAGCGCATGAAGATCCCCACCGACACGGCTCCCGACGAACTGCCCATGCTCCTGCGCCTGCTGGCCGCCTCCGGCCAGGAGAGGCGCTATCCGGAGACCGCGCGCCGCCTCCGCCAAGGGCTGGAACGGGCGATCCGGGACTTCGACTACGGCCCGGAGGAGAGCGCCGATTTCAAGCGCCTCTTCGGCCTCGTCGACTACGGCGCGGCCGTGCGCGACGGCCTCCTCCCGCGGGACGCCCTCTACGAACAGTCTCTCCGGCACCTCGGCCATCTCGCCCGGCGCGAAGCCCGCAAGCGGCCCGAGGACCCCTTGGTGCTCGGGCTCCTGCTCATCGGCGTGGCGGAGACGGAACTGTATCCCGAGATCCCCGACACCGCCGACCGGCTGGCGGCCGGATTACTGTCCTTGCAGAGCTCGAGCGGGGAATGGGAGATGCCGCCCTTCATCTTCGAGGTGGATTGGGTCTCCTGGGGCAGGATGCTCCGGGACCTGCTCCCCGGGAAACCCCTGCGCCCACTCGCCTCCGACCGCATCGTCGGACGGCTCGAGAGCCTGCCCACCTACCTGGCGGCCCGGGCCCTGCGCAGCTACGCGCGCCGGGCCCGCCAGCCCTTGACCGGGAATTGAGCGCCCTGTGCGCGGTTGTTGAACCCGGCCCGGCATACTGAGGTTGACCCGGCGGCGCGTTGTGCCGCGGGCGAAGGAGGCAACACCATGCCGCTGAGAGCGATGCGGGGGATTTTGGCCGCGATGACGGCGGCCGTCACGATCGCCGCGGTCTCCGTCGGAGTGCGCGCGATGTGCGGTCACTGCGGCGAAGCAGGCGCGAGCGCGGGCAAGGCGGCCCACTCCCACGGAGACAAGACCGCCGCGCACCAGATGAAGGGCTGTCCATCCCTGGTCGAGGGAGCCGAGGTCAAGGTGACGAACACGGAGAAAGGGGTCATGATCGAGATCACGGCGAAGGATCCCAAGGCGATAAAGGATATCCAGTCCGCGGCCGCCCGCATGACGATGGCGGGCGCTTGTCCGCATTGCGGGATCAAGGGCAAGGCGGACGACAAGGGAGCGAAGAAGGGAACTCCGGCGAACGGACCGGGACGGCAGTAACCGGGGCCCGTCAGCGTCCCATCTGCAGCGACCGGAAGGCGATCGACGGGTACAGCGCCTCGACGGCGGAACAGTATTTCGAGTACCTCCGCTCCTCCAGCCCGAGTCCGGCGCAGGACTCCGCCAGCCATGACGGCATGGCGCAGGGGAGCTTGATCTCCAGGACCGCGATCCCGGAGGGCAGGAAGACGCGGCCGTCCTCCGGACGGCCGCCCGGGTAGGCGGCCGGGCCCGAGGCGCGCAGGTTCGTGTCGATGGTGACTCGGAGGGAAGGCTTCAGCCGGGACACGAAAGCGACCCGTCCATACGTCACCCGGCAGACGGGATACAGCGGTCTGCGGTTGACGAATCCGCTGGGATCCCGGTCGGAGGGGACGCCCTGGAGGCGACGCTCGGGCAGATGGAGCGGCGCCTGCAGCGAGCCGGCGGGCCAGCGGGAGTGGGTGTAGCGCGTGCGGAGCTTGTGGATGCGGTCCCCGACGCGCCGCTTGACCTCCAGGAAGACCGGGGAGTCCGGCTCGCAGCCGCCCGCGCCCCAGGCGCCGTAGAATCGGGCGCGCACCTTGAACCGGGGGTCGACCCCGTCGATCTTCTCATGATAAGAATCGAAGCTGTCCGAATCGTAATAGACCGAGTTCACGAGATAGCCCTCGGGGCCCGAATGGGGATCGGGGACGCACGCGTCCGCGATGCGGGCCGTGAACGCCGCCGCGGTCCGATGCGGAACCAGGTACTTGCACTCCCGCCGCGGGAGCGGAGTCAGCGGACCCACGCCGGCCTCCCTTGGGACTCCAGGAAGAGGGCCTTGCCCTTGCGCGCGGCGGGAGCCGCCCCGCCCGCGGCGGAGAGGATGCGGCTCCGCGGGTCTCCCAGGACGTCGGCTTCCCGCGAATGCAGGAACGCCGCGTCGTCGAGCCAGGCTTCTCCCCCGCGCTCCCAGCGCCAGTCCTTCATCGCGGCGTCCAAGCCGACGCCGCAGTCCTCCAGACGCACGCCCAGCAGGGCGACCCGGCCGGCGTCCTCTACGGCGACCCCCTTCCCGGCCCGGGTGATCCGGGACGTCTTGACCACCGCCGTCGCCCCCTTCCCGACCCGGAGGCACGGCCCGCCGCAATCCTCGAAGCGGGAATCCGCGATCGTCGCGCTGCCGGACTCCAGCCCGAAGCCGTCGCCGCCGTTGCTTCTGAAGATGCTGCCGGAGACCGAGCCGTGGGAAGCCTCCCAGCGCATCCCTCCGGAGGCGGACCGCTCGAAGACGGTCCCGGAGACGGAGACCGAGGACAGGGCGATGTGGACGGCTCCCGGTCCGGCCGCGTTGGAGCCGAACCGGCTCCGCCGGATGATCACCCGGTCCACTTCGGAGAGCGTCAGCATCCCCGGGAACCGCTGGGCGTAGCGCCGGCTGCCGGCGCCTCCTTCCATATCGAGGTGCAGGATCGCGGCCTCCCGCACCCCGGACCCCCACGCCGCCACCGTCCCGAAGGGGCGGTCGGGGACCAAGGGACGGATGCGGACGGGGCTCCCCTCCGTGCCCTCGATCCGGAGCGGGCCCCGCACCAGGAGGTCGACCCGCGGGCCCAGCAGCAGGGTCGTCCCCGCCCGGATCGTGACGGGCTGGCCGGGCGCATGGAGCCGGGTGGAGGACAGGACCACCCGGCCGGGCCCGAACACGACCGGCTCATGGTCCGGCGGCGGGAACCGGTCCGGGGGCAGCCCCGCCTCGCGGCGCAGCCGCGCGGCGTGCTCCGCCGGGATCCGGCCGAGGGGCAGGGGCCGGCCGGTCAACCGGGCGGTGAATCCGTAATCCTCCGGGCGGCCCTCCAGTCGATGGAAGGCATAGGCGGTGCTCCAGCCGCGCCCGGCAGGCCCGCCCATGCTCGTCAGCAGGATGCGCGAGGCGCCGCTGCGCAGGTCCTTGGCCATGGCGCCCTGGAGTCCCCTGACCACCACCTCGAAGCCTCCCCCCCAACGGCTCACGACCGCGACCGCCGCGAGGTCCAGCTGGGCGCGGATCCATACGGTGGATTCTTCGATGGAGCGGACCAGCCCTTCGACGTCGGCGTCCAGAGCCAGGACGCTCACCAGCGAGCGCGACACCGCCTTGTCCACCGCCCCCATGTCCCCCGCATGCAGGTCCGCGCGGGCGGCGGCCCGGATCTCCTCCCACTTCCGCCGGACCATGCCCGCGGCGCTCTCCTGCGAGCCGAACCCTCGCAGGAGGGCGTCGAGCTCCTCCACGTACAGGGCCACGTTCCGCGGATCCTCGAGCCAGACCTTGGTAAGGGGGTTCGCGTAATGCAGGACCGGCCGCAGGGTGGTGCCAGTCTCCCGGTACATGTCGTACCCGTTCGCATCCACGACGATCGGAGCGAACCGCCCGGAGGCGGAGTCCAGCCAGAGGGCTAGGTTGTGCACGCTCATGTGCGTGCTGCCCGCGTGGCAGAGGACCGCCAGGCAGCGGGCGAAGGCCTTCCGGTCGACGAGCTCGTTGAGCCGTTCCTGGCGGGCGGGCGAGGGCTTCTGCAGGATGGTCTCGATGAGCGTCTGGAGGTCGGCCCGCGCCGCCTCCGGGCGGCCGCTGGTGGAGATCTCCCACGTCCGGGCGTCCGCGAACACCGCCTTGCGCCGGCGGAGCATGGGTCCCGTCCCGTCCTCGAGGCGGAAAAGGCTCCCCGGGCGGCCGACGCCCCGCGCGACCAGCAGGTCGTCCAGGCGCCATTGCCGGGTATAGAGCCCGAAGTATCTCCGGTTGATGAAGAGGCGGACGAAGTGCTCGCCGACGTTCAGCAGCCCCCAGCGCCGGCTGAGCTCCACGCTCAGCCAATTACGCAGGGCGGTGGCGTCTTCCGGCGCCGTCAGGATGTGGTCGCGGTAGCCCGAGGCCAGACGGGACTTCGGAAAACGGATGCGCAGCGAGGGCTTCCAGGCTTGGTGGTGCCAGTTGTTGGTCCCCCGGTAGCCGATCCGGACGGGGATGGCGGCGCCGGATTCGGACTCGAGGGTCCCGTACACCGCGGGCTTCCGGGGCAGCAGCCCGAGGCCGAAGGGCAGGATGTCATGGTTCAGCCGGTACAGTCCGTCGCGCCTCAGCCAGAGGCGGACCGAGGGGACGGCGGCGTCGCGGCTGGGCAGGGGGCCGGCGAAGAGCACGTTGGAGAAGGCCGCCAGGTTGTCGGAGACGACCTTGGGATGGAGGATGAGGCGGGACCAGGGCCGCAGAGGGATCCCGGTCCAGTCGCCCAGGGCCCGGTTGAGCAGGGGAGTGTACAGGGTCAAGGCGCTCAGGACGACCGCGATTAACGCTCCCAGGGCGAGGCCGGCGGCGGCCAGGGACGCCGGATCGACGGCCCGCGACCGGCCGCCCCTGGAGATAAGGCTAGGGGATATCCACGGCATGGCGGACGACCCGATACGAGACTCCGAGGTTATCGTTGAGCCGGGCCACGGAATCCAGGATCCGCCGTTCCGTCACGCCGCGGCGCGGCCGCACGGAATACACGACTTCCCGGACCGCGCCGGCCTGCACCGTCTCGACGTAGGCGAGGCTGAAGGCTTCGAAGAGCTCTCCGAGAAGCGGCCGCAGGGCGGCCTCGTAATCGACGTCGAGCCGGAACCGCACGGACAGGAGCACCTCCCGGCTCTCGGGGTAGGGGGCGAAATCGAACGCATGCATGAGGTAGACGGCCAGGAGGATCAAGCACGTCCCGACCGCGCTCATCGCGAAGAACCCGGTCCCGCAGCCCATCCCGATCGAGATGGCGAAGAACACGAACGCGACGTCCAGGGGCGATTTGATCGCCGTCCGGAACCGGATGATCGAGAGCGCCCCCACCAGCGAGAACGCCCGGGCGATGTCGCTGCCGATGATGGTCATGATGAAGGCGGTCACCATGCCGATCAGGACGAACGTATGGACGAGCGGCTGGGAGTAGGACGACCTCGAGCTGATCCGGCGGTACATCAGGCCGATGAGAAGGGACAGGGCGGCGCTCAGGGTCAGCCCGACGATGACCTGCCAGACGGATACCACGGAGGTGAGGCTCTCGGGCAGGCGCAGGGTCTTGACCAGTTCGTCCATGGCTCCGGCTCAGCGGCCGGCTGGGAAGTGTATTAAATTCACCGGCCCGATTGCTGGCCGGCTCAGCGCACGCCCAGGCGGAGCAGGGGCCGCAGGGGCAGAGGCCGGAGGCGGGTCTCCAGCCCGCGGTAGACCTTTTGGTAGCGAGGGGCCTGTTCGAGCCTCAGCGCGGGGAACCGCCCCAGAAGATCGTCGGCGATCTCCCGCTGGAGTCGGGCCAGGCGGATATTCTCCGCGGCGGAGGACCGCCGGGCATAGCGGAGCTCGTTGATCTCGATCTCGACCTCGCAGAAGTCGACGCGGGCCCAGAGCTTGCGGGCCGTCACCCGGTCCACGGAGACGGTGAACACCGGGCCCTCGGGGTCTTGGATGTAGACCCGGTCGCGGTGCTGACGCACCACGACCACGGGGACGAGGTCGGCCGGGGCGACGCCCAACAGAGCCGGGAACGCCGCGCTCGCGGCTCCCCGGTCCGCGGATTTCAGCATGGCGAGGAACGGATAGACCGGCTCCGACCCGTAGGGCGCGACCTCGCCCGCGACGCGGTTCTTGACCTTGTACTTGATCTCCTGCGGCGCGCCGGTTTCCGGCGTCGGGACCTTAACCTGGACCCATTCCTTGACCTTGTAGCGGACGTCCTCCCCCGTGTACCGCCGCCGATGGCGCACCTCCACGTCCTTATCCAGCAGGGCCAGGCCCGGGGTGTCGTAGTAGACGTCGGTAAAATCCTCCGAGGCGGACTCCTGGGAGGCTCCCGGGCCGCCGAAGCGCCGCAGGACCCCCGCGTCGCGGTAGCGCTCCGAGATGTACGCCCTCACCGGCTCCACCTGGCCGGCCGGCACGACGAGCTTGATATCCTTGTCGATGCGCGCGGGAGCGGCCGCCTCTCCGGAAGCGGCCGGAAGGCTCCCGGCCAGCCACAGGCTCAGGAAAACTGCGGTCAAACCGCTCACGGGAGGACGCACCATGGAGGCCATGATATCAAACCCCGCGGCGCGCCCCCGGACTATTCCTCCACGTGCTCGCGGCCCATGCGCACCAACTGTTCGACATGGACGTCGTCCAGGTGATAGAGGATCCTCTTGCCCTCGCGGCGGCACGCGACGAGACGGGCCTGACGCAGGGTCTGCAGCTGGTGGGAGACGGCGGAGATCGTGACGCCCAGCGCGGCCGAAAGCTCGCCGACGGCATGCTCCCCTTTGGACAGGATGAGCAGCAGCCGCAGGCGCCGCGGGTCGCTCAGATGCTGGAAGAGGTCGGCCAGGTCCTGCAGGGACGCCTCATCCAGGCCGCGGGCGAGGGTCGGCTTCATCCGCGGACCGTGTAGCCGGCTTTCAGCACGGCCTGGCAGGCCTGCTCTCGGTCGAGCGCCCGTCCCCAGAGCCTGGCCAGGCCCTTCTCGACGTCCACCTCGACGCGCAGGACGCCCTGGACGCCCTCGAGTCCCCGGCGGACGTGCGCCGCGCAGTTGGCGCAGGTCATCCCTTCCACCTGGAGCGCCAGTTCCTGCGCGCCCGCGGCCCGGGCGGCGCCGAGACGGCCCTTGAGCCAGTCGCGCAGGTCCAAGAAGGTCCAGCGCAGGAGCAGGGCGGCGAGCGCCGCCGCGGAGACGGTCTGGACGACCAGCCACAGACCGGAGTCGGCCGCGTGGTGATGCTCCGCCACGTGCCGCACCGTCAGGGCTCCGAACGCGCTCTGGAACAACAGCCCGGCCAGGACGCTCGAGACCACGATGGTCCCCAGATAGATGAGCATAACGCGGCGGCCCAGCACCCGGTAGACGGCTCCGATAGTGGACACGTTCGTCGCGGGACCCGCCATCAGGAAGACCAGCGCGGAGCCGGCCGGCAGGCCCGCCCGGACCAAAGACGCCGCGATGGGGACGGAGCCGTTGGAGCAGACGTACATAGGCACGGCCGCGACCAGGACCGCCAGCATCCCCAGGGCGCCGCCCAGAGCTGGGAAGGCGGCGAGGTAGTCCGGGGGCACGGCCAGATTGAGCGCGGCCGAGACCAGGATGCCGACGAGCAGGTAGCGGTAGACGTCGCCGATGAGCTCCGAAACGCCGTAGCGGTACCAGCGCCGCCAGGCCGGCAGGGGCGGCTCGCTGCGCGGACAGGCGGCGGGCTCCGCCTCCGGGAGCTGTCCCGCGCCCCGGGCACGGGGAGCGAACCAGTGGGTGAGGAAGCCCCCCGCCAGACCCGAGACGAAGGTGACTGCCATCATGTAGAGGGCCATGGGCCAGCCCAGGAAGGAGGCGGTGATGAGGAGGCTGTCGGCCCCGGTCTGCGGGGTGCTGATCATGAATCCCACGACCGCGCCGTTGGTGGCGCCGCTCTTGCGGAGCCCGATGGCCGTCGGGATGACCCCGCAGGAGCACAGCGGCATGGGCACGCCCAGGAAGACGCTCTTGACCACGCTGGCCAGCCCGGGGGTCCCGATCTGCCGGAGGATGACGTCGGCGGGGAGGGAGTGCTTGAGGAGGGTCGCGATGGCGGCGCCCAGGAAGAGGTAAGGCGCGAGTTCGGTCAGGATGGTCCAGAGTTCGAGCGGGAATCGGGCGAGCATGAGGTCAGCTCCGCAGACACTTGAATACTTGTTCAAATGTTAACAGTAAAGCGTGTCCGCGTCAAGGGCACTCCAGCGGGTCCCCGGGGTCACCACCAGCGGCCCTCGGCCCCCACGTCGCGCTCCCCCCCGGCGACGTCGAACCAGCGCTTGGCTCGCTGCGGGCGGCCCGGGAGCCTCCGCCCGCCCTGGCCCACCAGCCTCCCCTCCGGCAAGGCCCCCTCCGCCAGGAGCCGAGCCGCCTCCGCCTCCAGGAGCGCTGGAGGGGACCCGCCGGAACCCGCTGCCGCGGCGAAAGCCGCCCAGCGCTCCGGCTCGGAACGCAGGCGGCAGTAGGCGGCCGCCAGGCGGCTCGCGCGGACCAGGTCGCCGGCGCTGAAAGAACGGGTGCTCCGCACCAGCCCTTCCGGATCCGTCTCGATCCCGAAGCGGTCCAGCATGCGGGCCAGGGGGGCGTTGGGAAGCACGACGAGGTCGAAGAAGGTGATCTGCGCGGCCGGCGAGAAGCGGAGCGCCCAGCCCACGCTTTCCCGGAAGGAGTCGTAATCGTCCCCCGGCAGGCCGAGAATGAGCTCCAATTCGACGCGGACGTTGGGATGAGCGATCAGGCTGCGGATGTTCCGCGCCGACCGCTCGAGGTCCAAGGGACGGCCGACGCTGCGCAAGGTCGGGGCATGGGTGGATTGTATCCCCAGGGCCAGCATGACCCGCGGCACCCGCCCCAGGGCCGCGACGGTCCCGGGGTCGAGGAACTCCGGGCTGAGCTCCAGGTACAGCACCCCGTTCCAGTCCCGGAAGACCTCGAGCACCCGGCGCGCCCGGTCCTGGTCCGCGTTCAGGGTAGGGTCGGTGAGGTAGACGGTCCCCGCGAAGCCGGCGCGCCGCAGCGCCGAGACCTCCCCCCGCAGACGGTCCAGAGCGAAGGTCCGCACCGTATGCCGCCCGGCGTGGTAGTCGCAGTAGACGCAGGCCCCGGCGCAGCCGCGGGACGTCTCCAGGCAGACCATCCCCACCGCGCCCGGACGGACGGAGACCGCGCCGGAAAGGTACGGCGATGGGAGGGCGCCCAGGTCGGAGACCTCGCGCGCGGCTCCGGTCCACAGCGCCGAGTTTCCGCGGCGCAGCGCGAGACCGGGAACGGACTCCGCCGCCGTGCCGTCCAGCCAGGCCTCCAGGAGCCCCGCGAAGGGGACTTCCCCCTCCCCGGGGATCGCGCAATCCACGAAGGAGTGCCCGCGCAGGAAATCGCGCAGGCGGGCGGGGTCGCGCGGCACCTCCGGCCCTCCCAGGACCACGCGGACCCCGGGCTGCCGGGCCTTCAGCGCCTTGCAGGCGCGCAGGACCGCGTTCAGGTTCCATAGGTAGCAGCCGAAGGCCGCGACGTCCGGGCGGGTGCGCAGCAGCGCGGCGGCCGCCGCGGGCCCCCGGACGCCGTCTGTGAAGACGCGGTTCTCCATGACGCATCTCCCGGCGAGCCCGGGAACGGCCTGCGCGTAGGCGCGGACGGAGCCCAGGCCCAGCGGCAGGTCCGCGAGCAGCCGCACGCAGCCGTAGCGGTCCTCCGCCCCGCGCGCGCGCGCATGAGGCCAGAAGGTCTCGATATAGGAGAAGGCTACCCTCACCCTACCACCACCTCGGATAGGTCCCGACGTCTTCCCCGGCGGCGCGGGATTCGATCCAGCGATGGACCCGCGGCGCCCAGTCCGCGAGCCGCCGGCCACCCTGGCCCACGACGCGGATGTCCGGGATGCGCCCCTCGGCCCGCAGGCGCCGGACCTCGTCCTCCAAAAGCGCGGAAGGCCGCCGGGCGGACGCCCCGGCCGCGCGTTCGAAAGCGCTCCAGCGCTCCGGGTCCGAACGCAGGTGCGAATAGGCCGCGACCAGCCAGCTCGCGCGCGCCAGGTCCCGCTCCGGGAAACCGCGGCAGCCGGTCACCAGCCCCGCCGCGTCCGCCTCCAGCCCGAAGTCCCCCCGGCTGGACGCCAGCGGGGAGTTGGGCAGCAGCACGAGGTCGAAAACGGTCAGGTGCGGCCGCCGCGGGGAGAAGGACAGCACCCAATCGATGCTGCCGCGGAAGGACGCGTAGCTTTCCCCGGGGAGGCCCAGGAGCAGCTCCAGCTCGACGCTGACGTTGGGATGGGAGAGCAGGGCGGCGATGTTCCGCGCGCTCTTGCGGAGATCGCAGGGCCGCCCGACGGCCGCGAGCGCTTCGGGAGACGTCGACTGTATCCCGATCGCCAATGAGGGGGCCGCCATGGCCGCGATGGCGCGGATGGACCCCGGCGTGAAATCCCCGGGAGTGAGCTCCATGTGCACGGGATTGGGCAGGTCCCGGAGCAGGCGGAAGACGGCGGCGCCGCGGTCCCGCGCGGCGTTCAGGCTCGGGTCGGTGAGATAGACGCAGCCCTGGAAACCGGAGCGCCGCACGGCCTCCAGGTCCCGCCGCAGGCGCTCCGGGGGGAAGCGCCGAACACGATGGCGGCCGGCGTGATAATCGCAATAGGAGCAGCGGAACGGACAGCCGCGGGCGGTCTCCAGGGTGAGCATGCCCATGGCTCCCGGCCGGATGCTCAGCGCGCCGGATGCGTACGGCGCCGGGATGTCCCCGAGCTCGACGACGGGCGCGGCCGGGGGCCCGACCACGACCCCGTCCCCCTGCCGGAACGCCAGACCCGGGACCGAGACCGGAGCCTTCTTGCGCAGCAGCGCCCGCAGGAGGTCGCGGAAGGCGATCTCTCCCTCCCCGCGGACCAGGAAATCGGCCGCCGGGATCCCGGCCAGCAGCGCGCTCAGGGCCGCGGAATCCCTCGGGATATCCGGCCCGCCCAGCACCACGAGGGGCTTGCGCCCCCTGGCGCCGAGCGCGTCACACACGCGCCGGACGCGTTCGGAGTTCCAGAGGGTGCAGGTGAAACCGACGAGGTCCGGGGCGCCGCGCAGGATCTCCGCCGCGGCCTGCGCGTCGCTCCCTCCGTCGGGGATGAGGAGGGTGCGCAGCTCCACGCGCCGGGCGAGCGCTGGATCCGCCTCCGCGAAAGCGCGCAGGCAGCCGATCCCCAGCGCGCCGTCCGCGGACAGCCGCACGCAGCGGTAGCGGTCTTCACCCCCGTCCGTCCGCGTCCAGAAGCTCTCCAGGTAGACCAGCACGACCTTCATGCCTCGGGTCCTCCGGAGCGCGGCGTGGGCCAGCGCCCCCAGACGGTCAGACCCAGCCGGGCCAGCCCGCCCGTGGTCGAGGCCGAGGGCGCGACGGAGGCGGAGTAGCGCAGGCTCAGGTGCGCGGCCTCGAAGGCCTCGGCCTCGCGGATGAAATCGTCGATGGCCAGCTCCCCGGGGGCGCGGTAGGGCACGTTGAACGGGTCCAGCCAGCCCTCGGCCCCCGCGGGCAGGCGGAGTCCGAGCTCGGCGCGGCGGAGGAAGGCGCGCGTGAACCGCGCCAGGCAGAAGCGGAACAGGATGACCTTGTAGATGGTCTCCGCGCGCTCCGAGACCCAGCGCAGGGTGTCGTGGAACGATTCCCGCGGCTGGAGCGGGTGGCAGAGCAGGAAGACGAAGGGCGCGATGCCGGAGCGCCAGCAGGACCGCAGCTGCGCGTCGGCCGGCTCGAGCTCGATGCCCTTGGAGAAGGCGTCCAGCTCGCCCTTGGTCACCGTCTCCAGGCCGAAGAAGAGCTCCTTGCAGCCGGAGGCGGCCAGGTCCCGGAAATGCGCCTCGTCCAGCCCCGCGTCGAACCGGGCCAGGGATTCCCAGGTGTAGGCCGAGCCGCGCTCGCGCAGGGACCGGGCGAAGCGCCGCAGCACCGCTCCCGGCGCTCCGTTGTCGGAGAGGGTGAAATGAGTGCGCCCGTAGAGGCGGTGCATCTCGTCCATGTGGTCCAGGATGCGCGACAGATGGCGGTCCGAGACCCCCTCCTTGGGCGTGGAATGCAGCTCCGTGTAGCCGGGGAAGACGTGATAGCAGAAGGTGCATTGCGCCCAATGGCAGCCGCGGGTCAGGCGGACCGCGAGCGTCGGCATGGGATAGAGGTCCATGGGCAGGCCGTCATAGACCGGGAACTCCAGCGCCTCGAGAGGGATGGGAGCGGCCGGAGGCTCCGGAGCCCGGCCGCGCAGGACGACCCCGCCGATCCCTTCCAGACCTCGGCCGGAATCGACCCGGTCCAGGATCTCCAGGAGCGGGAGCTCCCCCTCGTGCAGCACCGCGGCGTCGAACCGTTCGAAGAAGGCGGCGAACCCGGGCAGGAGCTCGCCCGCCGCCGTGCACCAGACCCCGCCCGCCACGATCCGGCTGGAGGGGGCCCGCTCCCGCGCCAGGCGCGCCAGGACCAGGGCCGGGATCAGCTGGGAGGCGGAGCAGAGCGTCACCCCGAACACCTTCGGGGCTCCCCGCGCCAGGACCCGGTCCAGGAATCCCGCGTAGAACTCCTCCAGCACGGGGAAGCGCTCGCGGGACAGGGCCGCGACGTCCTCCGCCGACCAGGACGGCGGGCGGAAGGTCACGGCGTCCAGGAGTTCGACGAAACCGCGCCAGGCCCCGGGCTCGGCCAGCGGCCGCAGGGCCTCCGGCAGCTCCGGCAGGGGGACGGTCTCCTTCACGTTCGAGAAGAGGTTCTCGCGCGCGGCGCGGCGATAGAGTTCCCGGGACGGAGAGCGCCCCAGCTTGAGCCGCAGCGGCGCGGGCTTGGCCGCGTTCATGGCCCGGGCCGCGCGGTCCAGGAAATCTCCGCGCGGGCCGCGCCAGGCCAACTCCCGGAAGCAGCGCTCCAGGACCTGGGGCCGGCACAGATGGCGATACATGAACTCCATGTTGGCGTCGGCCTGCGCGACGGTGCGCCCGTGCTTGCGGAGGTTCGCGGTCAGCTGCGGGATGCCGAGCTCGGGATGGGTGACGAGTATGTTGAGGGGCGGGAAGACGAGCACGGCGTCCGGGGCGCTCATCGGCAGGCTCGACGGCGCGCAGTCTTGCGGGCGCCGACGGCACTGTGCCCGGGCACAGTCGATACTGTTCGAGGCCCGCGACCGCCGAAGCCGATGTTATAGAGCTTCATCAATAATGTCCGTCTGTTCGTCTGGGTGTTTGTTTTCCAAGCGCCGTTGTCGTTCGAACCCGACAACGACGCGCGACCCCGCCGCGCGCGTTCGCGGCGAGCCAGGCGCGGGCCCCCTCCGCCACCCGCTCGGCGGGCACCGGGTCCGGGCCCGCGGCCAGGGGCGTCAGATATTGGAGCGCGCCGCGCTCCCACTCGGCCAGGGAGCGCTCCATGGGGATCCCCCGGGCTTCCAGGAAATCGGACAAAGAGGACGCCGCCGCCCAGAGCGGGCCGCCGCCCCGGCGCAGCGCGTCCCAGGCCGCGGGATGCCGGCGGAAGAAACTCAAACGAAGGGCAGTTCGGCGCCCGTCGCGCAGTTCGGCCGCCGAAAAGGTCCTCGTCGAGCGGACGCTGTAGGGAGGCTCCGCGTCGGCGCGGATGCCCAACTCCCGGCGCCGGCGATGGAACTCGGTCCCGGGGAAGAGCTGCATGGGGAAGACCTGCGCCTCGGGGACGTCCAGCGCGGACATCCACTCCAGGCTGCGCCGGTAGCCCCGCAGGTCGTCGCCGGGCAGGCCGAGTATGAGCTGTATCGAGAGCCGGGCCTTCGGAGCCTTGCGCTTTAGGAGGTCGACGCCCCGGCGCACCGCCGCCTCGTCGAAACGGCGGCCGGCCGCGCGCAGGGCCTTCGGGTTCACGGACTGCACCCCGCCTTCCAGGATGAACCCGCGGTGGTCGCAGAGGCCGGCGAGCTTGGCGTCGATGTTCCCGAAATAGGCGTTGAACCAGAAGCGCGCCTCCTGCCGGGGATCGGCGGCGCGGATCGCGCGCAGGACCGCGGCGGCGCGCTCCCGGTGGAGGAACAGGTCGGGATCGGCGAAATGCACCAGCGTCCGGGGATCCATGCGCAGGATGGCCCGGAGCTCGGCCGCGACCCGCTCCAGGGGAAAGTGCCGCGGCCGGACGCCGTTGGGCCAGGAACAGAAGGCGCACGCGTAGGGGCAGCCCCGGGTGGTCTCGATGGCCGCCCGGCCCATTCCGGCCCAGGCTTGGGGCAGGGGTCCGGACAGATAGGGGGACGGCAGGGTCTTCAGGTCGCGGATCGGCGTGCGCCCGGCGGTCCGCAGCGTCCTCCGGCCGCGGCGCAGGACCAGACCGGCCACGTCCTCGAGAGCGCCGCGGCCGAGCCACGCGCGCAGGACGCCGGCGAAGGTCTCCTCCCCCTCGCCCACGACCACGGCCTCCGCGCCCGTGCGGCGGAGCAGGCGCTCCGGATGGAGCGACGCCTCCTGGCCGCCCAGGACGAGATGGATGCCGGGGATGCGCGCGCGCAGGAGCGCGGCCAGGCGGACGACGGCCTCCTCGTTGCAGAGCTGGCAATGGAGTCCCGCGGCGTCCGCGCCCGCGGCCTCCAGCCGCCGCGCCAGGGCGTCCAGGTCGTCCTCCATGGATTCGTCGACGATGGACAGCTCCACCGCGCCCAGGTCCGGCTGCGACTCCGCGTAGGCCTTGAGATAGCCCAGGCCCAGAGCGTTGGCCCGCTCCTCCCGCGGCAGCAGCGACACGAGGGCCGTCTTCATAGCGAATACTTCCAGTTGCGGGCCGGTATGCGCGAGCGCACCGACGCGCCCCCCACCTGGAGCTTCCGGTCCCCGCGCTCGGCCCAGAGCCGCAGGGTCCGCGCGAACAGCGCGGTGAAGGATGCCATGCAGCGGTCCTCCGCGCGCCGGCCCACTCCCCCGAAGACCCCGCCGACGAGCCGCAGGAGCGCGGCCGAGCCGGGCTCCGGAGCCCCGGCTTCGGAGACCAGCTGCAGGCCGACCCGTCCCGACTCCCGGAGATAGCGCTGGCCCGGACGCACGCGTTCCAAACGCAGGATGCGGCGTTCGCCGTCGATGGAGACCGGGACCTCGAATTCGCAGGTGTGGGAGAAATCGAGCCCCGCGGGCCGCGGAACCCCCGCTCCGCTCTGGCAGAGGCAGACTCCCTCGGAAAACGGGGCGGCCCGCGTCCCGTTCCGGGCGCGCAGCGCGCGCTCCCAGAACGCCAGGCAGTCCGCTCCCATCTCATGGCCCCGATAGCCCGCAGGCCCTTCCTCCCAATAGAAGAGCCGGCCCGCGATGCGCGAGCGCGCGGCTGGACCGAGGGCGAGGACCGAGTGCGGGCTCAGCGGGAGCCGCGGGTCATCTTCGTCTTCGCGACCGTAGTAATGGGCGGTCGGGCGCGCGCCGGGGGACTCCACCGAGAAGCACCAGTCCGAGTCTGTCGCCATCGGGCGGGCGACCCCCAGCAGAGGACGGAAGCGATAGCCCCGGGCCGCCGCGAACGGCGGAAGCCGGCGCGCCAGCCCCTCGAACAGGCCCAAGAGACGCCGCTCCAGCCGGGCGGCCCCTCCGGGCGGCAAGCCTTCGAGATAGGGCGCGGTGGGACGGAACAAGTTGACCTGGATCTGGGCGGGCGCGAACCGGGCGGCGGCCGCGAAGGAATCGCATAGGTCGCGGGGACCCTGCCCGGCCAGGCCGGCCAGCAGGTCGATGTTGAACCCGTCGGGGAAGCCCGCCGCGCGCACGGCCGCCACGGCCCGGGCCACCAGAGCCCGGTCCTGGTAGCCGCGGTCCACGCTGCGCAGCAAAGACGGGTCGAAGGTCTGGACCCCCATGCTGGCCCGGGTGAAGCCGAGCTCCCGGGCCAAGCGGAGCTTGCGCGCCGAGGCGCCGCGGGGATTGAGCTCGAAGGTCGCCACCGCGTCCCGGGAGAGCCGGAACGAGGAGTGGAAAGCCTCCATGAGCCTCGCCAGCTGGCGCTCCGAGAGCAGGGTCGGGGTGCCGCCGCCCAGCGCCATGCTGTGCACTTCGAGGCCGCGGAGCGCGTCCCCCGCGCGGCGCAGCCGGGCCGTCAATCCCACCAGGTAGGCGTCGACCTGCGCCGCCGACCTCATGCGCTCGCGCTGGATGTCGCAATACCGGCACAGGCTGCGGCAGAAAGGGAGATGCAGGTAGACGTTGAGCCGCGCGCCCCGGGGATCGCGGCGCAGGCGCTCGGCGTGGCTCCGCCACACGCTCAGGACCTCGCCCTCGCCGAAACCGCGGACGGGCAGGAGATGCAGGAACAGCCCGAACGCCTCCTCCAGGTCGAGCCGGTCCCCGGCGCAGTCGCGATACAGCTCCCCCGGCGCGGTCTTCCTCATGGGGCCGACCCTTCCAGCCGGGACCAGGTCGCGCTCCCGGAGCCGAACGCCCGGCGGGGGGGGTCCGGCCGCCAGCCCCCTTTCCGGAGGTCCGCCATGACGGCCGAGACCGGGCGGCCGCGGAAATCGTCGAGGATCGTGAGACGGGCCCCGGGCCGGCAGCGCCGCCGCAGTCCGGCGAGCCAGGCCCCGGCATCCCCCGGCAAGCCGCTCAGGGCGTTCGCGAAGACGACCCGCCGGTAGCCCCCGCCCCAATCCGCCGGCCGCGGCAGGGGAGCACGCCTCCCCATGCGGAGTATCCCGCGCACGGGGAGCGGGGAGCCCAGCACGTGACGCGTGTCGTGGGGGTCTTCGGACAGGAGCACCAACCCCGCCACCCCCTCCAGGCCGGCCTGCAGGTGGGAATCCCGGGCCCAGCAGAAAAGGAGGGTGGGTCCGCCGCCCGCTCCCCGCAGACTGCGGGCCAAGGCGGGGTTCCGGCAGACGCCGGTGAAGAGCGCGCGGTTCACCGCGGCCTCCAGGACGCGCGCGGGCTCCCCGGCGGAGCCGAAGCGGGACGCGGCCCAGCGCGCGGCGCCGCGCAGGATGGCCAGCCGGTCGCGCAGGGACACGCGGCGGGCGGGCCATTCCTGGAAAGGCAGGAGTTCGTTGGGCGGACGCGAGGACTCGATCGTCTCGAACAGCCGGCGCGGGGAGAAGTCGCCCTCCGTTTCGAGCCAGTCCGCCAGCTCCGAGCACAGGCGCGTGACCGAGCCCTCCTTCCGGGCCTCCGCCGCCTCATCCAGGACCAGCCGGACCGGCCCCAGCCCCAGGAGGAAGACCGCGTCGAAGAGGAGCCTCCGGGCCGCGCGGATGTCGGCCGCGGAGAAGCCGTCGGTGGAGGTCACGAGGTAGGGAGGCTCCTTCTGCCAGCGCAAGCCGTGCCGCCCACAGTCCCGGGCGAAGGGCGTGCCGGGCAGGACCATGAGGTGATAGACCTCGCAGGTGTCGACGCCCTGGGACCAGACCCAATCGAGACTGCGGCGGAAACCCGCCAACGTGTCTCCCGGCAGGCCGAGCACCAGCTGGGTCTTGATGCGCGCGCTGGGGGCTTCCCGCCGCAGCAGGCGCAAGCCGCGCGCGGCCTTCCCGAGGTCGAAGCGGCGGTTGCAGGGGAAGAAGGCGGCCGGGTTGGCGGACTGGAGCGCCGCCTTGAACGAGAAGGCCGGGCGGTCCGCCAGCCGCGCCCCGACCCGGTCGATGTGCTCCGGGTTGGTCTCGAATTCGAAGCCGAGCCTGCCTGCGGGGTCCTCGCGCCGGATGAGCCGCAGAAGCCGGGCCCCGGCGGCGCGGTCCTGGAAGATGTCGGCGTCGGCGACCAGGACCTTCTTCGCCCCGGTCCGCAGCAGCAACCGGATGTCGGCGCGGATGCGCGCCGGGGAGAATCGCCGGACCCGCGAACCCTTCCCGGGCCAGGCGCAGAACGCGCAGTCGAAAGGGCAGCCGCGCGCGGTCTCGAGCACGGTCCATTCCCGCCGCCCCGCGCCCGTCAGGCCGCAGGGAGAGGGCAGGCGGTCCAGGTCGCGCAGCGGAGGGCGCGGCGGATTGACGACCGCGCGGCCCCGCGAGCGGAAGGCCAGGCCCGCGACGCCCGCGAAGCCGGCGCCGCGGCCCAGGGACCGCGGCCCAGGGACCGCGGCCCGGTCGAGGAGTTCGGCGAACGTCGCCTCCCCCTCGCCGCAAACCACGAGATCCGCGCCGCGCTCCATGATCCAGGCCGCCGGGTCCGAGGACGCCTCCGGCCCGCCCACCAGGATGAGGACCCCCGGGGCCGCGGCTCGGAGAGCGCGCACGACCCGGCGCACCTCCGCGACGTTCCAGGCGTAGCAGGAGAATCCCACGAGGTCCGGCTTCTCGGCCGCGATCCGGCCGGCCAGCGTCTTCGCGCTCGCGGACCCGACGATCCACTCCCGCAAGGACACCTCCGCGCGGCCGCGCCGCGGCTTCCGGCAGCCCTCCGCGTAGGCCTTCAGGCACGCCAGGGCCAGCCCGCCCTCGTAGTCGGCGTTCGCCGAGAGCGCGGCCAGCAGCACGCGCAGCGGCGGGCGCCGCTTCATGACGCCCGGCCCCCTCCGCGGGAGGAAGACGGCGCCGCCCCGGGGACCGCGGCCCCTGGGCCGCGGCACTCCACGAGAGTCCACGGGATCCCGCCGGCGCGGGAGACCGTGCGCGGCGCGGTCCGTATCGTCCAGCCAGCCGAGAGCAGGTCCTTCCGGAGGCCGGCCAGCCGCTCCCGGCGCGTCCGCTCCGGCTCGGCCGCGACCTCCAGCGGATACCGCCCCTGCAGGGAATCCAGGATCATGAGCCGGGCTCCGGCGGGACAGGCCCGGCGCAGGACCGCGAGCCAGGGGACCGCCTCCTGCCCGGGGAGATAGCTGTAGATGTTGGCGGCCAGGATGCGGGAGTAGCCCTGTCCCCAGCGCTCCGGCCGGACCAGCGAACGGGGGCGCAGGCCCACCCGCACCGCGTCCTTGACGAGGGGCGACCGCAGCAGTCCGGGATCGAGGTCGTGCTTGTCTTCCGAAAGCAGGACCAGGCCCTGGACGTCCCGCCGGCGTACCAGGAGTTCGCGGTCGCGCGCCCAGCACAGGAGCAGGGTCCCGCCCGGAGGCAGCGGCTCCCCCCGGTCCTGGTTGAGGAATTCCGCGATCTCCGTACCCCGGGAAGCCGCTTCCCACCGCGCGCGCCCGGCCGCCGCGTCGAGGAAGCGGGCCGCCGCGCCCGCGAGGACCGGGTCCCGCTCCTTGAGCCGGGAGAGCGCCCAGCGGCGCGCGGCTTTCAGGGCCGCGATCCGCCGGGGGACGGGCAGCTCGTCGGTGTTCCAGTTGCCGGAAGGCAGGAACACCCCTTCCGAGCGGCCGCGGTTCCACTCCGCGAATCCCCGCTCGAACGGACGCCCCGCAGCCACGGCGTCGGTCAGCTCGCGGCAGGCCTCGGTCGGCCCCGTGCCCGCCTCGTCGAGACGGCCCTGCATGCCTTCCAGGACCGCGCGCAAGGCCCACAGGTTGAAGACGAAGGCGACCCGCTGCAGGAGCTTGCGGGCCTCCAGGAGGTCCGCCTCGGAGAAGGTAGCGGTGGCGAGGACCCAGTGGGGCGGCTCCGGATCCCAGCGCAGGCCGTGGCGGGCGGATTCGCGGTGATAGGTCGTCCCCGGCAGCACGGCCAGCCGGTAAACGTAGACCTCGTCGGCGGCCGTGCGCAGGGTCCAATCGAGGCTGCGCCGGAACCCGTCGAGCGTGTCTCCGGGCATGCCCAGCATGAGCTCGACCCCGACGGTGCACAGCGGGGCGTGCCGCTGGAGGAGCCGGATCCCGGCCCCGAAACGCTCCACGCTGAAGACCCGGTTGGCGGCGCGCAGGGCCTCGGGCGTCGTCGATTCCAGGGCGCCCCGGAACAGGAAGCCGGAGCGGTTGCAGAGGCGGGCGAGCTCCGCGTCCATGTAGCCGTAGTTGGTCTCGAAATGGAACTGCAGGACGCCGCCCGGATCCTCCTCGTGGAACGCCTTCAGGATGGCCTTGGCCCGCGTCCGGTTCATGAATAGGTCCGCGTCCGCGACGAAGAGCCGGGTGCCCCGGGTCTGCGCCGCGATGGCGCGGATCTCGGCCCGGACCCGGGCTTCCGAGAAGTAGCGCATCCGCCCGCGAGTGCCCAGCCAGGCGCAGAACGCGCAGGAGAAGGGGCAGCCCCGCGTGGTCTCGATCACCCCCCCGTCGAAGGCGAAATCCGCGAAACGGATGATCCCCTGGAGATAGGGCGAAGGGATGGAATCGAGCTCCGCGATGGGGGGTCGCGGCGCGTTGACCGCGGCCCGGCTCCCGCCGCGGGCCGCCAGCCCGAGGATGTCCTGCGCGGGCAGTCCCGCGCAGAGGCGGCGCAGGAGCTCGGCGAAGGCGGCCTCGCCTTCGCCGAAAACGACGAAATCCGCGTCGTGGCTGGTCAGCCAGCGCCCGGGGTCCGCCGACACCTCGGGCCCGCCGAGCACGACGCGCAGCCGGGGCGAAGCCGCGCGCAGGAGAGGCACCAGTTCGCCGATGGTCCCCGCGTTCCAGAAATAGCAGGAGAAGCCCACGAGGTCCGGCTTTCCCTCCAGGATGCTCTCCGCGATCGCGGCCGCGGGGCGCGCCCCGAGCACATGCTCCTGGATGGTGATGGGACAGCGCTCGGGCCCGGACCCGGGCCGCGAACCGGCGTACGCCTTGAGGTAGCCCAGGGGCAGCATCCCGCCGTACGCGTTATCCGGGGACAATGCGACCAAGGACGTCCGGAGGAGGCGCCCCGGCTTCATGCCGCCTTCCCCTCCAGCCGGTACCAGGCCACCCCGTTGGGGGACATCGACCGCTCGGGAGGGGCGACGGGCTCCCAGCCCGAGGCGGAGAGCGCCCCGCCCGCGGCCGCGGCCGCGTCCTCGGGGGAACGCGGTTCGGGACCGAGAGCGGGGTCCAGCGGGCTCCAGCCCAGCATGTCGTCGAGGATGAGCAGGCGGCAGCCGGGCGCGCAGCGGCGCCGGAGCCGCTTCAGCCAAGCGGACCGCGCCGGAGCCGGCAGGAAGGAGAAGGTCTGCGAGAACACGACGCGCGAGCAGCCCTCGCCCCATAGCTCGGAGCGCGGGTCCTTCCCGGGCTCCGTCCGGACCCGGACCACGTGCCGCAGGGGGAGCGGGGAGCCCAGGACGGGGTTGAGGTCTCGCTCCTCCTCCGTCAGGAGCACGACCCCCTGGAAATTCTCCAGCCGCACGTGGCGGTCCACGTCCCTCGCCCAGCACACCAGCAGGGCCCCCCCGCCGGACGGAGCCGCCGCCCCCTCCTTCATGAAGCGGGACAGGGCGGCGTCGAAAGCCGCCTCCCGCCAGAGCACGCGATGCAGTGCCATGCGCAGGAAGCGCTCCATCCTCTCCCGGAGCCGGGCCGGCGCGCGCACCAGGCGCTGCCGTGCCCAACGCGCGAACCCGGAGAGGAGGGCCGCCCGCTCCCGGGGGGTGAGGACCTCCTCGGGGCGCTCGATGAAGGCCAGCCGCTCCTTGAGCATCCGCGCTTCCAGCTTCGCGTGCTCCGCTTCGAACGGATAGACCCGGCGCGCCTCCAGCCAGCGCGCGGCGTCCTCGCAGGCGCGGACCAGGTTCCCGCGCCCCGCACCGGAGGCCGGGCGCAGGGCCAGCAGCGCGTCGCGCACCGGCCAGAGGTTCATCAGGAGCGAGGACCGGTGCACCGCCCGCCGGGCGCCGCGGAACGCCGCCGCCGGGAAGGTGGGGGTGGCCTCCACGAGATAGGGCGCCTGCGCGGCCCAGCGCAGGCCCAGACGCCGCGCCGAACGCATGAAGGCGGTCCCGGGCAGCACCATGAGATGGAACGCGCGGCAATAGTCGAAGCCCTGCTCCAGGACCCACTCCAGCGTCTCGCGGTAGCCCTCCGGGGTGTCCCCGGGCATGCCCAGGATCAGCTCGATGCCCACCTGGGCCTTGGGCGCGCGGCGCCGCAGCAACCGCACGCCCCGCGTGAACGCGGGCAGGTCGCAGCGCCGCCGGGCTTCCCGGAATACCGCCTTGTTGGTGGACTGCAGCCCGGCCGTGATGTTGAAGCCGCGCTTGTCCGCGAGAGCGGCGAGCTCCGCGTCGAAATGGCCGGGATTGGTCAGGAACTCGAACTGCAGGGTGTCCCGCGGGTCCTCCTCGCGGAAGATGCGCAGGATGCGCTTGGCCCGGGCGCGATCGAGGAACAGGTCGGCGTCCGCCAGGCACAAGCGGATCCCGCCGCCCTGCGCCACCGCGCCGCGCACCTCCTGCCGAACGCGCTCCTCGGGGAAATAGCGCACCTTGCCGCCTTTCCCCGGCCAGGAGCAGAAGGCGCAGTCGAACGGGCAGCCGCGCGCGGTCTCGAGCACCATGCATTCCCGGCGCTGCCGGTCGACCCGCAGGATGCCGCTCAGATACGGAGAGGGGAGCGTCTCCAGGTCCGCGGGGGGGCGCGGCGGGTTGGCGACGGGTCCGTCCGCCGCGCGATAGGCGAGCCCCGGCACGCCGGCGAGGCTGCCGCCCGTCATGGCCTTGCCCAGCAGCTCCGCGAAGGTGAGCTCGCCTTCCCCGAACACGACGGCGTCCGCCGGAAGCCGGCCCAGGGCTCCCGCCGGGTCCGGGGAGACCTCCGGACCTCCGAGCACGACCAGCGTCCCCGGGGCGCGGCGCTTGACGATGGCGGCGACCTCCCCCACCGTCTTGACGTTCGATGCGTAGCAGGTCAGGCCGACCAGCCCGGGCTCCCCGGCCAGGACCTCGGCCGCGATGGCCTCCGGCGGGGTCTGGGTCTGGACCCACTCCGAGATACCGATCTCCACGCGGTCGGAGCCCAGCCCCGGCCGGGACTGGGCGTAGGCCTTGAGCATGGCCAGGGGCAGCCGCCAGTCGAAGTCGGTGTCCGCCGAGGGGATGCCCAACAACACGCGGAAAGGGGGCTCCCGGCCCGTCATGGCCGCAGGAGCTCCTGGTCCGCGGGATACGCCGCGAGCTGCTCCCGGAAAGTCCCCACGCAATGCGGATAATGGGGGCAGCCCAGGCAGGTCTCGGGCTTCACAAAACTCTGGTGGAGGATGTAGAGCTTGATGGAATCCGCGATCCTGGCGCCGGCGATGACCGGCGAACGCTGCCCCCTCCGCGGGAGGTTGACGGCGCCGCCCCGGGGACCGCGGTCCCCGGGCCGCGGCACCCGCCGCTGGATGCAGACCGGGAAGGCGGCCAGGGACCGGGACCGCACCTCGCGCAGGATCTGCTCGTAGGAGGGGGCCAGGTCCGCGTAGGGCAGGTTCATGCTGTCGGGGTCCTTGGGCCGGAGCGGGAGGATGCTGAAGGGGAGCTTCATCTCCTGGAGCGCCCAGCGCTCCAGCTTGGCGACGGAGCGCAGGTTCTGCTTCATCAGATTGGTGTGGAGATAGACCTCCGCCCCGCCCACGCGGCGCAGGTTCACGATACCCGCCACCACGTCGCGGAAGCTCCCGGGGCGGCGGGTCAGGGCGTCGTGCTCGTCGGGGTCGCTGGAGTACACGGGGATGGGGAAGGACGTGGCGCCGGCCTCCACCAGCCGGCGCGCGAAGCCCGCGTCGGCCAGGAGCGTCCCGGAAGTCATGACCTCCACCTCCCGGAAGCCGCAGCGGCGGCAGAGGCGCAGGATGTCCAGTATGCGGGGATGCAGGAGCGGCTCGTTGCCCAGGAGGGCGACCCGGGTCCGCCCCACCTTGAGGTTCTGCCGCATCGCGGCCTCCACCTCGTCGAAGCTCTGCCCGGGGTCCGCCACCTTGGCCTTGCAGAAGATGCAGTCCAGCAGGCAGCCGGAGCGCAGGAAATAGAACATGCGGTCCAGGTCCGGCAGGCGCAGGCGCAGGAAGCGGTCCTGCCCGCGGAAATCGGCCAATAGCAGCCCGCGCTTGATGGCCGGGTTCTCGGAGCGGTCATGGAACCCGCGGATAGGCTTCTTGAAGAAGGCGCAGAGGCTCAGGGCCAGATGCACGTTGTTGAGCCAGAGGCCCCGGGCCGCCCCGGTGAGGGCCGCGTTCGCGCGGGCAAGCCGTTCCCCCGGGCTCCGGAACAGGGCGTCCAGCCCGTCGAGGCCGCGCGCCGCGACCGCCGGGAAAGCCGCGCGGAGGCCCGGCCAGGGACCGTCGCCATGGGCGGGCCTCCAGACCAGCGCTCCGTCCGGACCCAGCCGGAGCTCGTTGGCCAGGAGCTCCGGCACCGGGTCCTCGTAGAGATTGAGCACGTCGAGCGGCTGGGGCCGGTCCCCGTGCTTCTGATTGAGCCCGCCCAGCCATTCCGACAGGCCGGCACGGAGCTTCCCCTCGGAGCCCGGCGGCCAGAGGACGCCGAGCTCCAGGCGCAGGCGCACCTTGGCCGGAGCCAGGGCTTCCAGCGCCTTGAGGCGGGGCCGCAGCGCCGGGAGGTCGCGCGGTCCGAGCACGGCTTCGAACACGCCCAGGACGCCCGCGGCCCGGAGGCGCCGCAGTTGGGCCGCGCTGCGCGCCAGCCCGGGTCCCTCCCGGGGACCGGCCCGGACCACGACCTCGGCTTCCAGCTCGCGGAGGGACCGGAGCAGCCCCGCGGGCACCGGCTCGGGGGTATCGAAGCTGAGGGAAAGCTCCCGCCCCTGCTCCAGCGCGGCGCGGTGGAGCTCACGGAGCGGGGCCAGCCAGAGGCCGCGGCGCCCCCACAACCCGCTGCCGCGCAAGGTCACCCGCAAGCGCAGGGGTCTGGAGGCGAGGAGGAGTCCGAGGGACTTCTCCAGGACGGCGCGCACCAGGGTCCGCCCGCCCTCGCGCGGCACGACCGTCAAGCCGTGCAGGACCCCGCCGGTGGACCCGACCTCGATCAGCCTCACGGCTTATATGATACTAAGACTTAGGCGCCGGCGGCGGCGGGACCGCGACCAGGCGCGCCTTCCAGTAACCGCCCTCGGTGAAGCAGCCCCAGCCCCAGCGGATCCAGCCCAGCAATGAGGACGCCAGCCATAGCGCCCAACAGAGCATGGCCAGCCGGTAGACCATGAGCGGCACGGAGAAGGCCCAGGCCCGCGGCAGGACGGCGCCCGCCCGGTCCTGATACCACAACAGCTCGTGCGCGGAAGAGCCGTTCCCGCCGATCTGCATGTCGGGCAGGCCGAGCAGGCCCTGGGCGATCGAGGAGAACAGGCAGGCGAAAGCCACGAGGGTCAGGAGCCCCAGCCCCGCCTGCAGGACGTCGAAGCTCTCGTAATGGCCGAGGACGTTGCGCTTGCGCCAGCCCAGGGCCAAAAACCACAGGGCGACGACCGCGGCGACCGGGACGGGGGTCTGGGTCAGCCCCAAGGACAGCAGGAACCATTCCCGCGCTCCCAGCGGCGTCAAGCGGATCTTCCCCAGGCCCAGGCTGACCAGACCGAAGACGACGAGCAGGCTCCAGAACAGCACGGCCGGCCCCATCCGCGGCCCTCCGACGAAGAGCGTCCAGCGGTCCTCGGGCATGGACACGGAGAGGTTCGCGTTCACGCTCCCCAGACCCAGGTCCACCTTGGGGGTCCGGTAGGCCATGCCGATGCCCTTGGGCTCCCGCCAACTGAATTCCGCAATGTGCGTCCCTGGGCGGACGGGGAAGGTGACGTTGAGGCCCTCCTGCCGCACCGGCTCCGCGTTCCCGTCGATCTTGACTCCCTGGAGCTCCGCCCCGGGCGGCAGGACGAGGGTGTGCTGGCCGCCGCGGTTGGAACGCATGTGCAGCTCCAGCGTGGAATCCGTGGCCCGTATTCCCGGCGCCGCGCGCAGGGCGACCCGGTCGAAGGTGATGGTCTGGCCGGGAACGCCCTCCGGCCGCTGGACGCGGATCTTGACCGACTCCCCCGGCCAGGGCCGCCATTCGCGGACCCGCGCGCCGGAATCGTCCGGGGCATGGACCGCGGGGATGCCCTCGGGTTGGGTGTTCCAGATGGGGCTGGCGTCCAGCCGCCAGACTTCGACCCAGGGCGACTTCCCGGGAGCCCGCAGTTCCAGGACCGGGGCCTGCTCCAGCACCGAGCTCCACTGGACCTGCGCGGTCTGCGGGCCCATGCTGACCAGGGCCTTGCCCTTGGCGGTGCGCACGTTGGCGGAGGTGATGGATTCCCCGTCGAGGAGCGGGATCTCGAGCACCACGGCGGAACCTACCGGGGTCAGGCGCTCGACCGTGGTCGCGACCTGCCACGACAGCCCCAGGCTCAGCGTCCGCTCGACGCGCACGAAGGGCGGGAGGTTGGTCGCCTCCATGGCCGAAGCCGCCGCGGAGCGCCCCCCCCGCCGGGTGAGCTGGAGGTTGTCCTCCGCCTGCCCGTCCTCGTGGACCCCGTCCAGGATCCACCCCGCGACGGAGGACTCCACGCGGTGCGGCTTGAGGGGCAGCGGTAGCTGCAGGGTCTCGCGCTCGGGGATCGGCCCCTCCATGCGGACTTCGTGGCTGCCCCGGGACAAAGCGACCCAGAGCGTGCCGTCCGGAGACAGCATGAGCGGCGCCCACGCGCCGTCGAGCTCGACCCGCGCCGGCAGCCATTGCTTCGCCCCGCCCGGCAGGGGGACCGCGGTCTGCGCGTCGGCGTTGATGCGCAGGCGCAGTTCGAGGAGTTCGCCGGAGGCCCGCAGGCTCATCTTGGGCATGTCCGCGCAATCGGGCGAGCACTCGGGCTCGGCCAGGAGCCGCCGCTTGAGCTCTTGCAGGATCTCCGGCGTCGGGGTGTCGGACGGCGCCGGGCTCTTCGCCGAGGTGGGGAAAGCGCCCGCCGCCAGCAGGAGGAGCGGCAGGAGCGCGCCCGCGGCCTTACGCCAGCCCTCGCGGGAACCCAGGGTCTTGAGCCAATCCTCCACGGGCAGATTGAAGAAGAGCAGGGCCAGGGCGATGACCAGACCCACGCGCAGCAGGGAGAGCATGAAGTTCAGCCACGGCGGGATCCATAGCAGGAAGAGCCGCTGGCCCCCGCGCACCGGTCCCCGCCAGGACAGGGATATCTCGTTCCAGGTCCAGCTGGGCAGGCCGGGCCCCGTGGAGACCTGCGACTTGGGGTCCGGGGCGTAGAGGTTGTACAGGCGGCTCGACACCTGCGGGGCCGCCTGCTTCGCTTCGGACTCCATGGAATTCAGCCGCGAGAGGGAACCCCGGAGCGCCTTCGCCCGCGAAGCCCGCTTCATCGGCGCCTTGCCGGCGAAGTTCCCGCCGCCGCCCGCCATCCGGCCGCCTTCCCCGGAATCGAAATCCGAAGTTTGTTCCGCAGCCGGGGAAGCCGGCTCCTCGGCGAGGGCACCCATCTGCATCATGTCCATCATCGTGATGCCGCCGCTCCCGCCGCGCAGCGAACCCCGCTCTAGCTGGGGATACAGGGCGTTGCGCACCTGCAGGATCAGGAAGGGGATGCTGACGAGCAGGAGGACGACCCACACCGCGTAGCGGTAGGCGCGGACCCAGCGCAGGAACACCCCTTCCGGCAGGGCGCGCACCAGAGCTTCCCCGGCCAGGGCGAAGAGCCAGACGTAGCGCGGGGCGGAGGGCTCATGCCACACGAGCCCGGCCGCGACCAGCCCGGCCGCCCCCCAGCGCCAGCCCCACAGCTTTCCGATGGAGAAGGCCAGGATGAGGACCAGGAAGAAATCGAGCAGGGTCCAGCGCGCCACCCAGGTGGGATACGCCTTGTCCACTCCCCAGGCGTGGACCAGCCGCCAGCCCGGAGGCGTATGGATGCTCCCCTTGACCCGGTCGAAATCGTGGTTCCAGCTCACGGCGGGCACGGCGGTCCGGCCGGGGATGCGGCTGTCCGCGCTTACGTCGAGGGTCCCCTGCCGGATCTCGATGCCCGCGGGGCCCCCGCTGGAAAGGGCGTTGAGGAACTGGTCTTCGCCGGAGACCGCGGCCCGGCCGAGCTGCGTGCCCGGGGCCATCTCCAGGCGCCAGCTGCGCCGCAGGGTGCCCGCGATCCTGTCCTGCACCGTCATTCCCCCCCCGTTGAAATCCAGCCAGAAGGTCCGGTCCAGGCTCAGGCGGTCCGCGGCCGGGTCCGCGTCTCCCCGGCGCCGCTCCACGAGCTTCATCGTGCTGCCGGGACGCATGAGATAGGCGGCGAACTGCCGCCAGTCCTCGGGCAGTTCCGTCTGCTGGGGGTCGATCGCCGGCACCCCTTCCACGGACGCGAGGCGGAAGGAATCGTACGGGACGAATACCCAGGCTTCGTCGGAATCCCAGGCTCCCCCGGGCTCGGAGAGGGTGACGGCCGCGGCGGGCCCTTCGTGCCGGCCCTCCAGGCTCACGACCCAGTTCCCGGGCCGGACCTGCACGCGGAGCCGTCCATCGGGGTCGAGGCGCGCGGGCAGCGGGGACTGCAGGGCCATGGGGACGAAGCCCTCGGGCAGGGCCCGGCCCAGGACCACCTCCCGGTTCTCGCCGGAGACCTTGAGCTGGACCTGGGTCAGCAGGCGCAGCGGCACGTCGTCCTCCAGGCGGCGGTGGACGATGATGTCCATGCGCTTCTCCCCCGCCTGGACCCCGTGCGTGCGCTGCAGCCAGACCCGTCCCTGCTCGTCCCGCATCGGGAAGCGCGCCGCCGCCCCCCGCACGCTGAGGGAAAGGAGGCCGGTGTCGTTGGGGACCTGGAGGATCTCGGGGAGGGCGTCCCAGCGGAACGAGCCGCTCACCGTATGGCGGCCGTCGGAAAGGCGCAGAGCCGGGGAGCCGCCCCTCAGGATGACGGGGGCGGGGGTCCCGTCCACCGTCGTCTCCTGGGGCCAGCGCTTCGCGTCGCCGGGGAGCGCGACCCAGGCCTCGCCGTACACCCGCCAGGACTGGGTGAAGGCGCCGCCCTTATCGTCGAGGGAGAGCTCGAGGCGGGAAGGCCAGAGGCAGCGATGCTCGCCGCCCGAGCCGTTGAGGGCGGGGCACTTCGCCTGTTCCTGCCCGTGCAGTGCCCAGCCGATCCACGGCTTGAGGGGTTCCGGGACGTCCTGGGGCGCCAGCGGACCGGCCGCCCGCAGCGGCGTCGGCGGGATGAACGCAAGAAAGCCGGCGCAGGACAGCACCGCGAGAAGAGTTCTCATGAAGATCCCCCAGAGCAGGTAGCTTATCCGTCTCGGAAGGCCCCTGCAAGCGCTTCTTAGCCTAGCGCGCGGCGCGTCACTTGACGATCTTCAGCACGGCCCGGAAGCAGGGGTCCGTGCAGCGCTCCAGGAGCTCGAACAACGCGGTCTCCACGGTGGTGATGACGACGCCCGCCTGGCGCAGCCGGGCCAGCGCGGCCGCGTGGTCGACTTCCTTGCGGGAGCCGGCCGCGTCCGCGCAGAGGTGGACCTGGTAGCCCGCCGCGGCGAGGTCGAGCGCGGTCTGCAGGACGCACACGTGGCTCTCGATGCCGCAGAGGAGCGCCTGGCGGCGGCCGGTGGCCTCGAGCGCGGACAGGAACTTCGGCTCGCCGCAGTTGGAGAAACTGGTCTTCACGACGGGGAGCGCGCCCGCGCCGAGCGCCGAACGCAGGACGGGATGGGTCGCGCCGATGGCGGCCGGGTTCTGCTCCGTCACGATGAGGGGCAGGCCCAGGGCTTGGGCGCCCGCGATCAGCCGCCGCGCCCCGCCCAGGACCCGCTCGCGGACCGCGGGCTCGTACACGCCCACGAGCTTCTCCTGGATGTCGATGACGATGAGTACGGCGCGGTCCCGCTGCAGCAAGGTCTCATAGCGCATGCTCTACTCCTCGGGGAACCAGGGCTGGCGCACCAGCCGGTCCAGGTCGCGGTTCCCGCAATACATGAGATAGCCCTGGGCGTGCGCCCGCTCGTAGGCGAGCTCCTTCTTCGCGGGCTTGGTCACGAAATCCAGGATGAAGACGGTCTTCTCGGCCTTGACGGCGAGGTCCAGGAAGCGCTCGATCTTCTCGGTGACCCGGGGCGGGGTGGGCCGGCTTTCCGCTTCGTAGCCGAAATAGGCCCCGTCGCGGAGTATGCCGTTCACCGCGGCGAGATACGACTCGTCGGCCAGCAGCTCCTCGCCGTTCTGCGGGTACACGGCGAACCCGGTGAGGCCGCGGCTCTGGCGGGCGTAGCGGATGAGCCCCAGGACGAAGCGCTTCATCTCGTCCGGGGCGGTCTTGCGGCCCTGAGCGTCGAAGAACTTATAGGCGTCCACGCCGTCCAGGACCACTCCGTCGAAGCCGGCGTCGAGGATCCGGTCCAGGTAGCTGTCCGGCCCGCCGTAGATGAGCCTCTGCCACTCGCCTTCCCAGAAGCGGACGCGCCCCCGGTCCAGCCAGACGGGAGGGTCGTCCCCCCAGGAACGCTTCCAATAATAGCGGAAGTCCTGCGCCTCGGCGATCGGGAGATGGGCCAGGACCGTGCGGGGTCTGCCGGCCTTCCTCATCCGGGCGACCTCCTCCCGCGTCAGCCGCTTCTGGTCGCTCCCGTCCCGGGAGTAGTCCAGGATCAGTATGTCGAACGGAGCGGCCGCCAGTTCGTCGGGTTTGAGCCTCCGGAGCTGGACCGCGAAATGCGGGCCGCCGAGATGCGGGGGACGCTTCTGCGCCTCCCGGGCGTTCGCCGGCAGTGCGGCCGCGGCCAGCAGGACCGCCTCCATAAGGAGCCTCATGCCGTCGATTGTCGTGTTTGTGGCCCCCCTTGTCAATGGTGTCGCCGGTTGCTCTAATAACACGCCATGCCGCGCTTCCCGGACGGATTCCTGTGGGGCGCCGCGACCGCCGCCTACCAGGTCGAGGGCGGCAACGCGGGCTCCACCTTCGCCGCGTGGGAGAAGGTCCGGGGCTGGGAGCCGTGCGGCCTCGCCGCCGATTCCTGGCGGCGCTGGCCGGAGGACATCCGCTGCCTGCGCGAACTGGGGCTCGGAGCCTACCGCTTCTCCGTCGAATGGTCCCGGGTGGAGCCGCGTCCCGGGGAATACGACGAGGCGGCTCTCGCCCGCTATCGGGAGCAGGTCCGCGCCCTGGCCGAGGCCGGCATCCGGCCCATGGTGTGCCTCCATCATTTCTCCGAGCCGGCCTGGCTCTACGAGCTGGAGCCGTCGGGCTGGACCTCCCCGCGCTGCGCCGGATACTTCCTGCGCTTCGTCGAGCGGGTCCTGGCCGCGTTCCAGGGCGAGGTCCGCGACTGGCTCACCTTCAACGAGCCCATGGTCTGGCTGCTCCTGGGCTACGGGCTGGGGCATTTCCCTCCGGGCCTCAGGTCCCTCTTCTCCCTGGAGCGCGTCCTCGGGGAGAACGGCCCCCAGGGCACGGTCCTGCGCGCCCACGAGGAGGCCTACCGCCTCATCCATCGCGCCGTGCCGGCTGCCCGGGTGTCCGTGGCCCAGAACATCGTCGACCTCCGGCCGGCGAGCGGGGACCCCGCGGACGCGCGGGCCGTGCGGGACCTCGACCTGCTCATGCACGGCCGCTTCCTCGACCGGGCGCATGCGGCCAAGACCCTCGACTTCATCGGAGTCAACTACTACACCGGGATCTTCGTGCGCGCCGCGCGCCTGCCGCTCTTCCCGGCCGGGGCCCTGCCGGGCTACGCGGAGCTGGAGCGGGCGCTGGGACCGCGGCTGTTCCGCCTGCTGGGCGGCCGGCGCGGGGAGGCGCCCCGTTCGGACATGGGCTGGGAGGTCGTACCGGAGGGGCTCGGCCGGGTCGTCCGGCGGGTCTGGGCGGCCTACGGCCTGCCCATCTTCATCACCGAGAACGGCGTGGCGGACGGGACCGGGGAGCTGCGCGCGGCGTTCCTCCAAGACCACCTGGCGGCTCTGCGCGGGGAGATCGAACGAGGCGCGCGGGTCCTGGGCTACCTGCACTGGAGCCTGCTCGACAACTACGAATGGGGGAGCTTCCGCCCGCGGTTCGGGCTATACTCGGTGGACCGCGCCGGAGACTTCGCCCGCCGTCCGGCCCCCGGGGCGCGGGCCTACGCGGACATCGTCCGCGAGAACGAAGGAGGACTCTGATGGGACCTGAAGTTCACAACGAGGCGCTCGAGAAGGCGCTGCGGGAATCGGCCGGAGGCTGCACGGAAGAACTCCGCAGCCGGATATTCTCCGAGCTCCTGCGCGGCCGGCTCATCGTCGAAGTGGCGGGCCCGCCGGCCGGGCCGCAGGCCGGGCTCTCCCTGATCGGGGTCCGCGGCCCGGACGGGCGCCGCGGCTTGCCGGTGTTCACGAGCCGCGAACGGCTCACCCTCTGGAAGCCGGAGGCCGGCCACGCGGCCGCCATCCCGGCTCAGGGGCTTTTCGGCATGGCCCGGGACGCCGGCTTCGACGCGATCGTCGTCAATCTCCCGGACCCGGCTTGGGAGATATCCAAGGCGGACGCCGCGCTCCTCGCGCAGGGCCAGGTCCCGGGGCCCCGGGACGCCCAGGTCCGCTGCGAGATCCGTCCGGCCCCGGCGGCGCTCCCCGCGGCCGCCCTCGACTTCGCGCGTGGCAAGCTGATCACCCTTCCCGAAGTATCCTGCGCCTATTTCTTCACGCTGGCGTTCGCCGATTCCCCTCCCGGCCTGGCGCTCGGAGTGGGGCTCTCCATCCATCCAGAGACCTGGAAGTCCGCCTGCGGCGCCATCGAGAAGTCCCTGGCCGGCATGCCCCCGCTCGCCGAAGGGTTCCGCGTCATCCCCCTGGAGAAAGAGATGCTCAAGGCGGTGCGCCGGCTGGGGCTGCGCGTGCTGGACCGCTGACGCGCCGTTCGGCCCAAGCCGGCATGGGCCAAATACCTCTTCTCGCGGGGCCTACGGACCCCGGCGCATCCGCGCCGCATCGGCTATCCTGACAGCGCACATGCTTAAAAGGGCGCTATCCGCGCTGCTCTGCCTGTCGCTGGGCGGCCAGACCGCTTTCGCCGGGATCGTCACCGGCGTGGCGCGCCTCCCCGCCTCCGGCCCGACCTCCTCCCCGGCGGTCGTCCTGAACCTCTCCGGCCTGGCGCCGGGCGCGCTCCTCGCGCCCGCGGCGTTCGGCCCGGCGTCCTTGGGGAACTCCCCCCTCTTCCTGCCGCAGCCGCTCTCGTCCATCCGTACGGACCCTTCCCGCGCCATCGTCCCGGCGGCGGCCCTGGGGTCGCCGAGCTCCGCGCGCGGAGTCTCCGCTTCCTTTGCGGGTGCCGCGATGAAAACCCCGGCCCAGGCCGCGGCGCCCGGACAGTCCGCCCCCGCGCCCGAGAAGGACCCGGTCGGCCGCCGGCTGTCTTCCATCGAGTCCGAGGTGCGCAAGGCCGGGGAGTCCCTCGCCTCCGAATCCGGCGAGGACGCGCACTCCGCGGCGGACCTGGGGTTCCGGGCCTTGACCGGCGAGAAGGGGATCGACGCCGCCGCGGAAGTCCCGGTGCCCGCGGGCCCGGCCCACGGCTCCCCGCGGCTCCAAGCTCCGGGGACGGACCCCTCCGGGGATACTGCCGCCGCGCAGACGCCGGAGGACGTCCCCGCCCCGCGAGCCTCCCTGGCCGGGAGCCTGCGCGCCCGGCTGCGGGTCTTCGCCGACGACGAGCGCAACCGCTCCTTCTGGCGCTACCTGGCGGGCTACGCCACCTACCTCGTCGGCGTGGAGATGTACATCGTCGGCCTGCCGTTTTTGATCTCCTCGTTCACGCGCAACACCCTGCGGGAGAACGGCGACCTGCGGGCCGCCAACGCGGAAGCTCTCCAGGCCCTGGTCCGGGAGAACCGCAGCCTGGCCCGCATCGCCCATTGGACCTCCCAGGCGGTCAGCTACGTCTGCGTGCCCCTGTTCGCGCGCGATGCCGAGGCGGGCCCCCGGAAATGGCTCCTGCGCTCCTCCTTCATCCGCGTCGGCCTGCTGTCGCTCATCCCGGCGGTGTTCTTCGCCTCGGGCATCTTCTCGGTGCAGGCCGCGGCCTGGACCCTGTTCGGCATCATCGCGGTGCACTCCTTCTTCCTCGGCATATTCGCCACCATGGAGGCCGGCACCACCACCAAGATCATCGGGGACAAGAGCGTCACCCCGGCCGAGCGCATGAAGGCGAACGCCCTGTTGACCCTGGTGGCCGCCGCCATCGCCGTCGTCGCCCCGGCCTTCGCGGGGCCGCTCGCCCACATCGGCAACCTGTTCGGCAAGGAGGGGGTCGGGGGGGCGGTCATCTTCGGCATCTACGCCCTTACCGTGGGCATCGCCGGGCTGATCTTCGCCGGGATCGGCATCATCGGACGGAAGGCCATGGCGCGGCAGGAGACCGCCGGCAGGGAGACCGCGCCCGCCGAGGCGGCCAAGCCCCATATCGTGAAGGACCTGTGGTCCGCGCTCCAGGACGGGACCCGCCTCATCCTCAAGAGCCGCTTCCTGCGCACGATGCTGCTCCTCAACCTGGTCGTCTCGCTGTTCTCCGACCCCCTCATCTTCAACGTCCTCCCGGAATTCGTCGAAGGACTGCTCAAGGCGAACCCCGCGGCCGTAGACGGCCTGCTGGGCGTCCCGGTGCTCGGCTGGTTCGTCAAGAGCCTGAGCACCACCCCCATGGGCTATTTCGGCCTGCTGGTGGCCGCCGGAAGCTTCGGCAGCATACTCGCCAGCCTGCTCCTCAAGCCGCTGCGCAGGCTCTTTCTCAGGCTCGGGTTCAAAACGGAGGAGTCGCTCACCATCCCCTTCTATCTTCTGGCGGCCCTGGAGGTCCCGGCGTTCTGGGCCATGACCCTGCTGCCCGGGGTCTGGAGCGTGCTGGGACTCTACGCCTTCCAGCTCTTCGCCGTCAGCTTCGCGAGCATGATCATCATGGGCATCCATCAGAAGACGCTGGGCGCCTACTCCGCCTCGGACCTCAACAAGGTCCTCGCCGCGGAGTCCTTCCTGACCATACTCGCGGCCATCGCCTCTACGTGGTTCTACGGATTCGTCCTCACCGACATCTCCATCCGCACCGCGCTGCTCATCGCGGCCGGAGCCACCACCGTCATGGGGGCCCTGCACGCCGCGGCCCCCTGGATGTTCTTCACCAAGGAGCAGCGCCGGGGCACGAAAGCCTCCCGCAGCGACCTCATCGACGCGTAGGGAGACTAGGCTGCCCTTCGGTCTCACGACTACGGCGTTTCGTCTTTGCCCCCTTCCAGCGAGCGCGACAACCGGAGGCAGTAGAGCAGCGGGAGAGCGCCGAAAATACCGAAGGAACAGTCGAGCAGCCTCCAGTAGAAGGGGATCCCGCGCAGGGGCCCGGCGATGAGCGCCACCGGGAGGACCAAGGCGCAGCAAACCACGCCCGCCTGCAGCACCCACCGGTTCCTGGTCGGATCGCGCAGCGGCCCGATGAAGAATATCGCGATGGCGACGTGGGCGAAACCCAGCCAATCCGTTCCGTACGCGATCCACGGATATGCGGCGTAACTGCGCTCAAGACCCACACGGACCGTCGCGATCCACAGGCGCAACCCGCCCAAACTCTCCATCGGAGCATCGGCCGCGATTCCCAGCATTGCGGACAGGAACCCGAGCTCGCGCGACAGAGGGAAGGCCGTCAGGCCGCTCAGGATAAGCCCAACGATGAAGACAATGAGCGCCGCGCGATAGCGAACGATCAAAGCGGAGCGGTCCATGCCTGCCACGCAACCAGAGTAATACGGAACAGCGCAGCCGTCAAGGGAGCGCATCTACTTTCGATTTTCCCGATCTCCCGGCGAGTCCTGCCGACTCGGCGACCAGCTGAGCCGCGCCGCGCGTCGAGTTTCCGGCCTCCACGCCGTCCTGCGGCGCCCCCCAGAACCGCTCCAGTGTCGGCCCAGTCGCCGTGTGCCGATCCCGGAGCAACCAGCTGCCGATCTCGTACGGCCAGACGCGGCGGCCCATCTCGCCGTACCAACGCATGGCGTGACGAAGCTTTCGGTCGGGCTGCAGGAAGGTGCGCCATAAGGCCTTGGGCCGAAGCTGCACCAGGGCCTCGATCAGCTTCACCCACAATAGGACGCGCCAGGGAGCCACGTTTCTCGTGGAGAGCACTTGATGCTTGTAGTCCCAGAGGCTTTGGTCGGTTTGAATGACTAGCCGCCCGCCGGCCAGGCGGGAATAGGGAGTCCAGCGATGCGGCGTGACATAGAGCGCTTGCAGCTGATCCGGGTCATACGACAGCAACTGCCGCAAGCCCCTCCAATAATCGGCATCAGTCTCCTCCTCGAAACCCACGACCCACGTCGACATAGACAAGATGCCGTTCTCGCGCAGAAGACGGATGGCCTCGCGGTCCTTCGTAGTGGTGCCTCCCTTTCGGATCACCTTGAGCGTCGCTTCGTTGGTGTTTTCCATCCCCAGGAGAAATCGTATCCAGCCGGCTTTCTTGTAACGTGGGAGGATGTCGGCATCTCGCACGATGTCGTCGGCGCGGGTCGAACCGACGAGCGTCAGATCGACGCCTTCGGCGATCAGGGCCTCCAGGAATTCACGCCATACTTCCCTTGCGGATGTGGGGTTCTCATCGGCGAAGTTGACCACTTCGACCCCGTGCGCGCGATGCAGCCAAGCGAGCTCGGCCGCGAACTTCTTTGGGTCGCGGTGCCGCCACTGAGTCCAGAAACCGCGCTGGCCGCAATAATTGCACCGGTGCGGACAACCGCGCGAGAACTGGACCACGACGGCGCGCCTGCCGCCCCAATAGCTGTAGCGGCGGAAATCGATCAGTTCCCAGCCGATGCGGTAAGAATCCAGGTCACCGATCATGGGGGCCAGGGGAGTGGCGCGCGCTTTGCCGTCTTGCCTGATCGCGATCCCCGGGATATCACCCAATGGGCCGCGGCTCGCGATGGCGTTGACCAAACGCAGTGCCGTCTCTTCTCCTTCGCCGCGCACGATGACGTCGACCTGGGGCTCTTCGCACAGTATCTCCCGCCAATGGTATGTGGGGAACACCCCTCCGTAGATGATCCACGAATCCGGGAGCGCGGTCCTGACTGCGCGGCTCAGTTCCGCGATGATGGGATGACCCGATGTCGAGCCGGAATGCCCGAAGAGCACCGCGTCGGGAGCGTACGCGACGGCCTCTTGGATGATCCGGGACTTGGGCATAGGGCCGAACTCAGCGTCGAGAAGCCTGACGTCGTGGCCTGCGTCCAACAGCGGGCCGCCAACGGCAAGGAGTCCAAGCGGCGGGAGGTGATCGTCCGGGATCCGGCTCCCGATCGAAGGATGAGGCGCGTTGATGAGCAGGATGCGCAGAGGGCTCATGACGGCTTCCATTTGGCCTCCTCCCGGCGCCTGTGCTCGCGGAGCCCTGCCCAGGCCTTCGTGAGCGCGACAAACGCCTCAGACGTCGCCGGGTGTCGGCTTCTCTCCTCCCAGACGAAGGTGATGGCGGTGGTCAGACCGTCGCAATAGGCCTTCTGGCTCTTTGCGACGGGCGCGCCCACGACCGGCTCCGCCGTGCCCGGCCTTTCGACTCCGTTCAGGTTTCCATCCATGGCACCTCCCTGCGGCTCTTCTGCGAGCGACGACGCTGCCAGTCCTCGATCAGGATCCCCGCGCAGATCAGCAGGAGCGTCGGGAGGGACGTCGCGAGCCCGGCCAGCTTCAGGCCGCGCTCCACGAGTCCGTAGGCAGGGTCGCTCTTTATGGTCATATTTCTGTGCTTCCTGTAGCGACTGAAATATACATCCAAAAAAAATCAGCCCTTCAGGCCCAACAAACCGATCGCCTTGCCCCCCAACGCGAGAAACCGACGGATCATCGGCGTCGGCAGGCGACGCAGCTCCTCGTACCAACGCGAAAACACCTCAAAGAAGCCCAGCATTTCCTGCACGCGGTGCTTGGCGTAGGTTCCGTCCGGACTGCCATCGTCCAAATCCGCGGCCGCCTCCTTAAGGATGCGCATCCAGGGATCGATCTCCCGCCGCTTCTGCTCCGCGACCACGGTTCGCATCATCTCCCAAACGTCCGGCAGGCACTCGAAATATTCCCGTCGGCTGCCCAGGACGTGGACCGTCTTCACAATGCCCCAACTCTGCAGCTCCTTGAGGCTGTTGCTCACATGCGAACGGGCCACCGACAGTGTCTTAGATATCTCCTCGGCGTCCAGGGGCTTGGGCGACAGGAAGAGCAGGCCGTGGATCTGGCACTCCGTGCGGTTGAGACCCCAATGGCTGGCCATTTCACCGTACCGCGTCAGGAACCTCTGGGTCCTCTCGGAGAGTTGCGGCATGGATTTCTCTTATTTCTGAGTATACAGGAAGTTCAATAAATTGTCAAGGGCCCCGGGGGGTGTTGGCCGATGGTCCCAGCCGCGGCCCCCTGGATGTTCTTCACCAAGGAGCAGCGCCGGGGCACGAAAGCCTCCCGCAGCGACCTCGTCGACACCTAAGCCGCTTCGGGGGGAACGACGGGGAAGGCGACGGTGAAGCGGGAGCCCCGGCCCGGACCGCGGCTGGAGGCCGATATCGAGCCGCCGTGCAGCTCCACCAGCCGGCGCACGATGGCGAGCCCGACGCCCAACCCGCCGTGTTCTCGGGTCAGGGCATCCTCGGCCTGGAGGAAGGGCGCGTACATCCGCTCCAGGAACCGCGGCGCGATCCCGGCGCCGGAGTCCGTCACGGTGACCCGGACGGCGGCGCCCTTCGCGGACAGGCCGACTCTCACGGCCTGCCCCTTCTTCGAGAACCGGATGGCGTTGTCCAGGAGGTTCCCGAACACCTGCTGCAGCCTCCCGGCGTCGCCCAGGACCCGCGCCGCGGGCGCGGCGGGGGGCAGGACGAGTCGCACCCGGCGCGCCGCGGCGGCGGGACGCGCCGCATCCGCCGCGGCGCGCAGCACCTCGGACAGTCCGAGGACCCGCCGCTCCAACGTCATCTTGCCGGACAGGAGGTGCGTGACGTCGAGCAGTTCCTCGACGATCTTCGAAAGCGCCTTGATGTCATCGGCGATGGAGTCCAGGGCGCCGCGAGCCTCGACGCTGTCCAGGGACTTGTTGCGCAGCAGCCAGGTCCAGCCCAGCATGCCGGTCAAAGGGGTGCGCAGCTCGTGGGACACGATGGCCAGGAACTGGTCCTTGGAGCGGTTGGATTCCTCGGCCGCGAGGCGGGCCGCCGTCTCCGCCTCGAACAGGCGCTGGCGGTCCTCCTCCATCCGCTTGCGCTCGGTGATGTCCATGAACGCGCCCACGATCCCGGCCGCCGCGCCGTTCTCGTCGCGGAACACATCTTTGGCGTAGATGACCGGACGGTCGCAGCCGTCCTTGTCCCGGACCTTGAACTCATAGACCTGACGGGCGGGATGGCGCAGCAGCTCGAGGTCCTTGCGGTGGTATATCCGCGCATGCTCTCCGGGCCAGAGCTCGTAGACCGTCTTCCCCCGGATCTCCTCGGCGGTCACGCCCATCACCTCGGTGAAAGCGTTGTTGCAGCCCAGATACCGGCCCTTCGCGTCCTTGTAGAAGACGGGGTTGGGGATCGCGGAAAGGAGCGCCTGGGTGAACAGCTCCTTCTCCCGCACCTTGGACTGCAAAGCGACCCTCTGCCTCTCGGCGGCGGAACTTCGCCCCCTGGACTTCATGGTCCCCCAATCATAGCACGAACCGGCTTCTGGGCCGATGGTCCCAACCCGCCGCCTGTCCACTGCCTCCGGTCGATGGGGCCCTTGGTCTCATACCCCTTTTCCGCATGACGGATAAACTATGACTACGATATGACATCCCGCTTCCTATTCCTGGCGCTGCTGCTGCCCGTCGGAACCGAGGTCCATGCCCAGCGCGCGGCCCCGGTCCGCATCGACGCCTCCGCCGGCCTCTCGCCCATCGTCCCGGGACTCCAGTCCCCCATACTCTCCTTGGGGTCCCTGTCGCAGACGTCTTTGCTCACCCCCGCTTTGAATCAGCCGTCCGCCCTGCCGTCGCTATCTCTGCACGGGCTCGTCCCCGCCCTCGCGCGGCCCCTCCCCTCCGCGGGAGGAACACTTCTCCGCCCCTGGGCCGCCGCCGTGTCCCCCGCCGCCGCGGTGCCTGCGGTCGTACCCGCGGCCGCCCAGAGCGTCCTGTCCAGGACCCTCTCCGGAATCTTCACCGGCCTCTCCAAGACGGAGCGCGGCGGCGCCGGAGCCGGGAGCATCCTGGGCCAGACCTTCGACGGGAGCCTTCCCGGCAAGGGCGCCGTCTCCGCCGCGGCCGACACCCCCATCCGTTTCAACGGACGCACCCTGCCGCGCCGGATGTTCACGGACCGGGACGCCATGGGAGACAAGCTGGTCGAAGCCATCGACGCCACGCAGGGGAACCTCGACATCGTCATCCTGGAGCTCAAGTTCCGCAAATTCGCCGACGCCCTCATCCGGGCCAAGGCGCGCGGGGTCAAGATCCGCGTCATCCTCGACGAGCGCCGCATGTACCCGACCCCGGGGAAGGGGACGCGCTCGCAGGACATCCAGGCCATCATCGACGCGGGGCTCGAGATCCGGACCATCCGCGGCAAGCTCCCCTACGGGATGATGCACAACAAGGTCTCCATCCACGACGACAAGCTCATGCTGGCCGGCTCCTTCAACTGGACCCACGCGGCCGACACCTGGAACTACGAGAACGCGGTCTTCCTCGATGACGCGCACACCATCCGGGGCTTCCAGGACTACTACAAGTGGATCTGGGACCAGTCGCGGGCGTTCGACCCCCAGCAGAGCGGCCCCAACGAGGACGGCCCCTACAACGGCCTGCCGCCCAAGGACACCGTGCTGCCCGTGCGCTTCCACGGGATGAAGCTCCCCGCCTACGCCTTCTCCCCCTCCGACGAGCCTCAGAACTGGATCATCAAGGTGCTGGAGAAGGCCGGGAAGTCCCTGGACCTGGCCATGTTCAGCTTCACCTCGGTCGAGATCCAGCAGGCCATCGCCGCGGCCCGCGCCCGCGGCGTGCGCGTGCGCATCGTGTTCGACAAGCGCAACGCCCTGGAGATGCGCGAACAGCGCTGGTTCATCGAGAACGGCTTCGACGTCGTCGTCTCCATGGGGCGCAACAAGGAGCGCGGCGTCCTGCACAATAAGTTCGCGGTGATCGACGGGGAGCTGGTCCAGACCGGCTCCTACAACTGGACCCAGAACGCGCGGCACAACAACTTCGAGAACATCGTGTTCCTGGACGACGCGGTCTCAGCGGAGCAGTACACCGCCTACTTCGAGCGCCTGCGCGCGCAGGGCGAGCTCGCCGACCCGTCGATGCTCCCGCCGCTCCCTCCGCAGCCCTGAGGCCTACTTGGCCGGGGGGAGGAACTCCTTCTCCAGCTCCTCGTATCTCTGGATGACCGCGCGCACGAAGGCGCGCTTGTCGTTGTAGCTCCCCGGGAAGAAGCTCCCCTTGAAGCCGGCCACCACGAGGTTGCGCAGGCCGCGGCGCGACAGCTTGATGTGCTTGGCCACCAGCTCGAACTCGTGCGTCACCGTGGTATTGGAGACCAGCCGGTTGTCGGTGCAGAGGGTCACCGAGAGCCCGGCCTCGATCATCTTGGCGACCGGGTGGTCCTGGACGGAGGCGATGTAGGGGACGGTCTGCAGGTTGCTCGTGACGCAGACCTCGATGCCGATGCGCTGGCTGGCGATGTAGTCCACCAGGTCTTGGACGTAGCGCTCGTGGTCCTTGATCTTCGGGTCCTTGATCATGTTGGAGTGGAACAGGAAGGTCCCGTGCCCGATGCGGTTGGCATGGCACTCCGTGATGGCCTGGAAGATGGACTCCGGGCCGTAGGCCTCGCCGGCGTGGACGGTCTTCTTGATGAACCGGCTGTGCGCGTACTGATAGGCCTCCCAGTGGTCGTTGGGAGGGAAACCCGACTCCTCGCCGGCCAGGTCAAATCCCACGATGGGAAGTTTCTCGTGCTCGATCAGGGCGCCGGCCGTCCGGGCCAGCTCCAGGGAGGTTGCGGCGTAGACCTGGCGCTTGTCCGCGTGGGCCATGACGCGCAGGATGTCGGCGAAATAGGGGGACATGCCCTTGCTGAAGCGCCGCATGGCGCAGACGATGACCCCGGAGTGGAAGGGCAGGTCCTTGCCCGAGCGCACGACCTCGGTGCCGTTGTGCGCCTTGGCCCCGGCCTCCAGGCCGCGGATGACCGCCCGGATGGCGTCCGCGGGGGTCATGCCCTTGGCCGTGTGCAGCTGGGGGCCGAAACGGACCTCGATGTAGCGGACGCCTTCGGCGATGTTGTCTTCGACGAGCTCGCGCGCCACCCGCTCGATGTTCTCGGGGGTCTGCATCACGGCGCAGGTGAAGCCGAAGCCCTTGAGGTACTCGGGCAGGTTCGCGTACCGGTCCTTGAACACGAGCTCCCGCATCCCCGCCTCGTCGTAGGAGGGCAGCTTGACGCCTTCCTGCCGGGCCAGTTCGATGAGCGTGCTCAGCCGGAGCGAGCCGTCCAGATGCAGGTGGAGGTCCGTCTTGGGGACCTTCTTCAGGAAAGCCGCGGTGATGTGCTTCTGCATGATGGAACCTCCTAAGCTGCGAGAGGGTAGGATATCATTTCGCCGCCTGCGCCAGTCCCTCGCGCTGGCGCTGCAGTTCCAGACGGAGGCGGCGCTCGCTGCGGCAGGTCAGCAAAGTCCGCGCCAGCATGAGATAGACGCCGGAGGTCGGGATCATGAGGATCCGCTCCGGGTCGAGAGGGTTCTCCCGCCGGAGCAGGGCCAGGGTCCCCAGACCGATCCAGATCGGCCAGACGCAGGCCAGCCGCACCCGCCACAAGGACGGCGGTATCCGGAGGGCGTACTCCTCCCCGAGACGGAGATGCTCCGCGGCGGCGTCCACCCAGCGAAAGTACTCGTCGCGGATCCGGGGGAACGCGGCGGGGTCCCGGAGCCCCTCGGGCTCATCCACGGGCAAGTAGCAGCGCCCGAGGCGCAGGTCCCGGGGGATGTCTCTCAGGATGTTGATGAGCTGCAGCCCCTTCCCGAGATGGATGCCGAGCCGGATCATCTCCTCCCGGTCCAGGCTCCGGAACTCCGGCAGGTGCGCGTGGCACATGCGGGTCCAGAACTCCCCCACGCAGCCCGCCACCATGTAGGTGTAGCGGTCGAGCTCCGCCTCGTCCGAGAGCGCCGTCACCCGGTCGTCGCCCTCTCCCGGGAAGCGCTCAAGGTCGAATATCTGCCCTTCGATGATCGTGTCCAGGACCGCCCGAATGCGCCCCTGGTCTTCCGGCGAGAAGGCCGCCAGCCGGGCGCCGCACTCGCCGAGGCGCTCGAGCAGGCGCCGCTCGGCGGGCAGGGCCTGGTCCCGCGCCAAAGCGCCCGCCGGCCCGAAGTCCCCCGCGCGCAGGCGCCGGAGCTGGTCGAGCCGGGCGGCGCGGGGCACGGCCCGGGTGTCCGCCACGGTGTCGCTGGCCCGCGCCAGCAGGTACGCCAGGGATATCTGCGAGCGGATCTCCCGGGGCAGGACCTTCAGGCTCAGGTAGAAGGACCGGGACACTTCCTTGAGGAGGGAGCCCGTCAGCTCGTCGTTCGCCGCGCCGGCCATAGTCCGCTAAAGTTCCGCGGCCAGGGCCGCGAAGGCCGCGTCCGCATCCTGGGCGCGCACGAAGCGCAGGCCCTCGGGCAGGTCGCCGAACTCCTTGAAGTCGTGGATGAGCTCGCCGGGCTTGCGGATGGCTTCCGCGCGCATCTCCTCGTACTCCGTGGCCTCCCCGGTGACGGTCTCGGGATAGAGGCGGTGGTCCCGGAACCGGAGGAAGGGGGTGAAGAAGCCGTATTTCGGCAGGAAGGATTCCAGAGCGGAGAGCTTGTACAGGTTCCGGAAGGCGTTGTAGGGGGCGTTGCGCAGTCCGGCCGTGCAGCCTTCAAGCTCCGGGGTCTTCAGGTTCAGGGTCTCGGCCAGGGCCTTGCGCCCGCTGCGGCGGTCGCGCTTCCAGAACCCGCCTTTCTGACCTTTTGGATTGTCCACCAGCTCGACGATCCAGTTGCGGCCGATGCCGGGGTCCGAGAGGTCGGCCATCAGCGCCAGGGCCAAGGACAGCCGCTCCACATCCACGACCTCGGCGGTCAGGCGCGTGAGATCGTTGACCCGGTGCGACCCCATGACCCGCGCCCCGAGGGAGAATATCTCGGAGATCAGGGTCTCCTTGACCGCCGAGCGCCGCCCCCCCATCCCCACCCGGAAGGCCGCCCCGCGCTGGAAGAACTGGGCCAGGGGATAGCCGTGCCCCGCGGGCAGGCGCGGACTGAGCGGGTCGACCACGATCTCCCCGCCCTGGATGGCGTAGCCGTGACCCTCGGGCTGGGTCAAGAAACAGACCCGGCTCCGGTTGAAGCCGTAGAAATCGTGCCGCTTCAAGTCGCGGAGGATCTCCTCTTCCGAAGCCTCGGAGCAATGGATGACGAGCAGGGCCGCCTGCACCGCCCGCTCCGGATCGCGTCCCGCCTCGCGGGCGAGGCTTTCCAGACGGACGCGGTACTGCAGCAGCTGCCGCGGCCCCAGCCCCAGCGCGTAACGCGCGCCGCCGTCGGGGACTGCGGCCTGGTCGATCTCCGACCGCAACGCGGGGGGGAGCTCCGACAATCTCCCCAGGACCCGTCCCCGCAGATCCGGGTCGATCTCGGGACTCGCGCCCCGGATGACGTCGGCCAGCTCGTGGAGGTCGAGGGAGTAGAGCGCGCCGATCCCCAGGCGCGTGGCCGCCCCGCTGAAAAGGAACTGCGCGGCGTACCCTCCGGTCACCAGGAGCTCGCGGGCCCGCCCGCGCTGGGCGTCGGCGGACTCCTTCTCTTCCTGGCCCAAAACGAGGGCGGGGACCTGCTCCAGGTCGGAAACGCCGACGTGAAAAGCGTTCGCCTCCGCCGCGATGCGCATCTGGGCCTGGACGTCCTCCTGCACCATGGCCCGTTCGGCGGCGTCGAGCGCCGGGCCCAGCCGCGCGGCGAAGGCCTCGGGCAGGCTGCGCTCGAAGGCCTCGTGCGAGCGGTAGGCCAGGTTGCGCGCGTCGATCTCGGGGGTGGGCATGCGCGCTAGAGCTCCACGGCCTCCAGGTACTTGGGCGTATGGCAGGAGAACCCGAGCTCGCTCACGATGCGCTCCGACATGGCGCGGAGCCCTCCGGCCTCGCCGTGGACGAGGAACACCTTTCGGGGAGCCGGGTCCGCGGTGCGCAGCCAGGCGACCACGTCATCGGAATCCCCGTGGGCGGACATCCCCTGGATGGCGGCGACCTGGGCCTTGACCGGGACGAACTCGCCGAACATCTTGAGTTCCCGTTTCCCCTCGAGCAAGGCCCGTCCGCGGGTGCCCTCGGCCTGGTAGCCGACGAGGAGGATGAGGTTCCGGGGGTCGGAGACCCGGGTGCGCACGTGGTGCAGGATGCGTCCGCCGGTCATCATCCCGCTCGCGGAGATGATCACGGCCGGGCCGTCCAGTTCGTTGAGTCGCTTGGACTCCTCCGGCTTGCGCACGAAGCGGGTCTGGCGCGGATTGAGCAGACTACCCGAACCGCCCGCATCCTCGAGCTGCAGGTTGTGCTCGTGGCGGTAGCGCTGATAGATCTTGGCGGAATCCACGGCCATGGGACTGTCCACGATGACCGGCACGTCCGGGAACGCGCCGCGGTCCTGCATGCGCCGGATGTGATAGAGGAGGACGGAGGTCCGGCCCACGGCGAACGCGGGGATGACGACCACCCCCCCCCGTTCCAGGACGGGGACCATCGTCGCCCCGAGCTGGTCCGGAACCGAGGGGTCGGCCCCGCGCTTGCTCCCATAGGTCGACTCGGCGAGCACGTAATGCATGCCCTTCGGCAGGGGCGCGGGCCCGCGCATCAGGTCCTTGTCGTAGCCGCCCAGGTCGCCCGAGACCGCGAGGCGCCGGCCCTCGAAATCGAGCACCGCAAAGGCCGCGCCGAGGATGTGCCCGGTGGGATGGAACGCCGCCCGGATCCCCGGAACGAGTTCGACTTCCCGGTCGAAATCGAGGGTCCGCAGGTGAGTCAGGGTGTGCTGGGCGTCCTCCTTCGTGTAGAGCGGAAGGGCGGGTTTGTGCTTGGAGTAGCCCTCCTTGTTCGCGTAGCGCGCCTCTTCCTCCTGCAGATAGCCGCTGTCCGGAAGGAGGAGCCCCAAAAGCTCGCGAGTCGCGGGGGTGCAGAAGATGGGGCCTTCGAACCCTCCCCGCACCAGGCGCGGGAGATAGCCGCTGTGATCGATGTGGGCGTGGGTGACCACCACGGCGTCGATCTCCGCGGGCGGGACCGGCAGCGGCTCCCAATTGCGCTGCCGGAGCTCCTTGAGTCCCTGGAAGAGCCCGCAATCCACGAGTATCCGGGTCCCTCCCGTTTCAAGCAGGAACTTGGAACCGGTGACGGTACCGGTCGCTCCGAGGAAACGCAATGTGGGTTGTGCCATGAATGGGGCTCCGTGCGAAGTATAATCATAGCCCATACGGACGAGGTCGGCAAATCCATTGCATTAGGCTGGATGAGAGCTCCCGGGGGCGGGACTCCAGGAGGCGGACATGTTCAGGTACGTCACGCAGCGGGACGCGTTCACGGGCGAGGATTACGTCGAAGTCCCCTTCAAGGGCCATCGCCTGGTAGAGAGCCCTATGTTCAACAAGGGCACCGCGTTCTCGCAGGAGGAGCGCGACAGTCTGGACCTCGACGGGCTGTTCCCGGACGACGTGCAGGACCTGGAGCGGCAGGTCCAGCGCTGCTGGGAGAGCTACGGCGCCAAGTCCACCGACCTCGAAAAATACATCTACCTGGTGTCCCTGCAGGACCGCAGCGAGACCCTGTTCTACCGCCTCGTCCAGGAGCACCTGGAGGAGATGCTCCCCATCATCTACACCCCCACGGTGGGCCAGGCCTGCCGCCAGTTCAGCCATATATTCCGCCGCCCCCGCGGCCTTTTCGTCTCGCCCAACAACATCCAGCGCATCGAGGACGTACTGCGCAACGCCCCCTTCTCCAACGTCTCCCTAATCGTGGTCACCGACGGCGAGCGCATCCTCGGCCTCGGGGATCAGGGCGCCGGCGGCATCGGCATCCCGATCGGCAAGAGCAGCCTCTACGTCGCCGCCGGGGGTTTCCACCCCGCTTTCTGCCTGCCCATCCTCATCGACGTGGGCACCAACAACCCGGACCTCCTCAAGGACCCTCTCTACATCGGACTGAAGTCCCCCCGCCTCACGGGCGACCGCTACGACGCGCTCATCGAACGCTTCGTCTGGGGAGTCCGGCGGATCTTCCCCAACGCCCTGCTGCAGTGGGAGGACTTCGGCAAGCAGAACGCCTTCCGGCTGTTGGAGCGCTACCGGGACCGGATATGCTCCTTCAACGACGACATCCAGGGGACCGCCGCGGTCGCGAACGCCACGCTGCTGTCGGCCATGCGCATCAAGCGCGAGAAGCTGCGGGACCAGCGCTTCGTCCTGGTGGGCCAGGGCCAGGCCGGCATCGGCATCGCCCGGCAGATCCTGCTCGGCCTCATGGACGAGGGTCTAAGCGAAGCCGAGGCCCGGGAACGCCTCTTCGGGATAGACCAGGACGGCCTCCTCGTGGAAGGGATGGCCGTATCCGAGGAGCAGAAGCCGTTCGTGACGCCGCGCGCGCGGGTCGCGGGCTGGGAACTGCAGAACCCGGGGCGCATCGGGATCCTGGACGCCGTGCGCAACGCCAAGGCCACCGTCCTCATCGGCGTCACCGCCCAACCCGGGACCTTCGACGAGGCCATCCTCCGGGAAATGGGCAAGAACACGCAGCGCCCCGTGATCCTGCCCCTCTCCAACCCCACGAGCAAGGCCGAGTGCACGCCGGAGGCCGCCCTCCGCGCGACGGAGGGCCGCTGCCTCTGCGCCGCGGGGAGCCCCTTCCCCGGGGTCTCGCAATGCAACAACCTCTACATCTTCCCCGGCATGGGGCTGGGCGCGATGGTGTCCGGCACCCTGCGGGTGACCAACCGGATGTTCATCGCCGCCTCCCACGCCATCGCCGGCTCCGTCACCGAGCAGGCCCTCGCCTCCGGACAACTGCTCCCCGGGATCAAGAACATCCGGGACGTCTCGGCCCGCGTGGCGTTCGCCGTGGCCAAGGAAGCGCGGGACTCGGGTCTCGGGCTGCTCCGGGACGACTCCCAGTTCCAGCGCATGATCCGCAACGCGATGTGGGAACCTAGATACCTGCCGTATCGCTGGGCAACGCAGGGATCGGCGCGGTAGGAGCATCGAGCCCTTCCTCGTGCCGGCTGAGGCGCGGGCGCAGGGCGATGAATCCCATGGCCGCGGACCCAGTGCAGTCGTCATAAATCCAATCACATTCGTCACCCCGGCGAAGGCCGGGATCCAGCGGCCTGCCGTCACCCCGGCGAAAGCCGGGGTCCAGGCGCCGCACCAGAACAGGTGTTTGAATCCGTTCCACACGCCGGCTACCGGCTTTCGCCGGCATGACGGCTTTTCAAATGTAAAAAGGCGTTGAACTCACTACACTGGTGTTTATGCCCCTCCCCCAGGTTCCGCAAAGGTCCCATTCCGCGCTGGGCCGTTAATCGCCCCGGCCTTGCCCCTCCGGCCCAAGGTCCGGAGGCGGATCATTGATACAATCACGGTAAGCTTTTGCGGAGGAATATCCGATGAAATCCACATCCCGTCTGGCGCTCGCACTATCCGGGGTCCTTGCCGCGGCCCCCGTCTCGGCCCAGATGATCCGTACCGCGGCCACGGGAGCGGCCCCCATCGCGGGGATCACGGTCATCCCCTCCGGGTTGTCGGTGCTTCCGGTCAACCACCTTCCCGCTTCCGCGTTCGGCCTCGGCTCCGCCGGCTTCGCCGTCCTGCCCCAGGTCTCCCACGGCCTGATCCCGATGACCCTCGCCCAATCTCCGACGCTCCCCCTCGCGGCCGCGAACCTCGTCGCCGCGCAGACCCTGACCGCGGTCCAGCCGCGGGCGGCGCTCTCCGCGAATCCGTCGGCCATCGGCATCGCGGCGCGCACCCAGTCCCTCGAGGTCGGCCGATTCGCGTCGCGCATCGCCCCCGAGATGAAGTCCATCCAACAGGGCGCCACCGGCGCTTCCGCCAAGACCGCCGCCGACCGGATCTTCAACCCCTCCGCACGTTCGGGCGCCGCCATCTCCGAAGGCTCCGAAGTGCCCGCCGTGCCTTCCGCCATGATCACCCCGAAAGCCGCGGGACTGACCAAGTCGAACGGCGCCCGCACCACCCCGCTCCTCTCGGACGTCACCTATAAGGCCGAGGTCTCCGTGGCGCATCAGCTGTTGCTCCGGGAGACCCTCACCCGCCGCAAGGCGGGCTGGATCCGCGAGCTCGCCCGCATGGGAGTGCAGCTCGCGGGCCCCGTGGCCCCGGTCCTCACCATCACGGCGTCCAAGGACCTCCCCAAATCCGGCAAGGTCGAGTTCATGGTCGAGTGGAACCAGGGCGAGATGCACGTCGGGTCCTTCAAGGCCCTCATCACCCTCAAGAACCTCAACCCGGAACTGCGACGCCTCGCAGCCCCGCCCGTGCCCGAGGAGAAGCAGCTCGCCGTGCGCTTCAAGAAGACGATCATCGCGAACGTGGGCGGCCTCAACGTGGAGACCGCGGTCACGGACGACCGGATCGCCGAGTTCCTCGAGGCCAACGGGCTCCGGCTCCTTAACAAAGGCTGGGGCGACTACGAATACCGGGTCTCCGTCACGGGCGGCGCGCAGGCCGCCGCCATGGCCAAGCTCCTCTCCGGCTCGGACCTCGTCCTCTACGCCCGCCCCGCCGCCCTAAAGGTCCCCGAGGAGCGCCAGCTCGAAGTGGTCTTCAAGAAGACGACCGTCGTGGACTTCAACGGCCTGCGGGTCGAGACCGCGGTGAGCCCTGACGACATCACCGCGCTGCTGCTCAAGAACGGCCTGACCGTGCTGGAACTCAGCCGCGACGGGGTCTGGAAGGTCGGGACCGAGGCCGGCATCGCCGCCGAGGTCTCCGACGCCCTCGAGTCGGCCGGCATCACCCTCTACGCCCTCCCCCGAAAGCAGGACCTGCCCGAGGACCGGCAGGCCGTCATCAAGTTCCAGAAGTCCGTGATCGTGGACGCAGGCGGGATACTCGTGGAAGCCGCGGTCAGCGAGGACGACGTCGCCGCCTTCCTGCGCGGCAACGGTCTCAAGGTCGTCGCCGCCTACGGCGACGGGGCCTACAAGGTCGCTGGCCCGGCGGGGACGGACTCCCAGGGACTCGCGGAGACCCTGGGCAAGGACCGCACCGTGAAGTCCGCGGTCGCGGTCGGCTCGCTCACCGACCAGCAGATTGAGGCCTCGGCCAAGGGCGTGGCGTCCTACAAGGGCCGCCCCTGGTCCTCCACCGAGTACAACATGAACTACTCGATGTCGTACTCGTATCTCGAGATGGCCGGAGCGACCCAAGCCCAGCTCCAGAAGTTCTCGGACCTCTGCGACGCGGCGCCCGTGCGCGGCGGCGGCTTCAACCCCTGGTCCGGCGATTAGTCGGCTGATGGACTCCCCCGTCTCCTGGCTGCCCCTGGCGGCCATCGTCGCGTTCTTCGCCTGGCGCCTCTGGCGCTTCCAGGCCGTCAAGCGGCGCCTGCCCGAGTTGCTGGCCCGCGGGGCCGTGATCGTCGACGTACGGAGCCCCGGGGAGTTCGCGGGCGGGAACCGGCCCGGAAGCATCAACATCCCTCTCGACGAGCTCCCCGCCCGGGCCAAGGAACTCGACCCCAGCAAGCCCGTCATCGTCTGCTGCGCCTCGGGCACCCGCAGCGGGATCGCCCGGGGCATCCTGATGGCCAAGGGCTTCCGCGAAGTCCTCAACGCCGGCCCTTGGACCAACACCCTCGAATCCTAGCCCCTTGACTTATGTCTTTTATAGGATACAATTAGGATAGACTGTCGATGCTGCCCCGCGAGCGAGAGGTCCGGCACTGCGTAGACGACGGCAGGGATGCGTTCGGGGATTGGCTGGATGCCCTCAAGGATGTTTCGGGTAGGGCCGCGATCCTCAAACGCATCGACCGGATCGAGGAAGGCGATTTCGGGGACCATCGCCATGTCGGCATCGGGGTCTGGGAACTGCGCATCCATTTTGGTCCGGGCTATCGGGTCTACTATGGGGAGGAAGGGCCGAAGGTCATCCTGCTTCTTTGCGGCGGCAACAAGGCGAAGCAGCGGCGCGATGTCGCCAAGGCCCAGCGATTGTGGGTGAACCACAGGAGACTGCATTGAGCGACAGCATCTCTCACCATGACTACATGATGAAGCACCTCGCCGCCCCGGCTGAGGCGGCGGCGTATCTGAACGCCGTGGCAGAAGACGGGGACCTCAAAGCCTTGCTGAAAGCCCTCCGCAACGTGGTCGAGGCCCAGGGCGGCGTGGGAATGCTCGCGCAGCGGACGAAACTAAGCCGCACCTCCCTCTACAAGACCCTCTCTACCGGCGGCAACCCCGAGATCGGCACTTTGGATGCCATTTTGGCCGTCTATGGCATACGCATCGGCTTCTTCCCAACCGTTCACCCCCCGCATCCGAACTGGCGCCTTTCCAGCCGCCGCGCGCGCTACAAGACGCGCTGATCCAAGGCTGCGCCCCGGTCGAAGCAACCGTTCGGTACGGCCGAGATGGGCTGCCCCAGCCCGCGGCCTTTTGCAAATGCAATATCTCTCGCCTTTCTGGAAATCCTAGGGATTCGTGGCGATATTTGGTGGTATGATGATTGCTCATACTGCATTGAACGCGTCTCGAATCGAGCGTCCGGGACAATCGGGTCAGGGGGCATATATGGCGCGAACCCAAATCGCATTCACCATCGGAATCGCTCTTCTCACAGCACCTTTGCCAATTAGCGCTGAAGAGGTGGGCAAATCCCTCGATGCGCTCAAAGCAGCATTCGAGGTGGAACTGGCCTCTGGCCTTGGGCGGACGCAATCGGCCATAACCATGAACGAATACAATTTCATCTCCGCTCTCAACGCTCAGCCTACCGTCTTCCAATTGGTCTTCCTGAATAAGTATGGTGAAGTCCGTTGGTATAGGGATCCTGCCCAGATCACAAAGCCCTATGACTATTTTGTGCAGGCGGTCAAACAACCGACCGATGCCATCGAGACCGCATTTGCAAAGATCCAGCCGGTCTCCAAACCTGTTGGGCATGGAAAAACTCGGCATATCGCTATTCCGGTGGTTTTCCACGGCGAGGTGTCAGGCATAGTGTCGTTCCAATCCGAAGATGATGCATTGACGTCCTTGGTCTCGTTCTGCGGCACCTATCGACAGAATAGAGCAGAAATGCGGAAGGTTCACCCAAAAGCGGAGCAACCGCTGAAGAATGCTGTTGGCGATTAAACTGCCCCCAATGATGCACCCCACAAAGTCACGGCCTCGCAGCGCGCTTTGTGCAGTGTGCCGTTCTGCCATGGCGATGGCGTTCCTCGTTGTTCCTGCTGCCGCCGACACGGACTGCACCATCGGTGGCTATCATGTCTTCGACTCCCCGTCGATCTTCTATTTCCGAGGGGATATGGTCGTCGGCGAAACGCTGCGGATCCCGGCCCCAAACCAGTCCCAGATTGAATCAGTACGGTCGCGAGGGAAGACGATTACCAGACCGACCTTGAGAATCTATGATAGGAAACGGCATTCCTTGGGAGCACCCATTCAGATCAGAACGCCCGGCTTGACTGCCGTCTCGGCTGGAGCTTCCTTGGGCAATCGTGCATATATTGGCGGCGAAGAAGGTCTTTTCACTTCCCTTGACTTGCAGGAGTGGGAACCGGTCTCTTCGTTTGCAGGCCGTAAAGTCAGCAAGATGCTGGGAGATGGAAGCAATCTCTGGATTGGCATCGATGGGGAGATCGTTCGGCTCCAAGACGAGCGGATCGTCGCACGTCACCCATACGACGGAGACGCTGTCGTAAGTCTCACTCGTGTTGGCGAGAAGTTGTTGATCGGCACGATAAAGAAAGTGCCTCCACCGTCCGGATTTTGCGAGCCCTTTTTGGCCGCGGAGGGACTCCTTGCTCTAGACGTCCCTTCAGGCAAGACGATGCTTTTGCAGGCCCCCAGCAAGCCACGCGAAGCCGCAGCTGTTGAGGTGCGTCTGTCCTCCGCCATTGGCGCGGCGTCCGTAGTCTTCTCGGATAACCTGACCCTAGACGTCACTTATCTCCTTGAGTCGAACTCAAACCGCCTTACAAGGGCCATGAGTAAAATCTCACCAAGTTTCCCTAGAAGATGGCTTCACGAGCATCAGCACCAATCCGAGGCCCTCAAAGATCTGATGCCATTGGTCGAACTGCTTTATGTGCAAAGCGACTACTTGTGGTATTGGCACTTCTGGAGAGATGTTCTCACTTGGCTGGGAGAGTGCGCGGAATTCAATCGGTTAAAGCGCATCTACATCGGGACCAACCTCCGCAACAAAGAGCAACTAATCAAGCTCCTCGGCCTGAGAGATGACAATTTCGCGCGAGAACTTCTCACTCTGGCAATCGATAGGCATGAATATTTCCGCGAGGAACTAGCACGTACCGTTGATCGTCACAAAGCCACCATTTATGACAAGCTTCTGCTCCGGATACTTCGAGAAAGCGCTTCGATTGAGCCCGAAAGCATCGGAAAGAACATCATCGTCCCATTTCCCTGTCCGGCCGGTCAGGCTGCCGACGCATTGTTGCGAAGAATGGGGGATTCCGCAATCCCGACAATTCAACAGGTCGCGGAAATGCCTTCGACAAGGCCTATCGTGCGAGAATCCTTGGAGCATCGGCTGCGCAATTGGACTTATTCGACTCACAGGCGAACATATAAGACAACGATACAGGTGAAGGCCGAGCACGCTAGCGGTGCGGAAGCCGTTGCAATGCTTGATGATGATGATCCATATGTCCGATTCCAGGCGATACAGAATCTGAAGGCCACTCCCGACTTAGTACCACTCGCCAAACTGGTCTCGCTTTTGGGAGACACGAACGACGTGGCGACGCATGCAGCCATAATGATCGGCCTTTCAAAGGCGTCGGGCGCCACAGAGGCTCTTCTCAAGGCCCTAGACAGTAGCCACAAAAATCCCATCCGTGTATGGGCCATGATTAGCCTCGGCAAGCGGCAAGATCATCGAGCATATGCCCCCATGGTGGCATCACTATCCGACCGTAACGCAGACATCCGAAGCGCGGCTGCGAAGGGCTTGGGCGACCTTGGCGATGTCAGTGCGATTCCAAAGCTTAAAACCTTGCTCCAAGATGAGAATTACGTTGTCCGAAACAGCGCCAGCGAATCCATCCGAAAGCTGGAGGGGCGGCCTTAAGTCTGATTTGCCGCCTCACAAACTTGACCTCTCTGCCGAGAAATCCCTCGGCAGGGACCGGGCGGCGGATCAGGATGCAAACACGACCCGACGCGCCCAGATCCGCCGTCGCTTCCGCCGATTTTGATAGAGTACACGCATGGGCTTCCTCGTTTCTCTCTTCATGTCGGTGTCCGCGTCCGTCTGCGCGGCGGAGGCGCCGGCGCCCAGGTTCAGCGTGAAGCTCGTGGGACCGCTGTTCGATAAGGCGAAGAACGTCCCTATCCTGGGGCAGGACGGGGCCTATTCCATCCCCCTCACCGACGGCACCGCGCTCTGGACCTTCGGCGACACCTTGGTCGGCGAGATCCTGCCGGACGGCAAGGACCGCATCGTGGCCATGCCCAGCAGCACCTACGGACTGATGGACGCCACGGACCCCTATTCCCTCAAGGGGAACCTGATGTACTTCCGGGATGCTGCCGACTACCCTCTCCATCTGCTCCGCTACGATGCCGACGAGATGTCCTCGGTCCGCCGCTTCTGGCCCCAGCACGGGGTCCAGGTCGGCAAGCGCATCTACGTCTACTACACGCTCATCCAGGCCTTCGGCACCGGGATGTGGGATTTCGCCTCCGTGGGTCAGGGGCTGGCGGTCGCCGAGCATCCCGCCGGTCCCTACCAGAGGCTCCGCTACAAGGACAACCCCGCGTTCTGGAACGACATCCAGCCCGCGTTCGGGGGAGCCGTGCTGAAGGGGAACGACGGCTGGATCTACCTTTACGGGCGCGGCCCCACGGGACCGGGGAAATACTCCCTGTTCCTCGCCCGGGTGAAGGGCGACCGGATCGGACAGCGGGACGCCTACGAGTACTACACGAACTCGGCCTCGGCTCCGGGCTGGACGAAGCGAGTCCACCAGGCCTTCCCCCTGTTCGAGAACGGGCAGACCGAACTCTCGGTCTCCTACAACCCCTTCCTCGGCAAGTACCTGATGGTCTACTCCGACCTCCTGGCCCAGGACACGGTCCTGCGCCTGGCGGACCAGCCCTGGGGCCCCTGGGGGGCGGCGATTCCCGCGGCGCACTGCGCGCCCATCGAGAAAGACGACCTCTGCTACGCCGCCAAGGAGCACTCCGAGCTCGCGCTGGACCGCGGCCGCCGTGTGTTCATCACCTCGGTGCACACCAAGAACTACGTCCCGGAGCTCCACGAACTGCGCTTCGAGCCGCCCGCGCCTTGACATCCGTCGAGAACAGAGCTAGATTCAATATATGCCCGATGAGATCTGCGCCGTACTCTTCTACGCCGGACTGCTCGATAAGGACCGTCTGAAATCCGCCCAGGACACCGCGGCCCGGGACGGCCTCCCACAGAACCGGATCCCTCAGGTCATCGTGGATTCCGGCTGGGCCACCCGGGATGCGGTCCTGCAGGCCCTGGCCAAAGCCTGGTACATCCCGGTGGGAGCGGCGCCCGCCCCCGGCACGCCGCGCTCCGAGTTCCTGTCCCTCGACCTCTGCCGCAAGCGCTTCGTGCTCCCCTTGTCGTCCGACGGCCGCCGGCTCCGGGTGGCCTGCGCGGAGCCGTTGGACGCGATGGCCATCAATGAGATCCGCCAGCTGACCGGCTTGGAAGTCGAGCCGGTCCTGCTCCTGGCCGGGGAGATCGCCGCGGCCTTGGAATGACGCGCTCCGCCCTCCTCGCGCTGGTCCTGCTGGCCCTCGCTCCGGGCGTCCTCCGGGCCGATGAATGCTCCGATTCCTGCCGCCGGACCACCGGCGCGGAGCGGCCGGGCGGACCCGTACTATCCCTCTACGTCGACTGCGTCGCCGCCTGCGGCGAAGCGGCCGCATCCACCGCGACCATCCGGGGGAAGTCGGACCAGGACCTCGAGGCCGCTCTCGACGCACAGGCGCGGCACTCCGAGATCATCCGCAAGACCTGCGAGGTCGCTCAGCAAGTCCAGAACGCCTCCGCGCTCGCCGCCTGCCCCAAGGCCGTCAAGCGCCTGCAGAAGGCCATCGACGCCGTCCGCGGCGCCCAGGCGGACCGGAGCGGGAAACCCCGCCCAGCCAAGAAACCCGCCCTTCCGGCCAAGAAGCCGCCGACGGCGCCGCCTCCGGCCGCGAAGAAGCCCGCGAAGACCGCCCCTTGATACGGCGATGATCGAGCTCGTCGGGTACGCCGGTTCCGCGCTGGTGGCCGTCTCCTTGATGATGAGCAACATCTGGCGCCTGCGCTGGATCAACCTCGTCGGCGCGGTATTCTTCGTGGTCTACGGCCTGGCCGTGCACGCGATCCCCGTGGCGCTGGTCAACGCGCTCATCGTGGCGGTGGACGCGTATTATCTCGGCCTGCTTTCTGGGAAGAAGGACTATTTCAGCCTCATGCCCGCCTCCGGCGCGGACGAGAGCCTGCTCAAGGGCTTCGTGGAATACTACCAGGAGGACATTCAGCGCTTCTTCCCGGGCTTCGCCCTGCGCGGCATCGCCGAGCCGCGCTGCGTGTTCACCCTGCGCAACCTCATGCCCGTGGGCCTGTTCGTCTGCGAGAAGCAGGGTCCCCAGACCCTGCGCATCCTGCTCGACTACGTCATCCCCGACTACCGCGACCTGCGCAACGCGCGCTACCTTTATTCCACCCAGGCCGGCCTGTTCAAGGAGCAGGGCTTCCGGGAGTTCCGCGTCCAGCCCCGCGCGCCCGAGTTCGAAGCCTACGTCCGAAAGCTCGGCTTCGCCCCCGTCCCCGGTGAACCCGGTTCCTACGCCAAGCCCGTCTGACCCCGGCCGCAGCTTGTGAAGGTCCTCGGCAGGAGTACCGCGCCCGCATCGGCGTCCGGATCGAGTGCCCGCTGGACGTCGCCTCCTACGGGCTCTTCTCCTGAGCGTACATCCGCGGGCCGGCAAAAGGGGCGGGGTGCGTCATCCTCCGCCCCTTTCCGTCAATCGCGGGAATCCTGGACGGCTTCCTCGACGCGGGCTGCCGTCTCCTGGATCGCCTTGTTGGCCGCTTCCTCGGCGCCGCGGGCCTTCTCGACGCTCTTCTTCATGCCCGCCGCGGCTTCGACCGCGGCCTCCTGCGTCTTCCTGATCTCCTTGTTCTGCTGGAGCTGGGTCATGAGGTACCAAGCTCCCACCGCGGCCAAGGCGAGGATGATAAGGGTTTTCATGGGTACAGTCTAACTCTTCGGGGCGGGGTTGCGGTTGGCGAAGCCGAGGATGGCGCCCAGGGCCACGCTCAGGATGGCGGCGAAGAATACCCGGTAGTTCTCTCCCAGCAGGAAGGTCACCGTATGGGCCGGGATCCAGAACCAGCCGATGGACCGGATCGCGGTCGCCATCCCGGCCCAGTGCCAGCGCCAAGAGGCCAGATTGTCCAAGGCCCGGTGGAAGTACATGAGGAACGGGGAGAAGAGCAGGTTCATCTGCAGGCTCACGGCCAGGGCGAAGGCGAGGCTGCCCGCGTTCCCGCACGCAGCCGGGAGCAGGCCCTGGCCGGCTTGGGCCGGGACCAGCAGGGCGAAGCTCGCAAATACCCATTTGACCAGGAGCCCGATGGCCCCCCAGATGGCCAGCTTGGCGGGAAGGCTGCGCGGGGGAAAGGGCGCCCAATCCCCGCGGGTGCGGATGACGCCGCCCAGCCATTCGCCGACGGTGCCCAGGACCAGGAACTTGAGCAAAGACGCCCAATAGGGGTGCGCGGGGGTGAACTCGTTGAGGAACCAGCTCATGCGCCGAGCTTGAAGCGGATCCGGAGCACCCCGCCCGCGAAGCTGGAAGAGACGATGCGGAAGCCCTCGAGTTCCTTGGTGGAGGCCGCGTGCACGCCGATGCAGGGGCACGCGTCGTAGTCCCCGATGCGAACGATGCGCAGAGTCTCGGGCGCGTCTTCGGGGAGGCGCCCCAGGTCGTAGCGCCGCGCCGCTTCCTCCCGGGGCAGGGACTCGTCGGACACGGGCAGGTCGAGCCGGATGGCCTCGTTCACCCGGCGCTCGATCTCGACGACCTCGACGGAGGTGAGCTCCCGATCGAAACGGTAGTCGCACTTGGACTTCTTCTTCTCGATATGGGAGCTGAAGGAGCGGCCCTTTTGGAACATCCGGATCATGGTCTGGTTGAGCAGATGCTCCGCGGTGTGCATCCGCGGCTCGGCGTATTCCTTGCCCAAGCCTAGCCCGCCTTCTTGAGGGCGAGCGCGATCTTCTCGGCCGTGATGGGCATGGACTTGATCCGGATGCCCAGCGCGTCCTCGACCGCGTTGGCGATCATGGACGCGGCCGGGATCATGGTATGCTCCCCCACCCCCCGCGCCCCGAACGGGCCGTCCGGCTGGGCGACCTCGATGAGGATGGGGACGATCTCGTCCGGCACGTCGAGCGCGGTGGGGATCTTGTAGTCGGAGAAGTTCGCGTTGAGGAGCTTGCCCTTCTCGCTGAAACGCATGTCCTCATAGAGCACGGTGGCCAGGCCCTGCAGGAGTCCGCCCGTGACCTGGGACCGGCACAGGTCCGGATTTATGGCCTTCCCGAGGTCCACCGCCAGCACGGCCTTGAGCACCTTGACCTTGCCGGTCTCGCGGTCGATCTCGATCTCGACGCCGGCGGCCCCGGTGGTGTAGTGCACGTTGGGATGGCCGCCCTGGCTGGTCTCGGGGTCGGAGATGGCGGAGGTGAACTCGGGCATGAACATGCCCCGGCCCATGACGGGGCCGCCCTTGAAGGTGTGGTCCTCGGCTTCGATGCCCGCGATGACGAAGTCCTTGAACGCGAGCCCGAAGTCCGGCTGGGTGCGGCATTTCACCTTCTCGTCCTCAAGATACAGGGTGTCCCGCTCGAGGTTGAGGGTGCGCTGCACCAGGTCGAATATCTGCTCGCGCGCGTCGATGGCCGCCTTCTTGACCGCGTTGCCGCAGCCCCAGGTCACGTGCGAGCCCACGGTCTGCCACTCGTAGGGGTTGCGGTCCGTGTCAGGGGTCTCGACCCGGATCTTGGCGGGCGGCACGGACAGGATCTCGGCCGCGATCTGGGCGCAGATGGTGAGCAGGCCCTGGCCCATGTCCATGCCGGAAATCAGGACGTTGAGGCTGCCGTCCTCGTTGAACTTGAGGAAGGCCGAGGAGGAGGCGTTGGGCGGCATGGCCGGAGCTTTCCAGAAGCAGACCACGCCCTTGCCCCGGGCCTTGCGCGGGTCCTTGGGCTTGGTCTTCTTCCCCCAGCCGATCTCCTTGGCCGCCTTCTCGATGGCCTCGTCGAGCCCGCAGGGGTTCATGTGCGCGCCGTAGCACAGGGTGTCCCCGCCCTTGATGGCGTTCCGGCGCCGGAAGTCCACGGGATCGATCTTGAGCTCGGCCGCCATCCGGTTGATGTGCGACTCCAGGCCGAAGCCGAACTCCGAGTAGCCGAAGCCCCGGTAGGGGCCGCCGGGCGGCAGGTTGGTGTAGACGCAGACCGAATCGATCTTGACGTTGTCCACCCGGTAGGGGCCCGTGGCCGAGAGCCCGACCGCGTTCACCACGTTGGCGCCGTACTCGACGTACGCCCCGGCGTCCCAATAGAGGGTGTGCTCGAGAGCGGTGATGGTCCCGTCCTTGCGCACGCCGAGCTTGAGCTTGGCCACGACGCCCTGGCGCTGATAGGTGTTGTAGAACTCCTGGGCCCGGGACCACATGACCTTCACCGGATGCCCCTGCACCGTGGTGGCGAGGGCCGCGCCGATGATCTCCATGGAGACCCCGGCCTTGCCGCCGAAGCCGCCGCCGATGTAGGGGGTCACCACGCGCACGTCCTTGTGCGAGATGCCCAGGGGCGCCAGGGCCTGCGCGAAGCCGTGGCGCTGGGTGAAGGGGGACTGCGAAGCCGTCCAGACCGTGAGCCGGCCGGCGGCGTCGTAAAGCCCGACCGCCCCGTGCACCTCGATGGCGCAGTGCGCATAGCGCGGCACCGTGTAGGTGTCCTCAAGGATGAGGTCGGCCTCCTTGAAACCCTTCTCCACGTCGCCCTTGCGCGTCTTGCGCCAATGGGCGACGTTCGTCCCGGCCTTGGGGAAGAACCAGGGCACGTGGGGGTACTCCCCCAGCTCGGGATGGAGCAGGACGCTCTTCTTGTCCAGGGCCTTCACCGGGTCCAGCACCGGCGGGAGCTCCTTGTACTCCACCTTCACGAGCTTGGCCGCGCGCATGGCGGTCTTGGGGTCGCAGGCGATGACGGCCGCGACCTGCTCGCCCACGAAACGCACCCGGTCGCGAGCGAAGATATAGCGGTCCTTCATGTAGAGCCCGAACTTCTGGGTGAAGTCACGGCCCGTGACCACCTTCACGACGCCGGGGACCTTCTCGGCCTCCGCGGTGTCCACGCGCACGATCTCGGCGTGGGCGTAGGGACTCTCCACGACATAGGCGTGGAGCAGGCTCGGCCCGAACTCGATGTCGTCCACGAACTTGGCCGCGCCCGTCACCTTCTCCCAGCCGTCGGTGCGCAGCACGGACTTCCCGATGTAGCGATGGGCCGGGGGCGGGGGCGGGAGCGGATGTCCGCCGGAGAGGCCGTCGCCGCTCCTGGGGGTTCCGGCGTCCTTGCCGGCGCCGTTTCCCCGCGTCTCTTCCTTCCCGAGGGTGCGGTGGCTCATTTCCCCCCCTTCGCCGCGTCGGCGATGCCTTCCACGATCGGAGTGTACCCCGTGCAGCGGCACAGGTTGCCGGCGATGGCCTCCCGGATGTCCGCGTCGGTCGGATGGGGGTTCTTCCGCAGCAGCTCGTGCGCGGACAGGATCATCCCCGGGGCGCAGAAGCCGCACTGGAAGGAGTTGCGCTTGTGCAGGGCCTTCTGCAGGGCCGCGCCGCCCTCCTTCGAGATGCCCTCGAGGGTCAGGATATCCGAGCCGTCCGCCTCCGCGGCCAGGACCAGGCAGCTGCGCACCGCGCGCCCGTTCAGGAGCACCGTGCAGGTGCCGCAGTCGCCCCGGTCGCAGCCGACCTTGACGCTCTTGGTCCCCACCTTATCGCGCAGGACCTCGTTGAGGAGGTCGCTCGGCTCGACCTCCAAAGTCCGCGCCACGCCGTTGACCTTCAAGGATATCGTGTGCTTCTTCATAGGACGCTCACCCCGTACTCCGGCCCCCTGCCGGCCAGGCGGGACGCCGCGGTCCGCAAGCCCCGCTCCAGCATGACTTCCGCCATATGCAGGCGGTATTCCTTGCTCGATCGGATGTCGGTGATCGGCCGGATCTCCTCCGCGACCAAGGACTGCGCCTTGCGCAGCAAGGCGTCCGTCAGGGCCTTGCCCGCCAGAAGCGCCTCGATCTTGGGAGCCCGGGCCGGCACCGGTCCCACCGCGCAGAAGGCCACCCGCCAGGCCTTGGCGGCATCGGTCAGGACGCCCAGGCCGACCTGGGCCAGGTCCTCGCCGGCGTAGCGGCCCAGCTTCAAGTAGGCCCCGGCGTTCTTGTGGTCGGGGACGTCGAGCTCGATGCCCGTCACAAACTCCCCTTCGGCCAGGGCGGTCTGCCGGGGCCCGAGGAACCACGAGGCGAGGGGCACCATGCGCCGTTCTCTACCGCTCTGCACCCGCGCCCGCGCCTCATGGACGAGCAGGGCGGGGCCCGAGTCCAGGCTGGGGATGGCGGAGCAGATGTTCCCGACCAGGGTCGCGCGGCTGCGCACCCCTCCCGAGGCCACGGTCCGGGAGGCTTCCCACAGGAGCGGGAACTTGCGCCGCACCAGCTCGGATTCCAGGATTTCGGCGAAGGTCACGGCGGCTCCAATGGACAGGGTCTTCCCCTCCAACCGGAGCTCCCGCAGTTCCGGGATCCCCTTGATGTCCACCAGGGCTTCGGGGGCGACCAGGCCCTCCTTCAGCCAGTTCAGCAGGTCGGTGCCGCCGGCCAGGACGCGGGCCTTGCTCTTATGCGCCTTCAGGACCTCGCCGGCTTCGTCGAGGGTCTTGGGGCGGTACAGCTCGAATTCTTGGGCGATGGGCATGGGGAGTCCCTCAGGCCGTCCAGGCCGCGATGCGGCACATCGCGGATTCCAGCTCGATGCCGTTCAGGGGGAAGGCGCCGATGTAGGCCCGCTTGTTGGAGAGCTTGTTGATCTCCCCGCCCAGGTTCTCCGCGTGCACGATGCGCAGGGGAAAGAGCTTGAGGTGCATCACCTGATAATAGGTCTCCAGCGGGAACATCTCGTCCCAGGCCCTGCCGTATTTCGCCTTGAGCTTGGCCTCGGCCTCCAGGAAGAGCTTGGGATGCCAGTTGCGGATGATGGTGTTCATGGGGTGGTCCGCGCTGCCGCAGTCCACGCCGATCCACTTGAACTTCATCTTAATGGCCCATTTATGGAACTTGGGGCCGGGCCCCGGGTGCTTGACGAAGTAGCGGACCTCGTCGGACCCCTTCTGGTTCCAGGCGTAGCGGTTGTAGCCGGTGTTGATGATCAGGACGTCGCCCTTGCGGATGTCGGCCCGCTTCATCAGGAGCTCGGGCTCGTAGAGATCGTAGTCCCCCACGGAGTCGGAGATGTCCACCACCACGCCCGGACCCACCCACTCGTCGAGCGGGACGTGCCCGATGGAGCGGCCGCAGGCGTGGAAGTGGATCTCCCCGTCCATATGCGTGCCGACGTGGTTGCTGGTCGTGATCACCTGCCCGTTGGCTCCCTGGCCCATGTGGGCGCCGGCAAGACGCTTGAAGTACTGTATCTGGAGGGGGACGTAGCTGGGCCAGGGCGGGGTGTGGATGCTCAGGGGCTGGGTCAGGTCGAACATCCTGGCCTTGTCCATCGTTTTCACGAAAGCGTCGCTCTTCACGGGCTGGCCTCCTGGATGCGGGGCGGTATCCTGTGATTATAACAAGTCTCCGCCGGGTCGGCGCATGGCCCGAGAGCGCTTTCCAAGGCTGTGGCGGGCCGCCCCGAAATCTGATAGGGTCTCCCATCCGTTCCACTCAAGGAGGCGCCATGCCTACAGCGAAAGCGAGACATATCCTGGTCAAGACCCAGCAGGAATGCGAAGGTCTCAAGAAGCAGATCGAGGCGGGCGCCGACTTCGCCGACCTGGCGAAGCAGCACTCCCAGTGCCCCTCCGGCCGGCGCGGTGGCGACCTCGGCGAGTTCGGGCCCGGCCAGATGGTCCCGGAATTCGATCAGGCCGTGTTCAAGGGCGAGGTGGGGAAGGTCCAGGGTCCGGTGAAGACCCAGTTCGGCTTCCATCTGCTTCAGGTCACTGAGCGCAAGTAGCCGCATCAGAACAAGCTGTCATTCCGGCGAAAGCCGGAATCCAGAATCATTCTACGGCCTGGACCCCGGCTTTCGCCGGGGTGACGACTGACTAGCGCTCAAGCCAGGCGTTTGGCCAGGCCCTCGGCCGCCTTCCGGAACGGCTCGGCCGGCGCGCTCAAGACCCCCGCCCCCACCTGGCCGACCCCGGCCTGCTTGTGGGCGACCCCCGTGTCGATGAAGGGCAGTATCCCCTTCTCCACGACCTTGATGACGTCGATCCCCGTGGGCGTCCCCCGGAAGTTGAGGAAGGGGACCTGGTAGACGGTGTTCTCGGCCGCCGTGATCTCGTACATCTGCAGGGTGTAGTTCAGCGCGTCCTCGGGGGTCCCCCCCACGAACTGGACTATGGCAGGCGACGCCGCGATGGCGAAGCCCCCCAGCCCGCCGGTCTCCGTGATGGCGCTGTCGCCGATGTCCGGATTGGCGTCCTCCTTGGTGAAGCCCGGAAAAAACAGGGCGTCCGGCACCGGGGCCGGCCCGGTGAACCATTCCCCATCCGTCCCGGACAGTTGGACGCCGAAGTCCGTGCCGTTGCGGGCCATCACCACCGCCATGCTGCTCGACGGGACTCCCCGCGCCGCGTCCAGGGCCGCCTTGCTCGCGGGCATGGACAGGTTCAGGAAGAAGTGGTCGTTGCCGTGGATGAACTCCAGGACCTTGGCCGCGGTCTCGCCGTCCGGGGTTGTCCGCGCCACGGCCGGGGCTATGAGCCGGTAGAACAGCGAGGTCGCCGCGCGGTTGCGGTTGTGGACCTCGTCCCCCATGTGCAGCGCCTGGGCGATGATGTTCTTCAGGTCGATGCGCCCCAGCTTCTCGATCGCCGCCTTGAGCGTGGGATAGAGGGTCTTTTCCATCCAGCGCAAGCGCTCGATCACGTCCTCGGAGTACGCGCCGTAGCGGAGCACCTTCCCCAGCCCCTCGTTCTGGGTGCAGTAGGCGAAGTTGCCGTGCTCCTCGTCTTTGACGATGAAGACGGGCATGCTCGCCGAAACGACCCCGGCCATGGGCCCCACCGCCTGATGCTCGTGGCAGGGCGCGAATTCGATCTGTCCCGACGCGGCCAGGGCCTCGGCTTCCCGATGCGTCTTGGCCAGCCCCTCATAAAGGAGGGCTCCCATCACCGCGCCGCGCATAGGACCGCACATCCGGTCCCAGCCGATCGGGGGCCCCGCGTGCAGGAGGAGGTTCTTCTTCATGCCGGGGATGACCTCACCGGCGATGCCCATGCCCACCAGGGCCGGCTGGGCGCTGAGCAGGATGGCCGCGGCCTTCTGGTTGGCCGCCGCGATCTCCGCCTTCCGGCTGCGCAAGACCGCCATGGCCTTGGGGTCCGCGTCGATGGGCGGCTTCCAGGCCACCTGCACCGCCGGCGCCTTCACCGCGTCCAGGGTCTCCTTGAAGGACGCCAGGCCGATGTTGACCGTCTTGAGCTCCGCCCCGAAAAGACTAGACATGATGCTCGCCTCCGCGCACGATCTCCCCGGCCAAGCGGCAGGCGGCCGCGTTGGACGGCAGCACCGCGGCCCCGGCCGCCTCGAGGCCCTTGGCCACGAGGCTCCGGTTCTGCGGGTCCGCGTCGGTCCCGGTCACCGAGCAGACGACTGACAGGTGCCGGCCCGCGCCGTCGGCGACGGCGATGGCCTCCCGCACGACCGGGCCCAACTCGTCGAGGGGCGCCGGGTGGGAGCCGTAGCCGATCACCACGTCCAGCAGGATGACGGACGTCTCCGGGTCCCTGGCCTCGGCGAGGATGCGCTTGTCGCGCAGGGAGTAGTCGATCATGGGATGCGGCCGCCCGACCGTGAATTCGTCCTCGCCCAGGTCCACGACCGTGTGCCCCACGCTGCGCAGGGGATCCTCCAGCTTGGGGTGGCCCTGGAGCGGGGCGTTGGAATGCACCGCGCCCACGATAGGCCCGAGCACCACCTGGGCCTCTGCGCAGAACGTCCCGCCGCTGAACAGCCCCCGGATGTACTTCTGGGAGGCCTTCTTCCGCGACCGGTCCAGCTTCGCCAGTTCCCAGATGCGCTCGTGCCGGCGCGCGAGGTACTCGGAGGACTTCTCGATCCCCTGGCCTTTCGCCAGGAAGACCGCGGCCGTCGCCGCCGCCTCCAGCGTCGCGAAAGCGCTGATGCGTCCCTGGCCCAACGCCGCGGGGTCCCCGCCCAGGAAGACGGCCACCATCGGCTTCCCTATGCCGGCGGCGCGCGCCGTGATCTTCTCCAGCACGTCCGGATCCGGCGGCTTGGAGACCAGGACGATGACCTTGGTCTGCGGGTCCGCCGCCAGGAAGTCGAGCCCCTGGAGGAAAGCGATGCCGCCCACCGCGGTCTTCACGTCGCGGCCGCCGGTGCCGATGCCCTGGGAGATGCCGACCCCTTCATTGGAGACGAGCGTCGTCACCTCCTGAAGTCCGGTGCCGGCCGCGGCCACCACGCCCACGGAGCCGCGCCGGACCGCGTTGGCGAACGCGAGGGGCACCCCGTGGATGATGGCGGTGCCGCAGTCCGGTCCCATGACGATGAGCCCCCGGTCGCGCGCGAAGCGCTTGAGCTCGACCTCGGTCTCCAGCGGAACGTTGTCCGAGAAGAGCATCACGCTCAGGCCCTTCTGCAGGCAGTCCATGGCCAGGCCACCCGCGTAGCGCCCGGCCACCGAGACCACGGCCAGGTTCGCCCCCGGCAGGAGCGCGAGCGCCCCATCCAGGCTGGAAGCGCGGAGCCCGCCCTTGGCCGAAGAGCCGCGCCGCGATTCCTTCAGATAGGCGTCCGCTTTCCGCAGCGCGTCGGCCAGGGCCGTCTCCGTCCCCGCCTGCACCGCGATGAGCAGGTCCGTGTCCCCCGCCCCCGCGAACTCCGGCAGCAGCAACCCCGAGTTCTTCAGGATGGACTTGTTCGCCGCCGTCCCCATCACCACCGCGGAATCCGTCACCCCCGCGACGGCCCCCAGCCTCCGGGCCACGTTCATCAAAGTGACCGAATCGAAGTACTCCCCCTTCTTGATGACCCCTTTAGCACCCATGAGCCGCCTCCCCGCTGAACCGCCGCGCCGCCAGGAAAAAGCCGACCGCCAGGTCCGCCCCCGAGGTCGCGCCCAGCTCGAGGATCGCCTCCACGCACGATTCCAACGGGCGCCCGGGACGGCCCAGGCAGGCCAGGATGAGGTCCCGGAACTTGTCCGCGAAGCAGCCGTCGACGGCGCAGCGCAGGCTGGAGTTGGACAACGGATTGCCGCCCTGCGCCTCCCGACCGACCGCCTCCCGGGTCTCCCGGAGGTCGAGCCCCAGGACTTTCTCCGCGATCAGGCCTGCGCCCAGGTACCCGCAGAGCAGGTCGTCGCCGGCCGGAGTGAAGCCGGGGCCCAGGCCGCGGATCCTCCGGGCGCCGGACGCGGGATCGGGTCCGAGCAGCTTGACCACCCCCTCGCGCAGGGCGGCGGCGTATTCCCGTCCCGACGGCGAGGCGAAAGCGGCGTCCCGGGACGGCTCGATGAGGAACGCCGCGCTCCGTTCCGGAGCCGAGCGCAGCAGCGCCTCCCGGAGCGGGATCAGGCACTTGCGCAGAGCGGGCGCATCGGCCGGGTCGCAGGAGATCCGGCCGTCGTAGCGCCGGCCCGGCGGCAGGGGGACGCCGGCCGTCCCCAGCCGGAGCAGGCCGGGCTCGACGACCGCCGTGCCGGGCCACAGCTCCGGGAACGGCCCGTCGGCGACCAAGCTGAAGGGTCCCGGCCCCGCCGCCAGGGAGACGATGCAGAAGAGCCCGTCTCCGGAGACGTAGTTGGCGGCGGCGGCGAACCCGGAGTGCAGCGAGTAGCGCCCCGGGAGGACCCGCTCGCCGACGCTCCGGACCTCCAGGCTGGGCGGGGACGCGATCATCGGGCGTAGGAGTACAGTATCTTCCCGAAGTAGAGGGTGTGAAAATCCTCGGCCGGGTAATACTGCTGCCGCACCGATGAGGCGAGGCGCTCCCGCAGAACGTCGTTCTTGTGCACGGTCTCGCACTCGTAGAACAGGTCGCAGCCCTCCAGGACCGACACCTCGGGCAAAAGGCCCGGCGCCGCCTTGAGCTTGCAGCGGGCGAGCTTGTCGCAGTCGCGGCCGGAGTGCGAGCCGCAGTACGCCAGCGCCTTCTCCATCTTCCCCAATGGGACGCAGACCGACCAGCGCGGGGCCCGCTCGATGAGGCCGAAGGTGAACCGGGAGGGGCGGACGAGGACGGTCATCATGGGCATGCCCCAGACCACGCCCACCATGCCCCAGCCGATGGTCATGGGGTTGGGCTTGCCGGCGGGGTCCTGCACCACCAGGAAGGCCCCGCCCCCGGTCAGCGCCCGGCACAGGTCGTCCACCCGCTCGAACGGGCTGAGCTGGACCCTATCCACGCTTGCGCTTCCCCCGGGACTTGGCGTTCATGGACATGACGAAATTCATCTCCGAATCCAGCTGCTTCTCCGGCAGCAGGAAGGGGACGTGGAGTATCTGAACGGACTCGAAGAGCTGGGCCTCCTCCTGGCGCCGGTCCGGCGGGAGCTGGTGGTACGGCGGCTCCTGCTCGTCCAAGTAGACCGGCCCGCAGTCGGGATGGGTGACCGTCACCTCATACCCCCCCGTTTCTATCGGCGGAAGCGCCACCGAGTAAACTCCTTTCTTATCGGTGACGGCGCTGAACTTCTGGCTGGAGGACTTGTCTTTGAACACGATCGCCGCGTGTCTGACGGCCTTGAGGCTGATGAGGTCGTAGACCTTGCCGTGGATCTTCCAACGGACCGGTTCGACCGGAGCCCCGGGCCCGCCGGGCGCCGCCGGGACGCCGCTCCCACCCCCGCGGTAGCCCGCCGTCTCGTCGCGCAGCTTGCGGTCCGGATCGTCCGTCGCCCGGCCCAACGCGACCTTCGGGGTCGGGAAATAGGTTTGCCGGTTCCAGCCCAGGTAGCCCACGGCCAGCGTGAGGAAGAAGTATACGGTGGACCGGGAGAAGAAGAAGTCGACTAGACGCTCCCCCATGGAGGCCTTGCGGATGCCGCGCATGATCTCCTTGGACGAGCGGCGGCGCAGGCAGACGGGGCACATGTCCTCCATCGGGTCCAGCGGCTCGTTGCAGGACGGGCAGGGGACGGTCTTGGGGGGACCCTTGCCGTATTTCACGATGCCCCCCGGCCCGGACACCCGGCGCGCTTCAAGAAGATCCCCCGCGGCGGGACGGCGACCGGAGCGCAGCCGGCCACCTTCCCGCCGCGGACGCCGATATCCGCCTCGACGGTCGTCGACGCCGTGTGGAGGGTCCCGCCGCGCACGACCAGGTCGTATGCCATGGTCTCCGGACAGATTCTAACTCATTTCGGGAGCCCCGGCCCCCTCGTCGGAGAAGTTTGATAGAATCATGCTGAGGGCAGTTAGCTCAGCGGTAGAGCACCTCCCTTACAAGGAGGGGGTCGCAGGTTCGAACCCTGCACTGCCCACACCTTTTCCCCCGCCCGCCCCTCGCGCGTGTCAATAGGGAATTTTCCGGAGAGAAAAATTTCCTCTGGCGAAAAATAAGAAGTGCGTCTATACTCAGAATGTCTATGGCCAGCAAAAAATCGCTGAACAGCGGCAAGCATGCGAAGTCCCTGCGGCGCTCCTCCCGCCCCTCCAACCCGGAGTGGGAGTTCCTGGAAGAGCGCTTCAGCACCATGAGCACGGACTTCGGGCAGCTCGCGCGCATGTTCGGGAATCAATCCTAGGGGACCTCCGTTCCCTCCGTAGCCGGCGGACGACACCGTCCGCCGGCGCTCCCGCAGTTTTGGAATTCCGATTTCAGCCCGACTCCCGCTTTTTGCTATACTCCCTTTCTCAGCCGTTGCCGTAATCGTTTTCGGGGTCATGGTGTAGCCTGGTTAACACGCTGCCCTGTCAAGGCAGAGATCGCGGGTTCGAATCCCGTTGACCCCGCCAGGCT
>Ga0154315_1130_pt5 | contig 94918 bp, 56 predicted proteins | sample RifGroA2_FD_105609 | JGI IMG/M metagenome (GOLD analysis project Ga0154315, IMG submission 105609) | Elusimicrobia bacterium GWA2_69_24
GACCGCATGCCCCGCGTCCGCGGCCCCGCTGTCCAAGGTGGCCGAGGAGATCAGGGCCAGGGTGGGACTGAACTTGACCGTCAGGAGGTCGCCCGGTCCGCCCAGGTCAACCGTCCCCACCACGCAGGCGTTGTCCTGGAAATCCATAGCCACGCCCTCGGCCGCCTCGTTGCCGCCCATCTGGAACGCCCCCGTGGTCTGGAGCGCGAGAGCGTCGTCGTACTTGGCCACCAGGACATCATAAGTGGATCCGCCGTCCGCGCTGGTCTTGCCGGCGACGATCACCTTGCCGGCCGAATCCAGGGCGATCCCCCGGGCCTGATCCTCCTGGGCGAGATTGTCGAGCCGGTGGACGGCCTGCACCGTCCCGAGGTCCGGAGAGAACTTGACCGTGAGGAAATCGAAATGACCCGCGACCTGGACCTGACCGGTCACCAGGATGCTGCCGCCCGCGTCCACGGCCACGCCGAAGGCGATGGCCTGCCACCCGCCCACGCCGCCGTTGTAGAGCACGCTCGCGGTCTGCTGGAGGCTCGGATTGTACTTCACCACCGAGAAGTATCGGGTGATGCCGACCAGGCTCTCGCCCGCCACGATGACGTTGCTGCTGCCGTCGACGGCCACCGCATGGGCCCGGTCGCTGGAGCCGCCCGCCGTGAAGGTCGCGGAGGAGATGAACCCCAGGTCGGGGGTGTATTTGACGGTGACGAACTTCACCGAGTTGCTGCTGCCCGCCACGACGATGTTCCCCGAGGGGTCGACCGCGACCGCCTCGGCGCCGCCGCCGCCCGAGAAGAAGCTGTGGGAGGTGACGAAGACCAGGTCCTTGGTGTAGCGGACGGTGTGGAATTCGTCGCCGGCCTGACCCGTCACCACGATGCCGTTATTGGCGAGGGCGGCGGCGGCCCGCGCCGCATCGCTCCCCCCCGTATCGTAGGCGGTCGAGGAGCGCTGGACCAAAGAGGTCACGGCCCGGGCGGGAGCCGCGACGGCCAGCGAAAGGAGCAAGCCCCCGCAGAACGCCGGCAGGGACCGTCGGATGCATGCCATTGCGTTGGATTATAGCGCCTTTCCAGCGCCTCAGTTGGCGAAGCTGAGCTCGTACTCCTTGTATACGTGGGACATCTCGATGCCGGTGCCCTCGAACTGCTCGATCATCTTCTTGAGGATCTGCTGCAGGGTGGCCTTCTCCACGCCCGAGCGCTTGAGCCGCTCGTAGTAAGCCAGGCTCTTGCGGAACTCCTCCTCGGTGGCCTCCGACACCTTCTTCGGGATGCGGCGGGTCTCCTCGGCGGACTTGCGGTCGAGGAACTTGCGCAGCTGGTCGTTGCCCGGCTCCAGCTTGAGGGCGCGGCGCCAGGTCTGGCGGGCCTCCTCCTCCTTACCCATCGCCCAATAGGCCGAGCCGGTCCGGGTCAGGGCCATGACGTTGTCCGGCTCCAGCCGCAGGACCTCGTTGCACTTGTTGATGGCGGAGACGTACTTGCCGTCGTAGATGAGCTCCAGGGCCTCCTGCAGCATCTGGTCGGGGAGCGTCACCCCGGGCAGCGGCTTGGTCTCGAAGGCTTCCAGCGGGAAGGCCTTGTTGATCATGTCGCGCAGCTGCAGGATGCGGGCGTCGTCCGGCCAGCGCTGGTACGCGTAGAGGGCGGCGGTCACCGCGGTCTTCTTGTCGCCGCTCATGTAGGCCGCGATCGCGGTCTGGACCAGGCGGGCCTTCTCGTCGTTGCCATCCACCCGAGGATAGATGCTGGCCACGACCTCGGCCTTCGCCATCAGCCCCTGCAGGTCCTTGATCTCCTCGTCGGAGGCCAGCCCGAGGTCCGCGCCCTTGATCCTGTCCAGGCCGCCGCGGTAGTTGCCGCCCAGGATGTCCTTGCGGGCCTGGGCCAGCGACTGCCGCGCCTTGAGGCGTTCGTCCACGGACGGCGGCTGGACCTTGGCCCTGACCAGGGACTTGGCCTCCTCGTCCTCGGCGCCGGCCCCCTTCTGCGGCTTGGCGCGCATCTTGACCGGGCGGCCCCAGGTGAAGAGCAGCCCCAGTTGATGCGTCCCCATCGTACCGGAAAGCCCGCTCAGGGGCATGGTCATCGAATAGTCGAAGCGGAACCTCCGGCCGTTGTAGCCGAAGCCGAAGGCCAGGTTGCGGTAGTCCCGTGTGCCCACGTTGAGCCCCGCCCGCATGGCGAAGGTCTTGCGCGCGGTCAGCCGCTCCACGCCGAACTTGAACTTGGTGTCCGCGCCCGCGCGGCAGATGCCCGCGTTGAGGTCGGTGCTGCCCATCCGGGAGTTCACGCCGAGGTCGATGCGGCGGTCGACCTTGTTGACATGCTTGATGCCGAGGTCCGGCTCGTTCATGTTGGCGATGGCGAGTCCCCAGGTGAGGGACTGCGCGAGATACTTCATGCCCAGGTCGAGGCCCATGGCGCTCTTGCTGCCCCCGGACTTGAGCACGGGGTTCTGGGATGAGTATTCGTCGGAGCCGTACTTGACCGCGAGGTTGCGCAGGTTGAAGCCCCAGTGCAGCTTCTGCCCGGAACGCCGGGCGTAGCTGAGCCCCATGGCCGATTCCGTGTACAAGCCGGCCAGGGCGAACTGGTCCCAGGCGAAGGCGAAGGCGCCCCACTGCGTGGGCGCGCCGATGGCGACGATCTGCCGCCCCAGCGCGCTGCCGTCGGTCAGGCCGACGTACAGCTTCTCATAGGTCGTATACATCTGCCACTGCGTCATGGAGGCCAGCGCGGCCGGGTTCAAGAACATCCCCGCCAGGTCGTCGCCCTGCGCCACGGTGGAGCCGGCCTGCGCCGAGGTCCGGGGGGTGGCCGGCATATCCTCGAAAGCGGCGAAGGCCGTCCGCACGGACAGGGAGAGGAGGAGGACGGCCGCCGTAAGGATGGGATACATCCCTAATAGTATAGGGGCCGCTTTCCGACAGCATTGTAAAGAAGTTGTAAATTGTTGGCTAGTGGGCGACCACCACGGTCCCCGTGATGGCCTCGCCCCCGGCCTCGAGCTGGTAGATGTAGACGCCGCCCTTGACGATGGAGCCCCCGTCGTCCTTCCCGTCCCAGCACAGGCTTTGGGAACTCACCCGGGTCACGCTCCGGCGCACCCGGGCGCCGGTGATGTCGAAGAGCTTGACGGTCGCATCGTCCCCCGGGCCGTCGAAATACCAGCAGGTCTGGTTGATCACGGGATTGGATTCCGCCGGGGAGAAGATGCGCGGCGCCACCTTGGTGAAGACGAACGACGTCGACACGACGGCATAGCGCACCGCGTAGGTCCCCAGCCGGCGGGTCGTGATGTACGCCTCGCCCTCCTCGATATCGTTGACCGCGCCGAGCTTGACCCATTCCACCCCGGTCCAATAGAACAGGCAGAGCTGCTGGTTCCCCGCGGGCTTCGCCGCGGACCAGAACCGGGAGGTGCTCATCTTCCGGGCGTTGTCGAGGGAGATCTTGATCCGGATGCCTTCGTAGCTCTTCTTGAAGCTGAATTCCGTTATGTAGCTGCTGCCGTCCTTGATCTGGATCTTGTAGGCGGCCAGGAAGTCGGGCGCCGGCTGCGGCGTCAGGACGAGCCGGCGCGTCACCCCGACGGCGGCGCCCTCCTGCATCTCGTCCACCGCGGCCTTGGGCGCCTCCACCCAGGCGACGTTGTCCTCGGCCAGATAGACGGCGCCCTGGTCCGCGCCGAAGGTCTGGGAGACCTGCACCGCGCTCAGGCCCCGGCTCAGATAGTCGTCGAAGGTCCAGGCGCGCACGCGGTAGTAGGACGCGGCCGCGGTCGAAGCCGGGATCGCGTACGCGCACGTGCCCGTGGCCGGGACGAAGGCGAAGGCCTCCCACACCGCGTCGATGGCCGCGGTCCGCTCCAGCTGGTAGCCCACGAGCATGTCCTGCAGGTCCTCGCCGTTCTCGCCGGTCGCCACCGTGCTCCAGGTCAGCGAATAGGTGGAGATGGTCACGCTGGTGACCGTTATCGTGGCCGGGTCGGCCGGCACCAGCCCCAGGCCGACCAGCACCGCGGCCGTCGCCGCGTTCGCCGTATAGGTGGAATCCCCCAGGAAGTACGCGTAGAAGGAGTAGGCGCCGGTCGAGAGCGGCGCGGCGAAGAACGCCTGCGCCTTGCCCAGCGAGTTCGTGACCGCGGTACTCGACGAGAGGCCGAAGGAGAACTTGATGTTCCGGCCGGAGATGACCTGCCGGGTCGCCTTGTCGATCAGGGTGGCCGCCGTGGCGAAGGTCATCCCCTTGGCCGCGCGCGTGCTCACGGCCGTGAGCTCCGTGGCGCTGATCCCGCCGCCCTCCTCCCCGGTCTCGCCCTGGCCGCCGCCGAGCTCGACGATCACGTCCGCCGAGGCCTGGCTGGGCCCGTAGAGGAAATCCCCGTTGAAGCGCGCGGTATAGGAATACGTCCCGCTGGAGGCCGGCGCCGTGAAGGGCGCGGTGGCCACTCCCAGCGCGTTGGTGAATGCGGTCCCGCTCGAAGCCAGGAACGTGAAGACCACGGCCCGGCCGCTCAGCGGCAGGGTCTCGGAGCGCAGGGTCGCCGTGGCGATGAAGACGGCGGTCGACTGGGTGAGCACGCTCAGCGCCGACATGTCGCTCGGGATCTGCCCGACCGTCACCGTCTTGCTGTCGGTGCTCGCGTTGAAGAGCGCGTCCCCTCCGAATTCCCCTGAGAGGGTGAAGGTGCCGGAGGCCGCCGGGGCGGTGAAGCTCGCGGTCGCCAGCCCCACCGCGTCGGTCACCGCGGTCCGCGTCGCTCCCAGGAAGGTGAAATTGACCGTCATCCCGGCGATCGGGCTCCCGTCGATGCTCTGATAGAGCGCGGCGCTCGAGACGAACACCTTTGTGGCCGTAACGGCCACACCCTCCAGGACCAGCACCGTGCCGCCGCTCTGCCCCTGTCCGCCGGAACCCACGACCACGTTGGCCGTCGCGGTCGCCGGCCCGTTGACGGGGTCGCCGCCATAGCTGACCTGATAGGGATAGGTGCCGGTGCTGGACGGGGCCGTATAATCCGCCGTGGCCACCCCCGACCCGTTGGTGACCGCGCCCTGGGTCGAACCCTGGAAGTCGAACGCCACCGTCCGCCCGGCCAGGGGCGCGCCCGTGATCAGGTCCTTAAGGGTCGCGGAAGCGGTGAAGACCGAGAGCGCCGTGGCGATGATGTTCAGCGCCTGCAGGTCGGAAGGCCGGCGGGAGATGGTGACTTCCGCCGTGCGCTCGGAGGGAGCGTAGATCCCCTGGCCGGCGAAATGCGCGGTGCAGGTGTACAGGCCGGAAGACGCCGGAGCCGTGAAGGCCCCCGTGGCCACCCCCAGGGCGTCCGTCACGGCCGCGGCCGTCGAGCCCTCGAAATAGAATTCCAGCGGCAGGTCGGGCAGCGGCGCCCCGCTGGTCAAGGTCGCCGTGGCCCGGAACACCTCTCCGATCAACCCGCTGATCGCGGGCATCGTGAGGTCGGAGGCGAGGCTCGCGATGGTCAGCGTCCCCGTCCCCGTCGCCGCGATGTAGATGGCGGTGCCGGCGAAAGAGGCTGTGAACTCATAACTCCCCGTCGAGGACGGCGCGCTGAAGCTCGAAGTCGCCACTCCGTTGACGTCGGTCGCGGCGGTCTTGGAGGAGGCCAGGAACGCGAAGCGCAGGCTCATGGACTGGAGCAGCGCCCCGTTATCCACGTCCGTCACCGTCGCGGTCGCGGTGAATACGCCGGAGGCCAGGGCCGTGGCGTCCAGCAGGTCGATGCGCATGTTGCGCTTGCCCACCAGGACGTCGGCGTTCTCGCTGCGGGCCCCGTAGCTGGCGTCCCCGGCGAAGGCCGCGCTGTATTGGAAGGTCCCGGCGCCCCCCGGAGCGGTGAAGGCCGTCGTGGCCACGCCCACCGCGTCGGTGACCGCCGTACGGGAGGAGCCCTGGAAATCGAAGACCACCGGGATCCAGGGCAGCACCGTGCCCAGCGCCGCGTCCCGGGCCGTGGCCGTGGCCGTGAACAGGTCGCCGATGAGGACGTTCACGGTCACGGGCACCAAAGACACCGGCCGCTGCAGCACCGTCACCGTCGCGGTCCCGCTCCCGGCCGCGTACAGCTCAGTCGCCGGGGACACGGCGGTCAGCGTGTAGGCGCCGGAGCTCGGCGCCGCCGAATAGTTCACGGTCGCCAGTCCCTGGGCGTCGGTAGCGGCGGACTTGGTCGTCCCGCGGAAGCTGAAGGTGATGGTGATGCCGCTGCGCGGCGCCCCGCTCAGGCCGTCGGTGAGGGTGGCCGAGGCCTTGAACAGCTCGTAGGCCCGCGTCAGGGGCGCCGGCACCATCAGCACGCTCGGCCGGGGTTGGACGGAGACGCTCGCCGTCGAAGATATCCCCGCGTAGGTGCCGTCCGCCGAGGACTGCGCCAGCAGGCTGTAGGTGCCCGAGGAACTCGGCGCCGTGAAGGTCGCCGTCGCGATGCCCAGCCCGTTGGTCGCCGCCGTGTACGAGGACGTCAGGAAGTAGAACTCCACCGCCCGTCCGGGCAGCGGCGCCGTGGTCTGACGGTCGGTCAGCTGTACCGACGCCTGGAACTGCTCCTGCGCGGTCACGGCGACGGCGTCGAGCACGCTGGTCATCAAGCGCATGCCGACGGCCAAAGCCGCCTGGCCGTCCGCCGCGGCGTAGCGTGGGGTCTCTGCGAAGGAGGCCAGGACCGGATAGGTCCCCGAGGAGGACGGGGCGAAGAAAGTCGTGGTCGCCTCGCCGAGCGCCGAGGTCACGGCGGTCTGGGTGGAGCCCTGGAACCAGAACGAGAGCGCCTGGCCGGAAACCCCCGAGCCGTTGGCCAGGGAGATCAGGCGCGCCCGGGTGGTGAAGGCGTTGCCCGCGTCGGAGGTCTCGTCGAAGACGATGAGCGCCGTCGGCTCCCGCACGATCGTGACGGTGCCGGTGTCGATCCCCGACTCGTAGAGGTTGTCTCCGGCGAAGGAGACGTTGAATTCACTGAGCGCGGCCGCGGCCGGCGCCGTGAAGGTCGTGATCGCGATCCCGGCGGCGTCGGTCAAGGCCGTCTTGGTGAGTCCCTGAAAGACGTAGTTCAGGGTGCGGTTGGGGATCCCGGCGCCCGACTGCTCGTCGAGGAGCTTGGTGCGGGCGCTGAACACGTTGTCCACATAGGTGGTGACGTCGAACGCGGCCACGGAGGCCCCGCGCAGGACGATCTTGACCTGCGCCGTATCCTGGCTGGGCGCGTAGGTCAGGTCCCCGTCGAACTGTCCCATCGCCGCGAAGTTGCCGGAGGAAGTCGGCGCCGTGAACATCACCTTCGCGAGTCCCTGGGCGTCGGTCGTCGCGGACTTGGTGGAAGTCAGGAAGGAGAACAGGATCGGGCGCCCCACGACCGGGAGGGTGAAGATGTCGATGAGCTCCGCCTCCACCTCGAAATCCTCGAGGACGACCCCCTGCACGTCGCGGACGATCATCTTGGTCAGGATGCCGACCTGCACGTGCCCGGTATCCAGGCTCACCGCGTAGGTCTGGTCTCCCAGGAAGGTCGCCACGTAATCGTAGAGGCCGGTGTTGATCGGCGCCGTGAAGGTGGCCTGCGCCACGCCGTTGGAGTCGGCGATCCCCTCCATGATGGTGGGCAGGGCCTCCCCCCCCCAGAACTTGAACTGCACCGTCGCCCCTTCCAGCGGCTGGGCGGAGCCGATGTCCCGCACCGTGGCCGAGGCGACGAAGATCATGCTCGCGATGGCCATGAAATTGCGCGCGGTGGTGACGGTGGGACGCAGGTCCACGCTGACGCTCACGGTCTGGGTGCTGCCCACGTAGGTGGCGTCGTCGTCGAAGCGCGCCGTGGCCTCGTACGCCCCGGCGATCGCCGGAGCGGTGAAATCCGTCGTGGCCTTCCCCAGGCCGTTGGTCTGCACGGTCTTCGTCGTCCCCGCGAACACGAAGGAGACCGGCTTGTTGTTCAGCGGCGAACTGGTCTGGAAGTCGCTCAGGGTCGCCTCGATGAGGAACGTGTCCAGGGCCGGGGTGACGACCGGCGGCGACATGAGCGAGGTCGGCCGCGGGCTCACCGCCACCGCCGCGAAGCTGGACTGGGCGACATAGGTCGCTTCGGCGTCGAAGTCGACGGTGTAGGAATAGGCGCCCGAGCTGGGAGGCGCGTCGTAGCTCACCGTGCCCGTGCCCGAACCGTTGGTGGAGGCGGTCTTCGTGGTCCCCAGGAAGACGAAGCGCAGGGTGTGGCCGGGGAGGGGACTGCCGCTGGTGGTGTCGGTCAGCGTCGCGACGGCGTTGAAGGCGTTGTTGGCCAGCACCGCCGCGTCCACCGGGGTCAGGGTCGTGGGCCGGGGCTGCACCAGGACCGTGGTCTGGCTGCTGGAGCCCACGTAGGTCCCGTTGCCGGCAAAGGAGGCCAGGTAGGTGTAGGTCCCGGACGCCGCGGGGGCCGCATAATCCGTGGCCGCCTGCCCCAGGGCGTCGGAGATCATCATCTTCGCGGAGGAACGGAAGTCGAAGTCGATGGTCAAAGACTGGATGCCGGTCCCCAGGCCGAAGTCGCGGATGACGCTGGTGGCGGTGAAGGTCGCCAGGGCCAGAGTCGTCACCGGAGAGGTCTCCAGCAAAGTCGCCCTCTGGACGGAGGTGATCACCCCGTTGTCCGCGCTCGCGCCGTAGGTCGGCGTTTCCGCGTGCGCGGCGGAATACAGGTAGGTGCCGGAGGATTCGGGAGCCGTGAACTCCGCGGTCGCCTTGCCGCCCGCGTCCGTGAGCCCGGTCTTGGTCTCCCCCTGGAAGACGAAGGTCACCGTCTCGCCGGGCACCGGGGCGATGAGCAGGTTGTCCACCAGCGTGGCGGTCGCGGTGAACACGTTCAGGGCGCTGGCGAGCATGTCCTCGGCCACCAGCGTCGTGGGACGCGGCACCACCGGGAGGGTGGCGCTCGACTCCGCGGCCGCGTAAGGCGCCCGGATATCGTAGAACGCCGAGACCTGGTAGCCGCCCGAGGAGGCCGGCGCCGTGAAGGGGTACACGGCCAAGCCGGCGCCGTCGGTGACCGCCGTCTGCGTCGCGCCCAGGAACACGAAGGACACGGTCTCCGCCCCCAGCGGCGTCCCGGAGAGGATGTCGCGCAGCGTCGCCGAGGCGACGAACACCGTGCTGGCGAACTTGTTGGTGAAGGGCTTGAGGTCGAGCGAGGTCGTCCGGTAATTGACCACCACGTCGTTGCCGGCGTCGGCGCTGCCCACGTAGGTCGGCGTGGGGGCGAAGTCCGCGGTATAGTTGTAGGTCCCGGACGAGGTCGGAGCCGTGAAGGTGTACACCGCGATGCCGGCCCCGTTGGTAGCGGCCGTCCGGGTCTGACCCTCGAAGACGAAGGTCACGGTCTGCCCGGAGATCCCCAGATTGGTGAGGCCGTCCCGCAGGGTGGCCGTGGTGGTGAAGACGCTCAGGGCGAAGACGCCCGGGATCGGGTCGGCCGTCAATGTCGTCGGCCGCGGGTCCACTCCCACGCCGTTGCCCGGCGCGCCGGCACCGTCGTAGGTCGAATCCGCGGCGAAGGCCGCATCATAGACGTAGGTCCCCGAGGAGGGCCCCGCGTTGTAGGTGTAGGTCGCCACGCCCGACCCGTTGGTGGTGCCCAGCCGGGCCTGGCCCTCGTAGCTGAAGGTGACCGTCTTCCCGGAGACCCCGGTCCCGAGACGGACGTCGGTCAGGGTCGCGGTGGCGGTGAACACGTCGTTGGCGTAGACGTTGGGGACCGCGATGGCCGCCATGCTGGTCGGTCTGGGATCCACCCCGACCGGGTTGACGTTGTCCAGGCTGGCCACATAGGTGGCGTCGGCCGCGAAGTTCGCGGTGAAGTTCTTCGGCCCGGTCGAGGGTCCGGCGTCGAAGGTGTAGGCGGCCACGCCGGCCCCATCGGTGGCCGCGGTCTTGGTCAGGCCGAGATAGACGAAGCTCACGGTCTTGCCCGCGAGCGCGGTGTTGCCGAGCCGCACGTCGACGAGGGTGGCGGTCGCCGTGAACACCTCGTTGGCGAACACGTTGGCGACCGCGTCCGCGGTCAGCAGCGTGGGGCGCGGGCTGACCGTGGCCGCCTTGGAGGCGTCCGCGCTGGCCACGTAGGTCGCGTCCCCCGCGAAGGCGGCCGAGATCGTGTAGGCCCCCGAGCTCGCTCCCGCGTCGAACGTAGCCGTCGCCTCGCCGGACCCGTTGGTCGCCGCGGTCTTGGTCTCCCCTTTGTAGACGAAGCTCAGCGTGCGCCCGGCCACGCCGCCGCCCGCCCGGACGTCGCTGAGGGTCGCCGAGGCCGTGAACACCTCGTTGGCGTAGACCCCGGCGTTCAGGGCCAGGAGCCCGCTGGGCCGCGGATTGACCAGCACCGTCCGGCTCGTGTCGCTCGACAGCATGTAGGTAGAATCCGCCGTGAAGGAGGCGGAGTACGGATAGGTGCCCGACGAGGGTCCGGCGTCGAAGGTCGCGGTGGCCATGCCCGCGGGGTTGGGCGCCCCGGTCGTCCCGCTCTTGGTCTCGCCTTTGTAGACGAAGGAGACCGGCTTGCCCGCCACCAGGCCGTTGTCGAGCCCGTCGCGCAGGGTCGCCGACGAGGTCAGCACTTCCAGCGCGTAGACCGTCGCGTCGAGCGCGCTCAGCGAACTGGGCCGGGGCGTGACCGTCACGGTGCGGCTGTTGTCCGAGCTGGCGACGTATTTCGCCTCCGCGGCGTAGGCGGCGCTGTAGCCGTAGGTCCCCGAGGAGCTCCCCGAGTCGAAGGTGGCGGCCGCCAGGCCCGCGCCGTCGGTGACCCCGGTCCGCGTCGTCGCCTTGTAGACGAAGGTGACGGTCTTCCCGGAGAGCCAGGCGCTGTTGAGGGCGTCGTTGAGCGTCGCGCTCGCGGTGAACACCGCGTTCGCGTAGACCCCGGGCACGTCCTCCGCCGTCAGGGCCGTCGGGCGCGGGTCGACCAGCACCGTCTTCGAGTTGTCGGCGCCGCCGCCGTAGGTCTCGTCCCCGGCGAAGTCCGCCAGATACGACTTCGTCCCGGAGGACGCCCCGGCGTCGAAGGTCGCCACGGCTTGGCCGGCCCCGTTGGTGCTCCCGGACTTGGTCTGACCCAGATAGGTGAAGACCACCGTCTTGCCCGCCACCCCGATCCCGCTGAGCCGGGTATCGCGCAGGGTCGCGGTCGCGGTGAACACCTCGCTCGCATACACCCCCGTCACGCTGATCGCCGTCAGGGTGACCGGCCGCTGCTGCACGGTCACGGTCTTGGCCGCGTCCCCGCTGGCGACATAGGTCGCATCCGCCGCGAACGCCACGGAGGTGGGATAGGTCCCGGAACTCGCCCCCGCGTCGAAGGTCTGCACCGCGATGCCCCCGGCCCCCGTGACCGCGGCCTTGGTCTGCCCGGCGTAAATGAAGGACACCGTCTTCCCCACCACGACGCCGCCGCTCAAAGCGTCCAGGAGGGCCGCCGTGGAGCTGAAGACCTCGTTGGCGTAGATCGTCACGTTCTGCGCCGACAGGGTCGTCGGGCGCGGCACCACGGTCACGGTCTTGCTGGTGTCGCTGCTGGTCACGTAAGTGACGTCCGCGTTGAAGGTGGCTGTATACCCGTAGGTGCCGGAGCTGAGTCCGGTGTCGAAGGTGTAGGCGGCCACGCCGCCCCCGTCCGTGGACCCGTTCCGCGTCTGCCCCGCGTACACGAACACCACGGTCTTGCCCCCGATGGCGGCATTGGTCAGCCCGTCCCGCAGCGTGGCCGTGGCCGTGAACACCGCCATGGCGTAGACGCTGGGCATGCTCACCGCGGCCAGCGAGGTCGGCCGGGGATCGACCGTCACCGCGTTGCTCAGGTCGCTGATGGGGCCGTAGGAGGAGTCGCCCGCGAACTGCGCGGTGTAGTTGTAGGTGCCGGAGCTGGGGCCCGCGTCGAAGGTGGCGGTCGCCATCCCGGAGGGAGCGGGCGCGCCGGTGGTCCCGTTCCGGGTCGTGCCGCCGTAGACGAAGGTCACGGTCTTACCGTCGACGGGGTTGCTGGTCAGGGTGTCGGTCAGCGTGGCCGAGGCGGTGAACACGTTGTCGGCGTACACCGCCGGCACCGGCACGCCCGCGAGCTGCATCGTCCGCTGGCTGACCGGCACCTCGTTGACGAGGTCCTGGGACGCCACATAGGTGGCGTCGTCGACGAAGCTGGCGGTGTAGTTATAGGTCCCCGAACTCGTGCCCGCGTTGAAGGTGTAGGTCGCCACCCCGGAGGCGTTGGTCGTCCCCGTGCGCGTCGTCGCCGCGTAGACGAAGGCCACCGGCTTGCCCAAGATGCCGGCGCTGTTCAGGCCGTCGGTGAGCGTCGCCGTGGCCGTGAACACTTCGAAGGCGTAGACGGCGGCCACGGGCTGGGCCGCGAGCGCGGTGGGGCGGGGGATCACCCCCACCGTCTTGGCGTTGTCGGCGTTCCCGGTGTACGAGGAGTCGGCGGAGAAGGTCGCGGTATAGGCGTAGGTCCCCGAACTGGAGAGCGCATCAAAGGTGAAGGCGGCCACCCCGGAGCCGTCCGTGGTCCCGGTCCTGGTCGTCCCCTGGTACACGAAGGCGATGGGTTTGCCGCCGATGACGGCGGTGGTGATGCCGTCGCGCAGGGTCGCGGTCGCGGTCCAGACGCTCAGCGTGTAGACGTTGGTCGCGCTCACCGCCGTCACCGTCGTCGGCCGCGGCGTCACGCTTACCGTCTTGGTGTTGTCCAGGCTCGCGCCGTAGGTCGTATCGCCGGCCCAGGACGCCGTGTAGCCGTAGGTCCCGGAGCTCAGGCCCGCGTTATAGGTGATGACCGCCACCCCGGAACCGTCGGTGTCCGCGGTCTTCGTCACCGATTGGTACACGAAGGATATCGTCTTGCCGGAGACCCCCGCGTTGGCGAGGCGGGTGTCGCGCAGCGTCGCCGTGGCGGTCCAGACCTCGTTGGCGTATATCCCCGGCATGCTCACCGCCAGCACCGAGGTCGGCCGCACCTGCACCGTCACCGTCTTCGCCGCGTCGTTGGAGCCCGCATAGGTGGTGTCCCCGCCGAAGGTCGCGGTGTAGCCGAGCACCCCCGAATTCGCCCCTGCGTCGAAAGTCGCCGTCGCGACGCCCGAGCCGTCGGTGGTCCCATTCTTGGTCTGCGCGTTGTAGACGAACGCGACGGTCTTCCCCGCCACCCCCGCGTTGGCGAGGCGGGTGTCGCGCAGGGTCGCCGTGGCGGTGAACACCTCGTTGGCGTAGATCGTCACATCCGCCGCCAGCACCGAGGTGGGCCGCAGCTGCACCGTCACGGTCTTCGCGTTGTCCTGGCTGCCGTTGTAGGTCAGGTCCGCGGCGAAGGTCGCGGTGATCCCGTAGTTGCCCGCGGTGGCGCCCGCATCGTAGGTCACGGTCGCCACCCCCGCGCCGTTGGTCGTATTGGTCTTGGTCTGGCCGCCGTACACGAAGGAGACGATCTTGCCGGAGATGCCGCCGTTGGTCAGCCCGTCCCGCAGGGTCGCCGTCGCCGTGAACACCTCGTTGGCATAGATGGTCACGTCCGTATTGGTCAGGCTGGTGGGCCGCGGGTTCACCGTCATCGTCTTGCCCGCGTCGTTCGACGCCACATAGGTGGCGTCCGCGGCGAAAGTCGCCGTGTAGCCGAACACCCCGGAATCCGTGCCGGCGTCGAAAGTCTGAGTCGCCACGCCGGAAGCGTTGGTGGCCCCGTTCTTGGTCTGCCCCGCATAGACGAAGGAGATGGTCTTTCCCGAGACCCCCGCGCTGTTGAGGGTGTCGGTCAAGGTCGCCGTGGCCGTGAACACGTTGAGCGTATACACCGTCCCGCTCACCGCGACCAGCGCCGTAGGCCGCGGGATGACCCCCACCGTCTTCGCGTTGTCCGCGCTGCCTACGTAGGTCGAGTCCGCCGCGAAAGCGGCGGTGTAGCCGTAGGTCCCCGAGCTAGTCCCCGCGTCGAACGTAGCCGTGGCCACGCCCGCGGCCGTCACCCCGGTCTTGGTCTCGCCCTTATAAACGAAGGAGATGGTCTTCCCGCTCACCGCCGCGCCGCCCAGGCGGTCGTCGGTCAACGTCGCCGTCGCCGTCCAGACCGTGAGCGTGTACACGTTCGCCGCGCTCACCGCCGTCAGCGTGGTCGGCCGCGGGGTCACCGTGGCGGTCTTCGCGTTGTCGCTCGAAGTCCCATAGGTCGTGTCCCCCGCGAACGTCGCCGTGTAGCCGTAGGTCCCCGAACTCGTGCCCGCGTTGTAGGTGTTGGTCGCCATGCCCGCCGGGTTCGGGGCCCCGGTCGTCCCGGTCTTCGTTTCGGCCTTATAGACGAAGGAGATCGTCTTCCCGGCGATCGCCGTGCCGCCCAGCCGGGTGTCGGTCAGCGTGGCCGACGCGGTCCACACCTCGCTCGCGTACACCCCCGCCTGGCTCACGGCCAGCAATCCGGTCGGCCGCACCAGCACGGTCGCCGTCTTCCCTCCGTCGTTGGACGCGGCATAGGTCCCGTCGCCCGCGAAGGTCGCCGTGTAGCCGTACACCCCGGCGGTGGCGCCCGCGTCGAAGGTCGCCACCGCGATGCCCGCGGTCATCACCCCGGTCCGGGTCGTCCCCGCGTAGACGAACGAGATGGTCTTCCCGTTCACCGCCGACCCGCCCAGACGGTTGTCGGTCAGGGTCGCCGTGGCCGTGAACACCTCGTTGGCGTAGATCGTCACGTTCACCGCCGTCACCGTGGTCGGCCGCTGCTGCACCGTCACGGTCTTCGCGTTGTCCGCGCTCCCGGTGTAGGTCGAGTCCGCGGTGAAGGTCACCGTCGAGCCGTAGGTGCCCGAGCTCGCTCCGGCGTCGTAGGTCGCGACCGCCACCCCGGCCCCGTCCGTCCCGGCGGTCTTGGACACGCCCTGGTAGACGAACTCCAGCGTCTTCCCGGTGGCGATGACGGCGCTGGTCAGCCCGTCCCGCAGCGTGGCCGTGGCCGTGAACACCTCGTTGGCGTAGATCGTCACGTTCGTGTTCGTCGTCGTCGTCGGCCGCGGGTTCACCGTCATCGTCTTCGCGTTGTCCGCACTGGTTACGTAGGTGGCGTCCGCGGCGAAAGTCGCCGTGTAGCCGTAGGTACCCGAGCTGGAACCCGCGTTGAAGGTCGCGACGGCCAGGCCCGAGGCGATCGTCGCCCCGGTCCTGGTCTGCCCCGCATAGACGAAGGAGATGGTCTTTCCCGAGACCCCCGCGCTGTTGAGGGTGTCGGTCAAGGTCGCCGTGGCCGTGAACACGTTGAGCGTATACACCGTCCCGCTCACCGCGACCAGCGCCGTAGGCCGCGGGATGACCCCCACCGTCTTCGCGTTGTCCGCGCTGCCTACGTAGGTCGAGTCCGCCGCGAAGGTCGCCGTGTAGCCGTAGGTCCCCGAGCTCGCGTTGGCGTTGAAGGTGGCGGTGGCCACGCCCGAGCCGTCGGTGGTCCCGCCGCGCGTCGTCCCCTGGTACACGAAGGAGATGGGTTTCCCGCCCAGCGTGTTCGTATTGAGGCTGTCGCGCAGGGTCGCGGTCGCGGTCCACACGCTCAGCGTGTAGACGTTGGCCGCGCTGACGGCGACTACGTTCGTCGGCCGCGGGGTCACGGTCACGGTCTTCCCGGCGTCGCTGGCGGAGGTGTAGGTGCCGTCGCCCGCGAAGGAGGCCGTGTAGCCGTAGGTCCCGGAGCTCGCGTTCGCGTTGTAGGTCATGACGGCCACGCCCGACCCATCCGTGCCCGCGGTCTTGGTGACGCCCTGATACACGAAGGAGATGGTCTTCCCGGCCACCCCGGCGTTCGCGAGCCGGGTGTCGCGCAGGGTCGCCGTGGCGGTCCAGACCTCGTTGGCGTAGACCCCGGGCATCGTCACCGCGAGCACGGTCGTCGGCCGCTGCTGGACGGTGACCGCGTTGGCCAGGTCGCTCGACGCCCCGTAGGTCGCGTCGCCCGCGAACTGCGCCGTATAATTGTAGCTTCCCGAGGAGCTCCCCGCGTCGAAAGTCGCGACGGCCAGTCCCGAGGCGATCGTCGCCCCGGTCCTGGTCTGCCCCGCGTACACGAAGGAGATCGTCTTCCCGGAGACCCCCGAACCGTCCGCGTCGTCGGTCAGTGTTCCGGAGGCGGTGAACACCTCGTTGGCGTAGATCGTCACCGGCGGCGCCGTCAGGGTGGTGGGACGCTCCTGCACCGTCACCGTGTTCGCGTTGTCGCTCGACGCGACGTAGGTCGCGTCCGCGGCGAAGGCGGCCGTATAGTTGTAGGTCCCCGAGGACGGCCCCGCGCCGAAGGTCGCGGCCGCCAGGCCGCTGCCGTCCGTGGCGCCGGTCCGGGTCTGGCCCTGATAGACGAAGGTCACGGTCTTCCCGGAAACGAAGGCGCTGCTCAGCCCATCGGTCAGGGTGGCCGTGGCCGTGAACACGTAGTTGACGTAGGTCGCCGCGGCCAGGGCGTTGAGCGCGGTCGGGCGCGGGCTCACGGGCACCGCGTTGGCGTCGTCGCTCGCCGCGAGGTAGGTCGCGTCCGCGGTGAAGGCGGCCGTGTAGTTGTAGGTCCCCGAGCTCGACCCCGCGTCGAACGTCTTCACCGCGACCCCGGAACCGTCGGTCGCAGCGGTCTTGGTGACCCCGTTGTACACGAAGGCGATGGTCTTGCCCGGCACCCCGCCGCTGTTCAGCCCGTCCGTCAGGGTCGCGGTGGCCGTGAACACATTGAGCGTGTAGACCGCGGTCACCGCGGCCGCCGCCAGCCCGGTCGGCCGCGGCGAGAGCGTCACCGAATTCGTCAGGTCCGCGGTTCCCGCGTAAGTCGAGTCCGCGTTGAAAGTCGCGGTGTAGTTGTAGGTGCCCGAGCTTAGGCCCGTGTCGAAGGTCATGGTGGCCACGCCCGAGCCGTTGGTGGTCCCGTTCTTGGTCTGCCCGTTGTAGACGAAGACTACGGTCTTGGCAGCGAGCCCCGTGCTGTTCAAGGTGTCGGTCAGGGTCGCGGTCGCCGTGAACACCGCCAGGGTGTACGCGGAGGGGATGGCGTCGGCGGAAAGCCCCGTGGTCCGCGGGTTGACGGGCACCGCGTTGGCGTTGTCGCCGGAGGCCGCGTAGGTGCCGTCACCCGCGAAGTTCGCGGTATAGTTGTAGGTCCCCGAGGAGGCGCCCGCGTTGAAGGTGAAGACCGCCAGGCCGGCGCCGTCGGTCGCAGCGGTCCGGGTCAGGCCCGCGTAGACGAAGGACACCGTCTTCCCGCTGATCCCCGAGTTCCCCAGGCGGTTGTCGCGCAGGGTGGCGCTCGCCGTGAACACCTCGTTGGCGTAGACCCCGAGGACGGCCGCGGCCACCACGTTGGTGGGCCGCGGCAGGACGTCCACCTGGTTGGCCGGGTCGCTGGCGCCCGCGTACGACGCGTCCCCCGCGAACTGCGCGGCGTAGCCGACGGTGCCGGAGGAAGCGCCGGCGTCGAAGGTCATCGTAGCCACGCCCGCGCCGGCCGTCGCCGCGTTCTTGGTCTGCCCGCTGTAGACGAAGGAGATGGTCTTCCCGTTCACCCCGGCGCCCCCGCTCAGGTTGTCGCTCAGGGTGGCCGTGGCCGTGAACACCTCGTTGGCGTAGATGGTGACCGCATCCGCGACCACCGTGGTGGGCCGCGGCGCCACGTCGACGACGTTGGCGTTGTCGCTGGCGGCCACGTAGGTCGCGTCCGCCGCGAACGCGGCCGTGAAGTTATAGGTCCCCGACGACGCCCCCACGTTGAAGGTGTTGGCCGCCGCCCCGGCCCCGTCGGTCACCCCGGTGCGGGTCTGCCCGGCGTAGATGAAGGTGATGGTCTTCCCGGCCACGCCCGCGCTGCTGAGCCCGTCGGTCAGGGTGGCGGTGGCGGTGAACACGTAGTTCACATAGGTGTTGACCGCCGTCCCGGCCAGCGCCGTGGGGCGGGGGTTCACCCCCACGGAATTGCCCAGGTCCGTCGCCGCGACGTAGGTGGAATCCGCCGCGAAGGTCGCCGTGTAGTTGCGGGTCCCGGAGGAGGTCCCCGCGTTGAAGGTCTGGACCGCGACCCCGGCGGCGTCGGTGACCCCGTCCGCGGTCTGCCCCTCGTACACGAAGGAGACCGTCCTCCCCAGCACTCCGCTCCCCGTCCGCGTGTCGCTCAAGGTCGCCGTGGCGGTGAAGACGTCGAGCGTGTACACCGCGGCCGCCGCGATCGCCGTCAGCCCGGTCGGACGCGGGTCCACGGTCAGCACGTTGGTCGGGTCGCTCCCCGCGGCATAGGTCGCGTCCCCGGCGAATGCGGCCGTGTAGTTGTAGGTCCCCGAACTGAGGCCGGCGTTGAAAGTGGCGACGGCGACCCCCGACCCGTTCGTTCCTCCCGAGCGGGTGGTTCCCAGGTATACGAAGGAGACGGACTTCCCGGAGATGCCCTGGTTCCCGTTGAGATTGTCGGTCAGGGTGGCCGTGGCGGTGAACACCTCGCCGGCGTAGATGGCGATCGGCGGGGCGGTCAGCGTCGTGGGCCGCGGGTTGACCGTGATGATGGCCGTGCCGCTGCTCCCGGCGTAGTCCACGTCGCCGAAGAACTCGCCCGACAGCTGATAGGTGCCGGAGGTCAGGGGCGCCGCATAGGTGTTCGTCGCTATGCCCACCGCGTCCGTCTGCCCGCCCTTCAGGTCGCCCCGGAAGTTGAAGTTGACGATCTTGGTGGGCACCGGGTCCCCGCCCACGGCTTTCACCAGCGTGCCCCGCGCCTCGAAGTTCTCCAGGGCGAAGGCGGTCTTGTCGGAGACGGTGAGACTGGTCGCGAAGCCCGTCACCGTCACGCTGCCGGTGGAGCTCTTGGACTCGTAGACCACGCCGTCGTTGAAGGTGGCGGAGAAGGTCGAGCTCCCCATGGAGGAGGGCGCGGTGTAGGTGACCGACGCGATGCCGACGTCGTTGGTCCAGGCGGTCTTCCAGGAGCCCTGATAGTTGAAGGAGACGACGCGGCTGACGATCCCGCCTCCCGTCGCCACATCCGCCAGGATGGCCTGCGCGATGAAGTTGGTCGAGGCGCTGGCGTTGATGGACGGGGTGGTCATGATGGTGGGCCGCGGGCTCACGGTCACGATCGCGCTGCCGTTGCTCGCCAGATGGGTCGCGTCGCCCGCGAAGGTGGTGTTGAAGGTCCAGGCGCCGGAGGAGACGGGGGCCGCGTAGACCGTGGTGGCGTCCCCCAGGGCGTCGGTGGTCGCGGTCTGCGTGGTGCCGCGGAAAAAGAAGGAGATGCTCTTGCCGGGCACGGCCTCCGAGGTGATGGAGTCCTTGAGCGTGGTCTTCACGGTAAAGGTCGAGTTGACGATGACCGTGACCGGGAGGACGTTCTGCACCGTCGGATGCTTGCTCACCGTCACGGTGCTGGTGGCGCTGGAATTGGAGTAGGTCCCGTCGCCCTTGAAGGTCGCCGAGAAGGTGTAGGTTCCGCTCGATGGCGGGGAGGCGTAATTGACGGTGGCCACCCCGCTCCCGTTGGTGGTGGCGGAGTAGCTGCTGCCCCGGAAGTCGAACACCAGCGTCACCCCCGGGATCCCGCCGCCCGTGATCTGGTCCACGACCCAGGCCGTGGCCGCCACGGACTCGTTCACGTAGATGGAGACGTTGCTCGACCCCATCGCGGTCGGCCGGCGGCTCACGGTCACGGTGCTCACCCCGTGGCTCGCGACGTAGGTGTTATCCCCCAGGAAATCGCCGTCCAGCAGGTAGGCCCCCGAGGACGGGGGCGAGGCGTAAGTGCCCGTGGCCAGCGCCGTACCGCCCGTGATCGCCGCCAGGGTGGAGCCCTGGAAGGTGAAGCGCACGGTCTGGCCCGCCAGGTTGGCGCCCGTGTAGTAGTCCTTGAGGGTGGCGCTGGCGATGAAGAGCTGTCCGATGTTGGTCGCCTGGTCGAGCGCGACCAGGGAGGTCGGCCGCTTGGCGATGCTGATTGAGGCCGAGTTCCCGCTCGCCGAGAAGGTCGAGTCGCCGACGAAGCTGGCGGTGTAGGAGTAGGTGCCGGAGCTCGAGAGGCCCGAGTAGAGGACGGTCGCCACCCCCAGTCCGTCGGTGGCCGCGGTCAGGGTGGAGCCCCGGAACACGAAAGACACGGTCTTCCCCGCGACGCCCGTCCCCAGCGAGCTGTCCAGCAGGGTCGCCCGGGCCCAGAACCCGTCGTTGATGAGGATGTCGCGGTTGTCGGCGTTGATGGAGGTCGGCCGCAGCTCCACGGTCACCGTCCCCGTGCCGCTCGAGTTGTAATAGACGGCGTTCCCCGGGTAGGTCGCGGAGAAGGTGAAGGTCCCCGAGGCGGAGCCCGCCGCGTAGGTCACGGTGGCGACGCCCAAGGAGTTGGTGACGGCCGAGGCGGTCGAGCCCCGGAAATCGAAATAGAGCGCCGCGCCGGCGACCAGGCTCCCGTTCACGTTGTCCACTAGGGTCCCCTTCGCGATGAAGGAGTCGTTGACCTTGGTGGTCACGTCGGCCGCGGTCAGCGTCGTGCCGCGCTTGCTCGTGACCACCGTGGCCGTCCCGCTGGAGAAATCGTAGGTCGGGTCCCCGGAGAAGGTCGCCGAATAGGTGTAGGAGTTCGGCGTCCCGGGGGCGACGTAATTGACGCTCGCACTGCCCGCCGCGTCGGTCACGGCCGACATCGAGGAGCCCTGGAAGCTGAACTTGATGGTGCGACCCACGATGGGAGTCCCGGAGTTGTAATCGCGCAGGTCCGCGGTGGCCAGGAAGTTCTCGGAGATGGCCACCGAGCGGTTGTAGACCAAGGTCGCCGTCGGTCGGCGGCCGATCAGCACGGACGCCGTGCTGGAGGAGAACTCATAGGTCTGGTCGCCGGAGAACGTCGCGCTGAAGCTCAGGGTGCCCGAGGCGGAGGGAGCGGTGAAGGGGGTGGAGGCGATGCCCAGGGAATCGGTGGTCACCGTGGCGGTCGCGCCGTTGAAGGAGAACTTCACGGCCTGGCCCGGGACGGGGCTCCCGTCCACGGAGTCGCGCAGCGTCGCCTGGCCCCAGAACGCCGAATCGATCGTCGTCATGACGTTCTCGGCCGTCAGGTTTGTGCCCCGGCGGCCCACCGCCACCGCGGCCGACTTCAGGTCCGGGTCGTATACGTCGTTGCCGGCGAAGCTCGCGGTGTAGGAATAGCTCCCCGACGAGGTCGGCGCCGTGTAGGTCACGCTGGCCACGCCCACGGAGTCCGTGGTCGCGGTCAGCGTCGAATTGCGGAAGACGAACTCGATCTGCTGTCCCGCGATGGGCGTCCCTTGCGAGGAATCCAGCAGGTCCGCGCGGGCGTAGAAACCCTGGCTGACCGCCACCGTGACGTTGTAGACCACCACCAGGCTTACGCGCCGGGAGATCACGACGGCCCCGGTCCCCACGGACGCGGAGTAGGTGTTGTCCCCCGCGAACTCGGAATAGAATTCGTAAGTCCCCGAGGAGGCGGGAGCGCTGAAGGCCGCCGTGGCCGCGCCCACCGAGTCCGTGGTCGCGCTCGCGGTGGAGGCCTGGAAGGTGAATTTGAGCGCCTTCGCCGGGAGGAGCGCCCCGGTCAAGGAGTCCTTGAGGACGCCGCGCGCGTAGAAAGTGTCGCCGATCTTGGCCAGGATGTCCGAGGCGAGCAGGTTGGTCGGCCGGCGGGCGACCTCGAGCGCGGCGTTGTCCGCCGCCGGCTCGTAGAGGGGATCTCCGTCGAAGAGGGCCGTGTAATAGTAGCTGCCCGAGGAGGCCGGCGCGGTGAACGAGGCGGTCGCGACCCCCAAGGCGTCCGTGGTCACGGTCTTGGTGGACCCGCTGAAGATGAGGGAGACGGTCCGCCCCGCGAGCGTCCCCCCGTTGGCCGCGTCGTTGAGTGTCGCCTTGGCCACCCAGCCGTCGCTGATGGCGGTCAGGACGTTCTCGGCCGTGAGCGCGCTCAGGCGCCGGGTCACGTTCACGGTCCCCGTATCCGAACGCGTGTCGTAGAGCGTGTCGCCCCCGAAGAGGGCCAGGTAGGTGTAGGTCCCGGTGGACACGGGCGCCGTGAAAGTCACGGAAGCCACGCCCACCCCGTCCGTCACGGCCGTCCGGGTGGTCCCCTGGAAGGAGAACAGGATGCTGCGCCCCACGACGGCGGCGCCCGTGGCCGTCTCCTGCAGGCGGGCCAGGGCCCAGAAACCGTCCCCCGCCCGCACATCGATATTGCTCACCATGACCGAGGTGGGGCGCAGGATGACCCGGATGGTGGCCGTACCGTTGGAGGCCGAGAACGTGTCGTCCCCAGGGAAGGCGGCCGTATAAAGGTAGGTCCCGGTCGAGAACGGCGCCGTGAAAGTGGCGCTGGAAACGCCCTGGGCGTTCGCGAAAGCGGTGATCGACGAGCCCTGGAAGGCGAAGGTGACCGTGGCCCCCGCCACCGGGGTGCCCGCGATCGCGTCCTTGACCTGGGCCACCGTCGTGAACGAGCTGCCCGCGTCCACGTCCTGGTCGGAGACGAGCATCACCGAGAACCGCGTCACCGCAGTCAGTTGGCCGGAATTGCTGGAGGGGTTGTAGGTTATGTCGCCGGAATCGAAATAAGCGTAAATCGGATAATAGCCGATGGTCGCCGGGGCCGTGAACGTGGCGCTGGCCACGCCGAAGGCGTTCGCGGTGACGGTCCGGGTGGAACCCTGGAACACGAAGCGGATGGATTTGTTCGCCACCGGGTTCCCGGTGAAGCTGTCCCCCAGCATGGCCAGGGCCGTGAACACGGTGTTGAGGTTGGCCTCGATGTTGGGCACCGCCAGATAGGTGGGGCGGAAGGCGTTGGTGTGCCCGGCGCTCGAGGAGCTGAAAGCGTAAGTGGCGTTGCCTCCGAAGGTCGCGTTCCAAGGATAGTAGCCCGCGGCCTCGATGGCCGGGAAGGTCGCGAAGCTCTGCCCGGAGGCGTTGGTCGTGGCCGAGCGCGTGGAGCCGCTCATCATGAAGATGACGGGCAGACCCGGGACCGGGGTCCCCAGGTTGGAGTCCTTGATGTCCGTCCTCATGTTGACCGGGTCCAGGGCCAGGTCCCAGGAATCGTAGGCGACCGCCGTGGTCGGCCGCGGGTAGACGCTCACCGCGGTCACGCCGGAGTTGGCGGGCTCATAGGTCTGGTCGCCGGCGTAGGACGCCGAATACGTGTAGGTCCCGGAGGTCGTGGGCGCGATATAGGTCACGGTCGCGACCCCCAGGGCGTCGGTGACCACGCTCTTGGTGGAGCCCAGGAAATCAAACACGACGGACATGCCGGGCATCATGCCGCCGCCCACGTAGTCGCGCAGGTCGGCCCGGGCCGTGAAGGTGTCCATGGCGATGGTCAAGACATCGTAGGAGATGAGCTGCGTAGGCCGGCGGTAGACGCTGCCCGTGGACGAGCTGAAGCTCGGGGCATAGGTCTGGGTGCCGGCGAAATCGACGTCGAGCCGGTAGCTCCCCGAGCTGGGGCCGCAGGCGAAGGTGGCCCCCGCGTTGCCGAAGCCGTCGCTCTGCGCGGTGCTTGACGCCCCCTGGAAGGAGAAGGTCACGCTGCTGGCGGCCAACCGGTCTCCGGTGGCCCCGTCCAGCAGGAGGGAGCCGAAACCGATGGAGCTCAGGGTGTAGCACCAGTTGCCGAAGGCGGTGAGGCTGGTGGGCCGGCGCACGATGGTGATGGTGGAGCTGCCGGCGCTCGCCACGTAGATGGAGTTCGAGGCGTAATTCGCGTCCAGGGTGAAGTTCCCGGAGCTCGGCGGGGCCGCGTACGTCACGCTGCCGATGCCGATGACGTCCGTGTTCGCGGACAGCGTGGAACCGAGGAAAACGAAATCGATCCGCTCGCCCTGGATGGGATCTCCGGAGTTGCGGTCGATGAGCTTCGCGGTCCCGGGGAACGGATCCAGCGCGTAGGCGGTGGCGTTGAAGGGAACCACCGCGGTGAAGCGCAGGCCGATGGCCACCTCGCCGATGTCGGAAGCGGGGTCGTAAGTGAGCTCCCCGTCGAAGGAGGCTGTGTAGGTCAGGACCTCGGTCGAGGAGGAGGTCGTGTAGGCGGCGGAGGCGACTCCCAGCTCGTTGGTGAGCGCCGTCTGCGTCGAGCCGTCGAAGACGAAGCGCAGGGTCCTGCCGGAGAGCGGCAGGCCGGTCTCCGCGCTGGTCAAGGTGCCCTGCACGGTGAATTCCGCCTGGACCGCGGCCGTGACGTCCTTGGCCGAGAGGGACGTGGGATGCCGCGAGACGACGACGCTCTTAAAGTCCGACTGCCCCAGGTAGGTGGCGTCGCCGTCGTAGCGGGCCTCGTAGCCGTAGGTCCCGGTCGACGCCGGCGCGGTGAAGGAGGCGGTCGCGACCCCCACCCCGTTGGCAAGCACGGTCTGCGTGGTCCCGTTGAAGACGAAGGAAACGCCGGCCCCGGCACGGGGGCTGCCGGTCGCCTGGTCGGTCAGGGTGGCGCTGGTCTTGACCACCTGCCCGGCGATGACCGCGGCGTTGAGGGCGGCCATGTTCACCGGCCGCCGCGCGGCCCCGAGATAGGAGAACGAGCTGACCGAGAGATACAGCTCGTCCCCCGCGAAGTCCGCGGTGTAGGAATAGGTCCCGGAGGAGGCGGGGGAGTCGTAGGCCGCCGTGGCGACCCCCACGGCGTCGGTGACCGCGTCCTTGGTGAGCCCCTGGAAGGTGAAGCGGACCGTGCGCCCCTGGATGCCCGCCCCGTTGTGGAGGTCCGACAGCGTCACGGTGGCCCGGAAGACGTCCCCGATGTTGACGCCCGCGTCCCGCGCGAACATCACGCTGGTGTGGCTCTGCACGGTCACGGGCTGGGTGTCGCTCTGGAAAAGGAAGGAACCGTCCCCCGGGAAGGTCGCGGAGAAAGTGTACGGCCCGGTGGCGTTGGGGGCCGTGAAGCCCACCGTGGCGAGGCCCGTCCCCGAGGTGGCTCCCGACTGCTCCCCCCCATTAAAAAGGAAGGACACGGCCCGGCCCACGATGGGGTCCCCGGTGCCGCTGACGGTCAAGGTCGCGCTGGCCGTGAAGACGTCTCCCCAGCGCACGGTGACCGGCTGGCCCGAGAGCACGCTGAGCCGCGTGTCCACCGTCACCGTCCCCGAGCCCCAGGAAGCCGCGTAGGTCACCGCCCCGGCATAGTCGGACTGCAGGGGATAGGTCCCGATGCCCCCGGGGGCGACGAAGGAGGCCGTGGCCACCCCGAGGGCGTCGGACACCGCGGCCTTGGTGGAGCCCGCGAACGAGAATACCAGGGTCTCGCCCGCGAGCGGGGCGCCGCCTTCGGCGGTCAAGGTGGCCGTGGCGGTGAACACGGTCGAGGCGTTGGCCCGGATGTCGGCCGGCATGGCGATGCTCGTGTTGCGCCGCACGGCCGTGACGGCGGCCGTGGCCTGACCGGTCGCGTAGGTGAAATCGCCGTCGTAGGATGCGGAATAGACGTAGGTCCCGGACGCCGTGGGCGCCGTGAACGCGGTCGCGACGATCCCGTCCCCGTCCGTCACCGAGGTCTGCGTAGAACCCTGGAACACGAAGCGGACGGTCCGGGCCCAGAGGGGGTCCCCGGTCAACTGGTCGGTGAGGGTGGCCTGGGCGTCGAACGCCATCCCCACGGTCGTGGAGACCGCCACGGTCTGGATGCGCACCGGGCGCATGGCGATAGTGAGAGTGCCGGTCCCGCTCTTGGCCGAGAAGCCGGCGTTGCCGGAGAATTCCGCCAGATAGGTATGGGTGCCGCTCGAGGAGCCCGCGTTGAACATCGTGGTCGCGACCCCGGCATCGTCGGTCACGCCGTCCTGGGAGGCCGCTTTGTAGGTGAAATGGATCGTCTCCCCGACCACCGGAGACCCGTCCGCGGAGGCGATCAGCGTCCCCTTAGCCTGGAAATCCTCCAGGAGGTAGGTCCCGACGTTCTGGGCGATGAGCAGGGTCGAGCGCTTGGTCACCGTGACCACCTTCGTGCTCTGGGACTGGCGGTAGGTGGCCCCTCCCGCATAGGAGGCGGTGTAGTTGTAGTTGCCGGCGTTGGTGGGGGCGGTGAAGGTGGATTCGGCCATGCCCAGCGCGTCGGTGAGCGCCGTGTTGCTCGACCCCTCGAAATAGAAGGTGATGAGCTTGCCGGGCATGTCCTCCAGGGTCTCCACGTCCACCAGGTTGACCTGCATGGTCACCGTGCTGCCCGTGAACGCGGTGGTGTTCAAGGCGATGAGCACGGTGGAGCGCTGCTGCACGGTGACCGTGTTGTTGACCGAGGAGGCGTCGTAGTCCACGTTCCCCGCGAAGCTCGCGTCCAGGGTGTAGGACCCGCTGGTGGCGGGGGCGGCGTAGCTCACGGTCGCCACGCCCGAGGCGTTGGTCGCCGCGGTCTTGGTCTCCCCCCGGAAGACGAAGGACACCGTGGCCCCGGAGAGCGGCGCTCCCGTGGGGGAATAGGTCAGGGTGGCCTGGGCGTCGAAGGTCTTGGCCTGGCCCCCCGTCTCTCCCGTGGCCGGCGTCGTGACGGAAGGCAGGTTCAGGGTCGTGGCGCGGTTGAGGGTGATCGTGTCGGAGACGCTCAGCACGTTGCCGGCCTGGTCCAGGATCTCGATCTCCACCTGCTTGATGCCGGCGCCGGGCAGGAGGTTCCAGGTCCGGGAGGAGGAGGCTCCCTCATACCCCGTCCAGGCGTCTCCCAGGTTGCGGTAGCGAACCTTGTCCACACCCGAGATGGCGTCCGCGAAGGTCATGTCCAGGCGCACGGTCGCCGAGGTGGTGTAGGCTTCGCCGTTGGCGATGAGGATGGACCCGGTGGGGGCGCCCTGGTCCAGGGAGTAGGAGCCGGAGAAGGTGTAGGTGCTGTTGCCCGCCCGGTCCTCCACCTGCGTGTGCAGGTACCAGGTCCCGGAGACGTATTGGACCCGGTTGACCGTGGCCGCGTTCCCGAAGACGTTGTTGTCCCACACGGACCAGCCTCCCGCCGGCGTGCCGGAGGAGGCGCTCCATTGGTGCCGCAGGCGGCCCAGCCCGGCCCCGCCGGTGTCCAAGAGCGACATGTCGACCGAGATCTCCGTGTTCCTCCAGGGGCTGGAGGAGGGCGAGAAGGAGGCCACGCCCGGCCGCAGCTGGTCATAGTAGAAGGGGCCGTAGGCCGCGGTGAAGCTGGGGACGTCGTCGCCGTTGTAGGAGCGCAGATGCAGGTAGTACTCCCCCGACGAGGAGGGCGAGAGGGGCAGGGTGCCGATGGTCCACTGCGTCTCCGAGCCCGTCCAGGAGTGGGTCGGCGAGGTCTCCCAAGCGTACCGATAGTACTCCAGGGCCCCCGCGCCGAACCCGGCCAGGTTCGTGAAAGTGAACACCGTCCCCGCCACGTACCAGGTTCCGGTGGAGCGGTCGCCGGAGGCGCTGGGGACCGCCCCCAGGGTGCGGCGGTTGTCCAGGGCCGAATCCGCGCCTCCGACCGTGTTGTAGGCCCGCACGTAGCGGGAATACGCCGTATTGGCCGTCAGCCCGGGCTCGATCCAATAGGTCGCGTCCGAGGCCAGCTGCTGGAGCTGGACCCCGATCGAGGTGAAGACGCGCAGCCCGTCCTCCTGGTACTGTCCGGCGGAATCGTCGGTCCAGCCCCACTGGATCTGGGAGGTGGACACCGCGGTCCCCCCGAATCCGAGGGGCGTCCGGGCCGCCGAGGTGTAGGTGAGGGTGATGCTGCTCAGGGCCGCCGTGTAGAGGGGGTCGTTCGTCCCCAAGTCCGCCCGGTACTGCTGGTAGCGTCCGGTGAGGGACTGCCCGAGCACCGCTCCCGAGGAGACCTCCACGAAGGAGGCCAGGAAGACGTCGGTGTCATGCGAGCGCGCGAGGACCTTGAGCGTCGCATCCGCCGGGACCGTCGCGACCCAATCCAGGCGGTCGAGCCGGCTGCCGTCCGCCGCGAGGTTCAGGATCCGCGAGGTGAACTCGCCCGGGGTATCGTAGCGCCCCTGCTCGGCCCCGGTCGCCGTGTGCGACGGCTCGGGGCTGGAATACTGTCCGACCAGGAGGGCGTCGTAGTCGTAGTCGCGCAGGTTCGTGGTCCCGGCCCCGGCCTCGATGTAGATGTACGGGTCGCTGAAGGAGAGGCCCGCCCCGCTGTAGACCTGGCTCCCGTCGTAGACCACCTTGGTGGTGGACGGACCGAGCAGGAAGTCCACGTCGTGGAACCCGGCCGAGGTGTTGCTGGGGGCGACCAAAGAGAACGGGATGTAGGAGAGGGCCTTCTCCACCTGGTAGGTCGGGGTGGCGGTCGAGTGGATGATGCGCAGGCGCAGCCACTCCGCCTCCAGGGCCGAGAACGAGGCGCTGGTCGGGCACAGGGTGATGTCCGAGGTCCGATTCGACTCCACCGTCGAGGCCTTGACGCGGATGTGGTAGCGGCGGCCGCTGGAGAAGTTGTGCTTGCCCACGCTGCGCAGTCCGTAGTAGTCGGCGGCGCTCGCTCCATAGGTCAGGCGCAGGGCGTCGCCCTGGAGGTTGCGGACCGAGCCCGCCTCCGGCGCGGCGGACTGGATGTTCGACCACTTGCCCGAGTCGGGCGCGGAGCCGTCCGTGCCGTCGAAGGGGTCGGTGAAGACGAAGGTGTTCGCCGCGCTCGAGACGTCGGAGGCGCCGGAGTTGCCGTAGTACATGTAGAGGGTAACGCTCGAATTGGCCGGGATGGAGGGGACCTTCACCCAGATGCGGGTGGCCGTCGTGCTCATCCCCCGCTCCACCCAGTGGTAGATCAGGGTCGTCCCGTCGCTGGTCGTGAACCGGAGGTCGGCGCCGTCCGAGCGCAGGCGGCCGGCGGAGATCAGGCCCGCCGTGTCGAAAGTCAGCAGGATCTGGTAGTCCGTGAGGGCGGAGCCGTTGGTCGAATCGAGGGTGATGGTCCGCCGGTGGTTCCAGTCCGCGTCGTACCACGCGGCGCCGCTCGGCGCGCTCAGCCCCACCGCCCGGCCCGCGTAGTCCAGCCGGACGTCCGCGGCGCCGCCCGAGCCCGAGCGGTAGGTGGTCGCGAAGGTCCCGGCGTCGAAATCCGTATCCGAAGTGTCGGTCTGCGTCCCGGCGGCCCCGGCGAGGCCCGGCGCGCTGAGGCAGGCCGCGGCCAGGACGAAGCCGCGGACCCTGCTCTGCAGCGCCGGGGGAGTCGGTCTCATTGCATCCTGTGGCTCTTCTGCGCCTTCAACACGGCCGCGCGCGCCCGGGCCATGAGGATGGGCGGCGACACGGGCTTCAGGAGATAGTCGTCGGCGCCGAGGTCCAGACCCTCGACTTTGCTCTCCGTCGACATCATCGTCCCCGTCAGCATGATGACGGGGATGAGCCTCAGGACGGGGTCCTGGCGGAGGGACTGCAGCACTTCGAATCCGTTCGGGCTCAGCTCCCCGAGGTTGAAATCCAGGATGATGACGTCCGGCCGGCGGGCCTGGGCCTCCGCCACTCCCGCCTCCCCGCTGCTGGCCGAGAAGAACTCCCACTGCGGGTCGATCTCCACGATCTTCTTCATCACGCGGCTGAGATTCGCGTCGTCGTCGACCATCAGCATGCGATACATGGCACGGGCTCCTGGACTCCGCCTGCTACCAAGGAAAGTATAGGCCGCATTTCGCCTTCCCATTGTAAAGAAGTTGTAAAAAAACGCTGTTCAGCGCACGGTCGTCAGCTTGTAGCCGAGCGGCCGTACCGTATCGATCCGGCAAGACGAGGGAGAGAGTTTCCTGCGCAGATGCGACACGTGCATGTCGATGGAGCGCGTGCGGAACTGGTCATCCGTGTCCCACAGATACCGCAGCAGATAGCGCCGCGGCAGGGTCCGTCCGGCCTTCTGGATGAACAGGTGCAGGAGCTGATATTCCGTCCGCGTCAAGGTCTCTTCCCGGTCCCCGATCCGGATGCGGCGGTTCTCCGCGTCCAAGGAGATGTCCTGGAACACGAACTGCCCCCCGCCCCGCCCCAGGACGATCCGGCGCAGGATGGCGCGCACGCGGGCGCGCAGCTCCGCGTCGGGGATGGTGAGGGAGAGGAGCTCGTCGGTCCCCCGCTCGAAGGCGGCGAGGGTGGCCTGATCGTCGAGCTCGGCGGCGATGGACACCACGAAGAGGGTGTTGAGGGTATCCGTCTTGCGGACGTGGTCCAGCAGCTCGTACTCGCGCCCATCGGCGGAGCCCAGCTCCAGGACCACCAGGTCGGGCCGCTCCCGGCGCCGCAGCACGGACTTCGCGGCCGGGACGCCGGGGGCGGTCCGGATGTCCGCCCCCAATTCCAGCAGCGCGCGCCGCAGCCGCTCCTGGAAGGGCCGCCGCCCGACCACGAGGATGCGCGGGCCCATTAGGGCCTGTCAACCAATAATATGAACATTTTGGAGGCTCGATATTGAGCGGATTCCTAGGCGCGAGGAGCGCGCATAGTGTGAACTATGCAAGCGACGAGCAACGACGAAATCAGCCGATAGCGAGCCTCCCCGAAGGGCCGGGGTGCTTTTGGGCTGCGCCTTTGCGCTGCTCGGCTTACATGCTCTACGAGCATGCGCGCCTCGCATCGCTTCGGCTCGCTCCAAAATCACCTCCGGCAAAATGCTCATATTATTGGTTGACAGGCCCTTGCATCAGGAGCTCTCGACCCGGGTGTTGGGAAGGGTGAAATGGAAGGTGCTGCCGCGGCTCGCGGTGCTCTCGGCCCAGATGCGGCCGTGATGCGCCTCCACGACCTCCTTGCAGAAGGCCAGCCCGATGCCGCTGCCGCGGATGCGCTCCCCCGGGGCCTTCTTGTCCGCGACCTGGAAGAAGCGGCCGAAGAGCTTCGGGAGCTGGTCCTCGGGGATGCCGATCCCGGTGTCGCGGATAGTCACGTGCACCGCGCCGGACTCCACCCCGGCGCCCAGGTGGATGCTCCCCCCCTCCGGCGTGAACTTGAGGGCGTTGAGCACGAGGTTGCCGATGACTTCGGAGACCAGGTTCCGGTCGCAGAAGGCCTCCACGGGGTCCGCGGGCATCTGCACGAAGAGGCGGACGCTCTTCTCCTCCACCACCCGCTCGAAGAGCTGCCGGGTCTCCTCGCACAGGGCCCCGACGTCCGTCTTCTCGAATTTGAAGTTCATGCGCCCGGCGCGGATCCGTTCCAGGTCCAGCAGGTTGTTGACGAACCGGGTGAGCTCCTTGACCCCCAGGTCGATGATGCGGATGTCCTCCTGGATCGTCTCCGGCACCTGGTGCGAGAGCTGATGCGCGTGATAGGCGGCGCCGGTGATCGCCGACAGGGGCGAACGCATGTTGTGGGAGACGCTCTGCAGGAAGCGGTCCTTGAGTTCGTCGACCTCCTTGAGCTGGCGCGCCATGCGGTTGAGGTCCCCGGCCAGCGTCCCCAACTCGTCCTTGCGCTGCACGGGGATGTCCGCGTCGAACTTGCCCACGCCGATCTGCCGGGCGGCCTCGCTCAGGGCGCGGATGGGCCGGGTGAGGTTGGACGCGAAGAAGAAGGACACCAGGAGGCTCAAGGCCAGGCACACCCCTCCCACGGCGAAGAGCTCCTTGAGGGTGGCCTTGAGCGTCGCGGCCAGCTCCCGGTCGATGACGCCCCGGTTGTAGCGCACCACCGTGGAGCCGAAGCGCTTGCCCTCGCTCCAGACCGGGACGGCCATCAGCAGGACCTTCTTGCCGTCCTGCACGACCGGCTCCGCGCGGATGCCCTCCGCCCGGTTCGCCCGCTCCACGAACGGGTCCCGCTTGGGGGACACGACCTTCGAGTAGTCCTTCTTGAGGAAATCGGAGTGGATATGGACGCGCCCGTCCAGGTCCCAGAGGGCGACGTCCAGGACCTCATCCGACTTCATCCAGGAATCGAGGTAGGCGAGGAGGATGCGCTCCTCCCGGGCGTCCAGGGTGGACTCGCTGATGCGGGCCAGCTTCTCGAGGGCGCTGGTGCGCTCGTGCGCCATGCGCTCGGTCAGGTTGATCCGCTCGCGGATGTAGACCGCCGTCAGGGTGGCGCCGACCACGACCGACACCATGAGCATGGTCAGGAGGCTGAGGCGGGTGCGCAGGCTCACGCGAGAAGTATACCCGTCAGTGCGCCCTCTCGCCAGGGGTGCTTTTAGGTGATACAATTACCGGGATGCTCAAGCGCGCCGCCCTTATCCTGCTGTCGGCCCTCCTGTCCGGCTGCTTCGGCAGCCAGACCTCGACCCTGGTCCAGCCTTCCCAGGAGCTGGAAGGGACCCGCCGTATCGCCGTGCTCCCCTTCCGGGCGCAATACGGGGACGGGCAGGCCATGGGCGACGCCTTCGTCACGGAGTTCATGTCGGCCGGGTTCCTCGTTGTCGAACGCGGGCTGCTCGAAGGCGTCTTCCGCTCCCTCTCCCTCGATTTCGAAACCGGCGCCCTCCGCCCGGAGGAGCTGGTCAGCGTGGCCAAGTCGGCGAAGGTCGACGCGGTCATCTTCGGGACCCTCCAGGCGGAATCCGAGAAGGTCGGTGGGGACCTCCTCTCGGTCTCCCTGCGCATGGTGAGCGCGCAGAGCGGGGAGATCCTCCTGAGCTCCACCTACCGCAACGAGAAGCTTCTGCCGGCCAACCAGATCCCCGGCGCCATGATGAAGGACATCCAGAAACAGCTGGATTCCTATCACGCCAAGCTCGCCCAGGACCGGCGCCGGGCCGAGAAGGCGCGCAAGAAGGCGGAAGCCGCGGCGGCCAAGGCCAAGAAGGCCGAGGAAGCCCGGCTCAAGAAGGAAGCCGCCCGGGCGGCGGAAGCCGCCAGAGCCAAGAAGGCCGAGGAAGCCCGGCTCAAGAAGGCCGCGGAAGAAGCCGTCGAAGCGGCCAAGAAGGCGGGCGCCGCGCCGGAGACCCCGCCCCCCGCGCCCAAGGCCGGCAAGAAAGCCAAGTAGTGCGCGCGGTAATCCTCTCCCTGGCGGCGTGCCTGGCCGTCGCTATCGCGGTCTATGCGAATTCCCTCCACAACCCCTTCGTGTTCGACGACGTGGGGGACATCGTCGACAACGCGGACATCCGGAAGCTCGACAACCTGCGCACGAAGCTCTTCGCCCCGTTCGGGGGCAAGGACACCCCGTACTACCACCGCAACGACCCCTCCCGCGCCATCACCTACCTCACCTTCACCCTGAACTATCATTTCGGCGGGCTCGACCCGTTCGGCTACCACCTGTTCAACATGCTCCTGCACGCTCTGTGCGCCTGCGGGGTCCTGCTGCTGGCCCGGCGCATCACCGTGCGGATACTGGGCTCCCCCTCCGTCTGGATCCCCCTCATGGCCGGGCTGTTCTTCGCGGCGCATCCCGTCAATACGGAGGCCGTGACCTACATCTACCACCGGTCGGAGGGCCTGGCCCTGCTCTTCTTCCTGGCCGCCTTCCTCACCTTCGACGCCTCGGTCGAGCGGAAGGGGGCCTGGCTGCCGATATCACTGGCCTGCTTCGCCTTGGCTTTGCTCTCCAAGCAGACCTCGGCCACGCTCCCCCCCATGCTCCTGCTCTACGATCTCACGGTCCTGAGCGACTGCCGCTGGGACGGGATCCGCTCGCGGCGCTGGCGCCATCTCGCCTACTGGGCCGTACTCGCCGCCCACCTGGCCTTCTCCCGTTTCTATCTCGGCGGTCTAGCCGACCGCGAACTCGATGCTTTCGCCAAGTGGACCCGATTTTCCTATCTGTCCATCCAGCCCTTCGTTCTCCTGCGCTATCTGCAGCTCCTGGTCTTCCCTTCCGGCCTCTGCATCGACCACGCGATCGACGTCCCGCGCTCCTGCCTCGAGTTCCGGGTCTGGGCCCCATTTGTGGCCGCAATGGCCTCACTTTCCTGGCTCCTGGCGGCCTTCCGGCGGCGCACCCCGGACGCCCGGCTCTGGGCCTTTTGCGCCTCCTGGATGCTGCTGGGATTGGCCCCCACCTCGAGCCTGATGCCGATACTCGACGCCATGGCCGACCGGCGGCTCTACCTGCCGGGATTCGGCTTCCATCTGGCCCTCGCCTTCGCCTATGTCCGGGTCTTCCGTCCCGAAGGCAAGGGCTCCTCCGGACGGCGCCGGATCATGATCGCCCTGGCGGGCGGCCACATACTCGCCCTCGGTGTGGCCACTTTGGCCCGCAATAGGGTATACGCCGACACCGTCCTCATCTGGCAGGATGTCGTCGCCAGCTATCCGCGCAACCACCGGGCGCACAACAACCTGGCGAACGCCTACTACGACCGGGGCGACTTCGACCGCGCTCTAGAGCACTACCGAGCCGCCCTGGCCATCGATCCCTCCTACGCGGGCAGCTACACCAACCTGGGGAACATCTACCTGGCGCGGGGAGACGACTCCGCCGCCTTCGGCTGGTACCAGAAGGCCGTCGCGGTCAATCCCACGATCGCGGGGCTGCACGTGAACCTGGGCAACATCTATTATCGGCGGGGCGAGCCGGACCGCGCCCTGGCCGAATTCCGCCAAGCGGCCCGCCTCGACCCCAACTACGCCGAGGCGCGCTACAGCATGGGGCTCGCCCTCGAGGCCAAGAAGGACCTGGCCGCGGCCCGGGCCGAGTACCAGGCCGCCCTGGACTTGAAAGCCGACCTGCCGGACGCCCACAACAACCTGGGCCGGCTCCTATTCCTGGCCGGCCGGCATGCCGAGGCCGAGCAGGCCTACCGCCGCGCGCTGGCGCTCCAGCCGGTTAACGCGGGGGCCCACTACAACCTCGGCCTGCTCCTCGAGGCCCTGGGGCGGCGCGAGGCGGCCCTGGCCGAGTACCGGGAGACGCAGCGTCTGGAACCGGCCAACGCCTGGGCCGCGCGCCGCAGCGAAGCCCTCGGAGGGAAACATTGACACCCTCGGGGGCTAGGTACTCTAATATGCCGGCGGCACAAGGATAATACCAATGGACTTCATGACTTTGATCGGTCTGGTCGCCGGCCTGGCGATGTACTCCTGGGGGGTCTACGAGGGGGGCTCCGTCAAAGCCTTCCTCAACTCCCACGGCATCGGCCTCGTGGTCGGCGGCACCCTCTTCTCCACGATGATCATCTGCTCGGGCCGGGAATTCGTGGGCGCGATGCGCGCCGCCGTGGTCCTGATCCTCTCCCCGCGCAACCTCGCACTCGACCCGGCCATAGACCTCCTGGCCGGGCTGGGCAAGAAGGCGCGGCAGAGCGGGATCGACTCCCTGGAGCCGGACGCCCGCGGCGTGCGCGATGACGGCTTCTTCCTGCGCACCTACCACACCTGCCTGACCAGCCCGGATGAGATCATGGCCCGCAACGTCATCGAGCGCGAGATCATACAGACCGGGATGCGCCATAAGGAGATGGGCAACGTGTTCAAGACCCTCGGGATGATCTCCCCCATGATGGGACTGATGGGGACCGTCATCGGCATCGTCGGCGTGCTGCGCAACATCTCCGACCCCCAGATGGTCGGCGCCTCCATGGGCGTCGCCATGTCCACCGCTTTCTACGGGATCCTGCTCTCCGGCTTCATCTTCACCCCCCTAAGCGGCAAGCTCCGCCTGCGCAGCAACTCCGAGCTCCTGGTCAAGGAGACCATCATGGAGGGCCTGCTGGCGATCCGCTTCACCAACGCGCCCCCCAAGGTCCTGGAGCGCCAGCTCTTATCCTACCTGACCGCCCGCTCCATCGCCTCCCGGGGGAAATAGCGCGCCATGCTGGCCAAACACGGCGAAGAGGAAGGGGAGAGCGCGGTATGGGCCATCACCTACGGCGACCTCATGAGCTTCCTCATGATCTTCTTCCTGTTCCTATACGCCTTCGCGGTCCAGGACGACCAGAAGAAGCAGGAGTTGGCGGAGGTCATGCAGGAGACCCTGGGGGACAAGAAGGCCAAGGACCCCAAACCCCAGCTTCCCCTCGAGGTCCAGGCCGCCGAGGCCCTCAAGGACCGCTTCGAGGATTCCAAACTCACCGCCGTCGCGGAAGTCGAGACGGACAAGCTTTTCGTGAGGATCACCCTCAAGGAGAAGGTGCTCTTCAAGTCCGGCCGGGCGGAGCTGCTCCCCGAGGCCGCCGCCGTCATCCACCAGTTCGCCCTGGTGGGCAAGGGACTCGACAACGACATCATGATCGAGGGCCACACCGACAACGTCCGGCCCGGGAAGCACCTGCCCTACAAGACCAACTGGGAGCTCTCCTTCGCGCGCGCCCACTCCATCGTGAAATACCTCGTGGACCAGGAAGACTTCTCTCCGGCGCGCCTGGCCGCCGTGGGCTACGGAGAGTTCCGGCCCCTGGCCCCTAACGACTCCCCCGAGCAGCGGGCGCTGAACCGGCGCATCCAGATCACCATCATCCGCAAACCCGCCTGGGCCCCCGTGCCGCCCAAGCCCGCCCCCGCCCCGGCGCCGATCCCGGCGCACCACTGAGAAGGTCTCGGGCTCAATTAGCGACGGCTTGCGTCTGGAGCGATTCGGCCGCGGGAGCGCGCAGGGTGAGGAGCCCCGCGGTCTTGAGGCGTTCGACCACGTCCACGATGCGGATGAACTCCTCGTCCGCGGCCTCCGGCGGGACCGGAGGCATGAAGCTGATCTGCTCGCGCAGGATGTCGGCGAACTCGGGGCTGAGGCGCTCGCAGACGCGGTCGGTGAGGCCGGGCGAACTGGCCTTGAGGAAGCGCGCGAAGGACTGCAGGCTGAGTTCGCGGAAGATGCGCAGGAAGGACCGGTCGTCGAAATCGAAGAGGTCCTCGAACTCCAGGAGGTTGTCCCGGAGATGCTGGGCCAACTCGGGGTCGGAGGCCTCCACCGCCGCGATGAGCGCGGAGCGGACGCCGGAATCGGTCCGCTGTATGATCTGGCACATCTTGCGCACGCCTCCGAAGCTGAAGCCCAGCTTGCGGCGGATCTGCTTCTCGATGAGCCGGATGGACTCCGGGTTCCCGTACTTCACGCTGCGGCACTGCAGGAGGATGTCGCGGCGCTTCTCCGGGGTGAAGAGCGCGAAGGCCTTGGCCGCCACCGGCCGGGGCAGACACTCCAGCACGCTGGCGATGAGGAGTTCACCCTCCTTGGCCAGGGCCTGCGTCAGTCCGGAGATGTTGTCCTCGTTGATGAAGTCGAAAAGCGGTTCCTCGTCGGGGGACGTCGGCTTCATCCCCCCCGCCGGGCCCGCGGCAGCCGCCTCGCCCGCGCCGGCGGCCGGTCCGGCGCTGGCCGCGAACGCCGCCATCTCGGCCGCGGCCGGGGCCGCCTTCTTGGACAGCGCGTCCACCAGGTTGTCGAAAAAGCGCCGCAGGGGTCCGAAGAGGAAATAGGAGGCTATCAGGGCCGCGATGAGCAGCACCGCCGTGGCGGCCATCCCCACGTAGGCCATCAGGCTCTGCGGGGCGCTCTGGGTGCGGGCGCTGAAGGTCTTGATCTGGAGGGAATCCCCCTTGGCCGGGATGATCTCGAGGATCTGCGAGGCGACCTGCTTCACCTGCTCGGTCCGGGCCGGGTCCAGGGTCTTGCCGATCCAGATCGTGCAGGTGACGATCTTGCTGGCCCGGGCCACCCGCACCGGCGCGTCGGGCTTCTGGGTCAGGTTCTGGTTGACCGGGACCCCGGGCAGGACGTACTCCACGGCGGCCTTGCCGAAGCGCTCCTCCAGCTCCTTGCGCGTCTCCTCGAGGACCAGCGAGACGTTGACCACGGGGATGATCTCGGATATGCCCAGGTAGGCGGACAGGGCGTCCCGGAGGCGGTTCTCCAGGTTCCGCTCCAGGTCGGCCTGATGCACCTGTACCTCGGGGGAGAGCGAGGCCGCGCCGAACGACGCGCCGGCGAAGGCGCCGCCGAGGACTGCGGCCAGCAGAAGCGCGGAAATGGGCTTTGGTTTCATGCTCGGTGGTCCCGCCTAGATTATAGGTAAGTATGTGCGGCTCTTGTTGCCAAGATATTGACCGACCTGCGGCGGCTTCCTGTCGGCTTCCTTGAAAGGAAGGAGTCCTTCTGTTACAATCCAGAGTATGCCTCGAAACGTCTTCTCAGCGTGGTCTGCGGCGGCCGCTCTGTCCTTGGCGCTGGCCGCGCCGCTCGCGGCGCAGCCCGCGCCGTCCCCTGAAGCGGCCCTCGCGGCGGCGCTCCAGGACCTGCGCAGCCCGGACCTGGCGGCCCGCCGGCAGGCGGTCAGCCAGCTCGGGGTCCTGCGCCGGCCCGAGTCCATACCCCCGCTCCGCGCCGCCCTGTCCGATGAGAGCCCCCTCGTCCGGACCGCGGTGCTGAACGTGCTGGGCCTCCTGCGGGCCGCGGAAGCCGCGCCGGACATGGCCCGCCTGGCGACCGCGGATCCGGACGAGGTCGTGCGCCAGCAGGCGGCCGTCGCGCTGGGCTACGCCGGGGGCGCCGCCTCCGTCGACGCGCTCCTCTCCGCCCTCGACGACCCCGCGGCCGGGGTGCGCTCCGCCGCCGTCCGGTCTCTGGGCGCGCTCGCCTCGGACCGGGCCACGCCCAAGCTGAAAGCCCTGCTCTCCGACCCCGACCCGGGGGTACGGCGCGCGGCGGTGTCGTCTTTGGGCCGCGTCGCCTCCACTTCCGCGGTCTCGGGTCTGGGCGCGGCCCTGGCGGACCCGGACCCGGCCCTCCGCCTCGAGGCGGTCAAAGCCCTGGGCGCGGCGCGGTCGTCAGACGTCCGTGCCCTCCTGAAGCCCCTGCTCCAGGACCCCGACCCCTTCGTCCGCCTCAACGCGGTCTCGGCTCTCGGCCGGCGCGGGGACCGCTCCGGGGAGGCCGCCGCGATCGGGCTCCTCGGCAGCGCGGATCCGCAAGTCCGCCGACAGGCGGCCGATTCCGTGTCGCTGGTGGGCTCCGCCGCCTCGGGACCGGGGGCCTTGCAGGCCGCCCTGGCCCGGGAGAAGGACCCGGAAGTGAAGGCCGCGCTCCAAGCCGCGTTCGAGCGGCTGCGCGCAAAGACCCGGTGATGCTCCCCGGCGCCCTCCTGGGGGCGGCCGTCGCCGTATTCCTCCTTTGGCAGCTTGGGAAGTTCGGCTGGCGCCGCTACGCCGCCGCCCGCGAGGAAGTCTACCAGCCCATCATCCTCATGGCGATCGCCATGGAGATGATGCGCAGGCTCGGCCCGCCCTTCTCGGAGGGACGCCGGCTCGGGGACTGGACGATCGTGGAGGACGCGGTCGTCAAATGGAGCAAGGGCCTGCGGGGCTACGCGCGCAAGGCCTTCTGCGACATCTTCGAACAGAACGGTTTCGGCGAGTACGAAGCCCGGCGGCTCCACAGCCTGAGCCGCGGCGCCCGCGCAGAGGCCGCGCGCCGGCTGGGTCAGATGCTGGCGTTCAAGGCCGCGCCGGACCTGCTCCAAGCGCTCGAAGACCCCTGCGCGGAAGTGCGGCGCACGGCGTCCTGGGCCCTGGCCAACATGAGCCAGTGCGACGAAGCCCTCCGGCTCGCCACCACGGGCAAGCCCCGCATCTGCAAGGACGAGGACCTCGGCCGCAACGGCGCCGTCTCGGGCCGCTTCTATTGGGACGACGGCGAGCCGGTCATCGGCTGCGTCGGGGGCAACGTGCAGAGCATGGGCTCTTTGGGCAGCGAATCCCCGCGGGCGCCCTACGAGGATTCCGGCTACCGGCTCAACGGCGTCAGCGCCGGGGCCCCGGCCGCCCTGCGCGCCAAGCTTCGGCAGTTCGTGGGGGATTACAGCGTCGTGGTGTACCGCACCCGGGAGAATGTGCTCGTCCGTATGGGCTACATCACCGAGCACATCGATTTCGTCTTCCCGAAGTACCTGAGCCCGGACGACCGGATCTCCATCATGGGTAAGCTCGTGGTGCCCGCTCCCCCGAAAGAGGACCCCGCGCGCAACCGCATTCCCGAGGCCTGGGTCTCCATCCACTCCCGGGACGCCAGCTTCGGCATGGAGTACCGCTCCTGCGAAGCCGTCTCGTCCTACCGCCTGCACGACGTCCCGCCCGGCGACTATCACATCCGGGCCGCCTTCGGGGAATACTCCTACGAAGCGCCCCTGAAAGTCTCCCAGACCCAGCCGATGGTGCTCGACCTTACTTTGAAGTAGGGTAGGCCTTCTGCTCCGCCTTCCACGCCGGGCAATGGTCCGCATGCAGGGGATTGTGCAGCAGCTTCCCGATGAAGGAGTCGGGATGGCTGCGGGCGTGGCTGCACACCGGACAATGGTGGCACACGAAGGACAGCGCCTTCTCGATAGCGGAAAGCTCCGATGGGTTCATATATCCATCTTACCAAAGCCGGGCGGAGGGCCGACTCTGTCCAGACAGAGTTGCGGGGTTCATTCGGCTTCACCCCTTGCGGGGTCCGAACACCTGCCGCGCAGCGTGCTGGTTGTGGGTACGGCACAGGAGCCGGATGTTGGCCGGGTCGTCCGAGCATCCACCCAAAGCCCAAGGGAGAAGGTGGTCGAATTCGAGCCACTCCGTCGCCTCGCAGCGCCGCCCATCCCGGGCTACGAAGGCGCAGCGTCCGCCATCCCGGCTCCAGACCTCATCTTGAACACCTTGGGGGATCCGCCGTGACGACCGGCTCGGCCGCACCCCTCTCTTTCTCGCGTGGGTTCGCCTCCGGGCCGCTTTCCGGGCGATCCTCCGGCGCGGGTCCCGCGCATCCAGCAGCGATTCGATCGCTTCACCGACGACGTCCTCCAGGCGACCAACGGGATACTTATGCCGGAGCAGACCCTTCGCCAGTTCGATCCGCGCGAGCAGGTGTTCCGACGCCGTAAAACTGATGCGTACCAGACGGTTCGGCACCGTGGCCTGGGAGGCTTGCGCTGGAGCATCAGGCGGGGAGGGCGGGTCGGGCGGCGCCGCGGTGACGACCAATTCTGGCTGACGATCGTCGCGTGGGCCTTCAAAGTCCCCCGATTCTCCTGATGGCGGAGGCGGCAGAGCCCGGACCACATCCGCTTGGGGGCCAAACGGCTCGAGTTCGGCCGCGATACGCTCGACTTCCCGGCGGGTTTTCCCGCTGGCCCGAACAAGGAGTCCCTCGGCGTTCGCCTGGGTCAGATGGGGGGATAGACGGACGAGCGCGCTGAGATGGATCTCACCTCGCGCGAGCATTCCCATCGCTTGCGGGAAATCGCCTATGAGGCGCGCTGCCCGGATGCGGCAATAGGCTTCGGCCTCGGATAACCCAAGGCGTTTGGTACAGTATTCGAAGAGTGAGGGAAAACTGCGCGGCTCATGACCCCTTCGGCGATCGAACTCGGCAAGATGCGCCAGAAAGATGACCAGGACCTGCCGCTCGCCGCTGACAAGTCTTCGGAAGCGGCTGTCGAGTTCGTCGTCCGTGAGGCTCCCGACCACGACCAATTCGCGAGGCATGCCTACAAGTACGATCGACCCGCCGGAAAGTTCCCTGAATTGTGACTCTGTCTGGACAGAGTGCGGAGGCGAAGAGCACGCACCCAAAGAGATGGTCCAGATGTTATCGAACTGCCCCAAAGCGTTTGATGGTGTGCCAGCCAGGCGGGGCTACACTCAATCTATTTCACTTCCCATTCCTTGGGGTCGTAGTTGTCTATGACATCCAATGCTGGGCCATAGGAGTGGCGAAAAACTTCCTCACGCAACCGCTCTATGCGCTGCTCTCGACTGAGACCTGTATCAGCCATTATCTTTCTTACCTTGGCCCGCACATCCCCGCCAATTTGTTGACCTCCGGTAGATTTGAATGTCACAGAATGACCTTTCCGAAGATCCCCGATGATCCACGACAACACTTGTTCGCAAGCTCTCCGCTCACCTTCTGCGGCCTTCTCTTTTTCCTGCGGCGTTTCTGCATAGTCTTCCGGCAGTGGTTCCTCAGAGAAATCCAGGCCCAGCAAGATCGGTTTCCCATAATCGGCCAGATGAACATCAAGGGTTGTCGCGCCGGTCCACTTCGGATTCTGAAACACACCTGAAGACTTGTCGAGGAATCTAATGACTTCATCCTGGACTTTCTCAAGGGGCTTGGTCTTAATACCCTCCACATACAATTTATAGGCCAGTCGAATAGCTCGCCCAGTTTCCCTGTATGCACCCAATTGAACCTGGGTGGGTGGCGGTGGACGATTTCGTGCCTCCTCCCGTTCCAGAAGCAGTGATGGTTCCACCTGCACTCCATTCACCATTAGACGCTTACCTTGGTACTCGACCTTGTAGGGCGGGGGGATGACATGCCCATAGGCAATGACCAGCCCGGTGGTTATACCTTGGCTCTGTTTGATCGGATGGATGTCAATCTTCCTAGAACCCCTAATCCTAGTCCGCTTGATATACCGAGATAGGCCGGTGTCCGTCATCTCGGACGATTGGGCCGACATATCCCTTTCAGTCTTCGCTGGCGACTGCGCGAACAAGGGATAGGGAGTCGGAATCGTCGGCAGGAGAATCATGCTGAGTCTTAGAATATAGGCGTTCAGTGTTGTCATGCTCAGCACTTTGAACAGTATATGTGGATTCAGATATTTGTCAACCGGACTAGCATTGGGCGGCAATTAGGCGCATCGAGGAAGCACCTAATTGACTGCGCTGGCAACTCTGTCTGGACAGAGTCACCCCCCACTTTGGCCCTCCCCCACAAGAGGGGCGGGTATCCATAAGCCGCGCCGACTACTTCTTCTCGGCCAGGGCCTTGAGTACCTTCTCCCGGGTGAAGGGGGGGTAGCGCAGGCGCACTCCCACGGCGTTGTAGATGGCGTTGGAGATGCCGGGGAGCGCGCCGTTGATGCAGATCTCCGAGACGCTCTTGGCCCCGTAGGGCCCGGTCTTCTCGTAGCTGGGGACCAGGATGGTCTTGATCTCCGGCATGTCCCGCATGGAGTAGAGCCGGTAGTCGAGCAGGCTCGGGTTGAGGGTCTTGCCCTTGGCGTCGAAGCGGTACTCCTCGGTCAGGGCGTAGCAGATGCCGTTCATCACCCCGCCCTCGGTCTGGCCCTCGGCCAGGGCCGGGTTGATCGCGGTCCCGCAGTCCACCGCGGCCACGTACTTCACCACGCGCACCGCGCCCGTCAGGGTATCCACCTCGACCTCGATGAAATGGGCCGAGAAGGGCGGCGGCGACTTGTGGGTGATGTGCGAGGCCATGTCCCCGATCTGGAACTGGTTCGCCCCGTAGAGGGCGTGCAGGGCGACCTGGGAGAAGGTCAGCTCCTTGGACCCGTCCTTGGCCACGACCTTGGAGTCCTTGAGGTCGAGCTCGGCGGCGGGCTTGCCCAGCAGGGCCGCGCCCACCTCCAGGATCTGCTTGCGCACCTTCAGGGCGGCCTTTTGCACCGCGGAGCCCGTGAGGTACGTCGTGCTCGACGCGTAGGCGCCCACGTCGAACGGGGTCAGGTCCGTGTCCGAGGAGTACACGAGCATCTTCTCGATGTCGGTGCCCAGGGCCTCGGCCGCGATCTGGGCCAGGATGGTGTCCGACCCGGTGCCGAGGTCGGTGGCGCCCATGAGCAGGTTGAAGGAGCCGTCGTCGTTCATCTTGATGGACGCCGCCCCCATGTCGATCTCGGGGACGCTGGAGCCCTGCATGAGCGTGCACATGCCCAGACCGCGGCGCAAGCGCCCGGTCTTCTCCGTGTGGGGCTTGCGCTTGCGCCAACCGATCTCCTTGGCGCCGAGCTTGATGCACTTGTCGAGCTCGCAGGAGCCGATGGTCTGCTCGACGCCTTCCTTACCCTCGCCCAGGGCCGCGAACACCGGGGAGCCCTCGCCCCCGCGGATATGGTTCTTGAGGCGGAGCTCGGCGGGGTCCATGCCGATGGCCTCGGCCATCTGGTCCATGTTCACCTCGACGCCGAAGGCGGCCTGCGTGGCGCCGTAGCCGCGGTAGGCGCCGGCGACCGGGAGATTGGTGTATACCGAGGTCCCATTGAACAGCACGTTGGGCGTCTTATAGAGCGGCAGGACCTTGCTGCCGCAGTTGCAGACCACGGTCAGGGCGTGGGAGCCGTAGGCTCCGGTGTTGGTGATGACGTCCATGCCGATGGCCGTGATGGAGCCGTCCTTCTTCACTGCCGTCTGGATGCGGACCCGCGCGGGATGCCGCGTCCGGGAGCTGATGAACTCCTCGGCCCGGGTGTATTCCAGCAGCACCGGCTTCCGGGCTTTAAGCGCCAGCATGCCCACGAGGTCCTCGATGAGGACTTCCTGCTTGGCGCCGAAACCGCCGCCGATGCGGGGCTTGATGACCCGGATCTTGCGCACCGGGACGCCGATCGCCTGCGCCGCGATGCGCCGGGCATGGAAGGGTACCTGCGTGCTGGTCAAGATCACGAGCCGGTCCTCGGAGTCGAGATGGGCCATGGTGACGTGCGGCTCCATGGGGGTGTGCTGTCCGTATTGCGTCTCGTAGGTCTCGTCGAAGCGGAAGTCGCCTTCCGCGAGCCCTTTTTCCAGGTCGCCGACCTTCATGGCGACCCGGGCCGCGACGTTCTTCTTGGGCTCGTAGGGGACGGGGATGAGGATGGAGGCATCCGCCTCGTCATGGATGACCGGGGAGCCCTCCTTCAGGGCCGCGTCGATGGACAAGACCGGCTCAAGGACCTCGTACTCGACCTTGATGGCCTCCAGGGCGGCTTCGGCGATCTCAGCCGTGCGCGCGGCCACGGCGGCTACGCGGTCGCCCACGAAGCGGACCTTGTTGTCGAACATGAAGGTGTCGTAGGGGGACGGCTCGGGGAAACCCTGCCCGGCGGTGGTGTGGGGGATGCGGGGCACGTTGCCGTGATAGAGCACGGCCGCCACGCCCGGCATCTTCTCCGCGGCGCTCACGTCGATGGACTTGATGCGCGCGTGGGCGTGCGGGCTCCAGAGCACCTTGGCGATGAGGCAGTCCTCCGGCGCGAAGTCCGCCACGTACATGGGTTTGCCCAAAGACAGGGCGAGCGCGTCGCGTTTCTTGACCGATTTGCCGACGACGTTGAACTCCCTAGCGGCCATCGGAGCCTCCTCCGGACACCTTCCGGAACGCGGTCCAGATCTTCTCGTAGCCGGTGCAGCGGCAGAGCACGCCGTCCATGTATTCCCGCGCCTTGGCCTCCGTCGGGCGCGGGTCCTGGTCCAGCAGGGCTTTGGCCGACAGCACCATGCCGGGGGTGCAGTAGCCGCACTGGACCCCGCTCGACTCTACCAGCGCCTCTTGGAACGGGTGGGGCTTGTCGAAGTCCCCGACGCCCTCGATCGTCCGCACGTCCCGCCCGTCGGCCTGGAAGGCGTAGAGGATGCAGGAGTATTCGGCGCGCCCGTCGATGATGACGGTGCAAGTCCCGCAGGACCCCTCGCCGCAGCCGAACTTCACGCCCTTGCAGCCCGAGCGGCGCAGGAGGTGGAGCAGATGCTCGTCGGGGAGCACGGAGAACTCCCGCTTCTCCCCGTTGAGCGTGAACGATATCTTCCTGGTCTCAGCCATGGTTCCCCTCCTGGGCGTCGCGCACCGCCGCCGCGACCGCGTCCCGGACCGCCACCGGCGCCAGCGCCGCGGCGTACGCATCCGAAAAACCGCACTCCCCCTTCCAGGGCAGGCCCGCGCAGCCTTCCCGCGCCTCCGCGAGGAAGGCGTCCTCGTCCAAGCCCTTCCTGGGCACCGCCTTGCCCACCAGCAGGGACTCCACCTTCTCGAGTCGCTTGGGGAAGGGGAGCGCGGCGCCCGCGGCCGCCCGCAGTTCCACGATCCGGCCGCTCACCACGCGGGCCGCGACCGCCGCGGTCGCCAGGGAGAAGTCCGCGTGCGTACGGACCTCCTTGCGGTAGCCGAAACCCCAGCCCGAGGCCAGCCGCCCCACCTTCACGGCGGTCAGGATGTCGCCGTCCGGGAGGAAGCGGCGCGGGGACGCGGCCAGGAACTCGCTCCCGCGGACGGGGCGGTCCTGGCCGGTGAGCGTGCGCACGGTCATCTCGCATTCCAGCGCAAGCAGGGCGACCGGGAAATCGTTCCAGCGGAACACCCGGGCCAGGTTGCCGCCGAAGGTGGACATGTTGCGGATCTGCTGGGTGGCGAAGGCCCGGGCCACGCGGTCCAGCGCCCACCCTTTGGCGCGGAACTCCTGGAGCTCCGCCACCGGGGTCAGGGCGCCGACGAGGAACGCCTCGGGGAGCTCCTTGATGCCGGACAGCCCGAGACGACGGATGTCGACGGCCGTGCGCCCCGCTTTCCCCTTGTTGAACACCAGCGAGGTCCCCCCCGCCAGGAGCAGGCCGGCTTCGCCGAGCTCCTTGAGGGTCCGGCCGGCGTCCTCCAGCCGGGCCGGGGTCTTAAAATCGATGATCTTCATCCCATTCCTCCCGAAATCAGCGGTATGACGTCTTCAGCTTGCTTTCCGCCGCCGACAGCATCCGCTCGGAGACGCGGTTCGCCTCGTGGAAGAGCTTCTCCTCGTCGATCCCCACGAGCCGGCCTTCGCGGACCAGGACCTTCCCATTCACGACCGTGACGTCCGCCCGCTGTCCCGAACCGCAGAAAAGCACCGCGGAGGCCGGGTCGTGCATGGCCCCGGCGAAATCCAGGCGGTCGAGGCGGAAAACGGCCAGGTCGGCGGCCTTCCCGGGCGCCAAGGACCCGATCTCGTCGTGCCCCAGCACGCGCGCGCCGCCCGTCGTGGCCATCTGGAGCACCTTCTGGGGCGGCATCGCGCCGACCCCGGTCCCCACCCGGTGCACCATGAGCGCCGTCTGCATCTCGCGCAGGAAACCCGAGGAATCGTTGGACGCGCTGCCGTCCACCGCGAGCCCCACCGGGACTCCGGCCGCGAGCATCTCGGGGACGCGGGCGATCCCCGACCCCAGGCGGAGGTTCGAACAGGGGCAGTGGGCCACCCCCGTCCCGGTCTTGGCCAGCTGGCGGATCTCGTCGTTGTTGAAGTAGATGCCGTGGGCGTACCACACGTCGTCGCCCAGCCAGCCCACGCTCTCCATGTAGTCCAGCGGCCGCATGCAGAGCTTCTCCAGGCAGTACTCCTCCTCGTCGCGGGTCTCGCAGAGGTGGGTGTGCAGGCGCACCTTGTGCCGGCGCGCGAAGGCCGCGGTCTCCTTAAGGAGTTCGGTGGTCACCGAGAAGGGCGAGCACGGGGCCAGGGCGATGCGGCACATGGAGAAGGGCTTGGGATCGTGATATTTCGCGATGAGCCGCTCGCAATCCTTGAGGATGACGTCCGGCGTCTGCACCACGTCGTCGGGAGGCAATCCGCCGGCGGAGCGGCCGCGGCTCATGCTGCCGCGGGTGGGGTGGAAGCGCACCCCCATGGCGCGGGCCGCCGAGATCTCCGCGTCGATGAGTTCTCCGGAGACCCCCTTTGGGAACAGGTACAGGTGGTCCGTCGTGGTGGTGCAGCCGGAGAGCAGGAGCTCCCCCACGCCGACCCGGGTGCTGACGTCCACGGCCTCGGGATCGAGCTCGCGCCAGACCTCGTAGAGCCCGAGCAGCCAGTCGAAGAGCTTGGCGTTCTGGACCTTGGGGATGTTGCGAGTGAGCGTCTGATAGAGGTGATGGTGGGTGTTGACGAAGCCCGGGTAGACCACCCTCCAGCGCCCGTCCAGGACCTCGTCCCCCGGCTGCTGCTCCAGACCCTTCCCGATGGCGGAGACCTTCCCATCCTCGGCCAGAAGGTCGACGCCATGCAGCGGTGCCTGGCCTTCGACCATCGTGACCAGGGTGTGGATGTCGCGGATGAGCAATCGTGGCATAGGGTCCCCTGGAAGACGGAGTCTCTGGCCGTATACTGCCAAAATGGAGAATCCTTGGCAATCGGGCCCGCCCATCTTGGTACGCTATACGCGATGGAGCCCGAGCCCATGGACGAGGCGGAGTTGCGCCGCTACCGCCTGCACCGCCGCTTCGACCGCATGGGGCGTCTGGTGGGCGACGACGCCATGGAGAAGCTGCTGCGCTCCCACGTGGCGGTGCTGGGGCTCGGGGGCGTGGGCTCCTGGACTGCCGAGGCCCTGGCGCGCGCGGGGGTCGGCCGGCTGACCCTGATGGATTTCGACGACATCTGCGTCACCAACGCCAACCGGCAGCTCCACGCCCTGGCGGACACGGCCGGACGCAAGAAGGCCGCGGTGATGGGGGAGCGCCTGCGCGGGGTGAACCCCGAAGCCGAGGTCCGGGTCCTGGAGCGCTTCTACGACGCGGAGTCCTCCGCCGAGATATTCTCCCTCGCCCCTGATTTCGTGGTGGACGCGATCGACAGCATCGGGGCCAAATGCCATCTCCTGGCCGCCTGCCGGGAGCGCGGCGTCCCGGTGGTCGCCGCCACCGGCTCGGGCGGGCGCCTGGACCCGTCTTCGGTCCGCATCTCCGACCTGTCGGAGACCGCGGCCGATCCCCTGGCCCGCGACCTGCGCCGCATCCTGCGGGAGAAGCACGGCTTCCCGGAGGCGGAGGGCGCGCCCTTCGGCATCCCGGCCGTCTGGTCCCCCGAACCGCCCCGGCCGCCCGTCGAACTCCACTACGACGGGGGCAAGGGCTTCCGCTGCGTCTGCCCGGGCAAGGAGGACTCCCCCTTCACCTGCGACTCCCGGCGGCGGATCTACGGCAGCGCCGGCTTCGTCACGGGCGCGTTCGGACTGGCCTGCGCCTCCGTGGCGGTGCGCCGCCTTCTGGGGGAATGGCCGTCTTCGCCTCTGGTATAATGAAAGGAATGAAGATCAAGGTGAAGGTGATGGGGACCCTGATCCGCCCCTTCGGCGCGGACGAGTTCGACTACGACTGTCCCCCGGCCGCCACGGTGCGCCAGCTCCTGGGTGCCTTGAAGTACGAGCCCCGCCACATCCCTCACATCATGGCCTGCGTGAACGGCGAACTGCGCCACCAGGACCACGCCCTGAAAGCCGGGGACTCCGTCGTGCTGTCGGTGACCGTCGGCGGCGGCTAGTGTAGTGTCCCCAACGCTTCTTTACATTTGAAAAGCCGTCATGCCGGCGCCAGCCGGCAGCCAGCGTGTGGAACGGATTCAACATTCCTGTTCTGGTGCCTGGACCCCGGCTTTCGCCGGGGTGACGAATGCAATCGGACTTATAACTCACTACACTGGGGGTTGCTGGCTCGTCCATCTTATCCAGCGACGGCCCCCCCGGACTGTGCCCGGGCACAGTCGCCCAGGAGGTTCGGGCTAGTGCTCTGCCGCGGCCGGCGGTGCGACTCGATAGAGCAGACCCGTCCGGGAGCGGACGAATCCCCCCAGGGCCCAGGCGTAGCCGGGAGTACCTTTTTTCACCGGCGCCTCATCCATCCCCACCCCCGGGCGCCCGTCCAGGACGGCCGGGGTCTCGGTCATGAGGGGCAACGCCGGCTGGCGCTGGGCCTCGTCGAGCGCGGCTTGCACCTGGCGGGCGATTTCAGGCTCGCTCGAGCGCAGGAGCACGGCGTTGCCCTGGGCGTCGAAACCGACATCGGCGACGTGGACCCCCGGAGCGTTCCCGAGGGCCGCGCCGTCCGCTTCGACATACAGAACCAGAGTCTCTTCCGTCGCCGCGGGCGCAGGCCCCTCCTCGGGATCGGGCTTCCGGACGCCCCATAGGACGGCGAACGTCACCAGGATCAGGGCCCCGGCGCTCAAGAACATCAGCTTGCGGCTAGACCCCATCGGCGGATCCCCCCCCGGCGCGCTGCCGGCGCAGGTGCAGCGTCGCGGCCTCTCCCGCCTCGAAGGCGGACCGCTCCACCGACTGCGCGCGATACGCGGCGTAATCGCAGCGCTTCTCGCAGTATTCACAGCAGTACCGCTCCAGCTCGGCGCCCCACTCCTCGGCGAGCCCATGCTCCTCGCTGCCGGGCTGGAGCCTGCCGGCGCGCAGCTTGGCCACCAGTTCCCGCTGATAATGATGCGTCGCCTCGTGGGTCAGGAGGCCGAGCGCCTCATCCGGGTTCTGGAAGGCCCGCTTGCTGGGATCCACCCATATCTGGTCCCCGGTGTAGAGACCCAGCCGTTTGGGCTCCAGGCCCCGGTATCCGACCTGGGCGACGCTGGTCCCGAAGACGGCGGCGTGGATCTGCGCGGCGCGGCGCAGGACCTCGAGGCGCTCCTCCCGGGTCCGGCGCGGCCAGTCCGCGTAGCCCCGGCGGATGAGCTCGTCCTGGAGCAGGGCTGCGCGGTAGGCGCGGTTCTTCCCCGCGAAGGAGCGGGGGTCCCCACCGACCTCGTAGGTCTTGCCGTCGAGACCGCGTACCCGCTGAGGTTCAGCGCGCGGGAGCGGCGCGGGCGGGGGGACTTCGGGGACCGGGGGGACCTCTTCCCCGTCATCGTCCCCCTCCCCTTCCGGCGCCTCGGCCTTGAAGGAGCCCGCGGGCGTCTGCGTCGCCCGCGGCGGTCCGGAGCCGGGATCCCCCCTGCGCGCCGCGTCGCCGCCGCCGCGGAGAGCGGGGATGACCCGCACCTTCTTCTCCTTGCCCCAACAGACGAACTTATGGGCCTTGGAATAGCCCTGGGGAGAACAGAAACCCAGCGCCACGGTGACCGTGGCGGGGCGGACGAAATCCGGAGCGGCCAGGGATGTCGCCGCGGCCCGCGACCCGCAGGGGAAGGGTCCCGTCCGCTCCTTGCGCAGGAGGAGGCTGACCCGACAGGTCCACTCCCCCGGGGCGAACGGACGGACCTCCACCCGGATATCTTCCCGCGCCCGGACCGTCTCCGGCGACACGCTCCAAGCCACCTCGGGGAGCTTGTCCTTGAAGTAGTCCTTGACCGCGTTCGCGCCGAGCGCTCCGGGCGGCGCGCCCGCCGCCGCGGCCGCCGCGCACAGGAGCAGACGGACGAGCGGGAGACGACTCCTCATCTCAGAGCGCCTTGAGCTCGGTCCAGAGGCGGTCATAGACCGCTCCCGCCTCGCCGGCATCCGGGATCCATTCCAGCGAGTCGAGGGTCTTGCCCTGCGGGACGATGCCGGGGTTCTTCCGCAGGGTCTCGGGCAGGAGTTCCCAGGCGGTACGGTTGGGACAGCCGAAATAGGTCTTCTCTACGATGCGGGCGATGTTCCGGGGCTCCAGCATGAAATCGATGAGCTTGAGCGCCGCCTCCGGGTCCGGCGCGGTGCGCGGGACGCAGAGGTTGTCCTGGAAGATGAAGCCCCCCTCCTTGGGGATGACGAAGCGCAAGGACGGCTTCTGGGCCGCCGCGCGGAACAGGTCCCCGCTCCAGAGATGCGCGACGTCCACTTCCCCGGAAAGGAGCAAGGCCGAGATGTTCTCGCTCACGTAGGTCTTGGTGAGACGCTTCTGCTCCGCCAGCCGCGCCTTCACCTTCTCCAGGACGGCGGGGTCGGTGTTCCCGGCCTTGTACCCCATGGACTGCAGGCCCATGGCGAAGACCTCGCGCGGATCGTTGAGCAGGCTGATGCGGCCCGCACGCGCCGGGTCCCAGAACACCGACCACCCGGTGGGCGGCGCGGAGAGCCGGTCCGAGTCGTAGCCGATACCCGTGATCCCCCACAGGTAGGGCACGCAGTACCGGTTGCCGGGGTCATAGCTCAGGTCTCGGAAGCGGGGGTCGATGTGGGAGAGGTTCGGGGTCTTGGCCTTGTCCAGCGCGGTCAGCAGTCCCTGCCGCGCCATGACCGGAACCATGTAGTCCGAAGGCACGATCACGTCGTAGCCCCGGGCTCCTCCCATCAGCTTGGCCAGCAGCTCCTCGTTGGAAGCGAAGCGGTCCACCACCACGCGGATGCCGGTGCCGGCCTCGAACTCCGCGAAGACCGCCGGGTCGTCGTAGTTGTCCCAGGTGAAGAGATGCACTTCGCGCGCCGCTTTGGAGGAACATCCCGCCGTCAGCGCCAGGGCGCAGACCAGGGCCGCCTTTCTAATGGACATAACCCTCCTTCCGGTCCTGCAGGAAATGCGCCGCGCCCACCAGGACCATGGAGGCGACGAACAGCACCGCGGAGAGCGCGTTGACCTCCGGGCTGATGGAGAACTTCAGCATCGAGTAGATCTGGATGGGCAGGGTGGTCGAGTTCGGGCCCGCCACGAAGAAGCTGATCACGAAATCGTCGATCGAGATGGCGAAGGCCGTGAGCGCCCCGCCCACGATCGCGGGAGAGAGCAGGGGGAAGGTGACCCGCCAGAACGCCGTCCAGGGCGTGGCCCCCAGGTCCAGGGCGGCCTCCTCCAGGCGCGGGTCCAGCTTCTTGAGGCGGGCGCGCACGATGAGCCAGACGATGGGGAGGTTGAGCGTGGTGTGCCCCAGGAGCAGCGTGCCCAGCCCGAAGGGGAAGCCGAAGACCCCGAAGAGGAGCAGGAACCCGATCGCCATCATGAGCTCGGGGACCACGATGGGGATGAAGAAGAACCCCTCCCAGAGCTCCGGCCGCGCCCAGCGGAAGCGCTCGACCGCGAGCGCGGCCATGGTCCCCAGGACCGTGGCGAGGGCGCTGGAGACCACCCCGATGAGGAGGCTGTTCCAGGCGGCGCGGAGGATGTTCTGGTTGTGGGCCAACCGGGCGTACCACTCCCAGGTGAAGCCCCCCCACCGCGCCCCGTACTGGGACGCGTTGAAGGAGAAGACGAGGACCACCAGGATCGGCATATAGAGGAAGAGCAGCGTGGCCCACCCAGCCGCAGCCAGCATCCTCCCGCTCTTCACGCCGCCTTCTCCAGCCTGCGGAAGAGCAGGAGCCCGCCGCCGATGACCAGCATCTGCGTCAACGACAGCGCCGAACCGAAAGGCCAGTCCCGGGCCACCAGGTACTGCTGCTGGATGAGGTTGCCCACCAGCATGTTCTTGGCCCCCCCGAGCAGGTCGGGAGTGGCGAAATCGCACAGCGCCGAAGTGAACACCAGGATGCAGCCCGCGGCCAATCCCGGCTTGGCCAGCGGCAGGATCACCCGGAACAGGGTCTGGGCCGGCGAGGCGTAGAGGTCCCGCGCCGCCTCCAGCAGGCTCTTGTCGATCCTCTCCAGGGAAGCGTAGAGCGGCAGGATCATGAGCGGCAGGTTCCCGTAGAGGAGCCCCAGCAGGATCGCGCCGCGGGTGTAGAGGATGTCGACGGGACCCCGGGTCAGGCCCAGCGCCTGCAGGGCCGAGTTCAGCAGACCCGCGCCGCTGAGCAGGAACATCCACGCGTAGAGGCGCACGAGGATGTTCGTCCAGAAGGGGATGAGGACCAGCAGGAGCAAGGTCTCCTGGGAGCGCTTGGGGCTGCGCGCCATCCACCAGCTCACGGGGAAAGCCAGCAGGGCGCAAGCCGCGGTCGCCGCCGTCGAAAGGACGATGGAGCGGAAGAAGACGGCCCCGTAGAGGGAGTCGAAGATGCGGCCGTAGTTCCCCCAGTTCGGGGTCCAGGACACCCCCCCGTAGGCGCCCCGCGAGACGAAGGACACCGCCAGGATGAGCAGGAGGGGAACGACGTAGAAGACGCCGATCCAGGCCAGGGGCGGCGCCAGGAGCCGCACGCGCGCTGGGACCCTCATCGCGTCAGCACGGTCGAGTCCTCGGCGCGCCACTGCAGGTACACCGACTCCCCTTCGCGCCGGGCCGGCTGGAGGGGAGAATAACTGTCGTGCACCCGCACCAGGGTCCCGCTCTTGAGCCGGATGTGATAGTGGATCTCGCTGCCCAGGAAGAGAGCCCGCTCCACCATGCCCAGGACGCGGTTGACCAGGTCCTCCACGGGGCTCGCGGCCAGGTGGATCCGCTCGGGCCGCAGGCAGAGGGTCACCCGGGCGCCGGTCTCCATCGCAGAGCGGGACACCGCTTCGACGCGGCCGAAGCCGTCCAGCGCCAGCACCACGCGCCGGGACGCGCCCGGGGCGGACTCCACCAGCAGCCGCTCCCGCTCCACGACCTTCCCGGGGATCAGGTTGGAGACGCCGACGAAGTCCGCCACGAAGGCGGTCTGGGGGACCTCATAGATCTCCTGGGGCGCTCCCACCTGCACCACCTTCCCGCGCTCCATGACCGCGATCCGGTCCGCCAGCTCCAGCGCCTCCTGTTGGTCGTGCGTGACGTAGAGAAAGCTGATGCCGACCCGGTGCTGCAGGGTCTTGAGCTCCTGGCGCATGTCCTCCCGGAGCTTCTCGTCCAGGGCGGCCATCGGTTCGTCGAGCAGGAGCAGCTCCGGCCGGTTGACCAGGGCCCGGGCCAGGGCCACCCGCTGCTGCTGGCCTCCCGAGAGCTGGGCCGGCATGCGCCCCGCCAATCCCGCCAGCTGGACGGAGGCGAGCGCCTCGGCCACGCGCTCGCGGAGCTCGGGCTCCGGGGTCCGGCGCACCCGCAGGCCGAACGCCACGTTCTCCGCGACGCTCAGGTGGGGGAACAGCGCGTACTGCTGGAACACCATGTTGACCGGCCGCTCGTTGGCGGGCACGCCGGTCATGTCGCGGCCGCCGATGCGGATGGAGCCGCGGTCGGGCATCTCGAAGCCCGCGACCATGCGCAGGAGCGTCGTCTTGCCGCAGCCGCTCGGCCCCAGGAGCGCGAAGAACTCCCCGCGGCGGATCTCGAGGTCGACGCCCTCCACGGCCTGGACGCCGTGGAACAGCTTTCCGACGCCCTCCATCCGGACGGTGGCCTGTTCTGACATCGTGCGATGGGATTTTACCCTTTTTGTATACTCTCGGGACCGTTGGAATCGATATCGGGGGCATCATGAGCGAAGAGCACAAGCACACCGTCGAAGAGGAGTCCGAGGGCTTCCCGGACCTCGAGGCGTTCCAGGCCAGCGACCGCTCCGCGGGCGACCGGAAGAAGACCCCCGAGCAGCTGGACCGCGAATGGCTGCGGGACGTGTACCAGGGCGACGCCCCCCAGCTCACCGTCCGCGCCGTGGTCATGGGCGCCCTGCTCGGCGGCTTCATGTCCCTGTCCAACCTCTACGTGGGCCTCAAGACCGGCTGGGGCCTCGGCGTCGCCATCACCGCCTGCATCCTGGCCTTCGCCATCACCAAGGTCCTGCGCCTGGTGGGGATCTTCAAGACCGACATGACCATCCTCGAGAACAACGTCATGCAGACCACCGCCTCCTCCGCCGGCTACTCGACGGGCGGCACGATGGTCTCGGCCATATCCGCCTACCTGCTCATCACGGGCTCGCACATGTCCTGGCAGGTCCTGGGGGTCTGGACCCTCTTTTTGGCCCTGCTCGGGGTGATGATGGCCATCCCCATGAAGCGGCAGATGATCAACGCCGAGCAGCTGCGCTTCCCCAGCGGCGTCGCCTGCGCGGAAACGCTCAAGAGCCTCCACGCCGAGGGCGAAGCGGGGCTGCGCAAGGCCAAGGCGCTCGCCTATGCCGGCGGCTTCGGAGCCGCCGTGGCCTGGTGCCGCGACGCAGGCATCCCGAAATTCCTGCAGATCCCGGCCCACCTGCCGTTCGGGAACCTCACGCTCGGCGGCTTCGCCCTGACCAAGTGGACCATACAGCTCGACATGAGCGCCATCATGATCGCAGCCGGAGCCATCATGGGCTGGAAGGTCTGCTGGTCGCTGCTCCTGGGCGCCTGCATCAACTACGGCATCCTGGCCCCCTGGGCTGTCAAGATCGGGGCCATCCCGATCGCCGCGGACGGGGCGGACCTGGGCTACCGGGCCATCGTGCGCTGGAGCACCTGGGCCGGAGCCGCCATCATGGTCTCCTCCGCGCTCTTCTCATTCGCCCTGCAATGGCGTTCCATCCTGACGGTCTTCAGCGGATTCGCCGCCACCCTGGGCCTGGGGGCGAAGAAGACCGGCGCCGACCCCATGGAGGCCATCGAAGTCCCCACGAAATGGTTCCTCTGGGGGACGCTGGTCTCGGGACTCGGATGCATGGCGGTCCTCTATTTCGCCTTCGGCACGAGCTGGTGGATGAGCATCGTAGCCATCCTCATGACCTTTTTCCTCGCCGTGGTCGCCTGCCGGGTCACCGGCGAGACGGACACGACCCCCATCGGGGCCATGGGGAAGATCACCCAGCTCCTCTTCGGCGTGCTCGCTCCCGGCAACCACGTGACGAACCTCATGACCGCGGGCGTGACCGCCGGCGCCGCCGGCTCCTCGGCGGACCTGCTGACCGGGCTCAAGACCGGCTATCTGCTGGGCGCCAACCCCCGCAAGCAGTTCCTCGCGCAGTTCTTCGGCATCTTCGCCGGGACCTTGATCGTGGTGCCGGCGTTCTACATCCTGGTCCCCGATGCCGGCGCGCTGGGCTCGGCGCAATGGCCGGCGCCTTCGGCGCAGGTCTGGGCCGCGGTCGCCCGCCTGCTCTCGGAGGGATTTACGGCTTTGCACCCGACGGCCCGCTGGGGCCTCTTCGTTGGCCTGGGCGTGGGCCTGGTCATACCTCTGCTCGAACTCGCCTTCCCGAAAGCCCGGCCCTACATCCCATCGGCCACGGGCATCGGATTGGCCATGGTCATCCCGTTCTTCAATTCCTTTTCCATGTTCCTGGGAGCGCTCATCACGCTGTACCTGGAGAAGAAGCACGCCCAGCTCGCCGACACCTACATCGTCACCACGGCCTCCGGCATCATCGCCGGGGAATCCCTGCTGGGGGTGTTCGTCGCCCTCCTGGCGGCGACCGGCGTGATAGGCTGAGGAACCCATGGCCAACATCCTGGTAGTCGACGACGATCCGGCCTTCGCGGCGATGCTCAAGGAGTGGCTCGTCTCCTGGGGCCACTCCGTATCCACGGCCGGCAGCGTCGACACCTTCGTCAGCGCGGCGACCCTGCAGGCTCCCGCCCTCATCCTCATGGACATGCAGTTCCCCGGCGGCGGAGCCCCCGCGGCCGTCGAGAGGATCAAGTCGAACGCCGCGCTGAACGCTCTCCCGATCATCTTCATCTCCTCGATGCCCCTGGCCCAGATCAAGCGCTGGTTCCCCGACGCGCCGCATCGCCGGCATCACTCCAAGCCGCCGGATTTCAACGCCCTGGCCAAGCACCTCGAGGAACTCCTGCCCGGCTCGACCTCGGCCCAGTCCGCGGCCCAGCTCCACCCCGCGGCCGCGGTCCAGTCCTCTTTGTCGAAGCTGTTCGAGCCGGAGATCGCCAAGACCCGCGGCGAGAAGGAGACCTCCGACGCCAAACTGGCCGCGGCGGGACGCCTGGTGGACCTGCTCATGGCGGACGCGATCAAGGCCGGGGCGAGCGACATCCACATCGACCCCGCGCCCGACACGGTGTACATCCGCTACCGCATCGACGGGATCCTCCTGGACCAGCTCACCTACCCCAAGGACCTGCCCCTGCTCGCGCGCGTGCGCTCCCAGGGCGGCCTGGCCCCCGTGGGCGCCTCCAACCCGGTCCCTGAGGAAGGGAGCTTCGACGTCTCTTCGGGCATACGCGCCCGCCTCGCCGTGTACCCTTCCGCCTACGGCGACAAGATCACCCTGCGGCTCCTGAACCGGAACACGGGGCTGCTGAACCTGGATTCGCTGGGCTTCCTGCCCGACGATCTGAAATCGCTGCGCAAGCTCATCCATCGCCCCTACGGGATGTTCCTGGTCTCGGGGGCGACCGGCAGCGGCAAGACCACCACGCTCTGCAGCATCCTTCTGGACCAGGAGATCGGCAAGATCAACATCATGACCCTGGAAGACCCGATCGAATACCAGCTGCCCCGGGTCACCCACACCCAGATCTGCCCCAAGGTGGGGCTGACCTTCACCGAAGGGCTGCGCTCCATGCTGCGTCAGGACCCCAACGTCATCATGGTGGGGGAGATCCGCGATCCCCAGACCGCCGAGATCGCGCTCCAGGCCGCCATGACGGGCCACATGATCTTCTCCTCGGTCCACGCGACCAACTCCAGCGGCGTCGTCGCCCGGCTCATCGGCATGGGCGTCGAGCCGTACATGATCAGCTCCTTCCTGCTGGGAGCCCTCTCCCAGCGGCTCATCCGGAAGGTGTGCACGCAGTGCGCCCAGCCGTCGGCCCCGGACGCCGCCCGGATCGAGAAGACGGTGACCTCCGCGGACCCTCGCCAGCGGCAGGCGCTGCAGGCGCTCTTCGCGGCGAAGGGCGGGAAATTCACGGTCGGGAAGGGCTGCCCGGCCTGCGGCGGCACGGGCTACAAGGGCCGGGTCGGGATCTACGAACTGCTGGCCATCAGCCCCGCCATCTCCGAGCTCATCCACAAGAAGGCCACCGCGGCCGAGATCCACGAGGCGGCCATCCAGGCCGGGATGCGGACCTTCCTCATGGACGCGGCCTACAAGGCCTGGGCCGGCTGGACCACCCTGGAGGAAGCCCTCCGGGTGACCGGATAAGGGCGGAGGCGGGTCCCGAGAGGACCCGCCCCGCGCCCGCCGCCCGGCCGCGCCTACGCGGCGACCGTCGCCTCTTTCCGGGCGAGCTTCCCCGGCAGATAGAGCTGGGCCACATAGTCCTTGAGCATCCGGTCCGAGCAGAACACCGGGCCCACCGTCTGTATGGACTCCTTCATGACCCGCACCCAGCCATGCGGCACGCCGTCCCGGCCCCGGTCGTAGAAGAGCGGGATGATCTGCTGATGCCGCAGGATTCCTGGGGGCCAATTCAGCCGGGGCCTGGGGCCCCACCTGCGGCTTTTAGTTCAATCCAAGCGCGATGGTGTTCCGTGCACGGCGCAACTTGTCGCTGAAGTCTGTCGACCGCCTGCTCCAGCCGCAGAATCGCGGTCTGGTCGATTACTCCAGCCGTGAATCGGCGCTTCATGGATTTCAGGACTTCCGCGCCATAGAACATGAGCCTCGTCGCGCCGGAATCGTCGAACACCCGTTCTGGATTCATGGGCGGCGGATTCTCTCGTCCGTCAACATGCCAACATAGCCAAGGATAGTTCTCTAGGAACTCCGCGAGCTTGACGAGGATGTCCTGGCAGAGCTTGCGGTCCAGACGAACGACTCGCGCCCGCGCCGGACCTTGGAACCTGGAAGGCTTGTCGAAAACCTTAGCCAGCAAAGCATCCAGGGCCATACCCGCCTCGCCTCCCTTGGTGACGATGGTCGGGGACCCCTCCCAGAATCGGGCTCCGTCACCCCGATTGCGTTGTCTCGCGCGGAGACGGGAAGCCTGGTCCATACGGGAATCGAGTTCGCCCAAGAATCCCTGGACCCCGATTGGCCGTTCCTGTCGATGGAGTTCGCGCAGGCGATTCTCCAAGGCCTTACGCCTCTCACGGTCAGCGGGGCGCCAGGACATTCGAATAATCTTCTTCAAGGTTTCGATGTGATGGAATTTCTCCGTGGGAACGCGATCCAGGATGGCCTTTGCCGCTTTGACCTGCTTCAAATCATCGAAGATGTGCCCGAGATAAATGAGCGCTCTCCAATAATCAGGTTTTAATTCGATGGCGTGTTCAATCGGCGCAATCGCCTCTCGGGCGCCCTTCAGGCGATGAAGCGCGGCCCCTAGGCCCATCCACGAGGACTCATGATTTGGGTCGATCTCTACCGCCTTGCGATAGAGACGAACCGCGTGCTCATACCGGCGGTGCTCATAGAGCAGGTACCCGAAACTGTTCGCGGTTTCCGCGGCGGGCCCCGGCAGCGCCATCACCGCTTCAATGCACGACAGCGCCTCAGAGAACCGGCCCAGGTTGACATACGCCTTGGCCAGATTCGCCAGGACCGTATCCCAACAGGGATGGGCCCTGCGCAGCGGCTCCAGGAGGGCGCAGGCGTTCGGATAGTCGCCCATCCTATTGTGCGCGCGGGCCAATCCAAGCTGAAGGGCCGCACTCGCTGGGAAGTGAATAAGCCCGTCTTTGAAAGATTTGATGGCCTTTTCCGGGCATCCCTCGGCAAGGGCCTGGTCTCCCAGACGCCCGTACCCTACCTCGTCTCGGTTCGTCATCATGTGTCTCCTGGCGATACGGTGGACAGCACCGGGACACCGCCGCGGATAACGATGTACCGCAAGACTGGCCCACCCAGAGGGCCGAGTCCGACGACAAGACCATCGCGGCCCTCAGCATAAGCTCCTTTCTTACGGAGACGAAACACCTGCCGAGCCCGCCAGGGTCCATCAGTCTCATGCCGCGCCTTATTGAGACAGATTCTCTGCCCTTTGCTCAAGTCGTCCCTCGCCTGGTCGTGTTCTGTCGGCGGCGAATAGGATAAGGCGTCGCTGCAGTATTCATCGATTGGCAGGTATCCCTTCCAACGGGAAGGAACCTCCCCAGCCCATTTTGCAGCACTTTGACCACGAAACCGCTTCCTCAATGCGGCAGGTGACAACGGCTCAAGGCGGAGGCAAACTCCGCCGACCCGCGCCTCTGATACGATGAAATCGTCCCAACAGGATTGCTCTGCCAGTTTGGCGAGGCGATTCCATGACACATGGCCGGTGCCCTGACGCTTCGCGCGCTCGCGCCATCTGCGCAGAAAATGGGCCAGTTCCGGCTCAAGTAGCTTCGCCATTATTATGGCGCAGCCTAGAGTCAATAGGTAGGCGAGGAGGTGGTCGCGACTCTCCGTGACAACGCAGACACGACCACCCGCTGCCTTGGCCTGATTATGCAGGAGCGCAAGAAACAAGAACGGGCGCAGGGCGCCCTTGCCGCTGCCGAAAATCCTGCCGAGAACGATGAAGCATCGCTTGCCGCCGATCCAGCGTCCGCAATCATCAATATATCGCTCGCTCCTGAGCAATACACGGAGATGCTCGATGCTCTCAAACGGTGAGCTAGCCACCACCGCGGTCGAGGTTGTTCCTATCTCGCCGCCGCCGATGATTTCACTCACCTCCGTGTTGATCTGTGGCCGGCGTTCCGCCGCGATGAAGGGAAGCCGCGCTCTGATGTCAAGGAACGAAAATCCCGGCAAGGGCTTTCGGTCCCAACGGAGAATCATGAGCCGCTCCAGCGCCCGCGGATCGCCATGTTGCTGCAGAGGGATTGATGTCCAAAGTTTGTGGGCTTCACGGCGATCGCCGGCATCGAAGCGGAGGTGCCCAAGATACGAGATCGCCTGGACGTGGCGCGGTGCCCGTTCGAGCAGGCGGCGCAGGATGCCTTCTGCAAATCGGGGATGCCCGGCCCGGTGCAGGGTCGCCGCCAGCCCCATGGCGGCGTTTTCGTCATCGGCCCGCAAGCGCAGACATGCTCCATACGCCCGCACGGCAGGCGTCTTCTGCCTAGCCCGGAAAAGCTCCTCCGCCGCCGACAACGCATCATTCGGGGTGAGGTCGGGGGCATCCAACAATCGCGCCAGCGTATTCGCGGCTTCCCGGGGCAATCCAAGTCGCACCTCGGCAACCATAAGTCCGCAGAGAACATTGGCGTTTCTTGGAAGTTTCTGAAGAAGCGCAAGAAAGCGCTCGCGCCCGCCGGCGATCTCGCCCCCATACAGAAGGCACAACGCCTCTGAGAGCAGCAAGCCCGTATCGCCGGGGAAACGCGCCAAGCCCTCGCGGGCGACACGAAGACCTTCATCATATTGCCCCGCGGCAAACAACGCGGGGCAGCGGCGCTCGTACTCATCGCTTGTCTGGAACATCCCGCATCCCCCAAAGGCGGGTCAAAAGAATCCCGCCTTTTTTAGGTCCCGGTTGTCGGTCGGGGCCAAGTTTGACGACAAAGTCCAGCCTGTGTCGGAGTTCCCAAAAAATACGGAACCCCGATTCCAAGGTGGAACCAGGGTCTACGTCGCTTTAGGTCCCGTTTAGGCCGGGGCCAAGTTGACCTTAAAGTCCCACCGCTGAGAAACAGCTCTCAGCCTATTAACTTTAACAGGAATCCCTGGATTTTCAAGACCCAGAGAAGACCTGGACATCGGGGGCCTCATCGCCGCCGGAAGGGTCGATAACACACATGGCACGGTTCGCCTGGGAATGATAAAATGCGGCAAGGGAACTATTTTGATGCTCAATCGTATAAGAGGGGTCCCCCATGGTTCCGGCAAGGAGGAAAAAGCCATGAGCATGAACGTTCCCCATCCCATACCGTATCAAGGCAGTAAGAGAAACCTAGCGGATCGTATTCTAAGGTGCTTCCCTGCCAGGGTGGAAACCCTTTTTGAGCCTTTTGCCGGTTCGGCGGCCGTCTCATTAGCCGCAGCCGCGCAAAGGAAGGCCAAACGATTCCACATCAATGACCTAAACAAGCCGCTGATCGATCTCTGGCGCGAAATTGTGAACACCCCCGAGCAGCTCGCGGAGGCGTACGAAACTCTTTGGCATTTGCAGCTCAATGAACCTAGGACCTACTATAAGGCCATCCGCGAGAAATTCAATCTAACGGGACGACCGGATTATTTCCTCTACCTTCTAGCCAGATGTGTCAAAGCCTCAGTGCGCTATAACTCGAATGGGGAATTCAATCAGAGCCCGGATAATCGTCGCAAAGGTACATTGCCGACAACCATGAGGGAACAGATTGCCGACGCGTCGTTCTTATTGAAAGGCCACACCGCATTCTCTTCCCAAAACTACCGAGATGTTGTGCTGCACGCCAACAGGAACGATTTGATTTATATGGACCCCCCATATCAGGGGGTTTGCGGGAACCGTGACACGCGCTATCTTGCCAGCGTTCAATTCTGCGAATTTGTCAGTGTTCTGGAAGAACTTAATTCCAGGCAAATCAAATATATTGTCAGCTATGATGGCCGCACCGGCAACAAGGTGCATGGTCGTCTTTTGCCCGAGCATCTAAGGCTAACCCATATGGAGTTGCAGGCGGGGCGCTCCTCTCAGGCGACACTTCTTGGCAGAAAGGACGCCACTTTTGAATCCCTTTATCTTTCTCCCGGATTGTCTGAAGAGCTCAAGGCGTCTGGGATGGCATACGACCTCCTCCCCAGCAAGCAGCTGTGCTTTTTGGATTCGAGACCATGAACAAGGCAAGATTACCCAAAGAATTCGTGCGGCTATGCAAAAAGGTAACTGCCAAGCGTCCTCGCACGGTCATCGAGCACATCCTCAAACATGGCTTCATAACGACCCAACAGTTGAAAGATAGGTACGGTTATAATCACCCTCCTCGGGCCGTCCGCGATGTCAAGGAGAATGGAATCCCAATCGAGATGTTCCGCGTGGAAGGCACGGATGGCCGCAAAATCGCAGCCTACCGGTTCGGCGACTACAAAAAGGCTCGGTTTGGGAAGTTTGCAGGCCGCACAGCGTTCACCAAAGAACTAAGACGACATCTCGTCAGGCTCAATGGCGCAAGGTGCGCCATTTATCTTGAACCATTCGATGAACGCGATCTGCAAATCGACCACCGGATTCCCTTTGAAGTGTCCGGCGACCAGCCCGAAGAGGGGAGTAAGGCCGCGGACTTTATGCTGCTGTGCGGCTCCGCCAATCGCGCCAAGTCCTGGTCTTGCGAACACTGCGCAAACTGGCGTGCCCAGAAAGAACCGCATATCTGCCGCTCATGTTACTGGGCCTACCCAGACAATTACTCGCACATTGCCATGCGTCCGCTTCGACGATTGGATCTCATGTGGACGGGCAATGAAGTTCAGTCCTATGAGCAATTGAAGAAGAAATCGGAAGAACTTCAACAAACGATGCCCGCCTACGTTAAGCGCGTTATCGAGAAGAATCTGTAGTCGGGCATACGAACCTTCCCAGGCCTCCCTTACGCGGCGACCGTCGCCTCTTTCCGGGCGAGCTTCCCCGGCAGATAGAGCTGGGCCACATAGTCCTTGAGCATCCGGTCCGAGCAGAACACCGGGCCCACCGTCTGTATGGACTCCTTCATGACCCGCACCCAGCCGTGCGGCACGCCGTCCCGGCCCCGGTCGTAGAAGAGCGGGATGATCTGTTCCTCCAGCACATCGTAGAGACCCTGGGCGTCCGCGTCGTCGCGCTCTCCCTCCGGCAGGTGCGTGGTCGCCTTGGGCGCCCAGCCGTTCTGCCGGTTGTAGCCCTCCTCCCACCAGCCATCGAGGATGCTGAGGTTGGGGACCCCGTTGACCGCCGCCTTCTGGCCGCTGGTGCCGCAGGCCTCCAGGGGAGCGAGCGGGTTATTGAGCCAGAGGTCCACCCCGGAGACGAGGTAGTGGGCCTTGTGCATGTCGTAGTCCTCGACGAAGGCGATGTGCCCGCCGATCTCCGGATCCTTGGCCAAGTTGTACACCTGCTGGATGAGCTTCTTCCCGCCGTCGTCGGCCGGATGGGCCTTGCCCGCGAACACGAGCTGCACGGGCCGCCACGGGTCGAGCAGGAGCTGGCGCAGGCGCCCGAGGTCGCGCAGGATGAGGGTAGCCCGCTTGTAGGGCGCGAAGCGCCGGGAGAACCCGATGGTGAGGGCGTCCGGGTCCAGCATGGAGCCGTGCGCCAGGACCTGCATCGGGTCGATCCGGTCGCGCATCCAGCGCGCGCGCACCTGGGAGCGGATGAAGTTCATGAGGTCGTGCTTGCGCCGGGCGTGATGCTCCCACACCGCCTCGTCCGGGACCTTGGCGATCCTGGCCCACATCGCCGGGTCGTCCTGCCGTTCCTTCCAGTCTTTGCCCAGATGCAGGTCATAGACCTCGGCCATGGACTGACAGACCCAGGTGGGCAAGTGCACCCCGTTGGTGACGTGGGTGATGGGGACCTCCGCCGCGGGTCGGCCCTCGTAGAGCTTGCGCCACATCTTCCGGCAGACCTCGCCATTGGGGCGACTCACCCCGTTGGTCCGCCCGGCCAGGCGCAGCGCCAGGGCGGTCATGTTCCAGCCGTCCTCGCCCGGCACCCGGGCGAGGCCCATGAAGGCCTCCCGGTCGAGCCCCAGGGAGGGCCAGAAGTCCTTGAAGTACTCCTCGATGAGCGGCTCTTCGAACACGTCGTGCCCGGCCTCCACCGGCGTATGCGTCGTGAACACCACCTCTCCGGAGAGCACGCGCCGCGCCTCCGCGAAGCTCCGACCCTGCGCCACGAGCTCGCGCAGGCGCTCCAGGAGCATGAACGCTGCATGGCCTTCGTTGATGTGGAACAGGCGGATGTCCAGCCCGAGCTCGCGCAGGACGCGCAGACCGCCCATGCCCAGGACGATCTCCTGACGCAGGCGGGTGCTGCGGTCGCCGCCGTAGAGCCGGTTGGAGACCTCCCGGTCGCGCAGGTCGTTGCCCTCCACGTTGGTGTCCATCAGGATGAGCGGTACCCGGCCGACCTGGACGCGCCAGACCGCGATCTTGAGGTGCCAGCCGCCGATGTCCAGGGTCAGCACGCAGGGGCTGCCGTCGGGCCGGCACGCGGGCCGCACGGGAGAGGAGGCGCGGTCGAGGCGCTCGTAGTGGTTCTGCTGCCAGCCCTCGATGCCGAGCCGCTGCTGCACATAGCCCTCGGGATACATGAAGCCCACGCCCGCCAGGGGCACTCCGAGGTCGGAGGCCGTCTTGCAGTGGTCGCCGGCGAGTATGCCGAGGCCGCCGGAGTAGATGGGCAGGGACTGGTGCACGCCGAACTCGGCCGAGTAGTAGGCGATCATGCCCTGATGCTCGGGGTGGCTGCGCTTGAACCAGGTCGCGCGGTCCGGGGCCGTGTATTCCTCGAACTGGGCGATGACGGAGTCATAGGCCTGCAGGAAGGCGGGGTCCTTGGCCCGGTCGCGCAGATCCGCGGCCCGCATCTTCCCCAGCATGCGCACGGGGTTGTGGTTGGTCTCGCGCCAGAGCGTCATGTCCATGCTCTTGAACAGGGCCCGGGCGCTGGGGTTCCAGGTCCACCACAGGTTGTAGGCGACGTCCTCGATGCGTCCGATGCGCTGGGGCAGCTTGCCGGTCTCGTTTCCTGCCATGGGTCTCTCCTTGTTCATGCGGGCGGGGACAACCGGGCTTTCGCCTCGGCCACCGCCTCCTTCGTGCCGATGAGCGCGACGCGGTCCCCGGCGCGCAGACGCACATCCCCGCGCGGCACGATGACCGCGCCTCTGCGGATGAGGGTCCCGATCACGACCTGCCGGGGGAGACCGCAGCCGCGGATCTCCTGGCCTATGAGGGGCGAGGCGGGGTCGGCGGTCACGTGCGCGATGAGGCCGCCGCCCTGCCGGACGTCGCGGGCGAGGGCTTCCGCCTGCTCGACCTCGCGGACCGCCTCCTGCATATCGTCGTAGAGGTCCTGCTCGCCCACGATCTCGGTCCCCAGCAGGGCCTCCAGCACGTCCTCGAGAGTGACGACGCCGATCCACCGGCCCTGGCCGTCGCGTACGCAGAACAGATGCTGCTTCTTCTGGATGAAAAGGTTGAGCAGGTCGTGGGCCGGCAGGGAATCGGCGATGAATACGGGGGGGTGCATGAGGTCGCGCATGGTCAGCGCGTCGTTGCCCGCGAGGAGGCTGAGGTAGACGTCGCGGCGCTGGACCACGCCCACGATCCGATCCGGGGCGTCGTCCCGGCAGACCGGGATGCGGCTGAAGCGCCAATGGTCCGCGTCCACCTTGGTCATGCTCAAGGGCAGGGCATCCGGGACCCGGCGCACCACGCTCGCGGGGGTCATGATGTCGTCGGTGCGGAGCCGGTCCAGATGCAGGGCGTTGACGATCCAGCGGGCCTCCTGGGCCCGGAGCACCCCCCCCTGGAGGCTCATGGTCGCCAGGCTGATGATGTCGTCCTTGGGGACCGCCACGATGTGGGGATGCCGGCCGAACATCCCGGTGATCGCGGTCAAGAGCTTGACCAGCGGCCAGAATGTCCACACCATCGCCCGCAGGGGCCAGGCGCAGTAGGGCGCCAGACGGTTGGCGTATTTCGTCCCCAGGGTCTTGGGGATGATCTCGCCGACCAGGAGTATCCCCAGCGTCATGCCCGCCGAGAAGAACCCCACCAGGTCGCTGTGGAAACGATCCCCGACCAGGACGCCGATCCAGGTCGCTCCGCCGGTATTGACCAGCGTGTTGACCAGGAGGATGGCGGTTATCGGCTCGTCCATCCGGTCGCGCAGGTCCGCCAACAGCGCCCCGCGCCGGTCCCCCTGGCGCTTGAGGGTCTCGATGCGGGCGCGGCTCACGGAATAGAAGGTCGCCTCCAGCACGGAGCAGCTGAAGGATACGAGGAAGCAGAGCAGGATGAGGAGGACGACCAGCGCCATCAGGCGATATCCCGGAAGGGGTACCGCCGCGGGGCCGTACTGCGGATGTCGCGGCTGGCGAGGAAGGCGTCGACGATCCTTTCCTCCGCCTCCCGCCAATCGCTCTCGGGCGCCTCGGGACCGAAGCGCAGCGAGCCTCCGGCCATCATCCGGTGGCCGCCGCCCCGGTGCTTGCCGCCGAGTACGCGCCGGAGGATGCGGCCCGAGTGCTCGGAGAGGCTCGTGGTCCGCAGGGAGACGAACAGCCTCCCCCCGTAGCGGCCGGTGACGAGGGACCACTGCATCCCCTCGTGACTCAGCAGGAAATCCGCCATCTGGGCCACGCTGTCCGGGCTGGACAGCTCCCGCAGATGCACGCCGATGACGTTGCGCACCATGAAGGCGTGGCGGATGGCGCGGGCGATGGTGCGGAACAGGGAGGCGGGCTTGGGGGGGTTGGTGATGCGCCACAGGGCCTTGAGGCTGGCGCTGGGGAGGAGCGCCGTGTACGCCGCCGCGTCCCGCGGACCGGCTTCACGTCCCAGGTTCTGGGTCTCGGCCCCGATCCCGTAGACCAGCGCGGTCGCCAGGCGGATAGGGACCGGGATGCCGGCCTGCTGGAACGCCTCGGTGAGGATGGTCGCGGTCGCGCCGGCGCCCTCGTCGACCAGGGTCAGCCCCGCCCGAGTGTGGGGGGACAGCGGATGGTGGTCGACGATGAGGCTGGGCTTGCGGCGCGGGGGGAAGCGGTTGTTCTTGAAAGGGGGCTGGGTGTCGATGAGCGCGATCGCGGGCGCCTCGAGGTCGGCCGGGCGGACCGGCGAGGCCGGTATGCCGAGGCTCTGCCACATCATCCGGTTCTCGCGGCGGCCGATGGCGCCGCCGTAGACGATGCGCGCCTGCGCCCGCGCCAGCTTCTTGGCCAGGTAGGCCAGCGCCCAAGCGCTCGAGAGCGCGTCCGGGTCCGGATGGTCGTGGGTCAGGATCACCAGGCGCTTGAGGGTCTTCCGGTTGGACTCCAGCCAGCGCAGGAGCAGCCCGGCGGTCTTGCGCCGCCCGCGGTGCCGCGGGAGCGGCAGGTCCTCGGTCTCGGTCACGGGCGGGCCTCCTTCTCCGCGACGTCCACCGCGACCCGCAGCGGGTCGATCTCCTCGACGGACAAGTGGGCGGGACGCACCACGTCCTCGGCCGCGAAGCGGACCAGGTTGGCCCCCGGCTTGGCCAGGGTCAGGTCCACCCGGGCGGCCAGGCCGCGCCGGTCCACCCAGTAGAAGTCGCGCAGCTTCCCCGCGAACACCACTCGGACCCGCTCCGGCTGGATGCGGACCACGCGCATGCCGGCCGCCAGGTTGCGCGGGACGGCGGGCAGCTCGTAGGCCTGCCGCCATTCCTTCGCCCCGAAGACGATGAAGAACCAGAGGATGACCGCGGAGACGGTCGCGATGACCTTCTCGCGGACGTTGCGCTGGAGGAACACCTGGAGGGCGTCGCGGTGCGGCTGGGGCTGAGTATCCTCCACGAACCGGGAGATGCGCTCGCCCAGGTCGTCCGGGTTCAGGAGGGTCTCGATGCTCCCCTCCCGCGCCACGGACACCGAGCCGCGCTCCTCGCTGACGACGACGACCAGGGCGTCGGTCAGCTCCACGATCCCGAGCGCCGCGCTGTGGCGGGTGCCCAGCTTATCGGTCTTGCTGAAATCCTTGGATAGGGGCAGGTGGCAGCCGAAGCGGGTCAGCCGCTCCCCCTCGATGATCACGGCCCCGTCGTGACCCATGGAGTGGTAGTCGAAGAGGCTCTTGATCAGCGGCTCGGAAAGCAGCCCGTTGAGCTCCCAGCCTCCTTCCACGTGCCGGTCGAGCGGGTCGCGCCCGCGCAGGACGATCAGGGCGCCGACGCGGTCCGCCGCCATGTCGTGGATGGTGCGGGTCAGCATGCCGGTCTGCCGCGCCAGCGGCCGCAGGTCGGCCGTCCCGGGCAGGCTCAGGACCGCGATGCGCTCGAAGACCGTGCGCAGCTCCTCCTGGAAGATGACCACCAGCGCGACGACCACGATGGCGAAGAAGCCGTGGAATATGCCCGTAGTCATGGTCATGCCCATGCCGCGGGAGAAGAGGTAGACCACCGCGGCGATGAGCATGCCCTTGGCCACGACCGCCGCCTTCGCGCGCTTGAACCACACCAGGAGGGCGTAGACCAGGACCGCCACGAAGGCCATATCGAGGAGGTCGGCCGTCCCTATCGCCCGGATCGAGGAGAGAAACATCGTCTGAGATTCTCCGTATATCATAGGAAATTGGCGATACCTCGTTTGCTACAATCCCTGAAAGCGATCCATCGCGACCCGGAGCCCCTCCATGAAAAGAACCCGCTTGAACAGCTTCCACGCGCGCACGCCCCTCCGCTCGGGGGACAAGACCTACGACATCTTCCGCATCGGGGCGCTCGCCCCGAAGTTCGACATCTCCCGCCTCCCCTTCTCCATGCGGATCTTCCTGGAAAACCTGCTCCGCAACGAGGATGGCCGGCACGTCTCCGCCGCGGACGTGGAGGCGGCGGCCCGCTGGTCCCCCGCCATGGGCGCCGCGCGCGAGGCCGCCTTCACCCCCGTACGCGTGCTCATGCAGGATTTCACCGGCGTCCCGGCGATCGTCGACCTGGCCGCGATGCGCGACGCCGTCCAGCGCATGGGCCGCGACCCGAAGAGCATCAACCCCCTGGTGCCCGTGGACCTCGTGATCGACCACTCCATCCAGGTCGACCGGTTCGGCGCCCCGGACGCCGCGGACGCCAACACCGCGCTCGAGTTCCGGCGCAACCGGGAGCGCTACATCTTCCTCAAATGGGGCCAGGGCGCCTTCCGGAACTTCCGCGTCATCCCCCCCGCCACCGGCATCTGCCACCAGGTGAACCTCGAGTATCTGGCCCGCGTCGTCTGGACCGACAAGGAGGAGGGCCGGACGCTGGCCTTCCCCGACACCCTCGTGGGCACCGATTCCCACACGACCATGATCAACGGACTCGGAGTCCTGGGCTGGGGCGTCGGAGGCATCGAGGCCGAGGCGGCCATGCTGGGACAGCCCCTGGCCATGGTCCTGCCTGAGGTCATCGGCATGCGCCTCACCGGGAAGCTGCCCGAGGGAACCACCGCCACCGATGCGGTCCTGACCGTCACCCAGCTCCTGCGCAAGAAGGGCGTCGTGGGCAAGTTCGTCGAATTCTACGGCCCCGGCGTCGGCGCGCTGCCCCTCGCGGACCGCGCGACCATCGCCAACATGGCCCCCGAATACGGGGCCACGGTCGGGTTCTTCCCCGTGGACGCGCGCACCCTGGAGTACCTGGCCATGACCGGCCGGCCCCAGGAGCTCATCCGCCTGGTGGAGGACTACTGCCGGGCGCAGGGCGTCTTCCGCACCGACGACACCCCCGACCCGGCGTTCACGTCCACCCTGGAACTGGACCTCGCGACGGTGAAACCCTGCATCGCCGGACCCAAGCGCCCCCAGGACCGGGTCGTCCTCTCGGAGGCGAAGCAGGCCTGGGGCGCGGCGCTCCCCGAGCTCCTCTCCCGGACGAAGGGCGCCGCGCCCGACGCCGCGGCGAAGGTCTCTTGGAACGGCCAGGATTTCGAGCTCCGCCACGGGAGCGTGGTCATCGCGGCGATAACCTCCTGCACCAACACCTCCAACCCCTCCGTCCTCATCGCCGCCGGCCTCCTCGCCAAGAAGGCCGCGGACAAGGGCCTGCGCGCCCGCCCCTGGGTCAAGACCAGCCTATCGCCGGGCTCCAAGGTCGTCCTGGACTACCTCCAGGAATCGGGACTGCTGCCCTGCCTCGAGAAACTGGGCTTCCATCACACGGGCTTCGGCTGCATGACCTGCATCGGAAACTCCGGCCCGCTGCCGGAGCCCGTGGCCCAGGCCATCGCTCAGAAGAACCTGGTCGTGGCCTCGGTCCTCTCGGGCAACCGCAACTTCGAGGGCCGGGTCAACCCGCATTGCCGGGCCAACTACCTGGCCTCGCCGCCGCTGGTGGTGGCCTACGCGCTCGCCGGGCGCATGGACATCGACCTGGCCGCGGAGCCCCTGGGCACCGGCGCCGACGGCCGTCCGGTCATGCTCGCCGACATCTGGCCCAGCGACCACGAGATCGCCCAGGCCGTCCAGAAGACCGTGCGCAAGGAGCAGTTCGTCCGGCAGTACGCGGCGGCCACGGCGGGCAACGCCGACTGGAAGGCCATCGCGGCCCCGGGGGGTGAACGCTACTCCTGGGACCGGGAGTCCACCTACATCCAGGACCCTCCCTACTTCCGGGATTTCGACGGCCGCCCCAAGACCCTCGGAGACATCGGGGGCGCCCGGGTGCTCATGGTTTTGGGGGATTCCGTGACCACGGACCACATCTCCCCCGCGGGCTCCATCCCGAAGAACGGGCCGGCCGGCGGCCACCTGCTCGAGCGGGGCGTCGCCGTCGAAGACTTCAACCAGTTCGGCACGCGGCGCGGCAACCACGAGGTCATGATGCGCGGGACCTTCGCCAACATCCGCATCCGCAACCTCATGCTCGACAACGTCGAGGGGGGCTACGCCCTGCACCTGCCCGACGCCAAGCAGACCACGGTCTACGACGCCGCCATGCAGTACCGCGCGGAGAAGACCCCGCTCCTCATCCTGGCGGGGAAGGAATACGGCACCGGCTCCTCCCGGGACTGGGCCGCCAAGGGTCCTTCCCTGCTCGGGGTGCGCGCCGTCATCGCGGAGAGCTTCGAGCGCATCCATCGCTCCAACCTGGTCGGCATGGGGATACTCCCGCTCCAATTCGCCCCCGGCCACAGTCGGGGGGCGCTGGGGCTCACCGGCGAAGAGTCCTATGACCTCGAGGGGATCGCGGCCGGCCTGCGGCCCGGCATGGAAGTGCGCGTGACCGCGACGGCCTCGGATGGGTCCAGCAAGGAGTTCCGCTGCCTGCTGCGGGTCGACACCCCGGCCGAAGTCGAGTACTGCCGTTACGGCGGCATCCTGCACTACGTGCTGAGCACCCTGAAGGACCCGGCCGCCGCCCCCTCCGCGCAAGGCCTGACGGCACGCCCCGGGGACGGCGGCCCCATGGCCGCCGTCTGACGGGAATGGAACCCCTGGAGGAGCGTCTCCATGCCGCCGCCCCCTCCGCGCAAGGTAAGAAGGCGCGCCCCGGGGACGGCGCCCCCTGGGTCGCCGGGATCCGCCGCGACCAGGTCGAAGAGACCTTCGTCCGCTCCGGGGGCAAGGGGGGGCAGAACGTCAACAAGGTGGAGACCTGCGTCGTCCTGCGCCACACCCCCACGGGGCTCGTGGTGCGCAGCTCCTCCGAGCGCAGCCAGGGCCAGAACCGCCGCCTGGCCTGGGAGCGCCTCGCCGAAGCCGTGCTCCGTCTCCGCCGGGACCGGGAGGCCGCGCGCCGCGCCGCCGCCGAGAAGGAGCGCCGGCGCAAGCGCCCCCGCCCGGGTTTCCTGAAGCGGGCCATCCTGCAGGACAAGCGCCGCCGCTCCGAGACCAAGAAGCGTCGCGGCCGCCCTGCCGAGGACTGAACTGGGTCAGTAGATGAGCCGGCGGCCGACGGGGGTCTCCTCCGCCAGCTTCACGCTCCCCCCCGGAAGGCGAAGCCTTCTCCCGTCCCCGGCGCCGCTCAGCTCGAACACTTCCACGCGCGCGACGCCGGTGCGCAGCGCGGACTCGGGCACCAGGACCGCGAACCCGGTCTCGCGGCCCTTCCACGGAAACGCCCGGCCGACCGCCCATATCGTCCCGTCGACGGCCACCGCCAGGCGCGGCAGCCCCCCCGCCGGCCGGCCGGCGATGGTCCCGCGGACGTAGGCGGGGACGAAGGACGCATCCGCCGCGTCCCAGCGCAGCTCCACCCCTCCCGAGCCGGACTGGTAGGCGGAGACCGGCCTCCCGACCAGATCCCCGTCGGGCCCGAAACGGAACAACCCGTCGGGACGCAAGGCCCCGGTCCCGAATAGACGGAGCTTGCGCCGCAGCGCGGGCCCGGGCGCCGGGAGCTCCCCGGCCGCGGCGGCGGTGCCCCTCCCGCCGGGGAGCAGGGCTCGTCCGGGCAGTTCCGCCGGGACGATCCGGCCCGCCGCCGCGAGTATCGTCGGGAGGACATCGATGCCGCGGGCCTCTCCCAGCACGGCCCCGCCTCGGGACTGTCCAGGCAGCTTCACCAGCAAGGGGACCCTGCGGACGTCCTCGGGATCGGCCGGGGCCGGCTCCCGCGCGGGCCCTCCCGGCCAGAAATTGAAGCCGTGGTCGGAGGTCACGACGACGAGAGCCGCGTCGAAGAGGCCCGTCTCGCGCAGACGGGACGTCAGCTCCCCGAGGAGGCGGTCCGTGAATCCCACCTGCAGGAGGTAGCGCTGCTGCGCCAGGAGCGCGAGCTCCTCGGGACCGGTCCAGCGGTCCTCCTCCACGCCGAGCAAGGGCTCCTCGAAACGGTAATGCCGTCCCGAGGGGAGATAGCTCGCGGGGCGATGCGGGAGATATACATGCATGAAATGCACCATGGGCCGGTCCCCCGCGACTAAGCCGCTGAGGAATGAACGGAACTCGTCGACGCGCTCATCCGCGCAAGACGACCGTCTCCCGCCGAAGGCCCCTTTCCGGGCGCAGGGATCGCGGGGGATGAACCCCTTCCAGCGGCCGGAGATGTCGGGCAGGTCCCCCGTCAATTCCTCCGGAAGAAGGTGCTGGAGTGCGGCGACGGCGGAATCCTCCAACAGGAGGCCGATCCTCTCCGCCAGGCTCGAGCGTCCGGTGATGATCCCGCAGAGGGACTCCGGACACGCACGCGTGACCAGCTCGCGGACGTTGAAGTCATAGTCCCCGGCTATCAGGGTGAAGAGGCTGCGCCCGGAGGAAGGGGGACCCCGGGGCCCCGGCGGCGCCATACCGCTCAGCAGGACTGGGACGGAGTCTATGGTCCGGGCCGCCGCGGACTTCGCCTCGGGGAACCAGAATCCAGTCTCAGCCAAGGCCGCGAAGTTCGGGTAACGCACGGGGTCGATGCGCGCCCGCTCATCCTGCATAGCGGACAGCGACAACCCGTCGAACACCACGAAGACGATGGGGGGAGGAGGTCCGGCCCGTCCCGACCCGGCGGGCGCTGCGGGGAAGGCTTGCTGCCCGGCGGCCGGCAAGGCGGGTGCGATCCTCCACAGGAAGAGTGCGGGGAAGACGAGCAGCGCGGGAGAAAGGGCCGTGACGAAGGCCCGCGCCGCGGGCCGGCGGGCGTACAGGGCGGCGGCGCCCGCACCCGAACCGAGCACCGTCACCCAGAAGATCGGCCACCACTGAACGGCGAGAGCCAGCGGATAGACGTACAACCCGTATTGGCGGCGCAGAGCCATCCCGAAGGGCATGATCGCCGCGGCGGCCAGGCCTCCGATGATGAGAAGATCCGCGGCCCGACGGGTCCCCGGGAACACACGTCCCCAGACGGAGCGCAGGAGGGTGAGCGCCGCGGGAAGCGCCCCGCAGAGGAACGTCAGGAGGATCACGGCGTCAGGCAGGCGGGTCCGATGGGCGAGGAAGAAGTCCGGCTGCCGGCCCAGCAGATCGAGCACCGGTTGGGTGAAGGCGAAAGCGGAGAGGGTCCAGATGTGGAGGACCAGCCGCCGGCCCATAGGGATCAGAACGGCTCGCGCGAGGACTGCAGGGAGTGGCGCCGGTCCCCGTCGAAGAAGCGCAGGGAGATCACGGTCCGGCTGGCCCCTTCCACCCGGATGAACCGCTCGCGCGGCTGCCAGTCCGCCCCCAAAGGCGCCCACGAGAGGGGCGGCAGGAAGACCCACTGCTCGAAGCGGAACAGGTGGTTGCCGGGGGCGAGCTTGAGCCCCCACCGCTTCTCCGCCGATTTTGGGCCGATATGGGTCTCGCCGGCCGCCGCCCCGTCGATGAAGACCCGGGTCTGCGACAGCACATCCTCCTCCGAACCGCTGATGGCCTCGGACACGGAGAGCACGAGGTTCGCGTCCGCAGGGACCGGGACGGGCGGAGTGGGGAGCACGGGGGGAGGCAGAACCACGTCGGGCGCGGGCGCCGTGGAAAGGACGAGCTCTTGCGGCGCCGGAGCGGCGGAGATTACTTCGAACACGGTCAAGGAGGACAGCTCCACCGCCGCGACGGGGACCGGCGCGAAGACCGCCGGCAGGGTGAGGGGGATGGGGACCGCGGGGACGGCCGTCGGCGCGGGCGCGGGAAGCGCGACCCCCGGAGGCGGAGACGGCGGGGCGGAAGGCGCCGCGGCCTGCCGGGACCCGGAACAGGCCGCCAGGGCCAGCAGGGCCAGCGGCACGCAGCGCCGCAGGAGCCTCATTTGGCGCTCAACCTCAGGCTGTACTTGTCGCGCACGTTGTTCTGGCCCGGGTCGGAAGCCGCCAGCCGCAGGAAATAGGTGCCCACGTCCAGCTCCCGGGAGAACGACATGGATTCCCCGGACTTGTTCGCGGTCCAGGCCTGCACGGGGTTGTACTCCTGGTCGTAGAGCGCCGCCTGGAAGCGGACGTTCAGTATCCCCGCGGCCTCGAAGAGCACCGTCCCCTTCTGGTAGACGTTGAACTCGTAGAAGTCGGCGTCGCCCCTGGGGGCGATGTAGCCGTCGACGGATTGGCCGAGCTTGATGGGCTGGGCCGCGGCGGTCGAATCGTTGACCTCGGACTCGAGCCCCTCCTGCCAGTCGACGAGCTGCCGGGTCAGGGTGTAGGGCTGCCGGGCGTCCGCCTTCCTCCCCGACTTCTCGGAGACGACCAAAAAGTAGTCCCCCTTCGTCACGCCGACTCCGGTCAGCGCCTCGGGCTGGCCCTTGCCCCCGTTGTCCACCTGGGCGACGGGATTGCCGAGGGCGTCGCAGAGGCGCAGGACCAGATCCAGGGAATCCGGGCCGTTAAGGGTCGCGCGCAGGATCCCCCGGCCCTCTCCCGGGACCGTCACCCGGACCCAGTCCGAGTCCCCCTCTGGGACGATGGTCCCGGTCATGCCGTCCTGCATCATCGGCGTGGCGTCCTGCCGCTGGTCGTTAGGCTCGAACTCCGACGCCCCCTGATAGGGCAGGAGCTCGGTCAATATCTCGTAGGGAGCCGCCGCGTTGGCGGAGCGAGTCCGGCTGCGCAGGCGCAGGTAATACTTGGACGGGCCGCGGACCCCGAAGGCCTTGAAGCTCACGGCCTCGCCGGGCTTCCCCCCGGACACCTCCTTGAGCTTGTAGGCGTTGCTGTCGTAGATCTCCAGCACCGGATCCACGTTGGCCACGCCGCCGATGGAGATGTTCAGCAGGAAGAGGTCCGCCTGCTGGACGTCGATGCGGAACCAGTCCGCCTCCATGTAGTCCGTGTCCCCCGCCAGCAGGTTCCGGGACGGATAGTAGCGTCCGCGGGTCACCCCGGAGAGCACGAGGGGGCTGGCGGTCTGGAGGCTGTCGTCGGGCTCGGCCTCATGTCCGGGGTCGCGGTCCAAAGCGAGCTCCAGGACATAGGTCTGGTCGGGATTGGCGGCCTTAGGGTTCTTGTTGGACAGCGCGAGGGTGTAGGGGCCGGGAACGACCCCGATGTCGAGCGCGCTCTCGTCCCCCCCTTCGCCGGTCTCGTCGCAGCGCTTGAGCTCCCGCTGGTCCGGCCCGTAGACGCTGAGCACGAAATCCATGCTCCGGATCCCCCCCACTCGGGCGGAGAGCGTCCCCGGCTCCCGGACCTCGATGCGGTAGAAGTCCTTATCCGACGCGCTCGCCATGGCCCCCTGCACCCGGCCGGCGCGGACGGCGGTCGCGGAGGCCAGGTCGTCGTTGGGCTCCTTTTCCCGGGGCGCGCCGCAGGCCGCGAGGGACAGGAAGGCGGCCAGGAGAGCGAGGCGCCGGCGCATGGGCTGATTCTACTTCTTAGCTTCCCGGGGTGGCAAACTCGCGGGTCGGACGGTCCCGGTACACCGCCTTGACGAATTCCATCCAGATGGGCGCCGCGATGGCGCCCCCGGCGTAGCCGTAGCCGAGGGGCACGCGCATGTCGTCGTGCCCGAGCCAGACCACCGCGGACAGGTCCGGGGTCACGCCCGCGAACCAGGCGTCGCGGTAGTCGTTGGTGGTTCCGGTCTTCCCGGCGGCCGGGATGTTGAACCCCGTCTTGAGCGCCGCGGCGCGGGCGCTGCCCTCGGGTCCCAGGACCCCGCGCATCACCGACAGCAGCAGGCGGCAGGTCTCCGGCTTCAGCACGGGCCGCGGCGGCTCCGGCGGCGGTCCCTGGCCCGCCGTCCCCGGAACCGGAGGCGTCTCCGCGGCCCCCTCATCGGCGTCCGCTTCCGCGGCCGGTTCCCCGGCCGTCATGTCCTCTCCCGAGCGGCCTTCGATGGAGCGGATGAAATGCGGCTCCACGGGCCGCCCCTCGTTGACGAACACCGCGTAGGCCCGGGCCAGCTGAAAGGCGGACAGGTCCACCGTCCCCAGCGCCAGCGTGAGGTTACGGGGGAAGGCCTCCGGGGCCTTCCCCGAGGCGGCGGCCACGACCGCGATCACCGGGTCCAGACCCACGGCCTCCAGCAGGCGGATGGCGACCGAGTTGAGGGACTTATGCAGGGCCAGGGCCAGCGTGACCTTCCCGTAGTATTTCTTCCCGTAGTTCTGCGGCGACCAGGTCCGGCCCCCGCTCTTGTAGTGGACGGGCGCGTCCTCCATCGTGTCCTCGGGCTTGAAGCGCCCCGACTCGAAGGCCGCGGCGAAGATGAAGGGCTTGACCGAGGAGCCGATGGGACGGGCGCTGTCGGCGCGGATGAGCTGGTTCTGGAAGTTGAAGCCGCTGCCGCCCACGAGGGCGAGCACGGAACCGTCCCGGGGGTCCAGCGCGACCAGGGCCCCCTCGATGCCCTTGACCGCCCCGGTCGATTTCCCGGACTCCGCGCGGGCGTTGAGCTCCGCCAGCCCGCGGCGCAGGGCGTCCTGCGCCGCGCGCTGGAGATCGAGGTCGAAGGTCGTGTTCACCTTGAGTCCGCCCTTGAGCAGGCGGTCCTTGCTGAAATCCTTGAGCAGCCGGCGGCGCACGGCCTCGACCGCGTAGGGCGCTTCGTTGACCCGCATGCGCCAGAACGCGGTCTCCGGGACCTTCAGCCGCTCGCTCATCCGCTTCCAGAAATCGGCGGAGATGCCCTCCACCGCGCTCGCGGGCACGAAATCCAGCTTCGCCATGCGCGAGAGCACGGTGCGGTGCCGGGCCTGGGCCAGACCGAGGTTCGCGAACGGCGAGTAGCGGTTGGGATTGGGGATGATGCCGACCAGCATGGCGCACTCCGCCAGGTCCAGGTCCCGCGCGGATTTCCCGAAATAGTAGCGAGCCGCGGACTCGATCCCGAACACCCCATGGCCGAAATAGGCGAAATCCAGGTACATGAGCAGGATCTGGTCCTTGGTGAACTTGGCCTCGAGCTTGCGCGCGCAGAAGAGCTCGTAGATCTTCCGGCCGTAGGTCTTGCGGCGGGTCGTGAACATCATCTTGGCCAGCTGCTGGGTGATCGTGCTCCCGCCCTGACTGCGCCGCATGTTGCGCGCATTGACCCAGAGGGCCCGGACCAGCGCGCTCCAATTCACCCCGTGGTGCTCGTAGAAGGTCCCGTCCTCGGAGGCGACCAGGGCCTTCTTGAGGAAGGCCGGGAGTTCCGCGGGATCGCTCACGTAGAGCCGCTTCTCGCTGGAGAACTCCCCCAGGAGCCGGCCCTTGACGTCCAGGATCCGGGTCGGCACGGCCTCGACCGACAGCTTGGAGGCCATGTAGGGGACTTCGAAGGTCTCGTCGTCTTCCAGGAAGTACTCCTCCCGGCCCGGGGCGCTGACGGTGAGGTAGAACTGGTCCATGCGGTCGACGATCGTGGACTCATGGCTCTTATAGGTCCACCAGCCGCGGGCCACCAGGACCAGGGCGGCGAACGGCCCCAGAAGGAGGGCGAGGCAGACGCCGAGAGCTATCTTAAGGAAGCCGGAGGAAATCGGCCATCTCCTGTAGCGCTTCCACCGGCACGGGCGGCTGGACGATCCTCGGGACCCCGGGCTGGCGCAGGAGTATCCGGCCCGAAGCGTCGCTGACGATGAACTGCGGCACCCCGCCCCCCACGTCCACCAGCCCCGACGGGTCCAGCAAGGTATCCGGGCCCAGCTCCCGGGCGTAGTCCGTCATGGCCCCGGCGCGGTCCCGGCCCACGACCACGCGCATCGCGACGCCGCGCTCGCGCAGATAGCCCTTCAGGTCGACGATGAGCGCCGTGGAAGCCCGGCACACGCCGCACCAGGGGGCCACGTAGGCCGTCAGGCACTTGGCGGTGGGACATTCCTTGAGAGAGACCTTCTGTCCGTCGACCGAGACCAGGGGCGCCTCCGGGAAGCCGTCGCCGGAGGCCCCGCCGCCCCCCCCGCCCGGGCGCCGCGCGAGCCAGGAGAGCGTCAGCAGGGCGACGAAGACCCCGGCCACGACGAGGAGGCGGCGTCCGTTCTGCATGGTTGCACCCCTATGGTACAACATCTAGAATATCCCCAGCTTCGTAGGAGGCGCCCATGGATATCCAGCAGTTCTTCGCTTCGCCGTTTTCGATCTTCCTGCTGGTCGCCTGCGTCTTCGGCGTCATGGCCTACTACAGCTGGTATCTGGAGAAGAAGCGCCGGGAAGCCATGGCCGCCGCGGCCGCCCAGGTCGGCTTCACCTACGAGCCGGCCTCGGGGGGAGTCCCCGGCGATACCTTCGGCTCGTTCCATCTCTTCAACCAGGGCCACAGCCGCTCCTACTCCAACGTCCTGCGCGGCCCGCTGAGCGCGGAGGCCCAGGCACTGCTCTTCGACTACACCTACGTGACCGGCAGCGGGAAGAACCGCTCGACCCATCGCCAGAGCGTCGCGGCGCTCTACGACTCCCGGGCGCATTTCCCCGGCTTCGAGCTCCGTCCGGAGCACATGTTCCACAAGCTCGGCTCCCTGTTCGGCTACCAGGACCTCGATTTCGATTTCAACCCCAAGTTCTCCGGGGAGTACCTCCTGCGCGGCCAGGATGAGGCCGCGATCCGGAACCTGTTCGGCCCCTCGGTGCTGAGCTACTTCGAGAACAACCCCGGCTGGTGCGTAGAGGGCGGCGGGGACTGCCTCGCGGTCTACCGCTCCGGCAAGCGCATCGAGCCCGAAGAAGTCCCCTCCCACCTGGACCGCCTGCGCACCCTCTTCTTCGTCTTCCCGAGATAGCGCCCAACCGGGTGCCAGGGGTCAACTTGCTGGAATCAGTGGAATTGTCTGCCTTCCCTACGCCAGAACGACCCCGATAGACTTCCCAATAAGTCCAGTAAGTTGACCCCTGGCACCGGCCTCAACAATCTGGGCCCTGGGGCCCAGAAAGGGCTGGGCCTGTTGCCCCTTACGCGTAGGCCTCTTGGGAACCATACTTAGGCCAGAAGGCCCAGCAGGAAGTCAGGGGGATGCGGGCCGCGCAGAGCCTCGGAGGTGGAGAAGATGACGAACATCAAGCTGCAGTCCCTTCTTCGGAAAGCCCTAGCCCTCGTCGTGTGGATCCCCCTGGCGGCGCCGGTGTTCGGCGCCGAAGTCATCTACACCGCGACGGAAAGCAAGATCATGACCTTCGCCCCCGGAACCTCCGTGGCGGCCATGCGTTCCGCGGCCGAGGCTTCCGGCGCCAAGGTCCTGCGCGAACTCCCCCTGATCGACGCCGTCGAAGTCGTCCCCTCCGCCACCCGGATGGAGGTCCGCCTGGCGGCCTTCTCCTCCAAGGGGATCCGGTCCATCGAACCCAATGAGTACCGGAAGTGGATCGAGACCGTCTCCCCCGAGGCCCTGCGCGCCGCGGACCCGCTGGCCGGCGCCTCGCTGGGCGCGGCCCGCGGCGGCGACGTCCCCGAAGCGACGGAGGGCGAGGCGAAGGAAGGCGACAACGCCGCCACCCCTGACGAGAAGTACTTCTGGGGCTTGAAGCGCGTGAAGGCGCCCGGCATCTGGAAGCAGGCCACCGGCAAAGGCGTCAAGGTCGCGGTCATCGACACCGGGATCGACTACACCCACCCCGATCTCGCCTCCAACTACGTGGGGGGCTACAACGCCCTCGACCCCAAGAAGGACCCGATAGACGACCACGGGCACGGCACGCACGTCGCCGGCACCATCGCCGGCGCGGGGGAGAAGGCCGTGGTCGGGGTCGCCCCGCGGGCCAGCCTGTACGCGGTCAAGGTGCTCGACGCCGACGGCGGCGGGAGCTACGCCTCCATCATCGCCGGCATCCAGTGGGCGGTCGAGAACAAGATGGACATCGTCAATATGAGCCTGGGCGGGCCGGCCTCTCCGGCCCTCCAGAAGGCCATCCAGGCGGCCTATAAAGCCGGGGTCACGGTGGTCGCGGCCGCGGGCAACGACCCGGAGGCACCGGTCTCCGCCCCCGCCATGTACGAGGAGACCATCTGCGTCAGCGCCAGCACCTTCGACGACAAGCTGGCCTTCTTCTCGACCACCGGCCCCGAGGTGGACTTCATCGCCCCGGGCCACGAGATCGACTCGTCCTGGCCCGGCGGCAAGATCGCGCGCCTCTCCGGGACCTCCATGGCCACCCCGCACATGGCCGGCCTAGCCGCCCTGGCCAAGCAACTCGGCGCGCGGGGTCCGGACGCCATCCGGTCCAAGCTGGCGCAGGCCGCCGGCCTGCTCCCCGACCTCACCGCGGACCAGCAGGGCGCGGGACTGGTCGAGGCGGACCGCTGGGTCAAGGCCCTCATGGCCTCTACTAAGTAGCCGATCATACGAAGGACCGGGGGGCCGCCCCCTGAATCCCGCGGCCCCCCGGTCCTTTTTAATCCCCCCTCCCTACCCCCCACCCCGGCCCTCCCCCGCAAGGGGGGAGGGAGAACTGCCGGGGAGGGTGATCAGATGCCTTCGGGTATGATCTGCGCCTCGAACACCTGGTAGGTCGCCCCGCTCCGCCAGCCGTCCTCCTCCAGCCCGGCCTTGCGCGACAGCTGGGAGAGCATCTGGTCCCGGGTCCAGCCGAACTCCAGAGGGACCTGCGGCAGGAACACGGCCTGCCGATCGCCCTTGGTAAGCAGGACGCCGTGCCAGCCGACGAGGATCTGGTCCGGCCCGGACACGGCCCGCAGGGGCCCCAGGACCGAGACCTCGACCGAGACCTCCGACAATTCCGCCGGCTGGACGGGGGGGAAGCGGCGGTCGTTGGCGCTGGCGTTCACCGCGTTCTCGATGACCCCCTGGTAGAGGGGCGCGGCGCCCACGATGCTCCCGATGCAGCCGCGCAGTTCCCGCTGCCGGCGCAAGGTGACGAAGACCCCGCGCGTCTTGAGCAGGCCCTTCTTGACGGTGTTGGCGAGGACCCGCGGGTCCGGGACGATCCCCTTGTTGACGAAGGCGTCGACCGTGTCGCGGGCCAGGGTGACGAGCTGCCGCTGTTCCTCGGGCCCGAGCATGTCCGCCTCGCGGGTCTCGGCCTCCGACCCCGAGACGGCCACGGCCGGCTCGCCGGGCGCGCTCCCATCGGTGAAGAGGATGGACGCGTAGCTGACGGAGCCCTCCCACTCCCCCGTGATGTCCCCCGACCGGTAGTAGCGCAGCAGGCTGCCCCGCGCCCGCTCCGGGAGCGCGTTGAGCAGGACGGCGATCGGCGTCTCGCCGCAGACCGTGTTCCCGGTCTGCTTCTGCGCTGCGAGAAAGCCCTTGGGGTCCCGGCTCAGGATCCGGTCGATGGACTTCCGGTCGAACGCCGCGATGCCGCGCGGGACGTCCTTGGAGAAAGGCCGGTAGTTGAAGCGCTCGCCGTAGTGCATGAAGTCCGAGCTGGCCACGATCACGGTCTTATCGTCCACGAGCTTGCGCAGGGCGGCCGCGGCCGCGGCGTATTCCTCGCCCTTGAGCACCCCGAAGAGGACGGGGACGATGGCATAGCCCTCGGGCAGGACCTTCTGCACGAAAGGCAGCTGGATCTCGATGGAGTGCTCGCGCTCATGGACCTCCGGCCGCACGGCGAAGAGCGGCGAGCCGCTCAGCGCGGCCAGCGCTCGCGTGTCCACGGGAATGAGGCCGAGGGGGGTCTTGAAATGCGTGGCGTCCGGGAGGGCCGCGCCGCGCAGGGGGAAGGCATGGCTGACGCCCAAGACGATCACCCGGCGCACGTCCCGGCCCGCGAGGGCCTGGTACGCGTACGCCGCGGCCTGTCCCGAGAACACGTGCCCGGCGTGCGGGGCGATCAGGGCCAGGACCCGTTCGCGCGTCTCCACGCGGCCGGTCCGGTCCAGATACAGCCCCAGCTGGTTCTCCAGCTCGATGGGCTCGGCGGGATACCAGGAGCCCGCCAGGGCGGGAAGCCGGATCCGGTCCTGCGCGTCGGAGGACGGCGCGCCGGAGGCCGCAGTCGCCCCCGGCCCGGGGACGGCGCCCTGGTCCTCGGCGCCGGGAGAGCCCTTCGACCCGCAGCGCGACAGGGACGCGATGAGGATCAGCCCGGCGAGAGGCACGGCCAGGAGCGGGAGCCGGCGCCGGTCAGCCAGCCAATTCATCGGGTCCATAGAAATCCGCCTCCTTGAGCTCCCTCTCCCGAGGGACCGTCCCCGTCCAGCGGCGCAGCCCCGTCGCCAGCAGCCCCGCGGCCGCCGCGGCGAGCCCCCTCAGGAGCCCACGCCGCGTGCACGTCGGATGATCCGGTCTCATGCTCCCCACCTCCCCGCTATCTTCCCGCCGCAGGACCGGCAGCGCCCGTCCCTGACCCCCATCTCGAGCACCTGGAAACCGACGCGCCGCACGGCGTCCTTGCCGCAGGAGGGGCAGCGCGTGTTCTCCTCCGCCCCCCCATGCAGGTTCCCCACGTAGACGTAGCGGAGCCCGGCCGCCAGCCCCTCCTCCCGGGCGCGCAGGAGCGTCTCCACCGGGGTCGGCGGCAGGTTCTGCAGCTTGTACATCGGGAAGAAGCGGCTGAAGTGGAGCGGGGTATCCGGGCCGAGGTGCTTGACCATCCAGCGGCACATCTTCCGTATCATCTCCATGTCGTCGTTGAGCGTGGGGACGACGAGGTTGGTCACCTCCAGCCAGACCCCCTCCTCCTTTTGGATGACCAGGGCGTCCAGGACGGGCTTGAGCGTGGCGTCGCTGTAGCGCCGGTAGGCGCCGTCGTCGAAATACTTCAGATCGGTGTTGCTGGCGTCCACGACCTTGCAGAGCCGGCGCAGGGGACCGGGGGTGATGTAGCCCGCGGTGACCAGCACGTTCTTCAGGCCCTTCTCCCGGGCCAGGCGCGCCGTGTCGAACGTGTACTCGTAGAAGACCACCGGATCCGAATAGGTGTACGCGATGGAGCGGCAGCCGGTCTGGAGCGCCCCGGCGACCACCTTGGGCGGGTCCGCCTGGTAGCGCACCTCCATTTCCGTCCCGTCCCGCTGGGAGAGCTCCCAGTTCTGGCAGAACTTGCAGTGCAGGTTGCAGCCCGCGGTCGCGATCGAGAAGGTCCCGGTCCCGGGCAGGAAGTGGAACAGCGGCTTCTTCTCGATGGGGTCCACATGCACGGCGCTGGGCCGGCCGTAGGTCGTGGCGCGGAGCTTGCCGCCGACGTTGACCCGGACGCGGCAGTCCCCGGCCTCGCCCTCGGGGATGCGGCAGGACTTGGGGCAGAGCTCGCAGATCAAGGAGGCGCTCATGGCTCCGCCCCCCAGTAGGCGGCCTCGCGCTCCGAGAGCTCCCCGCGCTCCGTGAGCCGGCGCAAAGCGTCCCGATCCACCTTCCGCGACCGGGCGTGGACCTCCCGCTCCCGCGGCGGCCGCGCGGTCCCCGGCGCGGCCCCCCGGCGGATGCCGGGATCCGTCCGCTCCCGGGCGAGGTCGCGCCGGACCTGCAGACCCACGAGGGTGAGGGCGACGGCCAGCAGTCCGAGGAAACGCAGGTCTCCGGCTCTCATGTTCCGGAGGCTCCCGGGGGCGCGCGCTGAATGCAGTGCTGGCATTGGATGCAGGTTGCGTCGAATTCCGAGCGTACGCCGTAAGCGCAGCGCGACAGGTCGCGCCGCCGCGCCGCGCCGCGCGCCAGAGCCAGCTTGTTGGCCAGCGCCAGGACTGCGCCGGTCGGGCAAAGAAAGCGGCACCAGAAACGGAAATACGCCGCGGACCCGGCGAGCACCGCGGCTATTAGGATACCCGTGAGGGTCCCGGTTTTCAACAGGAAAATGTGCTGCATGGGCTCGAAGGATATCCAGCCCCGGCGTCCCGTGGCCCACGCCAGGCCCAGCGCGGCGGCCAGCAGCAGCAGCCTCAAGATACCGGCCCTCCCCGCCAGCCCGGGGCTGGGCTCGGAGCGCAGGCCCAGACTGCGTCCGGCCTCCCACAACAGCTCCTGGAGCGCGCCGAACGGGCATACCGATCCGCAGAACACCGCGCCCCACAGCAGGCTCGTCACGGCGATGAACGCGGCGACGAGCAACCACCCCGGATTCTCGAGCCCGGGGAGATGTCCCTCGGACAGGTTGTGTATGTCCACGAGGGTGAAGAGCGTGTTGGCGTAGAATCCCGGTATCGCCGCGGCTCCGGCCAGGTAGGCCAGCCGTGCCCTCCGGCCGCCCCGGAGGAATACCGGGAAGAAGGCGGCCAGGAAGAGCGCGAGCGCCCAGAACCGCGGCGAGCCGGCCCGCCGGACTGCGCCGCCGGGCGGGGTCCTCTCGGACTTCAATCCCAGGACTCCGTCCGCCGCGGCCTTCGCGGAGCGGTCCACGATGCGGGCCGCCGCCTCGCTGGTGACCGTGGCCCCGGTCAGGGCGTCGATCTCCCGGCCGATCCGGATGGGTCGGGTCCCATCGAGGCCCCGGAAGCGGCCCAGCCAGCCCTCGATCCCCTCGATGTAGGCGGGGGTCTCGCGACTCTCCATGAGCCGCAACCCGAGGATGCGGCCCGCCTCCGAGACCGCCATGAGCAGATGGAGCGGACCGCCGTATCCCTCGATGTCCCCGGCCAGGGGCATGGACCCGAAGGCCGCCCCTCCGGGTTTGCCCGCGTCCGTTGTCCGGACATAATGCGGGAACGGCTTTTCGAGGAACTCGTAGCGCCCCGGCCCCCCCACCGAGGCGAGCAGCGTCTCCGAATAGGCCGGCGCCGCGAAGATCTTCCCCTCTCCCCGCGAAACCAGCCGATGCATCGCCCCGGCCGCGAGCAGTAGTCCCACCAGCGCCCAGGTCGCGCCGGGATATGGACCGGCTGGACTCAGCCGGGTCCCCAAGAGGTCGCTCCAGGCGCGCAGGCGGTCCAGGCGCCGCGCTTCGACTTGCAGGAGGGGAAGGCAAAGAACGGCCAGGGCCGCTCCCGCGGCGCGGCCGGCGCCTTCGATCCCGAAAAGGGGAACGAGCAGACCTCCGGTCACCAAGGCGCCCGCCACGCCTCCCAGCTGCTCCGCACCGAGCACGGATCCGGCGGCCGCCCCCTCCGAGCCCCCCAGCCGCCGCAGTCGCGCCGCCAGCGGGAACCCCGCCCCGGCCAAAGCGCCGATGCTCAGGGCCGACAGGTAGAAGGTCCATTCGTGACCGCGGAAGTAGCCCCCCGCGAACAAAGATGGCAGCGCTGACACCAGCAATGCGGCCGCTCCAGCCACCCCCAGCATCCCCAGACCTTCCCTCCCACGCAAGCCGGAAGCGCGCCCGGCCAGCAGGCTTCCCACCGCCAACCCGGCCATGCACAGGCCATTGAGCAGTCCGAGTTTCTGATAGACGCTGCCGAACGCGTTCTGGAACGCGAACAGCAGGATCAGCTCCGCGGCCATGGCCCAGAGGCCGAGCCCGGCCATGGCCAGGGACGCGGAGGAGCGGGACTGCTCCGGATGAGCGGGGCTCTGCGCGCAGTAAAGCAGACGCATCAGGATGAATACCGCTAACGGCAGGCCCAGGAACCACAGCCCCGCGGCGCGGACCTTCTCCAGGGCTCCGACCCACTCGGAACCCGACAACCTGGCCCAGAGGAGGGTGCTGAGATAATAGGCGACCGGCCGGGGATCGGTGTTCAGTTCCCCCTGGCCCTCCTTGAGGGAGCGGTTGACCTCAGCGACGCGATTTTTAGGCAACAGGGATTGGAACGCTCCCGGAGGGAGGGAGCCTCCCGCGATGCCCAACCCCGCGGAACGCTTCGCCAGGACCTTCGGATCCAGGGAGAGCCCGGGGGAATCCCCGGCGATGAGATAGCTCACGTCTCCGGGGGTGGCAAGGACCCTCTTGAAGACCGAGGACAGCGTAGCATGGACGGAGGCTCCATAAACCGACGACGCCGCGCCGGCATAGTTCTCCGCCGAGGACATTTTGGCCACATATGTCCCGTCGGGAGCCAGTGCCCTGCCCGCGTCCCCATAGAACTCCTTCGTGAACAGACGGTTGGCGCGCGCGGTGGCCGGATCGGGTCCCAGGGCCGCTATGAGGTCATAGGAGCCCGCATCCGCCCGGCGGACGAAGCTCCGGGGGTCCGAGAAATGCAGGCGGACCCGTCCGTCCCGGAAAGGCTCCCCCCACTCCCGAGGCATGGCGTCGCGCAGGCGCAGGAAGGCGCGCTCATCGGGCTCCACGCAGTCGATGCGTGCGACCGGGTAGCGCAGGAACTCGGGCAGCAGCCCCCCGGCCGCCCCCTCGACGAGAAGGATGCGCCGGATCCCGGGATTCTGTGTGAAGAACAGCGCCGCCTCCAGTTCGGAAGTCTCCCGGGACGGATAGCCGGCGGCGATCTTCCCGTCCGCGAATATCCCGGTGACGCCCGGAGCCCGAGCGACCGTGATGTTCTGATACGGGGTATCGAAACTGGCCAGAAGCGCCATATCCGGCTGCAGGGCTCGCCACCGGAGCCTGTCGAGTCCGGTCGACCAGGTCTCTCCCAGCGGGGTCAGCATACCCGCCAGGCCCAAGGCGAGCCATAGAGCTCCGCCCGCCCGCCACCTCCCGGGAACGGCCAGGACGGCGATGCCGAGGGCGGAAGTCAGGATACAGAGCAAGGAAGATGTGGCCACAGTGGCCCCAACCAGGGCCGTGAACAGCACTCCACCCAGCAGCCCTCCTAAGGCGTCCCAAGCGTAGGCCGCTGGAGCGTCCACGCTCCTGCAGGCGGCCGGGATCACCGCCCCCACGAGGAGCCCGGTGGGCAGGAGCGCCAAGGATGACCAGAAGACGAGCCCCTGCAGGGGGATGAACTGCCCGGGCCAGAGCCCCATCCAGCCCCGGCACAGCCGGAAGACCAGTATTCCGGCGACCGCGGCTATGGGGAACAGGCCGAGCAATGCCGGCAGCGCCGGCCATTCGCGGGGACGAGCGGCGCCGCAGGCCCAGGCTCCGACCCCCACCCAGAACAGCCAGGACGCGAAGAAGATCCCCAATCCCAGCTCATTGCCGTAGAAGACGAACAGCATCTCCCGGACCAGGATCGCCTGGATTGCCTGGGCGAACGCCCCGGCCAGGAACAGGAAGGAGAGCGGGACCGCGCGCATTCTAGCCTGCGGTGAACCGTCCGAGCAGAGGCAGGGCCTCCCGCAGGCGCCGCAGAGCCTCGGGGTCCTTCACTTTCCGGGTGTAGATGTGCTCGCCCACCGCGACCTGCGCCACGCAATACTTCCCAAAGGCCATTTGCCCGACCGCGGTCTTAGCCACGGCGAGCTGGCCCACGGCAAGGTGATAGGCGATGGCGAGCTGGCCGACGGCGGTGACAGCCAGCGCGGCCTGCCCGATGGCGAACACCAGGCCGAACGCGGCCTGCCCCACCGGGAATATCCCCACCGCGAGCTGACCGACCGGGAACACCCCGAACGCGATGCGGCCCAGGGCGATGATGCCCTTGGCGGGCTTGAGGCGGCCGGTCTCGGGGTTCCGGCCGAAGGTCATATGGATGAGCGGCCACTCCGAGACCCCTATGCGGGAGGTGAACTCGACGAAGGACCCTCCGGCGGGGTTCAAGGCGCTGCGGATCTCCCAGAAATCCGTCCTGGTGACCTTCCAATCGACCGGCGTCGTCCGCGGGGTCTCCATGGGACTGCCTCTATAAGTCTAGCCAAAGCCCGGCGCGAGCGTCCACCTCATTAAGCTAGAATCGGCCATGCTCCGAACCTCGTTCCGCCGCGCGGCCCTGGCCGCGCTCCTGACCTCGTCCGTCGCCCCGGCCCGGGCCCTCTCCCCCGCCGCGGAAGCGTCCCGCGTCGAGTCCCTGCTCGGCGCCATGACCCTGAGCGAGAAGCTCGGCCAGCTCCAGCAGCTGGACGGGCACGCCGACGGGGCGTTCCGGCCCGAGCACCTGGAGCTGGCCCGGCGCGGGGCCCTGGGCTCGACCTTGAACGTCCGCGGCGCGGCCCGCGTCAACGAGCTGCAGCGCGCGGCGGTCGAAGGCTCGCGGCTCAAGATCCCCATCCTCTTCGCCTTCGACGTCATCCACGGCTACCGGACCGTGTTCCCCATCCCCCTGGGCGAAGCGGCCAGCTTCGACCCGGCCGCCGTGGAGCGCGCCGCCGCCGCGGCCGCGGCCGAAACCGCCGCCGCCGGGGTGAAATGGACTTTCGCTCCCATGCTGGACGTGGCCCGCGACCCGCGCTGGGGCCGCGTGGCCGAGGGCTCGGGCGAGGACCCCTTCCTGGGGGCGGCCATGGCGCGCGCGCGCGTGCGCGGCTTTCAGGGCGCCGATCCCGCGGCGCCGGACAAAGTCCTGGCAACCGCCAAGCACTGGGTCGGCTACGCCGCGGCCGAGGGCGGACGCGACTACAATAGCACGGAACTGTCCGAGTCGACCCTGCGCGACGTGGTCTTCCCGCCCTTTCGCGCGGCGTTCGATGCCGGGGCCGCCACGGTCATGAGCGCGTTCAACGACTTGAACGGCGTCCCCGCCTCGGCCAACCCCCTCACCTTGACCCAGGTCCTGCGCCGGGAATGGGGCTTCGACGGCCCCGTGGTCAGCGACTACACGGCCGTGCCCGAGCTCATCACGCACGGCCTGGCCGCGGACGGGGCCGACGCGGCGCGGCAGGCCCTCACCGCCGGCGTAGACATGGAGATGGTCAGCCGCCTCTACGCCGAGCACGGCGCCCAGCTCCCCCTGGCCGCCGTGGACGAGGCCGTGCGCCGCGTCCTGCGCGCCAAGCTCCGCGCCGGGATCTTCGAAAATCCCTATGCGGACCCGGCCCGCGAAGCCGGAGCCCTGCTGACCCCGGAACATCGGCGGGAAGCCCGGTCCATGGCCGCGCGCTCGATGGTGCTCCTCAAGAACGACGGCGCGGTCCTGCCCCTGCGCAAGGGCCTCAAGACCCTGGCCGTCATCGGCCCCCTGGCCGACTCCCGGACGGACATCCTGGGCTCCTGGACCGGCGATGGCCGCCCCGCGGACGCGACCACGGCGCTCGCGGGCCTGCGCGAGGCCCTTCCCGACGCCCAGGTGCTTTTCGCTCCGGGCGGCTCGGTCGTGGCGGCCACGGACGACGACATCAAGGCCGCGGCCCGTCTCGCCGCGGACGCGGACGCCGTGGTCCTGGTCCTGGGAGAGGAAGCCGGCATGAGCGGCGAAGCCGCCGCGCGCGGCTCCCTGGAGCTCCCCGGCCGCCAGCTGGAGCTGGCCGAGGCGGTCATGGCCGCGGGCAAGCCCACCGTGGCGGTGCTCATGAACGGCCGCCCTTTGGCCCTCGGCCGGCTGGCCGCAGCCGTCCCCGCGATCCTGGAAGCCTGGTTCCCCGGCACCGAGGGCGGCCGCGCGCTCGCCGACGTGCTGTTCGGCGAGGTGGCGCCGGGAGGCAAACTCCCCATGACCTTCCCGCGTTCCGTAGGACAGGTGCCCATCTACTACGCCCACAAGAACACCGGCCGCCCCTCCGACCCGGCCAACAAGTACTCCTCCAAATACATCGACGGCCCCGACACACCGCTGTTCCCCTTCGGCTACGGGCTGAGCTACACGGGATTCGCGCTCTCGGACCTCAGCCTCGACGTCTCCACGGTCGCGCCCGACGGCTTGCTCCGCGTATCCGTCTCGATCGAGAACACCGGGCCGCGGACCGGCGACGAGACCGTCCAGCTCTACATCCGCGACCTCGCCGCCAGCGTGACCCGTCCCGTACGGGAACTGCGGGGCTTCCAGCGCGTGACCCTCGCGCCCGGCGAGAAGCGCCGCCTGAAGTTCACGCTCGGCCCTCAGGAGCTCGGCTTCCACGGCCGGGACGGCCGCTTCCGGGTCGAGGCCGGCGACTTCAAGCTCTGGGCGGCCACGAGTTCCGTAGGCGGACTCGCGGCCGACTTCACGGCAGCCTCCCGGGACAACTCCCTCTCTGAGGAAGAGGACGCCTTCCTCGACGACCTCCAGCGCCGGTCCTTCCGCTTCTTCCTCGAAAACGCCGACCCCAAGACCGGCCTCGTCCTCGACCGCGCCCGGGCGGACGGCTCGCCGCATGACGCCGACCATCGCCATACCGCGAGCGCGGCCACCACCGGTTTCGGCCTGAGCGCCCTCTGCGTCGCGGCCGAGCGCGGCTGGCTGCCCCGCGCCGAGGCCGCCGCGCGCGCGCGCCGGACGGTCGCCTTCCTGGCTCGCAAGGCCCCGCGGGTAGGAGGCTGGTTCTATCATTGGATGGACGCGCGCGACGGGTCCCGCGCCTGGGACAGCGAGCTCTCCTCCATCGATACGGCCATCCTGCTGGCCGGCGTGCTCACTGCGCGGCAGTGCTTCTCGGAAGACCGGGAACTCGTCCGCCTGGCCACGAGGATCTATGAAGGCGTGGACTTCCCCTGGATGCTGGCGGGCCACCCGTCCCTGCTTTCCCACGGCTGGCGTCCCAAGACCGGGTTTTTGCCCAGCCGCTGGGGCGACTACAGCGAGGGGCCTCTCCTCTACGCGCTGGCCATCGCCTCGCCGAAGCATCCCATCCCCGCGTCCGCCTGGCAGGCCTGGCGCCGCTCCTGGACGGAGTACGGGGGTTACCGGTTCCTCCACTCCGGCGCGCCGCTCTTCACCCATCAGTACCCGCAGGCCTGGCTGGACCTGCGCGGCCGCCGCGACGGCGGCCCGGGCGGCACCGACTTCTTCGCAAACACGGCCTATGCCACCCGGGCGCATCGCGCTTTCTGCGCCGACCTGTTCCGGGAGTTCCCCTCCTATTCCGGCGACCTCTGGGGGATCACCGCCTCCGACGGCCCCAAGGGCTATATCGCCTGGGGCGGCCCGCCCCGCCACCCCGACATCGACGGCACCGTGGTCCCCTGCGCGCCCGGCGGGTCTCTGGCGTTCACCCCGGACATCTCCCTGCCCGCGCTCCGCGAGATGCTCGAGCGCTTCGGCGACGAAGTCTACGGCCGCTACGGCTTCGCCGACGCCTTCAACCCGGTCACCGGCTGGGTGGACCCCGACGTCATCGGCATCGACGTCGGAATCACCTTGCTCGCGGCCGAGAACCTGCGCTCAGGCGCGGTCTGGCGCTGGTTCATGGCGAACTCCGAGATCCCCCGGGGCCTCGACGCCGCCGGAGTAAAATAGCTCTCCCTCCCCCCTTGCGGGGGCGCCCTCCGCATGGCTCCGGGCACGCCGGCCGGCCATAGGCCGGACGACTCCGGCAGGGGCCGGGGTGGGGGGTTATTTGATACTATCGTGACGCGTCGCACATCGCATCCATTGAGAGGACTGATATCATGAAGAAACTGCTGTTGTCGTTGCCGGTCATCGCTTTATCGACCGCGTTCGCCTGGGCCGGACACGACTGCAAGGGCGGCTGCCCGTCCCAGATCGAAGGGGCGTCGGTCGCCGTGGAGAACTCCGCGGAGGGCGTCATCGTCCGCATCACGGCGAAAGATCCCGCCGCGATCAAGAAGATCCAGGACGCCGCGGCCGAGCATTTCAAGAAGGGCGCCGCCTGCCCGGACTGCAAGGACGGCAAGAAGTGCGCCAAGTGCAAAGAGGGCAAGAAGGCCCACGCCTGCAAGGCATGCAAGGAAGGCAAGAGGTGCGCCAAGTGCGCGGGCAAGGACGGCAAGGCCGACGCCAAGGCCAAGTTCGTCTGCCCCATGGGTTGCGCCTCATCCGACAAGCCGGGTAAGTGCCCGAAGTGCAACATGGACCTGAAGGAAGCCGGTAAGTAGGCGACTTATACTGAGGCGGCGGCGCCCTCTCCACGGGGGGGCGCCGCCCGTTTTTTGGGGGCTATTTCGGGCGCTTCCGGTCGCAGCCGTCCGCGATGCCCATCGCCGCGAAGCGCTTCCTCAGCCCCGGCTCCACGGCATCTGCGTCGTCCTCATCCGACACCTTCGCCCGGCAGCCGAACACCACGTGCCTGGCCTTGCCGCCCTGACACCAATTGGCGTACTGGAACGAGGTCTTCCGCGGCTCGTTGAACGCGAGGATGAGTCCGGCCTTGCGCAGGTCCTCGAAAGCCAGCTCCTTCCCGGCGTTGCGCGCGTCGATGAAGTCCTTCAGGTGTCCGTTCACTCGGGATAGGGAATCGAACGAGACCGCCTCCGGCTTCCCCGAGAACACCGAGGCGTAGGGGTACCGCTCCACAAGATACTTCCCGCCTTTCTCGGAAATGTAGAAATCGGCCTCGTCCTGCACCTGGACGATGCGCCCCTGGTACTCCGGCCGGATGTCCAGGGTGAAACCCATCTGCTCTTCGGTCACCGGGCTGAACTCCGTCCGCGCCGCGACGAGCCGGTCCGGGACATTGCCGTAGGACACCGCGTCCGCGATGAAGGAGGAGCCGTCGGCGTCCGACACCTCGACGACCGCATGCCCGCCGCTGGGGCACTCGGAATTGAAAGAATCCAGGTAGAGGGCCGGGAACCGGGGGTAGGCCGTGCGGAAGAGGGCGAAGAACACCTTGGCGGCCTCCACGCAGCCGTTGACGCTTCGGCAGGCGAGCGAGGTCCGGGCCGGCCACTCGTGCGGCCCTCGCGAGACCCCCTCCCCGCCGCCCAGCTCGTGGCGCATGAGCAGGAACACGTTGACCACGGCTTCCCGCGAACCCTTGGCGGGCATGGCGCGCAGCACCCCCACGGCAGCACCGAAGATCTTCTCCGCGAGCGGCGAGCGAGCGCATTGTTCCCCCCGCAGCGCCCCCAGCTCCTGGAGGGCCGTTGACTTATCGCCAACGTCCTGCGCCTTCGCTGCAGTTGCAGCCAGAAGAAGTATGAGGGCCGTTTTCATGGCGTCATCGTACCATTTCACTTCCCGCGGGTTTCCCCGCCGCAGACTTATGGCGCTGCAGGGATTCCGCGATTGTCCAGGGCTTGCCGCGCTTCCGGCGTGGCGATTCTCGCCAATGAGCTCCGCGCCCTTTTGCGGCAGGTGAGATAAAGCGTGGCGGAAGGAGAGGGGCACGTTTCAAAACCCTCAAGAAGCCGAATCAGCCGACGGAGATTATCCCGGATTTCCGAGAGAGATTGCGATGAGCCCTCAAGAATCCGGCTTGAAGCCGATGACGGGACGCGACGCCTCCGGCTCTTCCGGCGAAGTCATCAGTTCCCGGATCGCATCGAACACGACCCTGAACTGGGCGTCGTATTTCCTCTCCAGTTCCCTGAGCTTCCTGGCCAACCCGCGCTGGGATTCGACCATCCGGCGCAGCCTGACAAATGCCCGCATGATGGCCACATTGGCCCTGACGGCCCGTTCGCTCGTGAGGACACCCGAGAGCATGGCCACGCCCTGTTCGGTGAATACCAGCGGCAAATACCGTCGACCACCGCGCCCTTCTTTTGAGGTGCCAAATTGGCACCTCAAAGATTCCGCCTCTTGCGCGGTGAGACGGAATGCAAAATCAGGGGGAAAGCGGCCCGCGTTGCGCTTCACGGCGCGGTTCAGGGCCTTCGTCTCGACCTCATACAAGGCCGCGAGGTCGGAGTCGAGCATCACCCTGTGTCCGCGGACGAGATATATCCTTCGGATCAGATCACGCGCAACGACCAAGTCTCTTTCGGGGGTCATACTTATTTATACGCATGAACCCCCTTCCCGGTTCCCTCAAAATGAGAGCGCCCTCCAGGAAGTTTTGAACTTTCAGGGGTGCTGGGGGAGGGGCACGTTTCAAAACATCTCCCGGCTCTGCCTCCTGGACCGGTTTCGTTTTAAAATCCAGAAGAA